>WNFR01018669.1_pt1 | contig 13147 bp, 7 predicted proteins | sample 5400221 | NCBI WGS metagenome assembly WNFR01 (sample SAMN13153357, study PRJNA577476) | soil metagenome | isolation source: 40 cm soil under Madrone tree | place: USA:California | collected 2016-06-14
GCTCAGTCCTTCACAGTCCAACTCAAACTGGGAAGAGCTAAAAAACATCGCGAACTTTGTGTTATGGGCGCTTGGAATTGTCTTCATTCTACTTCTGATTGGGTACCCCGCTTACGTCCTCATCGGAAAAAAGAAAATGAGCCGCCGGCTTTCCAAAAGCAATATTGATGAACTACTGCTCTCGATTAACTCATCGGTGAAGAGGATAGAAGATGACATAAAGACATTAAAGAAGGTAACGTCGACCCAAGACCAAACCGCTGAGCCCGTCTCAACAAAACCACCGCCTGAGGAAGAGGCTAAGACGCAGACCAATATTCAGGCGAGCAAGTCCCCTGCAGATACGTGGACGATTACGGAAAATGACGTGATGGTGGCACCCGTGGCTCCTGATGCCCGCATGAATGCCAAGGCGGCTTACGAGAAACTCGTTAATAAGATGCCGATCTCTCCGGATCCAATCTATCTGGTGGTGGAGCCACCTCGCTCAGCGGGGGGGAAGATGGAAGACAAGAACACATATCTTTTGGAGCTAAGTCACTCTAATTGTTCATTGGTACTGATTGCCGATGGCAGCAACTCAGGTTGGGTCTTTCCTAACCCCAAAGTTGCTTTCAATACCGCCGCCGTGAAAGATGTTTTCGGGACTCTTACTGAACTCGAGTACGAAGCTAACCAGCTTGGTATAGAACCAATGCGCGCCGAGAAAGTCGACGACGGACGTTGGATGCTAGTAGTCAATTGAACTCCAAAGCTGCATGCAAATGCGCGCGGAGCAAGAAATCGTTTGCGCGATTCAGTCGGAATGAGCAAAGCGCTATATGAAACGCTGCCTCAACCCCATTTGCGGCCTTCCTAACGACGACCTTGCGAAAGTCTGCAAGTTTTGTAAGTCAAAAACTTTTGTTGATATTGAGGTCGTCCCACATCCAAGTGTTCAGGCTGCCGAGGTTGGCTTGCTCTCCAGGCAGGGAACGAAGACAGTATCCAAGCCGGTTCTGGATGCCGAAATTCACGCCGAGAGAGTCGAACCCGCAGCTCAGAGTCGCGGAACGGTGACGGAGCACGACAGAGTTGCTGAGCAGCCAGGGACTAATCAAACCAAGAAGAAAGCGAGTTCCGAAGGCGTGCCGATCGTGGTTGTGCCGACTAGATTTCCGGTGGCGCTGTGGATCAAACGACAATTCACGGAGCACATTCAGCGGTCTTTAGCGATTCTAGGTGTACTGGTAGGAATTTTCCCCGTAATTCATTATTACCGTCAATTTACTAATAATCGTCCTGTCATTACAACAATAAGGCCTGGTCAAAATTCCATTTTGATCGGGGAAGAGGTGTCGCTGACAGCCGTCGCCAACGACCCAGAGGGAGACGTTTTGCAGTACGAATGGGCTAGCTCAGGAGGAGAGATACTGGGAAATGGTCCCGATGTAGTGCTCAGAACGAGAGCCTCAGATCGCCGTTCGGTCCCCTACGACATTAATGTGACCTTAACAGTTCGGGACCGCCAAGACAAAGAAAGCACACCGTATTCTTTGCAGATCCGAGTATCGACCACGAAGCCGGTGGTGAGATCAATAGAACCGGACAAGTACGACGTGCGGGTGGGTGAGCCGGTTAAGTTGATCGCAATAGCCGACGATCCGGGGGGCGAGCGTTCCGGCAAGCTCCACTACGATTGGGATTGCTCAGTGGGTCAGATCGATCGAAGTGACCATTACAAGACCACCTTGCAAACGACTGGGATGGCCATTCGAACCACGATCAATCCAACGGTTAACCTAACGGTGTCAAATGATCGAGGTGAGAGTGATCACCGTGAAATCACCTTGTCAATAGAGCCGGCACCCAGACGTAGACTTATTATACGGGTCGTGAAACCCGTCAGCTCCCAATCTTCGGGTTCGGATAAATCAGCACCTTCGGTGCAAACGTCGCCACAGGCTTCGCCCCAAGGAAAGGAAGAGAAACCTCCCGGTCCATCAACTAAAGCACCGGAGTAGGCGTAGGATGAAAATCGGGTGGTGATGTATTTCCCATGAAGTATTGCGACGCAGATCATCCAGGGCTTCGATATCCGGACGACGAGGTGAAGTGCCGCGCCTGTGGGAAGGCCCTACTAGACGTGTTGCCCGCATCGAGTTTGCCGGATGGCGTTATAAATCTCCCAACATTAGCTTGTCCTAACGCATCGTGCCGAGCGTTAGTGGCTCCTCCGAAAACAAAATTCTGCTCGATGTGTGGAGTACAGTTGGAGGGGATCTCTTACGAGTTGAGGTTAGGCAAGTTCGTTCGTCCCCAATTGGAGAAGAACCTAATCGATGTCCTAATTGACCAGTCAGTCCTGTTTCCGCCAGTCGGAGAATTGGGCTTGTCACGGGCTGAAGCGATCGATCGTTTGAACGAACTGCTTGAAGAAAAAACGGGTATAGGTCTTCAGGCAATCAACAGTTGGATAGAAGAAACAACGCTCGCATTACAACACCACACAAAGTCCGAAGCCGCTCGCAAAAACGCTCTACGCCGCGCCCAAAACTTAAAGATTAAGTTTGGCGTTGCGTCGGCGGTAGTGGAAGCGTTAGCTGTGAGAACGAACTCGTCCGAAGTTGGCGCCGGCACTTCTGCAAAGGACACTTCGCATACAGAAGACCGCCCGACGCGTGACCTACATCGTGCTGTATCTGGCTTTCAAGAGATCCCAGCCGATGCGAAAAAAATTGATCAAGGTCAAAGCAGTGCGAAGTCCTTCTACAGACATCTCATTTCTGGTGGAACTGTCTCAAATGACCTCTTGTATCTGAGCGCTGAAAAGAGTGCTTCGAAAACCGGTCTCAAGGATCGCGTGGATTTTCTCAAGGAGGTAGCGAACAAACAGGGAACCTTCATTTTGTTTACCGATGGCGACAAAGGATGGTTATTGCCCAACCCCTCCGTGCCCTATCGGCCTAATGCATTAGCAAGCTTGTTTCCAAACCTTAAACGAGATGAGTACGATAATTTTCGACAGAACATTGAACCTGTTTTCGTAGTTCGCGCCGGAAACGGGCGTTGGAAGGTTAGAGGCAATCGGAATGGATCAACCGGGTCCGGGACAGAGCCACTAACAATAGATCCCGGGTCAAGGACTACTAGGCCTCATGTGCATTTCCCAATTTCAGCCGAGAGCTATCTTGATCAGGTGCGACAGATTGCGATGGTGGTTCGCCCGGACTTCCAGAAGGGGATTCTCGTCGGTGCTCCCACTGGCAATGGCGAACTTGTTCTGATTCGAAATTCGAGTCAATCAGTCGAGAGGCAAACGTTGTTTCTGCTTCCTCGCGTAACTCAGTTTCAGACGAAGCAAGAGTTCTACACCTATTACGAAAAGTATTACCAATGTGAGAAGCCGTCAGCGGGCGACGTCTGGATAGTCGAGCCAGCGACGGTAAGCAAGGTTGAAGGTGGATGGCAATTGAAAAAGAAGGGCGTGCTAGATATTCGAGAAATGCCCGCATTACGCGAAGTCACAAATCTTAGACCTCAGAGCAATAAACCGCGGCCACTTAAGAGTCGAACACCCATACCTTTAACAAAGCGGTCTGACAGCAAAAACAAAACCTTGATGGTCGGTGCAGCAATACTCGCACTCGGTCTAATGTTTCTTGCGATTGTCACGTGGAAGTTAATCTCAGGTCTTCGCGGCACTCCCTCGAAAAGCCAATCAATGGCCTCCGTTGCCGGTGCAAGTTTTGCAATGGGGACTAAAGACGGCGAAGAAAATGAGCGGCCACAACACAGCGTGACAGTTAAACCGTTTTCCATTGACATTTATGAAGTGAGCCGTGAGGAGTACGAGGCGTTTATTCGCGCTACATCGCATAGATCTCCGTCAAATTGGACGAATGGTCAGTTCACACCTAATACAGGTAGATGGCCCGTTACCGGAGTCGATTGGTACGATGCTGATGCGTATTGCAAATGGATAGGGAAGCGGCTGCCAACTGAAGAAGAATGGGAATTGGCGGCGAAAGGGTTGGACGCACGAAAGTACCCGTGGGGTAACGATTGGAAATCGGGGTACGCCAATGCGGATAAAGCATCGCAAGGGTTGACCGATGTCGATAAATTTAAAGGTACTTCGCCGTATGGAGCTATTGGAATGGTTGGTAATGCTTGGGAGTGGACAGCCAATAAGCTCGTAGCCTACCCGGGGGGTCGCATACCACTGCAAGAGATTGGTGACGGTAAACGTGATTTGAGAGTAATTCGTGGCGGCAGCTGGCAAAGCGACCGATCGTCCGCAACTACTACTTACCGGTGGGGCTGGCCAGCTTCCGGGGGAAAGGATTACAGCAACACAGGCTTTCGATGTGTTAAAGATGCGCAGTAATAAGTAATGAGCGGCTTCTTACGGATGATCGTCGATCGCCTTCACTCCTCAAACGATGAACGGACTATTTCTCACATCGAGTTTGTGGATTTGTCTCGCGATGGCCCCAAGCGTTTTGGCATTTCAAGGCGGGAAGCGAGATCCTACTCCAACACCTGTCCAACACCTGTGCCATCCACTACGTCGCCGTCAACGAAAACTCCACGGCGTCGCATACCAGTTGTCAGACGTACCGTTCCAAGTAGTGCGAAAAACGATGAATTCAAAAACGCCAAGCTTGCAATAAGGGTGACGCCGGCTGATAGCGTAGTGTGGCTTAATGATCAGCAAATGTCGAATTTAAGCTCAGATGGCAATTTGGCGGTCACAAATTTGAAGCCTGGACCTTATGTCCTCGCCGTCCGGCACGCCGGTTATAGCGATCTGGTTCGTCATATTGACTTGAAACCTGATGAGAATGATCCGATCAATATCGCGCTCGAACCTATTAAAGGCACACTCAGCGTGAAACCTAACGTCGATGGGAGTTCCATTGGTTTGCGAAGTATAGATCGCGACGCAAGCGCGGGTGAGTACGCAGGCGCTATAGATCAAATCGAGTTTCCGCCAGGTGAATACGAAGTCACGATCTCAAAACCGGGATATCAGCCAATTAGTCGGCGTATCACACTAAAGCCAGGCGCAGCAGTTGAACTTGAACCGAGGATCGATGCGCTGCCAACACCGACTCCTACACCTCAGGTCGTAATCACACCTCGTTCGAGTGTCACCGTTGACGGGAAATACCTGGTGGTACGTGTCATAGGAACATCAAGTGACTCGGCTCGAACTAATGGAGCCATAAATGTGACCGTTAATCGAGGGATGCCAACAGCGTACGTCCAAGGCTCGTTAAATGGTCTTCCATGCAACATCAGTTTCCTGTCTGGCGAAAACGTAGCCGAGGGTTCACTTATCGAGAGCCCAAATCCCTCAAATGGGTGGGCGCTAATCGGTGCGCGTATTCGGCCAAAAGACTCAAAACGGCCGATGAGCTTCACTGTTAACTGGTCCGCCACACAAAATTCCAATGATCCGACGCCTGAGTCTCAGGGCAGAGCCACCACGACTACGGATGCAATGACGAAGGCTGTGCCGATACACAGGGTTGTTCCCAGGGTTCCACTCTTGGCGCGCTCTTCCGGAACGAAAGGAGTGGTCAAGGTTACAGTCTTGGTGGATGAAGAAGGAAATGTGAAATCCGCCAAGGCATTCGATGGTCCAATGGTGTTGCGTCAAGCGGCCGAAGCCGCCGCTCGTGACTGGAAGTTCAAGCCAGCCACGCGCAACGGAATACCCACGCAATCAACAGAGATTATCTACTTTACTTTTGAAGGTTATTAGACGTCTTCAAGAGCGTTCCTTCGACATGCACGTGCGATCTCAAACGATGTTTTCGCCGAAGCTTAGGCTTGCTTCATCGATTGGAGCAACTGTATTGATCCTCCTTTGCGGGTTCAATCAAAGTTCTCGTCTCTGTGCACAGGGGGGTGCGAGAGAGAATAAGGTAACGCCTCCAGCGCCAGTTGCCCGTACGGAAAACAAGATAACAACCCATACGAGAGTAAGAACGAGACCTAACAGGAAGCCGCTCCGGCAAACCGCCAACACCGCGATTAGCTTGTTGATTGTTTCGAACCCACCAGGATGCAAGGTAGCAATTAATAACGAACCTCGCGGGGAAACGGACGCGAAAGGCGAATTGGAAGTCAGCTTGGCGCCAGCCACATATTCTTTAAGCTTAACCAGAGAGGGCTACAGTCGAAGCGAAGGAGATGTCGAAATAACCCTGGCACTGGGATCGCAACAAGAAGTGGATTTTGATTTAGCGCCGGCGCTACTTGCTGTGAACATCGTTACGGATCCCGCTGGCGCCGAGGTCTATCTGGATGATGTCTACAAAGGAACCAGCAACTCGAGTGGTCTGCTCGTGCTCGACCGTCTAAGTCCAGGTCAGCCTCATAAATTGAGGATTACAAAACCGGGCTACACGCAACAGTCCGACGTTCCGATCACAACGTATGGCGGGCAAATCTCAATCAAGCTGTTGTCAGACTCCGTTCGAGTGAAAGTTAATACTGACCCGTCCGAAACGGAAATCTATTTCGACGACGTCTATAAGGGGTCAAGTACTTCTGAGGGTGTCTTAATCATTGATCAAGCTAATCCGAATCAGTCTCACCGATTGCGCGGCAAGAAGCCCGGCTACATAGACCAGATTAGATTGCTTTCTCCCAACAGCGCTGAGATATCACTCAAGCTTTTGCCAGATCCGGTCGTCTTATTGGTAAAGGAGATCAGGCAACAATTAGCTGACGCGAATTTGGTCAAGGCGTTTGATGCTTACGACCGATTAGTTAAGTATGCGCCGGATCAGCCGGAACTTCCGCGGCTCCTCGAAAGTCTGCTCCAGAGCCTTCAGCTGCGATCTGCGGATACTTTGAAGCGGATTGAGCCATTTGGGTTGGTAATGGACGTGAGTGAGATCGAGGAGATCAAGAAACTCTATGACCATGCCCGAAAGTGGCACCCTGGAGAAGACACCATAGAGACATATGGAAAGTACTGGGACATGAAGTTGTTCTTCGTCAAAGTTGATCAAACTTCTTCAGCCGCTGAGAAGGAAAGCCTAAGGCGAAGTGCGCAATCAATGCTGAACGATCTAGGACAACGAAATCTCCGCAATTTGTATCTTCTGATGGAATTTGGTTGGGCCTCCCTGAAGCTTAATGATCCGAGCAGCGCTCAGAAATACTTCACCGCGGCTCACGAGTTGAAACCTGACTGGGCCTATCCCTATTTTGCGAACGCTGTCCTGGCGATGCAGGCCGGTGACCGTGAGGTTATTAAGAAACCGAAATTAATGAAGTACGGTGAGGCCATTGACGGTTTCACCAAAGCTCTCAGCCTAAAGCATGATTTTGCACGAGCATATGCGTTGAGAGCCATTGCATACGCATACATGAAAAACTATACAGAATCTGCCGCCAGTGGGTTGCAAGCGATAACGATCGATCCGAAGAGCGCTTATGCTCATTTCGCGCTGGGATTTGCGTACTTTCAGAAGGGCGGAAAAACCGCTTATCGAAGCGCCAAAGATGAGTTCGAGCGCGCGTTGGCTTTGGATGGGACCGAGTTAGATCAAGGAACAAAAAATTCAATCCAGGAACGACTCGCAATAATTCACAGATCGATCAAATAGATTCCCGTTTAACTGCACTAGGCAGGATTTCAGGATTCGATATTGTTACAGGATGAGTGATACTCACGATCGTGCGTATGATGATCACAGTATTGAGAGAGGAAGGAGCAGAAAGACTCGCTCGGGACCATGTGGCATGCTTTGGTTCGAAGGCGACTCGCTTTCAGTGTCCAGTTAGTGACCAACTGCTCGCCGAAGATTAGATCTGTGGACTCAGTGCAAGAGCGCAATTTCGATGAAACCTTAGCATTTGCGAGATTTCCTTAGCAATACGAAAGAAGGGAATCGACTCTTCCAAGCCCCCTTCGGCATATCAACTTGTAAGTATAAGCATTACAATACGTTACGACCATCTCCCATGGTTTGGTGTCTATCAAGCGCCCGAGATCGACGCCAAGTGATTGTCTTATTTCGGCCATCTCGCAATCTCTGTTTCAGCTTGAGCTTTGTTTACCTGGACCCGGCAGAGTCTGCCCTTCGGCCGCAGCCATCCCGATATCGAATCCCCGTCGGGCGGAATCGTCCAGTTGTTGATTGCGGAGTTCCAGCGCCGACGGGTCTTCATTCGCAAACACCGCACCCCTGGCAGCGAGAGCGTTCAAAGTCGATCGCCCTTAGTGGTTCCTGTGAACTGGCTGTCCCTATGGCTGCTACGCAAAGTAGTGTGACGGCCAGGGCTATTCTTAACTTTGAAATTATTCTTTCCATGTCTTCCTCTCTTTCAAACTTTCTCATTTGACGACGCGTCTTTGCGGGTCCAGCAAATCAAGTCCAATGACGCGCGCGGCGAAAAGAGATCACACCAAGCGCGAAGCCATCAGCGCTTGTACTTCCGGCTTAAATGCAGCTTCACCGAGGCATCAAATCCCTTCTGTCCATCTGCGCTGAGAGAATCTCTAATTCCGAGAGAATCGGGCCCAGTGGCCTGGCAACGCAAATCAGGGTGACAAGGAGGATTCTCATTAATTGCGATGCTATTTTTTCCATGTCGTTCTCCTTCTATGACCAATTAGTTTCGGCCTTTCGACGCGTTTCTATTCCTTCCTAACCTATTAACGCGAGAGCTGCGGACCAGATCCGGCAGGCGAGAGATAGTTTTTCAAGTGAACCGGACCTGTTCGCGTATGCCGGTCATTTGCCCTAACTTGCCGGCGGCGTGTCATCGGGAAGACTCGCGGTATGTCGAGCGACTATCTGCCAGTGACTGTTCCGTCGCATCCACACGTTGGTGATGCACAGCCGTCGCTTGATCTCAACGCCTTCAAAAGGAACCAAACTAAGAACGCCTAACCCACGCTTGCCGTAACTAGAATGTCGGGCGGTGCGCCGTAGGCGCGAAACAACCCGCATAGACTACGTTGCTGTTCCGCGGGGCGACGCTGGCTATTTGCCTGGCGACCTACTGAATGGTGATATTTCCCTTGAACCTGCCTGTACTGACTCCCGTAGCAAGCTGGGTGACGCGCTCAACTGTGAATGCACCTGCGGCTCCCGCAAATCGCCCTGTGCCACCGGTAATGACATAGAACTGCACAACCATGGTGACGCCTGGTGTGGTTTCGGTTCCCTCTCCATATCCTTCACAAAAGAGACTGTCGCCGTTAGCGGATTCGAAATGAGCAGATGTAAGTCCCGCACCGTTCGGACTTGCGAGATCTACAGTAGCTTCATATTCAAGTGTAAAGAGACCGAGATGTGTGGCATTGCCCGAGCCAGTTCCATTTATCAGTAACGTGCTAGGCGGCTCAAATTGGTAGGTCTCGACACCCGCTAGTGTACCCTTGAAAGGCAACTGTTGCTGTGCTAGCGCGGAAACGGCGAACGCCGCGCTCACTAGAACAATCGTGACGAGGGCATACGAAATTCTCGCAAAAAAACTACTAGAGGAATGGGTTTGCGGTTAGACATAAATCCTTTCATGGTGTCGTGTTCCTTTCATAGTGTGCTGCGTCCTAAGAGCGCAGGGGGTTGATTCGACTTTCATCGGCTCATGAACTGAGACAGATGAACAGCTATCCTTCCGGCGATTTGGCCAATCGAAAGGCCAGCGAGCGCCGCGAGGCTCAGAGGCTTCCGCTTGGCATGCTTGCGTGTGAAGTTTTTTCTGTTCCTCCACCTATTAACGCGAAACTTAGAGGTCAAATCCGGCATGGTGGTCAATTAATTCTCTGACCTCGGAATTGGCAGCAGCAGGGCGAGGGTCTACAATGCCTCAGCCTCTCCAAGCCGCTTCGGGCTCTTGTCGTGGATGCAGGGGTCGACTCGATATGCCAGCAACACCGTCTCAAGAAGTGACGCAACTGCTCGCTGCCTGGAGCGACGGGGATGGTTCGGCGCTGGATAAGCTCCTGCCTTTAGTCGCGGACGAGCTACATCGTTTGGCCCATCGCTATATGAGCCACGAGCGCCCGGACCATACCCTTCAGACGACAGCGCTGGTGAATGAGGCTTATCTGAAGCTCATCGATCAGAAGAACGTACACTGGCAGAATCGAGCGCACTTCTTTGGCATTGCCGCGCAGATCATGCGACGCATCCTGATTGACCACGCCCGCAGGCATCTGGGTGCCCAACGCGGTGGCGCGGAAACAATCTCTCTCGACGAAGTCGCCGTGGTTAGCGATGAACGTGCTGCCGAGTTAGTGGCGCTTGATGAAGCGCTTACAAGCCTCGCCAAAGTCGATGAGCGAAAGGGCCGAGTAGTTGAGTTGCGCTATTTCGGAGGGTTAAGCGTGGAAGAGACCGCCGAAGTGCTCGCCGTTTCCCCGGACACGATCACGCGCGATTGGCGACGTGCGAAGGCTTTTCTGCGCCGCGAACTCAGTCAGAACTGACCATGACGACCCCACAACGCTGGCAGGAAATCGATCGCGTCTTCGCGGCCGCTCTGGAACGCGACTCGGCGGAGCGCGCAGCATTTCTCGATAAAGCCTGCAGAGGCGATGCGCAGTTGCGGAAGGAAGTTGAATCGCTGCTCGCTCACGATACAGGCGAGAGTCTCGCCGGCAGCCACGCCGTTGAGGAAGCCACTCAACTACTGGGAAAGAGCGCGGCCCAGATCACAGGCAAGCGAATCGGACGATACCAGATCGTTCGACATCTCGGCGGCGGAGGCATGGGCCAAGTCTATCTGGGAATGGATGAGCAACTGAATCGCCCCGTCGCGGTGAAGTTGCTTTCCCCATACCACGCCAGTGAACAGGAAAGGATGCAGCGCTTTCGCCAGGAAGCGTTAGCGGCTTCAGCGCTTAACCATCCGAACATTCTAACGATTTACGAAATCGGAGAATTCGAGAGCCACAACTTCATCGCGGCCGAATTTGTCGATGGCGAGACCTTGAGCGCGCGCATGAAGGCGAGCGGACTGCCCGTCCAACTGTCGCTCGAGATTGCGATTCAAATCGCCGGCGCCCTCTCAGCCGCGCACGCTGCTGGAATAATTCATCGCGATATCAAGCCCGACAATGTCATGGTGCGCGCCGACGGACTCGTCAAGGTACTCGACTTTGGCATCGCGAAGTTCGCGCAGTCAGATGTGCAGCCAAAGAGAGACCAGGTGCAAACGATGCCCGGGACAATCGTTGGCACCGTTGCCTACATGTCGCCTGAGCAAGCGCGGGGTGTCGATATTGATGCGCGTACCGATACGAACTCGAACGGATTGTCTCGAAAGCACTGCGTAAAGATCGCGAGGCTCGCTATCAAAGCGTGAAGGACTTTTTGATTGATCTCAGAGACCTCAAGCAGGAGTTGGAGCTTGATGCGAGGCGGGAACGCTCGAGCCAACCTGATTCTCGCGGTGGCGTGAACGGAGCGAGCGTCCCCCGTCAAGCGACGGTCGAGGCGGCACAAGCTGAAGCGGCTTCGACAGGGGAGGGAGCGTCAATCCCTACGATTTCCAGTGCGAGGATTCTGCTTGGCGAAATCAAACGCCATCAACTGGGCGTGGCGCTCACGCTCGCTGTACTAGTCATCGCTGCAGTCGCCGCATTCTTCTACTTCCATCGCCGACCGGCCCTAACCGACAAGGACACGATTCTGCTGGCCGATTGGGTTAACACGACGGGCGATGCGGTCTTTGACGGCACGCTCAAGCAAGCGCTCGCGGTGCAATTGGAACAATCTCCGTTTCTGAACATCTTCCCCGAAGAACGAGTGCGGGAGATGTTGCGCTTGATGAGCCGCTCGCCGGATGAGCGCGTGACCAACTCCATCGGGCGGGAGATCTGCCAGCGGCAAGGAATCAAGGCGCTGCTCACCGGCTCGATCGCCAGCCTTGGTCGCAATTACGTGATCACGTTGGAAGCAATGAGTAGCCAGACGGGTGAGGTGATTGCTCGCCAACAGGTTGAAGCCGAGAGTAAGGAGCAGGTGCTTAACGTGCTCGGCCAAGCGGCGACCAAGCTGCGTGAGACGCTGGGCGAATCGCTCAGCTCGATTCAGAAGTTTGATGCTCCGATTGAACAAGCCACGACCTCATCGCTGGAGGCGCTCAAAGTTTTCTCCATGGGACTTGAGCTGGTTGAGAAGGGCAAGTTCTCTGAAGCGATTTCGTCACTTAAACACGCCATTGAACTCGATCCCAATTTCGCCCTTGCCTACAGCAAACTGGCTGCGTACTACGGCAGCACCAATCAACCAGTACTTGCGGCGGACGCGGCACAAAAGGCCTTTGAGTTGCGGGAGCGGGTCAGCGAACGCGAGAAACTCTACATCGCTTCGAACTATTACCGGTACGTCACGGGAGAAATAAATAAAGCGATTGAAGCACTGGAATTGTGTACGCAGACGTATCCGCGCGATCAGATTGCACGCCACAACCTGGGCGTCCATTATGGCTCAATTGGGCAGGACGAGAAGGCTGTTGAAGCATACCGCGAAGCCCTGCGCCTGAACCCAAGCGCGGGCCTTACACTTGCGAACCTATCAATTATTTTCATACGCCTCAATCGTTTTGAAGAAGCCAAGGCGATGGGCGAACAAGCGATTGCGCAGAAATTCGACTCCACTAATCCTCACAGCAGCCTTTATAACATAGCGTTTATACACGAGGACACGGCCGCGATGAAGCAACAAGTTGACTGGGCGAACGGGAGGCCGGGTGTATACGCCCATCTGGGCTGGCAAGCCGACACCACAGTGTTTGCCGGGCAATTGCAGAAAGCGCGGGAATTCTCCAACCGCTTGATTGAGCTGGCCGAGCAGCGCAAGTTGCAGGAAGTGGCCGGGGATTGGGTGTCAGCGAATGCCGCGACGGCTGCCGTCCTCGGGCAGTGCCAGCAGATTCGCGCGGACCTCGCCCGCGCGGCTGCCTTCCCTCGCACCCCGCTCTCCTTTTTCAGAGCAGGCCTCGCTCTGGCGCTGTGTGGCGAAGCGGCCCAGGCGCAGGCACTGAACGACGAAGCCGTCAAGCGGTATCCCAAAGACACACTGGTCAACGAGATCTACTTGCCCTTGATCCGCGCCGAGCTTGAGATCCAGCACGGCAACCGCACCCAGGCGATCCAGATGCTGCAAGCCGTCAGCCGCTATGAAAG
>WNFR01005328.1_pt1 | contig 13144 bp, 14 predicted proteins | sample 5400221 | NCBI WGS metagenome assembly WNFR01 (sample SAMN13153357, study PRJNA577476) | soil metagenome | isolation source: 40 cm soil under Madrone tree | place: USA:California | collected 2016-06-14
GCTCACGACGCGCTGCCGCTGATCGAAATTCTGCAGCCTCTTCCAGCGCTGCTCGAGCTTCGCTCCGGCTGCAATCGGATTGCGCTGTCACTGGCTGCAGGACAAGAGGCGTGCTGGAGGTACGAGCTGCTTTGCCCGGCACGCGGGCGGTTCAGCCTCGGAGCACTGCAGCTACGTGTTTGGGATCGTTCAGGGTTATGGAGCGCCGAGACACAGCACAAGGTTCCGAAACAGATCTCTGTCTATCCCTTCATTGCGCCGCTGCGGCATGTGCCCCGGCCTCTGCGTACCCAGTCGTCGTTCGGTAACTATGTGGCGCCGCATGTCGGGGAGGGGCTCGAGCCCGGCGAGATTCGCCCTTCGTGCCGGGCGATCGGGTCCGCCGGGTCAACTGGCGTGCCTCTCTGCGGCGAAGCCAGCTTTATGTGACGCAGTTCCACGAAGAGCGGAACGCCGACATCGTGCTATTGCTCGACACACTGTCTGAAACCGGGGCGAGGCCGCATTCGACGCTGGATTACTGTGTGCACGCCGGCGCCGCGCTCGCCGGTGCTTATCTTGCGCGCAAGGACCGCGTCGGGTTTATCGAGTACGGCGGCTATCTGCGCTGGTTGAAGCCTGCTACCGGTCACCGCCAAAGGGAAAGCCTGGTCGAGGCATTGCTCCCTGCTTCGGTCTATTTCAGCTACACCGTCAAGCAGCTCGAATTCCTGCCCGCCCAGGTGCTGCCGCCGCAGGCGCTGGTCATTGCGCTGAGCCCGCTGCTCGACCGGCGGTTCATCGACACGGCGTTGAATCTCGCGGCTCGCGGCTTCGATCTCATGATCATCGCGGTCTCGCCGATCGAGCCGGCGCGATGGGCGTTGCGAAAATCGCGCCTCGACGAACTCGCCTGCCGGCTGTGGGCAATCGAATGGCGGCTGTCGGTGGAGGCGCTCCGCCGGCGCGGTCTCGTGATCATCGAATGGCAGCCCGGCGCGCCGCTCGATGCGGTGCTGGCCCCGTTCGCCCGCTTCCGGCCGAGATGGGCGGCGCGGCGATGATGCGCCAAGCGGCCATAATCCCGATCGCCGTCCTGGTCGGGCTACCGGTGTGGGTCGCGCCGTCATTGCCCGTCATCCTAATTGGAGCAGTCGCCAGTCTCTTCTGTGCCGCTGGAGTGCTGCGGCTGTGGCTGCCGTCAGTCACGGTGGGCGGCTCGCTCGCAGTGATCAACTATGCCCTCGCACTCTCGTTATCGGTCGGTGCGGTGGATATCGTCGGAGCCGCCATTTTCGGCCTCGCTCTCGTTTTTCTGCTCGATCTGAGCGAATTCGCGCGCCGCTTCCGCAGCGTCGAGATCGCCGCTGCCGTGCACCGGACTCAAGTCGTCTTTTGGTTCGGGCGGGCTGCAGTCGCCATCGTGGCGGTAGCCCTGCTTAGCTTGGGAGCCGCGGTTCTTGCGTACGTGATCCCGGTGCTCGGTCGGCCAGTAATTGCCGGGCTCGGCGCGGCGATCGCTTTCGCGGGAGCAATGCGCGGTGGCATCGTTCGAGGCGGCCCCAATGAGCCCTGACGCTTATTTGACGACGAGCACTGCGCAGGGGGCGAGCTCTACGATCCAGTCGGTCGTGCTGCCGATGAGTCGGTTGTAAAGTGTCGAGTGCCACCCGAAGCCGATCACGAGAAGATCAAACCCTTGGTTTCGCGCAAAATTGAGGATCGTCGGTATAGGGTGGCCGGGCACCAAATGACACTCCAGTGTCAGCCCCTGCAGAGCTGCCAGCACGAGGCCGACCTTTGTCCCGAAGCCGACGAGGATCAGGAGGAAGGCCGGCCACAAGAGAGCCGGCGGCATTCGCGGCGCCGCATCGACCAGCCCGACCCAGGTAAAGGGCTCGTAACCGGCAACGCGCGATCCCCAATAGAGGATCAGGAAGCCGAGCAGCGCGAGGACCGCCCCGAGGGTTGTCAGCATGACGTATTTCCACGCCGCCTCGAGCGCCTCCGCGGTGTCCTCGAAGCCGACCAAAAACGCGGAAAGCAGGGTCGTCAGCTCGACCGCCACCCACATCAGCGCGACATTTGCCAGCACCGGCACGGCGAGCATCGACAGCACGAATAGGTTGTAGAGCCCGTAGTAGTTTTGCTCTTTCCGCGGGCTTTGTGCTCGGCCCGCCTTCGGATATAGCCCCAGGAAAACAGCGAAGCGGTGAGGCCGACGAACGCCACCAGCAACAGAACCAGCGCGCCGAGCCCGTCGCAGGTCAGCCATTCATCGAACGCGTCGACGCGCCCGGTCCGGGTGGCTTCCGCTGCCACCCTGGCCGCCAGCACGAGGACGGCGATGTTGGCGCCGAGCGTGATCGGCGCGGCGAAGCGCCGGCCGAGCGGCAATAACGAGAGAAAGCTGGCGAGCACCGGGATAACGAGCACGGCCACAAGTTCCATGATCGGTATCAATGCTCCCGCAAGGCCGACAGCCGTCCGACCGCCGTTGTCCCGAGGCGTGCGTGGATTTGACGGGTCAGCATGCCGACGACCAAAGCGAGCACCGGCACGTCGACGGCGGCGGCGAGCTCGGCAATGACCGGCAGACTCGGGACCACCGCGATTCCCGCAAAGAACACGCCGTTTTCAAGCGCCAGCAGACCAAGGAGCTGCGGCACCGCTTCCCGCCTGACCGCGACGGTGAAGACGCCGAGAAACATCGCCGCCAGCCCGAGCGGGAGGTTGATCGACGCAAACGGCACCTCGACCGCTGCCAGCAGCGGATTGGCCACCACATAGGCGAGCACCGCCAGGGCCGCCGCGACCAGCAGCGAGCTCGGGATATTGAGGACACGATCAATCTCCCGGGTGCGGTAGACCTCGCTGCTCACGGTGTGCCGCAACAGCCAGGGGATCAGCAGAGTCTTCGTGGCGATCGTGATCGCGGCGACCGCGAAGAGATGCACCGAGCCGAGTGCGATCCCGAGCAAAACCGCCGAAAAGGTCAGGAGCAGCGACTGCACAATGAAGAGCTGCAAAGAGGCGAGCACCTGGCGGGTGCCCACAACCCCGATCGCGGTCAACAGGAAAAGAGCACCAGTGAGCGCATCAAGGGCGAAAATGAACGGGTAAGGCGCGCTGTTCATCTCTGGCCCCTAGATCTCGGACAACCGGGTGATCATCGCGACGACGCAAATCACGAAGGCGGCGCCGAGAAATTCGGTGATGCGGAAAAGGCGCAGCTTGGCGAGAGAGGATTCGATATAGACGAGGACGAGGATAAAGCCGAACACCTTCAACAAGACGAGCGGGACCGCGAGCAGAACCTCACCCAAGCCCATTCCCTGTGCCAGACCCCAAGGAGTGACCAGCACATTCAGAAAGATGCAAATCAGAACGAGGAACTTCATCGCGCCGGCCCATTTCATCAGGGCCGCGCCGCGTCCCGAATACTCGAGCAGTCTGGAGCGGTCGATCATTGCCAATTCGAACTGCCCCGACGGGCTGTCGACCGGAAGGCGCCCGTCCTCGGCGAGGACCAGCATCAGAAATGCGATCATCAGGAGCACGTGTGAGGGCTCGAAGAAATTCGCGATCGGCGTCACCCAGCGAGTCTGGACGATATAGGGGATCGTCGAGCCGGCGACGAACGAGACGGTCAGGAAAACGACGATGAACACCGGCTCGGCGAGAAAGCCGACCATGCGGGTCCGGCTCGCGCCCATCGGTCCGTAGGGATTGGCGGTATCGACGGCGGCCAAAGTCGCAAAGAACCCGCCGAGCGCGAGGACGAAGCCGCCGCCCAGCATGTCGCCCATGAACGCGAAGAACAGCGGATAGCGCGTCAGCACCGGGATCAAAAGCGCGACAAAGATCGGCGCCGTGAATGCGACATAGGGGGCCGCACGGAAAATCCACGATGTGTGCTCCGAGACGATCTCGTCCTTGTGCAGCAGCTTCCAGATGTCGCGATAGGGCTGGAAGATACTCGGCCCGCGTTTCGACTGCAGGATTTCCTTTAAGCGGCTGGTAACCCCTTCGACCAGCGGAGCAAAAGCCAGAACGAAGGCGACCTGAAGGAGGTTATAGAGGATCCGCTCGGCCATCACTCAGCCCAACGGCATTGGAGGTCGAAAGGGCAAAGTCGAGCGTTTCAAACCTACCCCCTGGCGAAACTTCCTACGTGCGCGCCTCGCTGCGGATTCGAGCGCGGCGCCCGTAGGAGTCATCAGCCCCGCGGGCGGTTACGGCGGACTCCATCGCCGTTGCAGACGATTTGACTACCTAGCTTAGACGATCGATTAGACGAAGCCAACTCAGTCTTCAACTTGACCCACACAGTTTCGGGATTATATCGCCAGGACGACACCTGATGGGGATGGAGCCTCCCCGAAACCGCCGTAAGGCTGATAGCTCCTGCTGCGCTGGGTAAAGCGGCGGGAGCGTTCCGGACCCGCTGCCGAGGCGGATCCGTCCGGGTGCCCCCTCGATAGAACCGGTTCGCTGCGCGCCCTCCGATGGCGTGCGAGGCTGGAGGCAATAGTGGCGACGAGCCCACTCGGCTGTCTGAGCGACCCCATACGATGAGCTTCCGAAGCATTCTCTACCGGCGGATTTTGCCTGATGTGCCGACCGAACAGGCCGAGGCACCGGAGTTCTTCAAGGATCTCAATCTCGACCGGGTCGTGGCGGCGGTTACCACGGGAAAGGACGAATACGATCTGAAGCCCTTCTTCCATCGCCCGCTCAACAATGCCGACGACATCGCTTATCGCCATGAGGTCATGAAGGATCTGGAAAGTCCGTGCGTGCTCGAACGGATCAGTTCGTTTGCAGAGAACATGCGCGAGACGCGCAGGCATCTGAAGCAGGCCGAGAAGCTCTACTATCGGCTGCAGAAAAACGCGTGGTTTCTCGATGCCGTAGCTATTTACTGTGACGCGGTCCGGCAGCTGCTGGCTGATTTGCACCAAACCGAGCCTAAGTCGCGTGGATTCCGCGGTTTCCGGGAATATTTGGCCGACTATGTCAAGTCTGAATCCTTCAATAATCTGGCGGCCGATACGGCGAAACTTGAGGCCGATCTGCGCTCTGTGAAGTATTGCGCCATCATACGTGGGACTGGCGTGACTGTCCGCGGATATCGAGCCGAGACCGATTACAGCATGGAGATCGAACAGACGTTTGCTAAATTTCGTCAAGGGAGCGTGAAGAATTATCGTGTAAAATTTTCAGATCCTCCAGAGATGAATCATCTCGAGGCACAAATCCTTGACCAGGTCGTCAAGCTGCATCCAGAGATATTTTCTTGTTTCGAGGAATACTGCTCGAAATATCGGGGCTTCGCCGATGCAGTGGTGAAGAGGTTCGATCGCGAAATTCAGTTCTACGTCTGTTATTTCGTTATTTCGACTACATAGACCGGCTCAAGCGTGCGGGACTGGCGTTCTGTTACCCGATTGTCTCGGGGCATACCAAAGCAGTTTACGGCAGCAATGTGTTCGATCTCGCCCTTGCAACTAAGCTCGTGCCAGAGAATGCGGCAGTCGTCCCGAACGACTTCTACCTTGAGGGGAGCGAGCGCACCCTCGTCGTCTCAGGTCCGAACCAGGGAGGCAAGACCACCTTCGCGCGGACCTTCGGCCAGTTGCACTACCTCGCAAGCCTAGGGTGCCCTGTGCCGGGGTCAGAGGCGCGGCTCTTCCTCTTCGACCGCTTGTTCACGCACTTTGAGCGGGAAGAAACCATCGAGAACCTGCGGGGCAAACTCCAGGACGACATGTTGCGCATCCGCCGGATTCTGGACCAGGCGACGTCGAATAGCCTGGTCATCATGAATGAGATTTTCTCGTCGACCGCATTGGAGGACGCGGTATTCCTTGCGACCAACGTCATGCAAAAGATCCTAGATTTGGATTGCTTATGCGTCTGCGTGACATTCCTTGATGAATTGGCAGTTCTGAGCCACTCGGTCGTCAGCATGGTCAGCACCGTGGTTCCGGAGAATCCGGCGCTGCGAACCTTCAAATTAATCCGGCGACCCGCCGATGGACGCGCCTATGCCATATCGATCGCGGAGAAATACCGCCTCACCTATCGGTCTGTGAAGGCGAGGATTGCTTCATGAAAGCCTTCCTGATGCATCAGGATCGTGACTTCGATCTCGACCAGGAGCCGCCACCCCGCCATCAGGATCTCGTGCAAGATCTCGAGTTGGAGACGTTGCTTGGGGCCACGGCAGGGGGCGACCCGTTCCTGCTGGATATAGCCAGGAAGGCGGTGCTTTCGAGCTTGCAGGATGTTCGGACGGTCCTGTACCGGCAGGATATCCTCCGCGACTGTATGAGAAACTCATCGATTGTGCGCGGTATCTACAATCTTGCGGTCGACGCCATAGAGCAGGAAAGTAAAAACTTCTGGGGTCTCATCAGCCAGCATCCAAGTTACCTGATCCGTCGATCCGTCGAAGTATTGCAAATGTTTGTAGATGTGCTGCGCCGGTTGAGAAAAGAGGCAGATACGCATTCAGACAGGTTTGCCTCAGGCGGGTTCACAGCACTTTTTGCGATGCTTCAGAGAGAGCTGGATGACGAATATTTTAATATCGTGCAGACGCACCTTTCTCGATTGCAGTTCCGCCACGGCGTGCTGATCAGCGCCGAAATGGGCAAGGGCAACAAGGGCGCCAACTACATGCTCCGGAAACCCCATGAGGAGCGGCGGAGCTGGCTCGAGCATCTCTTCGTAAAAGGGCCGCCAGCCTACACCTTTTATCTGAACGAGCGCGATGAGGCCGGCGCCAGGATTCTTTCCGAGCTGAGAGACAGGGGCATCAACACCGTCGCCAATGCGGTCGCCCAGTCCAACGATCACATCCTGAGCTTCTTTCGGATGCTGCGCACAGAGCTGGCATTCTACATGGGTTGCTTGAACCTGCATGAGAGATTGTCGGCGAAGGGGGAGCCCACCTGCTTCCCGGTTCCCTTCGCTTCCGTGGAGCGGCGGCACACGGCGTGCGGACTGTATGACATTTGTCTGGCGCTGAAGACGGACCGGAAGGTCGTCGGCAATGATCTCGACGGGGACCACAGCCAGCTCTTCATGATCACCGGAGCCAATCAAGGCGGGAAATCGACCCTCCTGCGAAGTATTGGCCTGTCACAGTTGCTGGCGCAGTGCGGGATGTTCGTGCCGGCCCGGTCGTATTGCGCGAATTTGTGCACCGGGCTCTTTACGCACTATAAGCGCGAGGAAGATGCCGCGATGAACGCCGGAAAATTCGAGGAGGAGCTCCGGCGAATGAGCGACATCGTCGACCACCTTTCGCCGGACTGTCTCGTGCTGTTCAACGAGGCGTTCCAGTCGACCAACGAGAGAGAGGGTTCCGAGATCGCGCGGCAGATTATTCACGCCCTTCTGGAAAGAAGGATCAAGGTATTCTTTGTCACCCACATGTACGATTTGGCCGGAAGCCTCCACGACGAGCGCATTGGAAATTCGATGTTTTTGCGCGCGGAGCGACTGGAAGACGGAACCCGGACGTTCAAGGTCGTGCCAGGCGCGCCGCTGCCGACCAGTCATGGCAGAGATTTGTATGAGGAAATCTTTTGCACCCGCGCGACAGAGCCACTCACCGCTGCGGAGCGGGAGTTCGCCGCGGCGGGCGCTAGCGGTCCGGTAAAGGCGTGTTAATCGTACGATGTCCCGCCAGCATCAACAGCGCGCGGTCCGACGCGTTCGTCTCTTCCTCGCTTGCCAGGTATCGTCGGAGGCCGTCATGCTTCAGAGCAGAGCGACGCATGTCCTCCGACAGCCGCTCCAGAAGCGCCGCGTGGCGAAGAATGAGCCGGCGCCGTGTTTCGGGGTCTTGAACCGAAGCAAGGAGCAGCTGAAAATGGGGAAGGCAAAGGGCCGAAAGGGAGCCAAGACCGCGCTCGCCGTCTTGCTGTAGCCGCGAAACTATCGATTGGACGGCCTCTGACTCGGCAGCGGCGCGGACTGCACAACCGAAGCAGGCTTCCGGTCGCACAACCAGAGCGCTGCTGTCCGGCGAGTTGGATGAACAGGACGACGCTGCTAACCTGCGCAACGCTGCAGCCCAGTGGTCGAGAACGTCCGCGTAACCGACGCAGGCGCCATGCGGCGAGGCGACCGACTGGTATTGCCAAGTGTGAAAGCTGCACAAGCCGCCGCGTTCGGCCACGGCCCGCCGATTCTCCAGACAGATGATAATTTCGTATTGAAATTTGGTCAAAAAGTCGAACAACCGACCATTTACGGGGCCGCAGATTTCGCAAGTGGGCAACTGTGGCTCGCTGTCTGGCCCGGCGGCGGCCGGTCGTATCGGTAATGCCGGCAGGCTTGCCGAAATGCGCCGCGACAGGAGATTACTCTTCTCGATGAGCTGGCAGGCATCGGCTGGTGGCGCCAGGTCGTAAATGAGGCCTGCGATGCGGTCGTACATTTGCCGCACGAACTCGTTGCTCTTCTCCTCAATCAGAAAGCGCATCAACTCGTCTTCGAGCGCGGGAACCCCGCTGGCGACCAGACCTTGCTGATCGCCCGTTTGCTTGGCCACGAGTCCATCGCGCGCCGAGACCGAGAAAATTCTGAGGGCGTTGCTGCTGAGCAACTCCTGGAGTTGCTCACGTAGGTAAACCAAGACATCAGTCCGTTCCGCGGCCGAGGCGAGGTCTTGCTTGTTGACGACGACGAACACGCGCCGGCTCGAGGCGGCACGAATGGTCTGCAACTCCTCATCGGATAGCGGGCTCTCGTAGCTCGTGACGAGCAGCAGCGCATCCGCCTCGGGAAGGAACTCTTCAGTTGTGCGGGTATTCGCCGCGATCGGAGAACCGAGGCCCGGCGTGTCGACGAAGTAGAAGCCGCGGCGAAGGAACTCCGCCGGCAACTGGACCTCGGCCACCCTCACCCGGCGGACATTTCCCGAATTTCCCTTTTCGGTAATATAGCCAGGCAGTTCCTCCAGCGGGATCTTCCTGTCAATGTGAAAGCCGATAAATTTGATCACCGCCTGGTCTTTGGAACCATAAGCGACAGTAGTGATGACTGAGGTTAGAGGCCGGATGCCGGTCGGCAGGCGGTCGGTGCCGAGGATGGCGTGCATCAACGATGTATTGCCACGGCTAAATCGCCCGACAACCACAAGGTTGAAGCGGTCCTCGGCGAGCCGGGAGAAAAGCTCACGAATGCGTTCATGCTGGTCATGTCGGTCGCGCGGGATGCTGGTCTGCACCGACCGCAGCACCTCTGCGAACTCGAATTTAATTTGCTCGTATTCGCGTAGTTTCATATCGACGCTCCCGACTTGCCCGCCAAGCAGCGTTCCCGCGGTCAGGAGTCATCAGCTGCCCGGACGGCAGCGGTTAGAGGCGAACTCCTTCGCCTAGCCCAATAAGCTGCTGGGTCAATGTGGAAATGTCAAGATTGGGACCGGCATTGGCTCATGCCGCATTCAGCGGTCGAGAACGGCGGACCCAATCGCGCACATCCGAAGATTTGCCGGTCCGGAGCTTCAGCCACTTTGTGCTTCGGATCAGAATCGCGGGCGAACCGGTCGTCCAGCGTTCGGAAACGATCAAAACCTCCCAACGAGATCGGCCGGGCTGGGCGAACCGAAGCTGTAGGACGTCCGTCGGAAAATCATATGCTTGCCCACTGTAGCGGTGGCGGTCTCGCCGGCACTCGACCCCCTCGGCGTTCCAGGAGCGGGTCTCGTATGCGGGTTCTTCGCGTAGAGGATCTGCTCGATCTCCGAGATCGTCAGCGCATTCGCGATTTTCACCATTTCCTTAGGCTCCCCCGCAGGCCTGATCGAGAGGCATTGAAGACACGCCTAATGAGACACTGAGCCGGCGCGCTGCGCTACGCGGAATAACGACCGGTAAATCCGCGCCTCCGGCGACTGGTCAGTCGGATCGGGGGGTTGCTCTCGCATGCGCTCGGCCATGATTGCGCGGACGCTTTCGAGGTGATCGAGAATGCATTCCTCCACTTCCTCGCACAGCAGCCATCCCAAGCGCGGCAACAACTCGACGAGCCGCTGGATGGCTTCCGGCTTTTCCTCCTCTGGAGCCGATGCGAGGTAGGCGCGGCATGCGTGCGCTCGGACCTCTGGGTCGGCATCCTCCATCAGAGCCCGAAGCCGAGATCGTTGTCGGGATGGGACGCCTATCTGTATCAAGAGCTGAACCGCGCTGCGGCGTGCTCGGCGGCTCGACTGCGTTTCCCAGTCCGCCGATGGCACCGGTCGCGATGCCGCTCTCAGCAATGCCGGGCGGGCCCTTGGCCCCATTCGCAGCAGCGCAGCCTCAGCCGCCCGGCGACTGTAGTCTTCCGAAAGCGCCGTAATCAGACGGGGTATCGCCTCGGAACGGCGGAACGATCCGAGCGCCTCGATCACCCCGGCCAGCGGTTGGCGTTTTGCCAAATCGAGCAAGAGCGAAAATACGCGTTCGTCGGGACTGTCGACGAGAGCCCGAGCCGCGGCGCTGATGACGGCCTCCTCACCCGTCCGGTTTACCGGGTCGGCGACCTCGCGCGGCGAACTCAGAAACTCGACCAGCACATCGCGCGCACCCATCGCGGCCAGCGCCTCGACTGCGCGGCAGCGCGGATGATAGATGCCGCTGGATTCGCCTTCCAGCAGGAGGGCGCGCAAAGCCGGAATGGCCCGGCGCCCGCAGGCGATTACCTCCAACACGCCGAGATCGCCGTCGTGCAACGATTTGAGCCGATCGAGCGCATGCCGAATGTCGGGAGCTAGCGGCAAACTCACGATGACCGCCATCTCGCAGCCCCCGAGCGCGGATTAATCGGAGATGGAAATCTGGTTCCTGAGACGGACGGGCACCATGCGCAATCACAGACGCCTCCGCCATGGCAAACCCTGGCGCATTGACGACCTCCCACCGCAACAATTGCGCAGTAGGAGTCATCAGCCGTGGCGGCGGTTACGGGGGAACTCCATCCCCGGGTAGCGGGCGCTGAGCCTGGTACCTGGCGAATAAATGTGCTCCGCGCGGAGCCGACGCAAGGGTTTGGGTACTTTCGATGGCGAGAGCCAATCGGGCTAACTTGTGGGATGCTCAGGTCCACCGGCGCGACGGCAATCGCCTCTCGATGAATCGCCGCCATATTGACACTTCGCAGCGCAGCAGCGAAAATGGGCGTGGGATGGAGTTCCCGCAAAATCGCCGATGAGGCTGATGACTCCTACTGCGAAATAACGCGGTGGGTAATGCGGCCAGGCCCACCGCAGGGGTGGCTGCGTTCGGCTCGACCCCCTCAACAGTAATCTGGCTCGACTGACTGCGGTGCGCGCGTGCGTCGTGACGTAAGATCAGAAAGAGTTGCTTCCTGTTGAGTTCGGCGGCGGATGCCAAGGCTGGCGCCCCGTGCCCATACACTTTAGCCGTGGTCGGGGTCGAGGAGTACGCAGTAAAAGGATGGGAGGATCAACCTGCCGTTCGATGGTACGTATTTCGAGGATCAGACTGCGCGCGACACGGGGCTTTTCCCTGTATGGAGCCGGCATGGACGGCGGTGTTGGATCAACAGATTTCGCCCGCAAGGCCGAGGGAACCACTCCCTTAATCCTCCCTCTCCCTCGGATCGCGACGCGGCGATCGTTCGTTTACTGCAGGATGCCAAAGGCTGATCGAAAACCCGAAGAATTGGACGCGGGGGAGGTATGCAACCTTTTCCGGACGGCGTTGCGTGGTGGGGGCGCTTCGGGCAGCTTCGAGTCGGCTCGACAGTCCCAGTCCAGCCTGGTCGGCGCACGATTTGCTGATCCGAGTTGCGAGATCGCGCGGCTTTACCGGCGTCTAAGCAATGAATGATCACTCATCCCATGTTGCCGTCCTTGCCGCTTTCGACGAGGCGATCGCGTTGGCCCAGAGCGCCGCCTTGGCGAAACAGGAGGCGATCGCGACGGCATAGGGCGCTGTGCGGGGTTGCATGCTTACCGCCGCGGGTGCGACACGTCATTGAAAGCGGAGCCTTGATGACCGCGCCTGCAGATACCAGGAGCGCCCCCCGGCATCGTCCACTTTGGGAGTGATTTGGAGATTGTCTAATAAGGCGAGCACACACGCACCGGGAGGGCAACATGTCTATCGAATTCAAGCTATCGGCTAAGACACTCGCCAGCTGCGCGGCCGCCATTTGCATGGTGATGTCATTTTCCTCTGCGAACGCGCAGCAGGGGTACCGACTGGAATCGGTCACCACTCTGCCCAGCACCAACACGGGGTGGGATTACCTCGAGTTCGATCCGGCCAGGTCGCACCTTTACATTGCCCACCGCGCCGACGGCATGCAGGTTTTCGACGTGAAGGCGCAGAAGGTGGTCAAAACGCTCGACAACTCGGTTGGCGCCAACTCCGTCACGCTCGTTCCTGAGTTTGACCGCGGCTACGTGGCGAATCAGGACGGCACTACGACTGTTTTCGAATTGTCGGCGCTCAAGACTTTAGATCGCTTCAAGGTTGATGACGATCTGAACGCGAATTTCTATGAGCCGACGACCAAGCGCGTTGTCTTTACCAGTGCGGAACGTCCAGCGACGTCGCGTATGGTCTCACTAGACGCCAAGACCGGGAAAGTCGTCCATTCAATGGATATCGACGGCAAGAAGCTTGACAACCCCGCCGTCGTCGGACGCGGAAACATCTATGTGCCATTGCGCGACAAGAACCTGATGCTCAGGGTCAATGCGCAAGACATGAAGGTCATGGACGTGTGGTCGATGGCGCCGTGCGATGCGCCGGCCAGTTTCGATATCGACAAGGCAAACCGACGCTTGCTTCTGGGCTGTTGTCTAACCGCACCTGTCTTCATCGCGATGGATGCCGATACTGGGAAAGTGGTGGCGATCCTGCCGGGATCGGGCGCAACGTAATGGCACTGTTTTACGACAGTGAGACCAAACGTATGACGATAGTTTGATGGGAGAGAATATGGCGATCGGTGCCGATGCCGAGTCCCGGCCTTGTGTTGGCATATGCTGCTCTTGCGACAGGACAAGTCCTGGAAAGGAGAATGGAAATGTAACCTGAAACCTTTCGAAGCGATCCAGAGGGTTCGACCCCCTCCCGGTAGAGGCGCAGCCCGCCGGCCGGAAGCGAGTCTTGCATGGGAGACGGCGACG
>WNFR01008431.1_pt1 | contig 13141 bp, 13 predicted proteins | sample 5400221 | NCBI WGS metagenome assembly WNFR01 (sample SAMN13153357, study PRJNA577476) | soil metagenome | isolation source: 40 cm soil under Madrone tree | place: USA:California | collected 2016-06-14
TTGACGAGGAGCCCATCGATCAGGCCATTGTCGATAAACCGCCACAGGAAATTGCGCGACACGGCATAGGTGGGCTCGACGATCGTTCTGTCGATTGCCTCGTCGACGTAGTACTTGTTGGCGACGACCCCTTCAAACCCGTGCTCGGGAACGGCGTCGCGTTTGCGCGGAAGGCGATCGGGCTTGAGACGCGCCATTGCGACCACGATGCCCGCCACCGCAATCACGACGGCCGCGGCAATCAGGGCTTGCTCCGTTGCCGCTGGGACTTGCGCGGCGCCCGCTGTAATGCGCGCCGATGCCTCGCCAACCACTGGATCGAGCCAGTGCGCAAGCACCTCTCGCGGTCCGAGCGGAATAACGTCAGTGACGACCTCCGGCAGGTTGAGCCAACCTCCGAACACCGTGAGCACGCCGAGGATGACAAGTGGACCGGTCATTATCCACGGGGCTTCGTGAAGACTCTTCTCCTCTTCCGCTCCCGTGCGAACAGGACCGTGGAAGGTGTAGAGCATCATCCGCGTCATGTAAACGGCGGTGAGAAATGCAGCCGCCAGTCCGATCGCGTAAATGATGTAAAGCAGAGTTCCGCCCGGAATTCCGAGCCAGCTAGCCGATGCGAGCGTGGATCCCTGCGCTCGCGCGAACACAGACCCGAGAATCTCGTCCTTGGAAAAGAATCCAGAGAGCGGCGGGATCCCGGAGATCGCAAGCGTCGCGATCCACATCAGCACGCACGTTACCGGCAGGTAGCGCTTGAGCCCTCCCATGTTGCGCATGTCCTGCGCGTCCTCGTCGCTATGCGTCTTGTGATACGCCGTGTGCATCGCCTGGATCACTGACCCGGACCCGAGGAACAGCAAAGCCTTGAAGAACGCGTGCGTGACGAGGTGGAACATTCCGGACACGTAGGCGCCAACCCCCACGCCGACGAACATGTACCCGAGTTGAGAGATCGTCGAATAAGCCAGGACTTTTTTTATGTCCCACTGCTTGAGGCCAATGGTCGCGGCAAAAATCGCGGTTACCGCACCCACCACCGCCACGGTTAGTGATGCGACCGGCGAAAGCGAAAAGAGAAACGCGCTGCGCGCGATCATGTACACTCCGGCCGTGACCATCGTCGCGGCATGGATCAGCGCGGAGACCGGGGTAGGACCAGCCATCGCGTCGGGCAGCCAGATGTAGAGCGGGATCTGCGCGCTCTTGCCGGTGCAGCCAAGGAACATGAACAGGCAGATCGCGGTCACCAGCGGACTTCCGGCAACGAGGTCGCCGGCCTTTGCGCTCACTCCGATGAAATCGAGGACGCCGATGTTCGCGAACAGCATGAACATTGCTACCAGAAGCCCGAAATCTCCAACGCGGTTCACGATGAACGCTTTCTTTCCGGCATCCGCGTTCACCTTGTCGTTGAACCAGAAGCCGATGAGGAGATAGGAGCAGAGCCCCACTCCTTCCCAGCCGACGAACAGCACGGGATAGTTGGCGCCGAGCACCAGCACCAGCATGAAGAACACGAACAGATTGAGATACGAGAAGTACCTCGGGTAACCGGGATCGTCGCGCATGTAGCCGACGCTGAAGACGTGGATCAGCGCGCCGACTCCAGTTATCACGAGGATCATCACCATCGACAGCTGGTCGAGCTGGAAGGCCGCATCGATCTGGAGGTCGCCGACCGGCATCCAGCTGAAGTAGCGCTGAATGAAAGGGGCGCTGGGTTGCGCGTTCGCCATCGCCTGCCAGATGCCAATCGCGAGCAGGAACGAGAGTATGAGCACGCCCGGTCCGATGATGCTCACGACGCCGGCCCACCGATGCCGCTTCACCCTGTGGTCGTCCCCACCCGTTTCTCCCTCACCGTGAGAAACCGCCGGAGTTCCGCCCGCGTCAGAGTGAGCATGACTATCGGCACTGTTCGGATCGGTCGGACCGAAGGGCGCACCGGCGAGCGAGAGCAGTCCGTTGATCACGAATCCGGCGAGCGGCAGGATCGGCAGCAGCCACACCCACTCGGCGATCGTGCCGGACAACGGATGAAGCTGTGAGGCTGCGGAAACCGCGGTCTGGAGCAGCATCAGCCCCTGAGCAGGTTGATGTTCTTCAGGTCCACCGTCTGCCGGTGGCGGAATATCGAGATGATGATGGCGAGCCCGACGGCTGCTTCGGCTGCGGAAACCGTCATCACGAATACGACGAACACCTGCCCCGCGGTTCCGTAAAAACGCGAGAAGGCGACGAACGTCAGGTTGACGGCCGTCAGCATCAGCTCTACGCACATGAAGATGATGATCGCGTTCCGGTGAATCAGGACACCGATCACGCCGATTATGAAGAGAGCAGCCGTAAGGGCGAGCGACTCAGCGAGCACCGGCGGCCCTCCCCCTTCCGAGTACCACCGCGCCCGTTATCGCGACGAGGAGAAGGACGCTCGTCAGCTCGAACGCGAGCAGATAGTTCCTGAACAGCGGCTCCGCTATCATGCCCACGGCGTTCAGCTTCTGCAGCTGTTGCTCGCTGAAATCGGGCGGCACGATGAGCTGCTGCGGCAGCTTCGTCCGGATGATCACCATGATCTCGCTGAGAAGTCCGAGGCCGACGAGTCCAGCCGCCAGCTTCCACCCGAGCCCCCGGGCATCCGCCAGCTCTGATGGATGCCCGAGATTGAGGAGCATGACCACGAACAGGAACACCACCATGATCGCGCCGGCGTAGACGAGCACCTGCATGACGCCGACGAATTGCGCGTCGAGCATCACGTACAGCGCGGCGAGGCTGAACATGGTGTTCACCAGCCAGAGCGCCGCTGCCACCGGGCTTTTTCGCGTCACGAACGTCACCGCGGATGCGAGCGCGATGACTCCGAACAGATAGAAGTGAAAAACGTAGAAGAGCGAGTAGTGCGGCTCCATGATCCATCAAGCGCTGAAGGTCGTAAACGAAACCTTCCCTGCTGTACTCCGAGTTCTCATAATGCCGACCGACGTGGATCGCCTCCTCCGGGCAGACCTCCTGGCAATATCCGCAGAAGATGCAGCGGAACTCGTCGATCTCGAACACCAATGGATACCGGTTCCCTTCCTCGTCTTCGCCCGGCACCAGCTTGATGCAGTTCGCCGGACACACGGTCGGGCAAAGTCCGCAGGCGACGCACCGTGCCTTGCCGGTCTCGGTCGTCAACATTCTGTGCGTGCCGCGCCAGCGGGGAGAGATCGGCGATTTCTCTTCGGGATATTGCGTCGTGACCCGGCCCTGGACGTCGAAGAGATGTTTGACGGTCAGTGCCATTCCCTTGAGCGTAGCGCGGATGTAGCTGACGTCCTCCACCGGCCGCTCCACCACTTTTACCTTGATTGCCATTATCTGCCTGCCTCTGCCGCAATGGGACGCCGTTTCTCGAGCTGTTTGTCCAGCTGACGAAGGCGCTCGACTTCCCTCGGATGCATCCTGCCGTAGGCGGGACTGATGATCCGGCCGCGGTCAAGAATCGCGAACAGCACGATGATCACTCCGAGGTTGACCGAGCCGAGTATCGCCGCGTACATGTAGCCTTCGTCAATTCCCGCCGCGCTCAAGCCGAGCATGACGGCGGCGATGAGCACGATGTAAGCAAGAGCGAGCGGCAGCATGAACTTCCAGCCCAGTGACATCAGCTGGTCGTAGCGAAACCGCGGCAGCGTCCAGCGTACCCACATGAACACAAAAAGGAAGAACAGAATCTTGGTGAGGAAGATTCCGATCGAGAGCAGCGATAGCCATTTGCTGTACGGGCCGATGTTGTCGTGCGCGGTAAACGGTACGTCCCAGCCGCCAAAGAAAAGCGTCGCCATGAGCGCGCTCTGTGTAACCATGCTCGCGTATTCTGCGATGAAGAAGAGGGAGAACTTCATCGCGCTGTACTCGGTGTGGTAACCGGCGATCAGCTCCGACTCGGCTTCCGGCAAGTCGAACGGCAGCCGGTTGGTCTCCGCAAACGCCGCGACCATGAAAATGAAGAATGCTACTGTCAGGTTGACGACGTTCCAACCGCCCCAGGCCTGCTGGTTTATGATCGAGTTCAAGCTGACGTTGCCGGCGAGAAGCAAAACCGGAATGGTCGACATTCCCAGTGAGATCTCGTAGGAAACCATCTGCGCGCTCGATCGCAGGCCGCCGAGCAAAGCGTACTTGTTGTTCGAGGACCAGCCCGCGAGAACGATTCCGTAAACTCCGAGCGATGTGATCGCGAGGATGAAGAGGAACCCGACCGGCAGATCCGCGACCACGAGGTCGATTCTTCCCCACCGTGTAGGCCATGGTGCTCCGAACGGAATCACACACCACGCCGTGAGCGCGGGAATGAACGAAAGTATCGGGGCCAGAACGAAGAGCGGCTTGTTAACACCTTCCGGCATCGTCTCTTCCTTCATGAAGTTCTTCAGACCGTCGGCGGCGGGCTGGAGCCATCCCTTGCCTACGCGGTTGGGTCCGTGACGATCCTGTATCCAGGCGGAGATCTTTCGCTCGGCCAGCGTAAGCATTGCGACGCCGACCATGTAGATCGTAAAGATGATTATCATCTTCACGATCGTGAAGATGAAAAACGCCATTCCGCTCACCGGCGGCAGATTCGGGTCTGCCGCCTGGAGAAGCGCGGGAAAAGCGTGAATCACGCTCATCTGGCAGCCACCGCGATAGATGCTTTCGGGCTGGTCGGCGGCGCATCGACCAGTGGAAGTCCCTTGAAGCCAAGCGAGTCGTAGCTCAAGCCTGCAAATGACGAGTTGGAGCCGGCGAGCTGCGCGAACACCTCGGACGGCAGGAAGAAGTTCGCCTGCTTTCCGATGGCGCCCAGCAGGTCGCCGAGCACGAGCCAGCTGGGGCGGGCTTCGCCCGGAGCCTGCTTCGCCTGCGTGAAGCGCTGGACGCGCCCGCGCAGGTTGGTAACTGTGCCTTCCTCCTCGGAATAGTTGGCGATCGGTAGCACGACCGATGCTTTGCCCGCCGCTTCGGGAAGGACGGAGCCGATCACGATGACCTCGCCCGCGCGCGCGACAGAGGATGCGTCGATGCCGGCGAGATCCTCGCCGGCGACGACGAGCACATCTCCCTGCCCGAGGCCGGCCAGCAGATCCTTCGTCTTCTTGAAGCCAAGCTTCTCGGCGCCGTAAACGTTGGCGGCCCGTTCACGGCGAAGCGCGAGATCTTCGACGCCGGGCAGAGGCGCCTCATCGCCCTCGGTGACCCGGAACACTCCGCTTCCACCTTGCATCAGCTGGGTGAGAAGGAAGAGCGATTCGTTGGACAGCATCGGCGACGCCGCAACGAACGCCTTCTTGCCATTGAGGGCGCGCGCCGCTGCCGAAATCGCTGCTTCCCAGCTCGATGCGGCAAGACCGTTTTTGGCACGCACCATAGGGTGCTCAACGCGGTTCTTCTCGTTCATCCAGCGATAGTTGAGACGGCCCCAGTCGCACATGAAGAACGCGTTGACGTTCTCATTCGGCCGCGGACGCATGCGCACGAGTTGATTCTCGCGCGTCTCCATGGTCACGTTGCAGCCTTGCGTGCAGTTGGGGCAGATCGACGCCGTCCGGTCCAGCTCCCACGCCCGCGCCTTGTTCAGAAAATCCTTGGAGAGAAGCGCACCGACCGGACAGAGGTCGACTACGTTCGCGGCCCACGGGTGGGTGAGATCCTTCCCCTCGAACTTGCCGATAAGCGCGCGATCACCGCGCTCGCTGACGTTCAGTGTCGGCTCGTGCGCGACGTCATCCATGAAGCGGACACAGCGGGTGCAGAGGATGCAACGGTTCGGAACGTAGATGACGTCGCCACCGAAATCCTCGGCTGGATTGAAGCGCTTGGGTTCACGGTAACGCGAATCCTCGCGTCCTTCCTGATATGTGTAGTCCTGCAGCTCGCACTCGCCCGACTGATCGCAGATGGGACAATCGAGAGGATGATTGATGAGAAGCATTTCGAGCACACCCTTGCGCGCGTCGAGCGACTTGTCGGAATGCACGCGAACGACTTGTCCCTCCGCCACCGTCGTGGCGCAGGAAGGGGCGAGCTTGGGCGCCTTCTCGACTTCGACGAGACACATGCGGCAGACGCCCGCGATCGGAAGCCCAGGGTGATAGCAGTAGTGCGGGATGAGAATCCCGGCGGTTTTCGCCGCTTCGAGAATCGTCGTCCCTTCCACAACACTTACGGGGCGTCCCTCGATGGTGAGGTTGACCATCTTCTTCTCAGCCATTACGCGACCGCCGCAGTCACGGGGTGAAAGCGCTTGCCCTGAATCAACGCCTCGAACTCGCCGCGGAATTTCTTGATGCCGGATACCACGGGAACGGCGCACGAATCACTGAGAACGCAGATCGTTTTTCCGGTCATCTGCTCGCCGATATCGAGTAGCGTATCGAGGTCTTCGACCGTTCCCTCGCCGTCTCTGATCCGCTCGAGGATTTTGGTGGTCCAGGCGGTGCCCTCGCGGCATTGCGTACACTGGCCGCAGCTCTCGTGCGCGAAGAAGCGGGCGAGACGCGCGATCACGGTCACCATCGGCTGAGCGTCGTCGATCACGATTACGCCGCCGGAGCCGAGCATCGATCCTCCGGCAACAAAGCCTTCGTAATCCATGAGCGTCGCTTCGGCCTCCTCCATGTTCTGGATCGGAACTGAAGCGCCGCCCGGAATCACAGCCTTGAACTTTCGACCATGGAGCGGGCCGCCGCACAGATCGTACAGAAATTCCTTGAATGGGAAGCCCATTACGACCTCGTACGTTCCGGGACGCTGCACGTTGCCGCACACGGAGTAGAGCTTGGTGCCTGTGCTCTTCGGACTCGACAGCGACATCTTCTTGTACCATTCGGCGCCGTTGAGAAGGATTGGCGCCGCGGCAATCAGCGTCTCGACATTGTTGATCGTCGTCGGCATGCCGAAGACGCCCGATACGGCTGGAAACGGCGGCTTGATGCGCGGATTGCCGCGACGCCCCTCGAGTGATTCCATCAGCGCTGTCTCCTCGCCGCAGATGTAGGCACCGGCTCCCTTGTGGACGTGCACATCGATGCGCTTGCCGCTGCCCATCGCGTTCTTGCCGATGATGCCGGCGGCATACGCTTCCTTGATCGCACTCTCCATCCAGTGAAGCGGCTCGGTGAACTCACCACGGATGTAGACGTACGCGGTCTCCGCTCCGATTGCGTACGCGCCGATCGCACAGCCCTCTACGAGTGCGTGCGGTGTCCAGCGCATGAGCTCGCGATCCTTGAAGGTGCCCGGCTCGGACTCGTCAGCGTTACAACACAGGTAGTGTGGCTTTCCATCACCCGGCTTCATGAACGACCACTTCATACCGGTCGGGAACCCGGCGCCTCCGCGTCCGCGCAGGCCAGACTCCTTCACCACGTTCACGATGTCGGCGGGCTGCATTCCGAGCGCCTTCTCCAGCGCCTTGTAGCCGCCACGTTTCTTCCAACCAGCGAGGGTGCGAGCATCGGCCTCACCGAAATGCTTGGTGAGAACCGTCGTTTCCCTCGGATGTGGATGATGCGGGAATCCCATTTATGCGAGCCGTGCGAGAAGTTCGGGAACTTTGTCGGGAGTCACTGATTCGATGAATTCTTCGTTGACCATGACCGGAGTGGCGAAGCCGCAGGCTCCGAGGCACTCGACTTCGATAACTGTGAACTTACCGTCGGGCGAAGTTATGCCGAGCTCGCCGGCGTTGGTGTGACGAAGAAATGCCTTGACCACATCCTCGGCCCCGCAGATTCCGCAAGGCGACGTCGTGCATACCTGGATGAAATACTTTCCGACCGGATGTTGGTGGTACATCGTGTAGAACGTCACCACGCCTTTCACGTAGGCGGGTGTCAAGTCGAGAAAGCCGGCTACTTCCGCCATCCCCTCGTCGCTCACCCAGCCGCGCTCGCGCTGCACGATCCATAGCGCGGGAAGTAGTGCCGCCATCTTCGTCGGATAGCGCGTGAGCAGCTCGTCGAGCTCACGCTTCACATCTCCTGTGAAAACCGCGACGTAGGGCTCGTGCGCCGCACGGTCGTGGGACGCGTAGTCGGGAGATTCAACGCCGCCGACCAGATCAGGTGTCAACGGTCGATCTCCCCCATGACGATGTCGATGCTGGCGTTGATGGCGATGACGTCCGAGAGCAGATGCCCTTCGACCATCTTTGGAATGGCGGCAAGGTTCACGAACGACGGCGGACGAATCCTCCACCGCACCGGCTTCGAAGTGCCGTCGGATACCATATAGTAGCCCTTCTCTCCTTTGGGGCTCTCGACCGCGACGTAAGATTCGCCGATCGGCGGACGCGGACCTTCCATCACAACCTTGAAGTGATGGATCATGGATTCCATCTCGCTCGTCGCTTTGGATTTTGGAGGAAGAATGACGCGCGGGTCGTCGATGTTAACCGGGCCGTCCGGCAGCCGGTCAGCCGCCTGCTGGAGAATTCGCAGCGATTGGCGGAGCTCCTCGAATCTCACGAGATAGCGATCATAGACATCGCCGTTTGTCCCGACAGGCACTTCGAAATCGTAAGTCTCATAGTCGAGATACGGAAAATCCTTGCGCACGTCGTAATCGACGCCGGACGCGCGAAGCATCGGCCCAGAGAGGCCCCAATTGATTGCCTCTTCCGGGGTCATGACGCCCAGTCCGACGGTGCGGCCGACCCAGATCGCGTTCCTGGTCAACACGCGATCGATCTCGTCGAGCGTGTGCGGGAAAGTGCGGATGAACTGTCTGAGTCCGTCCATCCAGCCGCTCGGAATGTCGGCGGCCATTCCACCGACGCGCGTCGCCGAAGTGGTGAGCCGCGCGCCAACCCACTTCTCAATGAGACGGTAGATCTCTTCGCGGCGCTGAAACGCCCACAAAAACGGCGTGAATGCTCCGATGTCGATGCAGAAGGTACCGAGCCAGACCAGATGCGACATGATTCGTGACAGCTCGCACGCGATGACCCGCAGAACCTTGCAGCGCTCCGTGACCTCGATGCCGAACAGCCTCTCGGCGCCGAGCGCAAAAGCGACGTTGTTGCCGATCGAGTTGAGATAGTCTTCGCGATCGGTCCAGCAGATTATCTGGTTGTACTGACGGTACTCTCCGATTTTCTCGAACCCACAGTGCAAATAACCGATGTGGGGAATGCAGCGGACGACCGTCTCTCCGTCGAGCTCTAGCACGAGACGCAACACGCCGTGAGTCGCCGGATGTTGCGGGCCGATGTTGATGAGCATGTGCTCACCTTCGAGATCCGGCTCGATGCCCGGCGGCGCCTGAAGCGCCAGTCCGCCCCCTCCGTCATCAGTGAGGATCGGGACACGCTGTGGCCTTCCCTGCGCATCAAGACCAGTTGTGGAGAGCTCGACTTCAACGGTGCGCTTCGACATTACTCGCCCGTCCTCTCGCCCTTGCTCAATCGCTCGCGCATTTCCTGCGGAAGCTCCGCGAACGCGTCAGCGATGGTGAGCTCCTCCATCGAGTAACGCGCCTCCGGATTCTGGGCGAGCGCCTGCCGCAGCTGCTCCGAGCGGCTGAAGCGTCCGCGCAGGGGGAAATCTTTACGCAGCGGAAAACCTTCCTTGTAGGACTCCCACATCAGGATCCGGCGAAGATCAGGATGGCCGCGAAAGCGGATCCCGAACATGTCGTAGCACTCGCGCTCCAGCCAATCCGCGCTCTTATAAATGTCCCAAACGCTGTCGATCTCGAGCGTTCCCTTGGGCAGCTGCGCTTTGATGCGAACGAAGCGCCGGTAAGGAAGAGACCGCAGCTGCCATACGACCTCGATCGGCACTTCCGCGTCGCGATACTCCACAGCAGTCACATCGCTGAGGAAGTCGTACTGTTGCGACTGATCGTCGTGCAGCCAGCGGATGATTTCGTGCGCCGACGCGGGATCCACGTACACGATCGTTTCGCCCCAGATCACTTCGACGCGCTTGATGCCCGAGGAGAACTTCTCCTGAAGCGCCTTCGCGGATGGATTTGCCTCTCCGCCCCGGTGCTGAACGTTTCGCTGTGTCGCCGGTTGAGCGCCGGATGCGCTCGCTCCGGTCCTTAGGATCTCGAAACGGCTCACAGCCCGGACCTGGTCTGGTTTACGGAGTTTCCGAACGGCTCACCGAGCTCGTCGATCACTGGCGGCGGAATGTAGAGCTGACTCGAAGGATCGGGCTCCATCTCGTCGCGGATTCCCTTGTCGGACGCGCGCTCGTTCTTGACCTTCTCCTGGAGCATGCGAATGCCGTAGATGAGACCCTCGGGGCGCGGCGGGCAACCAGGTACGTACACGTCAACGGGAATGATCGTGTCGATTCCCTGCACCACCGCGTAGTTGTCGAACATTCCGCCAGTCGAGGCGCAGGCGCCCATCGAGATACACCATTTGGGCTGCGGCATCTGCTGCCAGATGCGGCGGATAATCGGGGCGAGCTTGAATGGGACACGACCAGCGCAAATGAGCACGTCCGCCTGTCGCGGGGAGTAGCTCATGCGCTCCATCCCGAAGCGCGCGAGGTCGAAGTCGCTGGCCGCCGTCGCCATGAACTCGATCGCGCAGCACGCCGTCCCAAACGGCATTGGCCACAAGGAATTGGCGCGTCCCCAATTGACCAGGAAGTCGAGGCGAGTCGCGACCCAGCCTTCCTGCGATTCTGGCGCATACGAAACGGTCCGATGCTCTGCCGGAGCGGTCAATCCCATTGCAGTGCTCCCTTCTTCCATACGTAGACGAAGCCAACCAGGAGGATAAGCATGAACACCAGCATCTCGCCCAACCCGAAAAACGAGATGTTTCCGACGGGACACGCATCGTTCACGAGCGGCACGAAGCAGGAAAGCTGCCTGAAGTAGACCGCCCACGGGATCATGAACACGGTCTCGATGTCGAAGATGATGAAGAGGATGGCGACGAGGTAGAAACGCACCGAAAAGCGCTCTCGGGCATCACCGAGCGCAGGAACTCCGGATTCGTAAGCCTGCTGCTTGACCGGCGTTGGCCGCGCACGGATCGTCAGCGCCGAGATCCCGATGATCAGGAGCGCGTTGACCAACACGAAACCAAAGAGCATCAGAACCGGGAAATAAGCGCGAGCCATGGCTTCTCAGACTTCGTGAAAAATTTCACTAGTGCGATTTTTTGGAATTTACCGTTGGCAATCTTGTAATTCAACGGCTCTCGTTCGGTGGCGGTGACAGTGCGAAAATCGTACATTCACGTCGAAAACGCGCGAACCGGCGCGTTGGACGAGGCGGTGACTGATTCAGCGCCGTTGTCCGGTTCCCTCTTCCCGCTTCCCCGCCCCTCAATGTCAATTCAGTCGGATCGCTGGATCACCCAGATGGCGAAGGATCACGGGATGATCGAGCCCTTCGAGAACAGTCAGGTCAGAGCCGGCGTCATCTCGTATGGGGTGAGCTCTTACGGGTACGACATGAGAGTCGCGCCCGAGTTCAAGATATTCACCAACGTCATGAGCTCGATCGTTGATCCGAAGAACTTCGATTCGAATTCGTTCGTTGAGTTTGAGGGACCCATCTGCATCGTTCCGCCCAACTCGTTCGCTCTCGCCCGGTCAGTGGAGTACTTCCGAATACCGCGAAACGTCGTGACGATTACCGTAGGTAAATCCACCTACGCAAGGTGCGGAATCATCACCAACGTCACGCCGTTCGAGCCGGAGTGGGAGGGATTCGTGACGCTCGAGATATCGAACACGACTCCCTTGCCGGCCAAGATCTACGCCAACGAGGGCATTGCTCAGGTGCTCTTCTTCAAGGGCGAAGAGGAACCCATGGTTTCGTACAAGGATAAGAAGGGCAAGTATCAGGGACAGCAGGGGGTGACACTACCGCGGCTGTAGAATGGCCCTCAGCTTGCCGAAGCTATGTCTAAGAACAAACTGTAATCGGGAGGAAGTCAGGCTGATGCAAAATCGTGACGGCGTACAGAAGGGCCCTCAGGATCATGCCGAGGGGCAGCACGGATCGAAAACTCGCAGCAAGATTCTCGAACAACTTCACTCGGGCAACGGCACCAAGCCGGTCCCGCCAGACGCCGCTCCAAACCCTCTCGAACCCACCAAGAGCATAGCGCACCACAACTCTGCGCATCGTCTATTCGAAGAGCGCAAGCAACACGACGAGGCGGAGAAGAACAGCGAGAAGACCCGCTTGCACCGCGAGATCGAGCGCCGACACCTCGACCCGAACCACATCCCCAAGATTTGAGCGTTAAGGCGTGGGCTGATACGCGCCCGCGCTTGAGGCTACCGGCGGGTACCTCTCAAACCCGCCCGAATGAAATCCCGATTCATCCGCGTGATGGCGTCGATGCTGATCTCCTTCGGACACGCTTCCTGACACTCGCCGTGCAGCGTGCAGCTTCCAAAGTTCTCGAGATCCATTTGGTCGACCATCTGTATCGCGCGCCGATACCGCTCCGGCTGACCCTGCGGCAGAAGGCCGAGATGCGTGATCTTTGCGGCGGTGAAGAGCGATGCTGATGCGTTGGGACAGGCAGCCACACATGCGCCGCATCCAATGCACGCGGCGGCGTCCATGGAGCTCTCGACGCTCTCCTTGGGAATGAGAATCGAATTCGCATCCTGGGCGCCGCCGGTGGGTGCAGTGATGAATCCGCCCGCCTGAATGATCCGGTCGAGCGCCGAGCGATCGACGGTCAGGTCCTTGATTACCGGAAATGCCCGGGCTCGCCAGGGCTCGATGTAAATCGTGTCGCCGTCCGCAAAGCTTCGCATGTGAAGCTGGCAGGTCGCCGTTCCCTTCATGGGACCGTGCGCGATTCCGTTGATCATGAGACTGCACATGCCACAGATGCCCTCACGACAGTCGTGGTCGAACGCGATCGGCACCTCGCCATGCAATGTGAGCCTCTCGTTGACGACGTCCAGCATCTCGAGGAAGGACATGTCGGAGCTGATATCGCGCGCCTCGTAGACAACCATTTTGCCCCGCGCGTCAGGACCCGCCTGCCGCCAGACGTGCAGGGTGAAATCCATTACTTGTAGCTCCGCTGCGACAGCTTCACATTCTCGAAGACGAGCGGCTCCTTGTTGAGAATGGGACTCTGCCCTTCGCCCGCGTACTGCCAGGCGGCTAC
>WNFR01010636.1_pt1 | contig 13140 bp, 11 predicted proteins | sample 5400221 | NCBI WGS metagenome assembly WNFR01 (sample SAMN13153357, study PRJNA577476) | soil metagenome | isolation source: 40 cm soil under Madrone tree | place: USA:California | collected 2016-06-14
GACTGCACGATGCGCAGATGGCCGCCGGCATGCGGCGGCTCGAACCGGAACGGGAGATTGCCATCGTCGCGTTCGCCCGAGATGACGGCGGGCGAGGATTCGTAGACCCAGACGTCCGTCATGCAGGTCCCGCGGCTGATGGCGCCCGGATTGACGTTGGGGGCGGCGCTGTCGAATAGCACGCGCGAGCGGCCCTGCGCGTCGTTACCGGTGACGACGCGGCGGATCGGCTTTATTCCATCAGGCATGGGTGTCCTTCTCGGCTCTGGATTCGTGTATATAGCGCGCCCGGTTCGGGCAAAGGGAGAGACCGCATGAACATGAGAGCGCTTCGGTGGGCTCGGGCGGCCGCCGCGATCGCGATCAGCGCCGTCATCTGGCTGGCGCCCAGTCTCGCACAGGCGCAGAATTTTCCCAACCGGCCGGTCAGGATCATCGTCGGTCCGAGCCCGGACGTGTTCGCGCGCATCATCGCGGAGCACTTGCAGGAAGCCTGGGGACAACCGGTCGTCGTGGAGCCGCGGCCGGGCGGCGGCGGCAAGATCGCGGTTTCGTCGGTGACGAGCGCCGCACCCGACGGACATACGCTGCTGTTCGCGACTCCGACTTTCACGCTCGCAACCGCGATGAAGCTCGCGACCTACGACTTCGCCAAGGATCTCGAGCCCGCCGCCCTCATCGGCCTGATCGCCTATGCGATGGTGGTCAACCCGAACGTTCCGGCGAATTCGGTCGCCGACCTGGTGGCGCTCGCCAAGGCGAAGCCGGGCGAGATCAACTGTGCGTCCGCCGGCAACGGCACCGTTCCGCATCTCGCCTGCGAGACCTTCAACAAGGTGGCCGGCGCCGGGGTGGTGCACGTGCCGTTTCGCGACGTGAACTCCGCCATGATGGGCACGGTCGGCGGCCATGTGCAGATGTTCGTCGCGGTGTCGACCGTCGCCAAGCAGCAGATCCAGGCCGGCACGGTGCGCGGGCTCGCGGTGACGACCGCCCAGCGCTCCACCCTGCTGCCACAACTGCCCACGCTCGCGGAATCCGGCTACCCGAGCTTCGTCATGCCGGGCTGGGGCGGGCTGATGGCGCCCGCCGGCACCCCCAAGGAGATCGTCGACAAGATCAATGCCGAGGTACGCCGGGCCCTTGCGAAGCCCGATATCGCCCAGAAGCTTCTCGGTGTGGGCATGGAGCCGCCGCCCCCGATGCCGGCCGCCGCGTTCGGCACCTTCATCAAGGACGACATCGCGCGCTGGACCGCGCTGGTCGACGCGGTCGGGTTGGAGAAGCTGCGGGAGTAGCGTCCCGGCGCCAGTGGGCCGCTGCCCGCCTGTTTGGCGCCAAGCGCGCAATTGTCGTGTGCGCCGCCGATCTGATAGATAGCGCGGCGCGCCGCATCCCGCGGCCGTTCCGTCGCGAAGGCCATCATGAAACGCAGCACGTCCCGCATCCTCACGACCCATGTCGGCAGCCTGATCCGGCCGGACACGCTGCAGGATTTTCTGCGCGCCAAGCAGGGCGGCAAGGCGTTCGATCAGCGGGCCTACGACAAATGCCTCACCGAATCGGTCGCCGCCGTTGTGCGCCGGCAGGCCGAAGCGGGCATCGACGTCGTGAGCGACGGCGAGTTCGGCAAGTCGATCAGCTGGTCGCAATATGTGATCGAGCGCCTGAGCGGCTTCGAGCGGCGGCCGGTCAAGCCGGGCGCCAATCCCTTCGCGCGCGGCGCTGACCGCACCCGCTTCGCCGAGTTCTATGCCGAGCTCGACGCCCGGGAGACGCCGGCGACCGTCTCGGAATCGATCTGCGTCGGGCCGATCGCCTATACGGGCCGGGCGGCCCTTCAACGCGACATCGACAACTTCACGGCCGCGCTCGGCGAGGTGAAGGTCGAGGAGGGATTTCTGCCGGTGGCGGCACCGGCGAGCGTGATCCCGGATCGCAAGAACGAATACTACAAGTCGGACGAGGAATGCCTGCAGGCGATCGCCGACGCCATGCGCACCGAATACCGCATGATCGTCGAGGCCGGATTCATCCTGCAGCTCGACGACGCGCGCACCGCCGTCACCTATGACCGGATGGTGCCGCCCGGGAAATTCGAGGACTATCGCAAATGGGTGGCGATGCACGTCGACTTGTTGAACCACGCGCTCGACGGCATTCCGGAAGACCGCGTGCGCTACCACATCTGCTGGGGTAGCTGGCCCGGCCCGCACACCACCGACGTGCCCCTGAAGGACATCGTCGATCTGATCCTGAAGGTAAAGGTCGGGGCCTATGTGATCGAAGGCGCCAATCCGCGCCACGAGCACGAGTGGAAGGTCTGGCAGGACGCCAAGCTCCCGGCCGGCCGCGTGCTGGTGCCGGGCGTCATCAGCCACGCCACCAATATCGTCGAGCATCCGGAGCTCGTCGCCGAGCGCATCGTGCGGCTCGCCAGGCTGGTCGGACGCGAGAACGTGATCGCGGGGACCGATTGCGGCTTCGCGCAGGGGCCGTTCTACCGGCGCGTCCACCCCTCGATCATGTGGGCGAAGCTCGAAGCGCTCGCGGCCGGCGCGAAACTGGCGAGCAAGGAGCTGTGGCCGTAACGCGGTCCCGTATCGTCGCAACAGGCGCTAGAATCTGGCGGTCGCCGAGACCCTGAAGGTCCGCGGCTGGCCCGGCGAGATGTTGTTGTTGCCGTCCGCCGATGCCCAATAGCCCTTGTCGAAGATGTTCTCGACGTTGAGCTGCGCCTTCCAGGTCTCGTTGATCTTGAGATAAACCGCCGCATCGAAGCGAATGAAGCCCGGCAGCCGCACGGTATCATCGGGGCGCGTGCTGGCCGTCAATGTCGCCAGGAGCTCCGGCGACGAAGCGTTCGACCACGCGGCCCTGTCCATGGTCGAGCGCGCCAGCCCTGTACCGGCTCCCCCGCCGCTGGTCGCGGACGAAGGCTTGAGCTTCTCCCTGCCGGTCATTTTTCGAAAGAACAATAGGTGATGGTATCCGAGCCGTGACGCGGCGAGCACCGCGCGTCAGCCCGCCTCCGCCAGGTATTTCTCCAACGTGAAGGGATCGGGCATGCGGGCGGGATCGCGCGGCGCCACGCCGGCAAAGCGCGAGGCCTCGAAATGCCATTGGCGGCGCGGCGGCAGCCCCCAGGCGCGATTGCGCGTATAGGAGGCGTCCCAGCGCACCGGCTCGTTCTCGATATCCATCATCTGGTAATGCGTGTTGAACAGCTCGATGCGATGCCGGTCGGGATCGCGGAAATAGACGAACAGCGCATGCCCGGGCCCGTGACGGCCGGGCCCGTGCTCCAGATTCCTGCCGAAGCCGAGCGCGCCCGCGATGTCGCAAGCCTGGAAGATGCGATGCGACTCGCCGACCGTGAAGGCCACATGGTGGAAGCGCGGGCCTGTCCCGTTGGCGAAAACGATGTCGTGCGGATTGCCCTTGCGCTGCAGGAACACGAACATGATGTCGTCGCGGCCGTCGGCCGCGATGTATTCCGACAGCCGAAAGCCCATGGCGAGATAGAAGTCGAGCGCCTTCGACACCTCGGGCGCCAGGATCTGGAAATGGTCGAGCCGCCCCGGCGCGGCGCCCTTGAACTTCTCGAACTGCACCGTGAGGCGCGGCGCCGTGTCCATGGTGGCGCACAGCTCGAGCGGCGTGCCGACCGCGTCGGAGACATGCAGCGTGCGGCCCTGGTGCGGCGCCTCGACCCATGTGGCCGGCAGCTTCGCCTGGTCGAACCAGGCCTTGGCCTTGTCGAGGTCGTCCTCGGTGTAGACCCGCAGGCCGACGCGCTCGCAGACCGGCTGCTCGCTGGTGCGCCGCAACACCAGGCTATGATGGCACGCCTCCTCCACCCCGCGCAGGTAGAGCGCGTCCTTCGTCTCGTCGCTCACCACGAGACCGATGGCGTCGACGTAGAAGGCGCGGCTCGCGCCGAGGTCCTTCACGGTCAGCACCGCGTGGCTCGCACGCGTGACGTTGAACGGCGCGTTGGGGTTGGTCTGCGGGATGCTCACCGGTCGCCTCCATGGCGGTCGTTGCGGAAAACCGTCGGGACTTATGGATTATCGCGCGATATGCCGGTCGAACAAGGCGGCGGCACTCAACCTCACCATCTGCCCCATGAGATCAGCCGCGCTTGACGCCGATCGCCGCGTCCCGCTCGGTGTCGCGGATGTGCTTCTCGGTCTCGACCGGCCCGGGGTTGACCGCGACCACGCGGACACCATAGCGGATCGAGTCGCCGCCGAGCGAGCGCGAGAACATGATCAGCGCCGCGTTGGCGCTGCTGCCGGCGATGTAATAGGCGTCCGGCCGGTCGCCCGACAGGCCGACGATGTTGATGATCACGCCCTTTTGGCGCTTGCACATCGGCCCGTAGGCGGCGCGCGTCAGATTGATGGTGCCGAACACCTTGAGGTCCCACGCCTTGCGCCAGCGTTCCTCGTCGATGTCGAGCACGGTGCCGCGCGGAATGCCGCCGGCGCTGTTGACCAGGATGTCGATGTCGCCGCAGGCCGCCGCGAGCGCGCGGGCGCTCGCCCCATCCGACAGATCTGCGGGATGGACCGCGACCTTGACGCCGTGACGGGAACGGATCTCCTCCGCCACCTTGTCGAGTTCGGACTGGGTGCGCGCCGCGAGATGAAGATCGCAACCCTCCGCCGCCAGCGCCTTGGCGATGGCAAGCCCGATCCCCTTGGAGCCGCCGGTGATCAACGCCTTGCGGCCGGTCAAATTCAAGTCCACGACAAAACCCCCGTCATGACGCCGCAGGTGCCGGCGACTTATCATGATTTGAGGACCGAAGCACCGCTTGGCGGACCGCGCCGGATGATGGCGCGCCGCCTCGCGCGAGTCTCCAATGCATTGATCTCCCCCGCTTTTTCGCATCGCGCCCCGGCGCGTCGGACAGGCCTCGCTGATTGACAGCCCCCCGCTCGACGGTAAACTGCCGCGACCTCGCAGCGGCTCGCGGGCGTCCAGCACACATCATCCGATGCGTCACCGATGACCGCGCGGGCCGATCCCAACCCGCGCGCCTCGCCCAGTCCAGCGCCCACGCGCCAACCCAGCGGATTTGAACTTTGAGCGACCAGCAGCAAATGACGGCGGAAGCCTATATCCGGCGCCTGGCCGAACGCGGCATCGACTATGTGTTCGCGAATGCGGGAACCGATTTTGCCCCGATCATCGAGGCGATCTCGCGCAATGCCGGTGGCGACCGCAAAATCCCCAAATTCATCACCGTGCCGCACGAGAACGTCGCGATGGCGATGGCGCACGGCTATTACCGCGCGTGCGGCAAGCCCGCCGCCGTCATGGTGCATGTCACCGTCGGCACCGGCAACACCATCAACGGCCTGATGAACGCCACGCGCGACAATATCCCTCTGCTGCTCGCCGCCGGGCGTACGCCGCTCACCGAAACCGGGCATATCGGGTCGCGCAACCGCTCGATCCATTGGGGTCAGGAATCCTTCGACCAGGGCGGCATGGTGCGCGAATTCGTCAAATGGGATTACGAGCTGCGCGACGGCCAGCCGGTCGAGCCGCTGGTCGACCGCGCGCTCGACATCGCGATGAGCGAGCCGCGCGGGCCGGTCTACATGACCTTGCCGCGCGAGGTGCTGGCGGAGCCCGCGATCGCGCCGCGCCGCACCAATGTCCGCCCGCTCGGATCCACGCCGGCCGAGCCGTCGCGCCGCGCCATCGAGGAGGCGGCGCAGCTGATCGCCAAGGCCGAGTTTCCACTGATCATCACCTCGAGCGGCGGACGCCACCCCGCGGCCTTTGCCGAACTGGCGGCGCTCGCGGAGGAGTTCGCGTTGCCGGTCGTGCAAAGCGAGGCGCGCGACGTCAACATCCCGACCGATCATCCGATGCATCTCGGCTTCGACGTCGGGACGCTGCTGCCGAAGGCCGACGTCGTGCTGGTGCTCGAGGCGCCGGTGCCGTGGATTCCGCGCGCCAACAAGCCCAAGCGCGACGCCAAGATCATCCACATCGCCGCCGATCCGCTCGAGAGCAAGTATCCGTTTCGCGAATTCGAGACCGACCTCCTCATCACCGGCGCGGCCGTCGGCACCCTGCCGGTCTTGCGGGCGGCCCTGCGCGATGCAATGAAATCGAAACGCAACGGCATCGACAGCCGGCGCAAGGTGCTCGCCGGCCTGCGCGACGAGCTCGAGGCGAAACGCCGCAAGCTGCTCGAGACGGTGCGCGACCAGACGCCGGTTCATCCGGCCTATCTGGCGGCCTGCGTCAACGAAGTGAAGTCCGAGAACGCCATCATCATCAACGAGCTCGGGTTGCCGGTCGGCCAGCTCAATCTGACCCAGCCGCGCTCCTATTTCGGCGGCCAGCTCGCGGGCGGGCTCGGCTTCGGCCTCGGCGCTGCCCTCGGCGCCAAGCTCGGCGCGCCCGAGCGCGAGGTGATCGCGGCGGTCGGCGACGTCTCCTACATGTTCGGCAACCCCTTGCCCTTCCACTATGTGGGCCGCGCCGAGAACCTGGCGACTCTGACCATCATCGCCAACAATCAGGTCTGGCACGCCGTCAAGCGCGCGACCCTCGACGTCTATCCGGAGGGACGCGCCGCCAAGGCCAATGTCATGCCACTGACGGAACTCAAGCCGTCGCCGGACTACGAGAAGGTGATCGAAACCTGCGGCGGTCACGGGGAAAAAGTCGAATCCCCCGCCGCCCTGATGCCGGCGCTCAGGCGCGGGCTCGAAGCGGTGCGGTCGGGAACCCCGGCACTGCTCAACGTGTTCACCCAGGGACGCGGCTGAGACCTCGACAATAGTCACCGAAACATACCCTTACCCTTCCGCCCGCACCGAACCCGGGCGGATTGGGGGACGACGCTTGTTCCGTATCCGTAGCGCCCCCACCCCTAACCCCTCCCCGCCACTTGCTTCGCTCGCGGGGGGAGGAGAACAGCGATTAACGCTCAGCGGTGAAGCACACGAATGGTAAAGGCATCTGACTTGACGGACATCGCGATCATCGGCGGCGGAATTGCCGGTCTCTCGCTGGCGCTGAACCTGCATCGGCATGGCATGGCGTGCCGCGTCTACGAGCGCGCGCCCGAGATCAAGGAGCTCGGCGTCGGGATCACCCTGCTGCCGCATGCGATGCGCGAATTCGCCGCGCTCGGCCTCGACAAGGAGCTGTTCGGCGCCGGCATCGAGATCCTCGAAAGCTGCTTCTTCAACCGCTTCGGCCAGCTCATCTACAAGGAGTCGCGCGGCACCCACAGCGGTTATCAATATCCCGAGGTCAGCATCCATCGCGGCCGCCTGCACATGATCCTCTACGCCGCCGCCCGCGAGCGGCTCGGCCATGACCGCATCCTGACCGATCACGACTGCACCGGGATCTCGCAGGACGAGGACGGCGTCACCATCGGCTTCAAGGCATTCTCGAGCGGTGAGGCGCGCGCGCCGGTGCGGGCGAGCGTCGCGATCGGTTGCGACGGAATCAACTCCGTGTTCCGCAAGCAGTTCTACCCCGAAGACCGCGTGGCCTTCGCGGGCATCAATACCTGGCGCGGCGTCACGCGCCGCAAGCCGATCCTCACCGGCCGCAGCTATCTGCGCATCGGCTCGATCCTGACCGGCAAGATCGTGGTCTACCCGATCGTTGACGACATCGACCGCGACGGCAACCAGCTCATCAACTGGATGGCGGAGATCAAGCGCGACACGTTCGACCAGAACGACTGGAACAAGCCGGGGAACGTCAACGAGTTCCTGCCGATCTACCGGGATTATCGCTTCGATTGGCTCGACGTGGCCGAGCTCATCCGCAATGCCGACCAGATCCTGGAATATCCCATGGTCGACAAGGATCCGGTCGACCGCTGGACCTTCGGCCGCGTCACGCTGGCGGGCGATGCCGCCCATCCGATGTATCCGCGCGGCTCGAACGGCGCCGCCCAGGGCGCGATCGACGCGCGCGTGCTGGCCGAATGCATGCACCAGGATGCCGACCCGCGCGCAGCCTTGCGCGCCTATGAGGCGGCGCGCCGCGAGGCGACCGCCAAGGTGGTGCGCACGAACCGCGAATATCCGCCCGATTTCATCAACATCAAGGTCGAGGAGCTGGTCGGCGACAAGCCGTTCGACCGGCTCGACGACTACATCACCCAGGACGAGCTGCGGGCGCTGTCGGACAACTACAAGCGGATTGCCGGGTTTTCCTTGTCGGACGTCGCGGCGGGATAGCGCAGATTCATCTCTCCGGGTGGGACAGGAAGCACGCCGACTTGGCGGTTGCTACCGTGCGCCCGCAATGACAGCCTAGCGACTGTGGGGTTATTGGGCGGAGGAAAGAAAGAATGTCGGTACGGGTCGATGCCAGCGCGGAAAACGTGCATTGGGGCTACTTCGATGCAGGCCTGCCGCCGATCGTGACGATCGACAGCGGTGACGTGGTGACGATCGGCACCGTCTCGGGGCCGCCCGAGATGCTGCCACCCCCGCCCTTCCAGATCCCGCCCGCGCTGTTCGCGATCCACCAGGCCAAGACCAAACGCATGCTGCCGGGTCACATGTGCACCGGGCCGGTCGCGGTGCGCGGCGCCCGCGCCGGCCAGGTGCTGCAGGTCGACATCGAGGCGATCGATCTCGCCTATGACTGGGGCTACACCGGCCACCGTCCGCTCGCGGGCGCGCTGCCCTATGATTTTCCGGAGCGGGCGCTGATCCACAGCGTGCTCGACGCCAAACGCATGATCGGCCGCCTGCCCTGGGGCATGGAGATCGAGCTGCGGCCGTTCTTCGGCGTCATGGGGGTGGCGCCGCCGGCCGCCTGGGGCGCGATCTCGACGCTGCCGCCGCGCCAGAACGGCGGCAACCTCGACAACAAGGAGCTTGTGGCCGGCACCACGCTTTACCTGCCGATCTTCACCGACGGCGCGCTGTTCTCGGCCGGCGACGGCCACGCGGTGCAGGGCGACGGCGAGGTCTGCATCAATGCGATCGAGACCGGCTTGGTCGGTCGCTTCCGGCTCACGGTGCGCGACGATATGCGGCTGGAGTGGCCCTACGCCGAGACTCCGACCCATGTCGTCACCATGGCGTTCGACCCCGATCTCGACGATTGCGTGGTGGTCGCGCTGCGCCTGATGCTCGACGTGATCCAGCGGCGCGCCGGGCTGACCCGCTCGCACGCCTACATGCTGGCAAGCCTCGCCGCCGATCTGCGCATCACCCAGGTGGTGAACGGCAACAAGGGCGTGCACGTGATGCTGGACAAGAAGTATCTCAAGCGGTGAAGGCGAACGATCGCTGACTCGCCACTTGCCGCGCCAATCCTGCGTGACGGAGAGGGCATCATGTTCCCGGCTCGATGTGCGGTGGTCGCGCTCACCCTGTTCACGTTCATTGCGTCGCTCGCTGCCGAACAGTACCCGGCGCGTCCGGTCACCATCGTGGCGCCCTACGCGGCGGGCGGCGGCGCCGACCTGATCGCGCGGCTGATCGCGCTGAAGCTGGGCGAGCGGCTCGGCCAATCCTTCCTGGTGGAGAACCGGCTGGGCGCGGGCGGCGTGATCGCGGCCAACTCGGTCGCCAAGGCCGCCCCCGACGGCTACACGCTGTTCATGGGCGCCAGCACCCAGCTCGCGATCCAGGTCACGCTGCACAAGAAGCTGCCCTATGATCCGGCCGCCGACTTCATGCCGGTCGCGCTGGTGGCGAGCGTTCCCTTCGTGCTGATCGTCCATCCGTCGCTGCCGGTGCACACGGCGGGCGAGCTGATCAGGCTCGCCAAGGAAAGACCCGGCCAGCTCTCGTTCGGATCGAGCGGCGTCGGCGGTCCGCCGCATCTGTTCACCGAGCTGCTCAAGACCATGACGGGAATCCAGATGACGCATATTCCCTACAAGGGAACCGCGCAGGCGATGAACGATGTGGTGGCGGGCCATGTGCCGCTGATCTTCTCCGATCTCGCCCCCGCGATCGCGCTGTTGCGCGACGGCAAGGTGCGCGCGCTCGGCATCTCGTCGGCGGTGCGCTTCGCCGCCCTGCCCGAGATTCCGCCCCTCGCCGAAAGCGGCGTGCCGGGCTTCGACGCCGTCTCCTGGCTCGCACTGGTCGCGCCGGCCGCGACCCCGGCTGCGGTCGTCGACCGGCTGCACGCCGAGGTCAAAGCCATCATGGCGATGCCCGAGATTCAGCGGCAGTTCGTCGATCTCGGAAATATCCCGCTCGCCTCCCCGCCGCCCCAGGAGTTGCAGCGCTACGTCGCGTCCGAGATCGTGCGTTGGGGCAGGATCGTGCAGCAGGCGGGGCTGGCAGGGTCGGAATAGAAGCCGCGGCCTCGTCTATGCCGATGCCGCGGGTTCCGACCTCGCCGGCGTCCGGGTCAAATCTCCTTGCCGATCAGGTGGTCGACCGAGTAGCGGCCGCCGCCGCGGAAGACGATGGCGGTGCACAGCAGCAGCCACAGCAAAGCGTATTCATATCCGCGATTGGTCCAGAAATATCCGTACTGCCATTGAAACAGGAAGACGATCACCAGCATTTCGATCCAGATCATGGCGGCGGCGACACGGGTGAAGAGGCCGATGGCCAGGCAGATCGCGGCCACCGATTCGGTGAAGAAGGTGAGATAGGCGAGAAGCTCCGGGAACGGCAGCCCTTTGGCCGCAATGGTCTCGGTGTAGCGGCTGATGGGCAAGAAGAACACCTTCTGGATGCCGTGCGGCACCAGCACCGCGCCGGTGGCGAACCGCATGAACGCATAGGCGTAGGGCGCGCCGTGCCGGTAGGGGCCGGCGAGGCCGGGAAAAACCAATCTTTTCTCGTCGATATCAGCGCTCATTTCCATCCCCTTGGTCTCGTGTCCAATCCCGTCGTGGCCACGACATTGGCGTGCCGTGCCGATTGCGATCGCGGCCCGGATTCTCCGGCCGGCGCCGTCGACCGCCGCCATGATGCATGATTCCTCCGTGCCGCCGAACCGGCATGGGGGCAGGTAACGGCAAATTGAGCGGCACGGATGGGGTCGCAAAAATTGCGCCTCGATGCCGCCAATCAGCTCCCGGAAAGCCAGGCGGGACGGCGTCTCCGCGACGGACGCCTACATGTTCTCCGCCAGCCAGTCCGCCGCGTAGTCGATTCCGACCTGGCGGTTGTCCACATGGGCGTGCTCGGCGCCGCCCTCCTCGGCGGTGAAGATCTTCAGCATCTTGTTCTTGGAGCCGATCGCCTCGAACAGTTTGGGCGCGTTCTCGACCGGCACCACGCGGTCGTTGCCGCCATGGGTCACAAGATACGGACAGGTGATGTTCTTGGCGACGTCCTTGAGCGAGAATTTGCGCGCGACCTCGATCGCGTCGTCCACGGTCGGCGCATTGACCACCCACTGGAACTGGAAGTTCGATTGCGCGACCGCTTTCGGATCGCTCTGGTTCTTCTCCTTGACGCGCGTCTGCCAGGCCGCGAGGTCCCAGTGCAGCGCCGAAAGCGAGATGCCAGCCGCGTAGCGTCTCTCGAAGGCCGCGATGCGGCCCGAATAGTAGCCGCCGAAGCTGTATCCCATGATGGCGACGCGCTTGGGGTCGACCTCCGGGCGCTGCGCCAGCCAGTCATAGGCCGCGCCGCCCGGCACCTCGTAGTCGTAGCGGCTGTGGATGCCGCGTGATCGCAGGGTCTCGCCCTGGCCTGGACCATCGAGCGCGAGGGTGTGCATGCCGCGCCGCGCGAATTCGAGCCCGGCGAAGAAGATGCTCATCTCCTTGCAGTTGTCCATGCCGTTGACGATCACCACGGTGGGGGCGCGGCCCGTCACTGCGGCCTTCATGAACAGCGCCGGCAGGGTCGTGCCCTCGTAAGGCACCTCGACACGCTCGATATTGGGATGACGCAGCCGGATGCCGGCGTGATAGCTGCGGAAGGCGCGCTCGCCGGCGGCGCGCTTCTCGGGGCCGGGCCGCAGGAAGCGCTCGGCGTTGTAGAGATAATTGCCGGCGCGCAGATAATAGTCGCCCGCCGTGTGCTTGCGGCCCGCCTTCTCGGCCTCGATCGCCTTGCCCTCGAGGAGCGCCCCCATGGCGCCCCATTCCTCGAACCACGCATTCGGCTCGTGCTGGCGCAGCTTCAGCCGCTCGCACACGCGGTCCATCTCCTCCAGCGCCACGACGCCGTAGGGCGCCATGCCCTTGATGACGAGGGTCGCGTTCGACCACAGAAAATTGTCGCCGAAATGGTCGATCCAAGGCGCGCGTGCAGGCATGGGGATTCCTTCTGTTGTGAGCGCAGCGGGCGTCGCCCTGAGGGGGACGGTGCGAGTCGGGGAGACCCGGAGATTATCATTCCGGCTTGATTCCGGCGTCCTTGATGACCTTGGCCCAGCGATCGATCTCGGCCTTGAGATATTCGCCGAATTGCGCGGGCTGGCTGCCGACCGGCGCCATGCCCTGCTTGTCGAATTGCGCGATCACGTCGGGCGCGGCGATCGCCTTGGCGACCTCGTCGCGCAGGCGCTGCGCGATCGCGGGCGGCGTGTGAGGCGGCGCGAACAATGCGAAATACTGCACTACCTCGAAATCGCGCAACCCGGATTCCACCATGGTGGGAACCTCAGGGAGCGCGGGCGAACGCTTCAGGCTCGTCACCGCGAGCGGCGTCACCTTGCCGGCCTTGGCCTGCTCCACCATCACCGGCATGGCGTCGAACATGAGATCGATATGGGCGCCGAGCAGATCGTTGAGCGCGGCCGCCGCGCCGCGATACGGGACGTGCTGCAGCTTGATGCCGGTTTTGAGCCGCAAGAGTTCGGTGGCGAGATAGAGCGAGCTGCCCGATCCGCCGCCCGACCCGAAGGTGAGCTTGCCGGGATTCCGGGTCGCATAGTCGATCAGGTCGGCGACGTTCCTGATCGGCAGGTCCTTGCGGGCCACCAGGATGAGCGGCCCGCGCGACACTTCGGTGATGGGCGTCAGCGCGCGCAGATCATACGGATAGTCCGGATGCAGCGGCTGCGTGACCACGTTGCTGGTGGAGATCATCAGCAGCGTATGGCCGTCGGGATCGGCGCCCGCAAGCTCCTTGGTGGCCGGAATGAAGACCCCGCCCGGCCGGTTGTCCACATAGGCGTTGGTGCGCAGGCTGTCGCCGAGCT
>WNFR01005331.1_pt1 | contig 13139 bp, 11 predicted proteins | sample 5400221 | NCBI WGS metagenome assembly WNFR01 (sample SAMN13153357, study PRJNA577476) | soil metagenome | isolation source: 40 cm soil under Madrone tree | place: USA:California | collected 2016-06-14
GATCATGGGTGCCGCCTTGCCCGCCAGTGACAGCTGATAGGCTTTGTAGGCGATGGCCAGCCCCGAGTTGTCGGCGATGTTCTCCCCCAGCGTCAATTCACCGTTCACGTGGAATCCGGACACCGGCTCATAGGCCTGGTACTGCGCGACCAAGGCGCGCGTCTTCGCCTTGAACCTCTCGTGGTCCTCCGGCGTGAACCAGTCATGCAAGTTGCCGTCGGCATCGTACTGGCTGCCGGTGTCGTCGAACCCATGACTGATTTCGTGGCCGATGACGCCGCCGATTCCGCCGTAATTGACCGCATCGTCGGCCCGGACGTCGAAGAAAGGCGGTTGCAGGATCGCAGCCGGGAACACGATCTCGTTCATCGGGGGATTGTAGTAGGCATTGACGGTCTGCGGCGTCATCTGCCATTCATTTCGATCGACCGGCTTGCCCAATTTGTCGATGTTGCGCCGATACTCGAACTCGTTGGCGCGCATCACGTTGCCCCAGAGATCGTCGCGTGAAATGTGCAAGGTCCCATAGTCGCGCCATGTGTCCGGATAGCCGATCTTCGTCACCAGCTTGGCGAGCTTTTCCTGCGCTCCCTTCTTGGTGGCGGGGCTCATCCAGTCCAGCGTGTCGATGTCGCGGCGGTAGGCGTCGATCAGGTTTCGAACCAGCGCTTCCATTCGCGCCTTGTTCTCCGGCGGGAAGTATTTCTCGACGTAGAGCTTGCCCAGCGCCTCGCCCATGGCCTGATCGAGGAGCGCAATGCCGCGTTTCCATCGCGCGCGATTTTGCGGGATTCCGCTCAGCACCGTGCCTCTGAACGCAAAGCGCTCGTCGACGAAGGGCTTCGACAGATACGGCGCCGCCGCGGCCAGCACATGCCATTTGAAATAAGCCTTCCAGACCGGGAGCGCTGTCGTCGTCATCAGCTTGTCGAGGCCGCTGAAATAGCTCGGCTGGCTGACGATGACCGAGTCGACTTTGCCCTCGATGTCGGTGCCGCGCACATAGCGCCGCCAATCGTAGCCGGGCATCAGTTTCGGCAAATCGTCCATCGCGGTCTTGTTGTAGGTCTTGACGGGATCGCGGTTGTCGACCCGCGTCCATTGCAATTGAGCCAGCGCCGTTTCGAGACCGAGGATGGCGGCGGCATGAGTCTCCGCCTCGGCATCGCCCGCCATCCCCAGCATCTTGGCCGTATGGGCGAGATATTTGGCCCTCGCGTCCTTGAGCTTGGCGTCGTCCTTGAGGTAGTAGTCCCGGTCCGGCATCCCCAATCCGCTTTGATAGAAGATCACCGCGTACTGCAGCGAATTCCTGGCGTCCTGATTGACGTATAACTCGAAGGGAGCCACCGCTCCGATCTGATTCAGATGCGCGATGAGCGCCGGAATGCCGCTCTTGTCCGCGATCGCGTCGATGGCGGCAAATTCGGCCTGTAGCGGCGTCAGCCCCAGCGCGTCCAGCCGAGCCTCGTCCATGAAGCTTTGGTATAGATCGGTGAGTTTCCGGACCTCGGCCTCGGCAGCGGCGGCAGCAGGGGCACCGGCACCAACGGCGGCAGCGGCACCAGCAGGGGCGCCAGCACCGGCACCAACGGCCGCATCGGCAGCAGATCTGTCACCGGCGCCGGCCGGGGCCGCGTGCGCCCGGGCGTGCGCCCGGGCCTGCGCGAGACCGTCGACGATTCCGCGCAGCTGTTCCTGAGTCTCGTCGTCGATGTAGGTGAACGCACCGTAGGATGCCTTGTCGGCCGGCAGCTGAAAACCGTCCAGCCATTTGCCGTTCAAGTACCGGTACAGATCGTCCTGGGGACGGACCGAGTGATCCACGTACTTGAGATCGATCCCGGCCCGCAACGACGCGGCCGGTGCGGATGTATAGCCGATCAGGGCAAGGACGCCCACGCCGCAAGTGACATATCGTGACATGTATCCTCCTCGAAACCTCTCAGTGTCGACCCAGGGCCTTTCGGGACCCTTTAGAACTTCAACGACACGCGCAGTCCAGGCGCGGCGTCATCCAGCACCAGGCGCGCGCCGTGCAATTTGGTGACCGCCGCCACCAACGACAGACCCAGCCCCGAGCCCGGAAATCTGCGCGCCTCATCCAACCGCACGCGGCGGCCCAGAACGATTTCGCGCTTGTCGGCCGGGATGCCCGGCCCATTGTCTTCGACTATCACCTCCGGTTCGCTGCCCGAGCCGCGCAACTGCACCCGGATATGCCCGCCGTCCGGAGTGAACTTGATGGCGTTGTCCAGCAAATTCGCCAGCGCCTGAGCCAGGAGCTGCCGGCTGCCCAGAACCTCCGCCCCCGAAGCCACCGAACTCTCCAATATGATGCCGCGCTCGTCGCTGACCGGCGCGTACAGCTCGACCACGCTCGCGACCAATTCCGACAGATTGACCGGCTCCCGCGCCACGGTGCCGGTTTCGGCGAGTGCAATACGCAGCAGCGCGTCAAGGGTGCTCCGCATTCGATCGACTTCACTGGAGACCTGTTCAACGACCCGCCGCTCGGCCGACCCTACGCCAAGCTGCATCATCGCTGCCTCGGCGGTGGACTGCAGGCGATTGAGCGGCGTGCGCAGGTCGTGCGCGGCGCTGTCGAGCACGGTGCGCATGCCGAGCGTGAGCTGCTCGATCTTGTCGAGCATGGTGTTGATTTCGCGGGCCAAGACGTCGATTTCGTCGTCCGCATCGCGAACCGGCAGCCGCTGCGAGAGATCGCCGCGCATGATCTGAGTCGCCACCGCCGAAATCGCTCCCGCCTGCGCCAGAATGCGCCTCCCCATCCAAAAGCCGCCACCCAACCCCAGCAGCAAGGTCATCACCACCGCGGCAATCAGACCGCGCATCATGAGGCTCTTGACGTCTTGCCGCTCCTGCACGTCGTGTCCCACCAACATCTTGTAGCCACCGGGCAGGGGAAAACGCTGCGCGCGCATTTCGTGCTCCCGCGTTTCGTCGCCGAACGGCACGGACACCTTGAACAGGAACCACTTGCCCTGGTCGGCTTCGAGCTTCGGCCAAGCGGGCACGTTGCCCGCAACGGGGCGCAGTTGCGGATCCACCATCAAGTACACCGCACCGCGCACGTCCTGATCCTGCGAGCGTTGTTCGATCAATTCGATGAAATCGTTGCGCGACAGCACCAGCTCCTGCTCGCGCAAACCCTGCACTTCCGCTTCGATGAGGTTGTCGGTGCTGCCGTCGACCACGCGCGAGACGGCGAAATCGACCGCACCCAGGAGCGCAGCCGCACCGCAGGCAAAAGCGATCGAATAGACGATGGCGATACGGAACGGCGAGGTATCGAGTACGCCGAGAAACCGTTGATCGGGTCCCACGGTGGGCCGCTATTCGTCTTCGCGCAAGCTGTACCCCGCACCGCGCACGGTGTGCAACAGGGGTTTGTCGAACTCTTTGTCGATCGCCTGCCGCAAACGGCTGATGTGCACGTCGATCACGTTGGTCTGCGGGTCGAAATGATAGTCCCACACGCCCTCGAGCAGCATGGTGCGCGTCACCACCTGTCCGCTGTGGCGCATCATGAACTCCAGCAATTGGAATTCGCGCGCCGTAAGTTCGATTTTCTTGCCATTGCGCATGACCCGGCGGGTCATCCGGTCGAGCTCGAGATCCGCCAACTTCAGCCTGGTGTTCGCTTCCGTAGTGCCGTTCTCGCCGCGTCTTGCGAGCGCGTCGATGCGCGCCAGCAGCTCCGACATGTGATACGGCTTGGTCAGGTAATCGTCGCCGCCGGCGCGAAGGCCCGTGATGCGATCGTCGACGTCGCCGAGCGCGCTCAATATGAGAACCGGCATCTTGCGCCCCGTCGCGCGCAGCGACTGCACCAAGGCGAGTCCATCCAGCTTCGGCAGCATGCGATCCACTATCGCCAGATCGACGGCAATCGAAGACGCGAGGTGCAGCCCCTCGAGACCGTTTCCCGCCACGTCGACCTTGTGTCCCACCTCGCGGAGCGCTTTGGCCAGGTAATCGCGTGCAACTTCGTCATCTTCAACTATCAAGATGTGCATGGCTTGCTATCTTACAGACGTTGGACCCGTGTTTGTCGGCAGGATAGACTTAAGCTCAAGGTCGCACGGGTCGCCCCATCAAGCTCATCGAAAAGGCCGCTTTCATTATGCCCGAGCCGATCTCTCAAACCAACACATGACCGACTGTTGATGGCTGCGGCACCGAAGAGTTCCCGCGGCACACTGTCCGCCGCGCTGCTGGCGACGTGCTGGACAATGCCCGTTCTGTCCAAGGAGGAACCCTTGTTGGAGTACGGTCTTGGCGTTGGCGCAGTGGCATTCGAAGACTATCGCGGCTCCAACAGCTCGCACGTCTATCCCCTGCCCATTCCCTATCTCGTGTACCACGGCAAGTTTCTAAAATCGGATCGCGAGGGCGTTCGCGGAACTCTGTTCGATCAAGATCGAGTCGAGCTCAATTTGAGCGTCAATGCGACCACACCGGTGCGTAATGATCGGGAACGCGACGGCATGCCGGACCTCAAATCCACGGTGGAGATCGGGCCCTCGCTGGAATTGCATTTGTTGCGCAGCGATGATGCGCGGATCAAATTCGACCTGCGGATGCCGCTGCGCGCCGCATTCACGGTCGAGTCCTCGCCCCGAATGATCGGCTGGACGTTCACGCCGCGGTTCAATTTGGATGTCGCTGATCCTCTCGGGTTCACCGGCTCGAACCTGGGATTACTCGTCGGTCCCCTGTTTGCCGACCACCGCTACGACGACTATTTCTATACGGTCGCGCCGCGGTATGCGACGGCGGCGCGACCTGTCTACCAGGCGGTCGGCGGCTACGCCGGCACGCAGACGATCGCCGCCTGGTCCAGACGCTTTCCGCATTTCTGGGTGGGTGCCTACATGCGCTACGACACCCTGTCCGGGGCCGCGTTCGCCGACAGCCCGCTGGTCAAGCGCAAGAGTTATTGGTCGACGGGATTCGGTATTTCCTGGATGATCCACCGCACTTCGACCATGGTCGAAGTGCCCGATTGAGTGCCCGCACCGGTGCTGCGTCCCCTCAAAATCGTCTATGAGTATTTCGCGCTCTACAGTTCGCTGACGCTGCTGGGGCTCATCTGCCTGACCTGGTCGGTGTTCGCGCTGCCGCTGTATTTCATTCTGCCGCGGCGCATCGGCACGGCGGTCGGGCGGCGCGGCATCATGACGGGATTTCGCCTCTATGCCTGGTCTCTGTCCGTCACCCGCACCTACCACTTGGATTTGCGCGCCATCGACACCTTGAGGGGCGGCCCGCCGGTGATCTTGGCCCCCAATCATCCCTGCCTGATCGATGCGCTGCTGATTCTGACGCGCCATCCCAACATCGTCTGTGTCATGAAATCGGAACTCATGAGAAATGTGTTTCTCGGTTCCGGTTCGCGTCTCGCGCGCTACGTGCGCAACGACTCGTCGCGCCAAATGGTCAAGGAGTCGGTGTCGCATCTCCGCGACGGCGGAGTCCTCTTATTATTTCCCGAGGGCACCCGCACCACGCGGACGCCGATCAATTCGCTGGTCGGCAGCGTGGGATTGATCGCGAAACACGCCAGTGTTCCGGTGCAAACCCTGGTGATCGAGACCGATTCGCCCTTCTTGAGCAAGGGTTGGCCGCTGTTCCGGCGGCCTAAGTTGCCCATCACCTACCGAGTACGGCTGGGCAGGCGCTTTGACCCTCCGGCGGACGTCCCCGCGTTCACCGCCGAGCTCGACCGGTACTACAGGCAGGCGCTCGAGGGAGCATTGCAGTCGCGCTGGCTGAAGTGCAAATAGACGTATGAACGCGCGAATCCTCACCCGCACGCCGGCGCGGTCCAGCTCTCACTTGGTGCTCATGCCGAGCTACAATCCCGGGCCCAAGGTGTACGCAACCGTGCGCGCCGCTCTCGATCAATGGGCTCCCGTCTGGGTCGTGGTCGACGGCAGCACCGATCAAACCGCGCAAGGCCTGTTGGCCATGGCCGAAGCGGAACCCGGCTTGGCTGTATTCGTCCTTCCCGAGAATCGCGGCAAGGGTGCCGCTGTGTTGTTCGGATTGCGCGAGGCGCAAGCTTCGGGCTTCACGCACGCATTGACCATGGACTCCGACGGGCAGCACCCCGCCGAACGGATTAGAGGCTTCATGCAGGCATCGTTGTCAGAGCCCGATGCCATGGTGCTCGGTGTCCCGGTATTCGATGCCGGCGCGCCCGGTTTGCGGGTCAAGGGCCGCCAAATCTCGAATTGGTGGGCCAATCTCGAGACCCTGTGGACCGGCATTCACGACTCCCTGTACGGCTTTCGCGTGTACCCCATCGACGCCCTCATCGCAGTCATGAGTCGGCAACCCTGGATGCGGCGCTTCGACTTCGACGTCGAGGCAGCGGTGCGCCTGTGCTGGCGCGGCGTCCCGCCCATCAATCTGTCCGCGCCGGTGCGTTACTTTCGTCCCGAGGAGGGGGGTGTTTCACACTTTAATTATTGGCGCGACAACGCCTTGCTGACCTGGATGCACTTTCGGCTATTTTGGGGCTTCGTCCTGCGCCTACCACTGTTGGTGCGACGCATGCGTCGCACGGGTGGCTAGGGGCGCGCCCGCACCTATATAATGTCCGCAACATTACATTCCCATTGAAAGCCTAGCCTATGTCCGACAAAGCGTCGCTCATGCAACAGCCGGCGCCCCTGGCCGACGTCGGTCTGCAGCGGGAAATTGCCGGCCTGTTCGTGCAAGCCTTGAACCTCGAGGTCCTACCGCAGGATATCGACCCTGAGGCCCCCCTGTATGGTGAGGGATTGGGGCTCGACTCAATCGATATCTTGGAAGTGGCGTTGATCGTATCCAAGCAGTACGGCATTCAATTGCGCGCCGACGCTTCGGAAAATCAGCAGACCTTCCGTTCCCTGAGGCACCTAGCAGAGTACATTGCGGCACATAGGACCAAGTAGCGATGCGTTGGCGGCGTAGGCTGCAGCCGGATACGATCGCGTTACTGTCCCATAGCACACCCTCGGCGGTGATTGCGTACCGGTCCTCAGTCCCGGTCACCGCTCAACGGTTCCTGTCCGACGCCAAACATCTGGCGCAGCGTTTGCCCGCCGGCGAGCACGTGCTCAACGTGTGCGCCGATCGATACCGCTTCACGGTGGGTCTCGCGGCTTGTCTCATCACGGGGCGCGTCAGTCTGTTGCCGTCGACGCACACACCCGAGGTGATCGGGCAACTCGCGCTTTTCGCGCCGGACGCCTTCTGCCTGACCGACGACCGGCTCTGCGATATCAGCCTCCCCAAAGTCCATTATCCCGAGGACTTGCCCACCAGCGAGGTCGCTTGGGCAGTGCCGGAGATTCCAGCCACGCAACTCGCGGCCATCGTCTTCACCTCGGGATCGACGGGCACACCCCTGCCCTACAGGAAAACGTGGGGCCGGCTTGCACGCTGCGTGCGCGACGGCGCCCCCCGTTTGGGGCTGTCGGACGGCAGACGGCATGTCCTGATCGGCACGGTGCCTGCGCAGCATATGTACGGCTTCGAATCCACGGTGCTGCTGGCCCTCATGAGCGGCAACGCCTTCTGCGCGGAGCGGCCCTTTTATCCCGCCGATATCGCAACCGCCGTGGCGGCGTTGCCCCGGCCGCGTGCGTTGGTGACGACTCCGGTTCACTTGCGCGCCCTACTGGCATCGGAGATCGATTTGCCGTCGCCGGATCTCGTCATCTCGGCGACCGCTCCCTTGGATCAGGATCTGGCGCGCAGAGTGGAAGCGAAATTTCACGCGCCGCTGCTCGAGATCTACGGCTCTACGGAAACCGGGCAGATCGCCATCCGCCGCACCGCCGAGTCGGCCGCCTGGCGGCTGTGGCCGGGAGTTCGACTGAGAATCTCGAATGACCAGGTGTTCGCGCACGGCGGTCACGTCGAACAATTGACGGCGATGCAGGATGTCATCGAAATTACCGGCGACGACGAATTTCTTCTGCACGGCCGTACGGCGGACTTGGTCAACATCGCCGGCAAACGCAGTTCATTCGGCTATTTGAACGCGCAGTTGAATGCCATCCCCGGCGTGGCCGACGGCGTGTTCTTCCTGCGCGACGGCGCCACCGGCTCCACCGGCGTGGCGCGCCTGGGCGCGGTGGTGGTAGCTCCCACATTGAGCGTCGCCGCGCTGATCGAGCATCTGCGCCAGCGGATCGATCCGGTGTTCCTGCCGCGCCCCCTGATCATTGTCGAGCGCTTGCCGCGCAATGCCACCGGCAAGCTGCCGCAGCAGGAACTGCAGCAGCTGGCAAGTCGTCACCTGCAGACGAATGAAACGCCGTGAAACCCGAAACCGCGGCGGCCAAGCAGAGCTGCATCGAGATCCCGAAAGATCACCCGTCGTTCGCCGGTCACTTTCCCCGGTTTCCCGTGCTGCCGGGTGCCGCTCTGCTGGATGCGGCGCTGCAAGTCATACAACGCGAGCGCGCCATCGATCTCACGCAGTGGCATATCGCGTCCGTCAAATTCATCGACGTCGTACGCCCCGGTGACGCACTCCGCTTGGAGCATATGGTCGCGGGCAACAGCGGGCTGATTCGCTTTACGGTTCGCGTCGCGGACCGGACGGTAGCCAGCGGCAGCCTGTCGAGCACGGCGCCGAAGGGCGCGGCCCAGCCGGACGCCGTCCAGCCGAGCGGCGGCGCGTGACCCCCAAGGCTGCGAACGTCGCGGACCCTCCGCCCAAGGCGGATTGGACCATGCATCGCGAGCGAGGCAGCATCGCACTGCTCCGCATCATGGCGTTCGTCTCGATGCATCTGGGCAGAACCCTGAGCCGCATTCCCTTGTATGGAATCGCGATCTATTTCTTTTTGTTCGCACCGGGCGCGCGGCGCCATTCTCGACGCTACTTGCGCCTCGCGCTCAGCCGGCACCCCGGCGCACGCGACCGCTTTCGTCAAATATTGAGCTTTGCCACCACCATCCACGATCGCGTCTATCTGATCAACGAGCAATTCGGGATATTCAACATCACGCTCGAAGGCGAGGCCCTGATGCTCGCGCAAATAGGCAGGGGCCGCGGTGCATTGCTCATGGGCGCCCACATGGGCAGCTTCGAGGTGATGCACAGCCTTGGCCGGCGGCAGCACGGACTCGAGGTGGCCATGGCCATGTACGAGGAGAACGCGCGCAAGATCAACGCCATCCTCGCGGCCATCAATCCACACCTCAAGTCCGATATCGTCCCCTTGGGCAGGATCGACGCCATGCTCAATATTGCCGAACGCCTCGAGCGCGGCGCGTTCGTCGGCGTGCTGGGCGATCGCACGCTCGGAGGCGAGCAGGTGCAGGCGGTGACCTTGCTGGGCGAGCGCGCCTACTTGCCCACGGGCCCCATGCGTGCTGCGGCCATTCTGCGCTGTCCGGTGTTCTTCATGGTCGGGCTGTATCGCGGCAAGAACAACTACCATGTGGTGTTCGAACCGGTCGCCGATTTTTCCTCGACGCCCGCCGCCATGCGCAACGTCGCGGTGCGTTCGGCGATCGACCGTTACGCCGCGGCGCTCGACCGGTACTGCCGCAGCGATCCCTATAACTGGTTCAATTTCTACGACTTCTGGCGCGCGCCGGGCGTCGCCTCCCGCGCATGAAGCGGCGCGCTCTTGGAGTGCTCCTGCTCGCAGGGTTCTCCGCGGCAGGGCTCTACGTGGCAGGGCTCGGTGCTGCGGGCGCCGCCGCCGAGACGACGGCCGCGCCGCGAGCGGCGATGAGCGATCTCGACGCCGTGATGGGCCTGCTGGCGATGCGCCGGCACGGGCGGGTCGAGTTCATCGAGCAGCAGTTCCTTGCCGTCCTCGATCATCCGATCGAATCCTCGGGCGAGTTGCGCTACGACGCACCGGATCATCTGGAGAAGCGCACTCTGCTGCCTAGGTCCGAAAATCTGGTGCTCGCCGGCGGCGTATTGACCGTGGAGCGCCGCGGCCGCAAGCATGCGATCGACCTGCACCGGTATCCGCAAATCCAGCCATTCGTCGAGAGTATCCGCGCCACATTGGCGGGCGATCGAAGCGCGCTCGAGCGGGTATTCCGCGTGGAATTTGCCGGCAGCATGGAGCGCTGGACCCTCATTCTGGTTCCCGTGGACCCTCAATCGGCGCGAACCGTCGAGCAGGTGCAAATCGACGGCTCGAGGGACCAATTGCACAGAATAGAAATTCGCCGGGCCGATGGTGATCGCTCACTGATGACCCTGCGCGCAGCCGCAGCGCCATGAACTGGCGGCGCGCGCGCGCACCGGCGCTTTGGCTCTGTTGCGTCGCTCTGGCGGCTTTCATCGTGGCGCGCGCCCACTACATTACCGATCTGTCGGCGTTCTTGCCCGCATCCCCCACCCCCACGCAACAACTTCTGGTGGACCAGTTGCGCAATGGTCCGGCCTCGCGCTTGATTCTGATTGCGATCGAAGGAGGCGACGCGGAAGCTCGGGCACGAGTGTCTGTTGCGATGGCGGCACGCCTGCGCCGCGACCGGCAATTCTCGAGTATCAACAACGGTGAGCAGGTCACTGCGGAGCGCGATCGCGAGTTCCTGTTTCAGCATCGCTATCTGTTGAGCGACCAGGTGAGCGCTGCGCGATTCTCCGAGCCGGGCCTGCATGCTGCCATTCTCGACACGATCGACGAGTTGGCATCGCCGGTCGGACTCATGCTCAAGTCTCTATTGCCGAACGATCCCACGGGCGAGATGCTGCACATCATCGATCAGCTGGAGCGCACTCCCTCGCCGCCGACGAGCGGCGGAGTCTGGGTTGCGCCGGACGGCGCCCGCGCCCTGATGGTGGCGCAGACGGCGGCCGGCGGCTCCGATACCGACGCGCAGGATCGCGCCATCGAGGCGGTCCGCGCGGCGTTCGCCGAGGTGCGCGAACCGCCGCCCGCAACCGGCGCCGAAGCCCTGCAATTGAAACTGAGCGGGCCCGGCGTATTTGCCGTCGGCGCGCGCGCCAAGATCGAGCACGCCGCGGTGCGTCTGTCGATCGCCAGCGGCATACTGGTCGTGACGCTGCTGTTTGCAGTGTATCGATCGTTGCCGGCGCTCGCCTTGGGGCTGGCACCCGTGGCAACCGGTGCGGTGATCGGGATCGCCGCCGTCGCGCTGGGGTTCGGCGCCGTCCACGGCATCACCTTGGGGTTCGGCATTACCCTGATCGGCGAGTCGGTGGACTATTCGATTTATTTTTTCGTGCAGTCGCGCCGCCTGCCGCAGAACGAAGCGCCTGCCTCGAGCTGGCAACGGGCATGGTGGCCCACGATCCGTCTGGGGATGCTGACCTCGGTGTGCGGCTTTGCTTCGCTTCTGCCCTCCGGTTTTCCCGGGCTCGCGCAACTTGGGGCTTACTCGATCAGCGGGTTGGTCGCGGCCGCGCTGGTGACGCGCTATGTGTTGCCCGCGCTGCTGCCGAGCGGATTCGTCATCCGCGATGTCACGCCCGTAGGGTTGCGCGTCGCCGCGCTGCTGCGTCGACCACGACAGCTTCGCGCCTTACATCTCGCCGCCTTCAGCGTGGCGCTTGCGGCATCGGCGCTGGCCGTATTGCGCCTGCACCAGGATACGCTGTGGAATCGCGAACTCGCGGCGTTGAGCCCCGTCTCCGCGGAGGATCGAAACGCGGACGCCAAGCTGCGCAGCGACTTGGGCGCCGCGGACGTGCGCGACCTCGTGATCGTCTCCGGCCCGACGCTGGACTCCGCGCTCGCGGGGGCGGAACGCGCGGCCCAGGCGCTGCGGACCTTGGTGGATGCCAAAGTAATCAGCGGCTTCGACAGTCCGGCGAATTACCTCCCGAGCGCGGCCACTCAGCAGGCGCGCCGCGACGGCCTGCCCGAACCTTCGCGGCTGCGCGACAACCTGCGGCAGGCCACGGCGGGCGTTGGGTTGAGCGGCGACCGCCTGCAGCCTTTTCTACGCGATGTCGAAGCCGCGCGCCGCGCGCCGCCGGCCACGGTGCAGGATCTGCAGGGGACTTCTCTGCGTGCCGGCTTCGACGCGTTGATCCTGCACGGGAGGGATCGCTGGAATGCGCTGCTGCCGCTTCACGCCGCCGATCCGGCGCAAGCAGTCGACACGGCCCGCGTGAGGGCGGCGCTGCAGGGCGCGGAACTCGAGGAGACCCGGGTGCTCGATCTCAAGCAGGAATCCGACGCCTTGTATGCGGGCTATTTATCCGAGGCGATTCACCTGTCGCTGGCGGGCGTGCTGGCGATTCTCGTGCTGCTGTCGATTACTCTGCGTTCGCCGCTGCGCGTCGCGCGCGTATTGGCGCCGCTGCTGCTGGCCGTGCTCACGGTGGCCGCGGGCCTCTCGCTCTGCGGAGTGCAGCTGACCATCCTGCACTTGGTGGGCATGCTGCTCATCGTTGCCGTCGGTTCCAACTACGCGTTGTTCTTTGACCGGCAGGCGAGCGTGCACCAGGCCAGCGGCGAATCGCTGACACTAGCATCTCTGGTCATCGCCAATGCCAGCACGGTAATCGGTTTTGGCCTGCTGTCCTTCTCGCAAGTCCCGGTGCTGGTCGCGTTGGGCACGACGGTCGCGCCGGGCGCATTCCTCGCACTGCTCTTCGCCGCGGTGTTGGCGCGCCCCGACCCGCCGCGCGCCGATCTGTCGCACCCCGACGCCTCGCACGCCGACGCGTCGCACTCAGACGCGTCGCGACCCGGCATTTCGAGTGCGTAGTCTCTCCGTGCCCGCGCTGTCGACGGCCGTGGCGCCCACGCGCATGGTGTGGTTGCCAGGTGCCTATCATGCCGCGCGCGATTTCTTGACCGCCGGCTTTGCAGAGGCAGTGCGCCTGCGGCGGATCGCCCTCGATCTCATCTTTGTGGACATGGACACGGCGTACGTGGGTGATCGCAGCGCGCTGCAACGGTTGAGGTCCGACATCGTGTTGCCCGCACGCGCGGCAGGCGTGTCGATCTGGCTGGGCGGAATCTCCCTCGGCGGCCTGTTCGCGCTGGACTACGCAGCCTCGCATCCCGGTGAGCTCGACGGGCTGTGCCTGCTGGCTCCCTATCTCGGGAATCGCATGCTGATCGCCGAAATCGCCAACGCGCAGGGACTCGCGCGGTGGCAGCCCG
>WNFR01006671.1_pt1 | contig 13139 bp, 14 predicted proteins | sample 5400221 | NCBI WGS metagenome assembly WNFR01 (sample SAMN13153357, study PRJNA577476) | soil metagenome | isolation source: 40 cm soil under Madrone tree | place: USA:California | collected 2016-06-14
ATTTCTCGTGTGATCGTGCCTTCATTCAAATGGTCCCACAGGTTTTTTCCCGGAAGTTTGTCCGCGCACACTGTTTTGGCGTTCGGAGCGGAGACACGAAAATGATCGCCGTTGAGCATTTTGAAGCACTCGACTTCCCAGCGTTGCCAGTCCTCGATTTTGGCCCAGAAGCGGATCGGTATGCCAGCCATACGAAAATACAAATTCGCCAACTCGGCCAACGGCTCGCTGTAGCCGTTGCGCTGTTTGACTACCACTCGCCGCCTGCGGCGCATCTTCTCAGAAGTCGAATTGATCTTTAACGAATCGACCAGTCTCGCTGCGGCACTGCCTAGGGCTTCTGGAAACAATCGCTCAGCCAACGTTTCTTCACCGCCGACCTGCCCTCGTGCCCCTTTCACCTTCCCCGAAGCTGACATTTCTCGTTTGTATTCGGCGTCGCCGTTCCTTCTGACTGTGTCAATGGCGCGATTAGACTAGAATTGAACGCTTAAGATCAAGAGATCCAACGGATTACGCGCCCCACAAATTGTAACCCTTGGATGATTTTCAACTTCCGCCGAGCTCAATCGTCTCGCCGACTTTCATCACTCGCAGCTGCGTGCTGACCTGGCGGTCTTTCAGTTCGCGTTCAAACGCTTCGGGCGTTCCTGTTAAAATCGGGAATGTCGCGTAGTGCATGGGAATCGCAGTCCCCGGCGCGACCAGTTTTACGGCTTCTGCGGCACGAGGTGGTCCCATGGTGAAATGGTCGCCGATGCAAACGAGCATCACGTCGATGTTGTGAAAGCGCGACAGCAAACCCATGTCGGAAAACAAATCCGTGTCACCGGTATGATAAATCGTCGGGCCGCCGCGAATCGTAATGACAAAGCCACCTGGCGAACCGCCATGCCGTAGTCCGGCGCGATCATCAGCGGCGATACCGGAGCCGTGGTGCGCGCGAACGAAGGTGACTTTCACTTCACCGTCCATCAGCGTCAGTTCGCCGCCAAAATGACCAACTGTGTCCGTTTGCGCCAACTCCGCCGGGTATCCGAGATGTTTCACCATCGCATCCGCCAAATCGAAGGTTGCCACAAGTTTTGCATTTGTATTTTTGCCAATTTCCACCGCGTCGCCGACGTGATCGGCGTGGCCGTGCGTAACCAAAATGAGGTCGACATGCTTCAGGCGAGCGATCTCTTCTTTCGCATTTTCGAAAACAGGGTTGGATAGCCACGGATCCACCAGCAGAACTTTTCCGCCCGGCGTAACAATCTTAAAAGCGGACTGGCCGTACCATGTTAGTTGCGCGTCCATGCTAACCACGAAACCGAAAAGCGCTCGCTCGGCAAGAGGTGAGAAGAAGAATGACGAAGCACGAATGATGAATGCCGAAGGAATGATAAAAAAACACAAGCGAAGAATCAGACATTCACGCGTGGCTCGCTGAACGATCACATCATTTTGTTGGCTTCTCGCCTCAACTTTTCAACCTGCCGAAGGCATTCGTCATTCGACATGCGTCATCCGTCATTTTATCTATCGTCTGCCCATGAACCACGCACACGCGCACCGGCATATTTCAAAGAGTAATCCGCGCATGGCGCAGTTGATCAGGCAATCGCGGCGGTACGACATCGCCCCAGCTGTTTCGATCCGCGCATTCGACGCGCTCGCGGAATCGATCGCCTATCAGCAGCTGAACGGAAAGGCGGCGGCGACCATCTGGGGCCGTGTCCGCGCGCTTTATACCAAAAGCAAATGGCTAGACCCTGCAAAAGTTCTCGCCACACCGGATGAGACGCTTCGCGCCGCTGGTCTTTCGCGCTCGAAAACTGCGGCAATAAAAGATCTCGCCGCAAAGACGCTCGACGGAACAGTGCCATCGGGACGCGCGCTTCTCCGAATGAGCGACGACGAGATCGTCGCCAGTCTTACGCAAGTGCGTGGCATCGGTCGCTGGACTGTCGAGATGCTACTTCTCTTCGATCTTGGCCGGCCGGATGTCTGGCCCGTCGATGATTATGGAGTACGCAAAGGTTTCGCCAAAACCTTTGGCAAACGGAAACTGCCAACGCCAAAAGAACTGATGAAGCATGGTGAGAAATGGCGGCCGTACCGCTCTGTTGCAGCCTGGTATTTCTGGCGCGCGCTGGACGGTAGTCGTTAAAGCGTTGAACTGTTGAAGCGGTCGGCTGTTTCCCGTCTTAACGCTTTAACCCTTCAACGATTTCACGAGCGGGAAGCGCGCATTTAATCTTGCACTCCATTTCACGCCTTAATAAAACGGGGCATCATGGCAATGATTCATGTCAACCGGGGTACAACGAGCCTGGGCGTTTTCTCTGAAAACGAAGTTCGCGAAGGACTCAGTGCGGGCCGTTTTGCGCCAACCGATATCGGGTGGCGCGAAGGGATGGCCAATTGGCAACCGCTCTCGCAATTTCCAGAGTTCGCAGGGGCTGTTGCGCCTGCTGTCCCGCCTGTCCAAGGCGGGGGAACTCCCATGGCAACACCTCCTTCGCCGCGCACCGGCCTTCCGTGGGAGCATCGCCAGGGGCGTGGCTTTTTCAACGCGTTCATCGAGACGCTGGTTATGGTGCTTACCCGGCCGGCAGAAGCATTCGGCATAATGAAACGCGAAGGCGGTTTGGGCGAACCGCTCATCTATGCACTGATCGGCGGATGCGTAGGAGGGATTGCGTCGTTTCTGTTCTCGCTCGGTTTTCAATCCCTCGGCCTGTTCACGGATCGGCACGATAGCGGCCTTGCCGCGATGGCTGGCCTGGGAATTGGATCCGCAATGATCATTCTCCTACCTGTATTCATCGTCATCGGTCTGTTCATCGGCAGCGGCATTGTGCATCTCTGTCTGATGATCGTTGGTGGCGCTAACCAGTCGTTTGAAACCACTTTCCGGGTTCTGGCTTTTTCTCACGGCTCCGCTGGGCCGTTGCAGATCATACCGTTGTGCGGCGGATTAATTTCCGGAGTTTGGGCGGTCGTGTGCACGTGCTTCGGCTTGGCACGCGCTCATGAAACCGATACCGGCCGCGCTGTTCTGGCCGTCTTCCTTCCGCTGATAGTTTGTTGCGGCGGCGGAATATTGATCGCACTTATGTTTGGCGCGTTGGGGGCTTGGACAGCAGCCTCGCATCATTAGTGGTGGGCAAATGCGGTTTTCTGTTCGGCGACTTGCTCCAGGCGAACTGGATCACGAATTGATTTGGTTAGGCGCTTCTTTAGTGTCGCTCGCCTTGGCAGCAACATGGCTGACGATCGGCCTGCCATGGCCACGCTGCGCGTTTCACGCCCTCACGAGACTGCCATGCCTCACGTGTGGGATGACGCGATGCGGGATCCAATTCTTTCAGGGCCATTTTCTCGCCGCATTCAAATGGAATCCGCTCGTCTTCACAGCGCTTTGCGGCGTAATCGCCTTCGATGTTTACGCACTGGCGACATTGGTGATGCGCGCGCCGCGTTTGCGGATCCATTTTTTGAATAACCGCTCAAAAAGATTCTTGCGCGTCTCAGTCATTTCTGCGCTTGCACTAAACTGGGCTTATCTGCTGCTGCACTGGCGCAATTTTTAGGAAGTAGCGCATGCGTCCCGCTTGCGGTCGAAAATGTCGCAAGCCGAAGGCTCGCGCTACTGTCCATCTGTGGCTAATTTGCCGCCATGCGAATCCTGGTCACAGGCGGCGCAGGCTTTATCGGCTCGCATCTTGTCGAGAAGCTGCTCGCCGTCGGGCATGAAGTCGTTGTCCTGGACGATTTCAATGATTTTTACGATCCGCGGATTAAACATGCGAACATTGCTGGTTTCGCAAAAGACGTAAGCGTTTGTCACGTCGATCTTCGCGAGAGCGACTCGGTGCGAGCTGTGTTTCACCGCGAAAAAGTAGACGTGATTGCACACCTGGCTGCGCGCGCAGGGGTCCGACCGTCTATACAGCAGCCCCGGCTCTATTACGACACGAACGTCGTCGGCACGTTGCATCTCCTCGAGGCGGCGCGGGTCACCGGAGTCCAGCGATTCATCTTCGCGTCCAGCTCATCCGTGTATGGAGCTTCAAAGGCAGTGCCCTTTTCCGAGGACCAACATCTCATCCAGACACTCAGCCCCTATGGCGCAACAAAGGTTGCAGGTGAATTTCTTTGCTCAACTTATTCCCACCTTTATCAGATGCGCGTGGTTGCACTTCGTTACTTCACCGTGTACGGCCCGCGCCAACGTCCCGATCTGGCGATTCACCAATTCACCCGGCGCATTTACGCGGGTCAACCCATCGATCAGTTTGGAGACGGCAGCACGCGGCGCGATTACACTTACATTGACGATATCATTCAGGGCACGATGGCTGCGCTCAATTACTCGGGGTCGCTGTATGACGTTTTCAACTTAGGGGAGAGCCAAACAATTAAGTTGAAGGACCTGATTTCGGCCGTTGAACACGCGCTTGGCAAACAAGCGAAAATCAGGCAACTACCCGAGCAGGCCGGCGATATGCCGCTCACATATGCAGACATTTCAAAGGCGAGGAAATTGCTTGGTTATAACCCAACAACGAAATTGAGCGAGGGCCTGCCGAAGTTCATCGACTGGTTCCTGCAGAGGAACTCGGACGGCGCGGCGTCCAAGGAATGACCGCTTCCCAGTGGAGGTCCTTTACCCGGCCGCGGGTATCATTTCACCAGAGCTGTTGTAACCTTCCTTGTGACTTCCAAATTGCCTTTCGAGGAGCGCGCTTGCTTTATAGCAGGCCAGGCGAAATCGGGCACCACGCTCCTGGTGGCGTTGCTCGATAGTCATCCCGAGCTGCTCGTATTGCCGGAGGAAACAGCGTACTTTCCTACGGTACTCACCAAATACGCGCCACGTGGTCGCCGAGCACAGTTTGATTACCTTACTAAACAATCACTTTCCAACGTGCTCTTCGGCGGCCCTTGCAAATGGGGCAAGCGCAATTATGCGACATTTCCGCGGGAGAAATTTTACGAGACGTTTGAGCGCGCGGCATTCGATCCTGCAAACGCACAGGAGGAACTGCTGGTGCTCATGGTCAAAGCGTACGCAGCCACTCACGGGCGCTCGCTGGACACGATCACGCGCTGGGTCGAAAAAACTCCGGCCAACCGTAATCACATCAACGCCATCCTCACCCGGTTCCCTGGCGCAAAAATTCTCGTCACGCTACGTGATCCACGTGCCATTCTGACAGCGCAAATCGCTCTGGAAAAAACAAGGCAGACAGGACGGTTCTCGACTTACTACGTCATCGCACATTGGCGGGTCGCCGCGAAACTGGCGAGGCGCGTCCGCGAAGCCGAAGTCCCTGGGTTCGTCGTCCAGTACGAACAGCTGGTGCGTCAACCGACCAGGACCATGCAAGAAGTTTGCGCCTATCTCGAGATCAACTTCGATCCGAATACAGTCCTGACTCCGACAAAGGTTGGCCATTTCTGGAGCGGCAATTCGGCGGCGCGCGTCAACTTCTCTGAAATCAGCACTGAACCTGTGACACGCTGGGAGCGCGAGCTTTCCGACGACGAAATCGGGTGGGTGGAATGGCATTGCCGGGATCTCATGCCGGAGTTTGGATACCAACCGCGACTGAGCCGCCGCGAATTGCGCTATTTTGTCAGGCCCATTCGGGGCGAACGCCTGCGAGAATACCTTAAGTCGCGCACCTACTCACTGCGCGACGATCTGACTCGACGCAGAGCCTGAGGCCTCCGACTTGCAATCGCAACCGACTCAGGCCATAATCCGCCGAGATGTCGGGAATCTTCTTCGATCTTCCGAGCGTCCGGTTTCTTCGACGATTCAGATTTCTTGGACAGATGCTGCAAGAGTTGCCGGCATCCCTGTTTCGTTGGTTGAGTGCGCCGGTTTGCGCTTCGAGACAAGTCGGTTCCCGGTATGACGAGGCGGAGTTTCCATCGGCGTCGCGGAGTGCTTGCAACAAGTTTGACTCGGCTCTTGATGAGTCGCGCGCCACGGACGGTGTCCCGAGCCTTTTCGGGGCGCTCCGCCCTTTTGACAATTGGAAACCAGTTAAGGATCAACATGAACTCTTATTCATCCGGAAGACGCTCACGCCGCTCGCGCGGTGGGGGCCGACGCAGAGGAAATCAGGAACGCCTTCGAGCAGAACAAGAACCGGCGAAGACGCAGAAAAAGACGTTTTGGCAACGGGTTACCGAGTTTTTCGGGGATGGCGGCGAGAAGAAGAAAGCAGCAACACAACCGCGGAATGGCACGCAGCCTTCGCGACCCACGCGCAAACCCGAACGGGTTGAAGTCACATCGCCCCGTCTTTACGTTGGCAATCTCTCGTTCGATGCGACAGAAAGCGATCTCTTCGAGTTGTTCAACGGTGTCGGACACGTGCAAAACGCGGAGGTCGTAAGTTATCGCCACAATCAGCGTTCAAAGGGTTTTGCATTTGTGCAAATGCAAACCATTGAGGAAGCAAAGCGCGCAGTGGAGGAATTGCACGACAAGGAGTTCCTCGGCCGCAGGCTGGTCGTGAGCGGCGCGAAATCCGACCAGCATCAGCCGCGCTGAGGGCGGTAAAAGTAGCGCATGCCTCTGGCTTGCGAAGTTGTCTCTGCGCAAGCGAGGACGCATGCGCTACCTTCTAATTTCCAGATAAGCGCGCGCTCGGGCGTGATTTGTCCCCGGTTGGAGTTGTTCGACGCGCATTTGTTTCAGGAACCAGCGTCCCTCGATTTTTTGCGCAGACACGACCTCAAACCGTTTAATCAATTGAGCGTTCCAGTCGTAGCCTTCCATTCGCATCAGTGCGCCGCTCGCCTTGTCTACCCACAGCAGCACGTTGGAATACTGCGACTCGCGCGACGGCGCGCGCAGCTGAAGTTTCCAGCACTTCCGAGTGCGGACACTTTCCTCGCCTAAGACGCGTGCGGCGGCCCAGTAAAGAAATTTGAACGCGAGATCGCCATAGGTCACAATCGTGCCGCGAATCTGTTCTTGGAGCTTGGAAAGCCCGACTTTCTCTGTCCCGGCATCGGTCACAAGATCAAGACGAGAACTGTTTTCGCCAAGGCGCAACTGCAGAGTTTCATCCGGGTTTGTGAAAGAATAGCGGATCAGCGGCCCGTTTTGCACGAGGCGAAACGGAATTATCACGTCCTCCTGCCGGAGCTGTCCCTGCAGGTCGATCTGCTGGCGCGACTCGATCATGCGCACTGAATCGAGGATCTCCTTGGCCGACGGCGGAGGCTGGGCGAAGGCCGGTAACGCCGCGCACACAAAGCCAATGACGAACGTGAAACGCATAGACGTGATTCGTTGATAGTTACATCGTTACGTTGGATTTGCGATTCAACGATTTACGATTCACAACCTAACGATTTAAGTTTCGACCTCCATTCGTGCTTCGTCATTCTAGCGCGTTTGTTTATTAAACGCGTAGGGGTAAAACTTAAGACTGTTGACCCGTTGCATGGACCAGTCTCTTTTTCATCTGATCAACCAACAATGGACGAGTGCGCCTCTCGATTTGTTGATGGCGGGTTTGAGCGATTCCCAAATCTGGCGTCCGTTCTTCATCGCAGCTGGAATTGGTGCCTTGCTTTTTGGCGGCTTCACAGCGCGCGTGTTCGTAATCTGTCTGGTCATCTCCTTGGCCATCGGGGGGCTGGTCACGAGTGGATTGAAATCGGCTGTGGCCCGTCATCGGCCGAAACAGTTGCAAACCGTGCGCATGGTGGAATTGCAAAAAGCACGTCCAAAGTTTTTGACATTGTTTAAGAAACCCGCCATTCGAGTTTCCGACTCCATCGATCGCACCCGGTCAGGGCCGTCGTTCCCCTCTGGCCACACTGTAAACAACACCATTGCCGCAACGTATTTTACTTTGTTTTACCGGCGCCGGGGCTGGCTCTACTGGTTCGTGGCCATGGCGGTTGGATATTCGCGAATCTACCTGGGAGCACATTGGCCCAGCGATGTTGTGGCTACGCTGTTTCTCGGAATTGGTGAAGCATTGCTCCTGCTTGGCTTATTCGAGTTGATCTGGCGAAAAGTGGGCCGCAAATGGATGCCGGATCTATTTGCACGGCATCCGAGCTTAATGAGAAAGTGCAAATGATAAGCACCACGCGCGCGGTTTGGTTCTTTGTCGCGGCGCTGACAGCAATTCGACTTTTGCTACTGGCGACGACAGATCTCTCGTTCGACGAGGCGCATTACTGGATGTGGTCGGAGCGGTTGGCCCCGGCTTACTTCAGCAAAGGACCGGGGATCGCTTTCGCCATACGCGCTGGAACCGCTCTGTTTGGTGCAAATGAATTTGGTGTGCGCTTCTTCAGTCCTGTGCTGGCAGCAGGGACAAGTCTGTTGCTGTTTTATTTTGCCCGCCGTTTGTTCGGTCCAACGGCAGGTCTGTGGGCGGTGATTGGTTTGAACGCCACGCCGATTTTCAACATCGGTGCGGTGCTAATGACGATCGATGCGCTGTCGATTTTTTTCTGGGTGACAGCGATGTTTACGTTTTGGCTCGCTCTGGAAAATGTCGAACGCTCCCAGGGCTGGTGGTACTGGCCGATTACCGGTCTGCTGATCGGGCTGGGCTTTCTCTGTAAGTACACGAATGCCTTCGAAATTGTTTCGGTCTTGGTCGTGTTGGCACTTGTTCCGCGGTTACGACGCGAATTCAAGCGGCCCGGCGTTTATTTGCTGATCGGGCTGTTCATTCTTTGCACAATTCCGCCGATTGTCTGGAACGCGCAGCACGCCTGGATCACGCTGGCGCACTTGCGCTCGCGTGGGAGTCTCGAGCGCGGCTTCGGATTTCATCCAACTGAGGTGCTCTCGTTTCTGGCTCAACACTTCATCGTGTATTCACCACTGCTGTTTCTCGCGCTGGTCTGGGGCGTAATCGCCAGTGGGCGGCGAATCAATCAGCAGTTCAAAATGCTGTTCCTGATGTGGTTTGGTCTGCCGGTGTTCGTTTTTTATTTGCTGCTGTCCATTAACAAAAGCGCCGCGCCGAACTGGGATGGACTCGCTTTTTTTGGCTTCGGATTAGTCGCGACGTATTTCTGGTGGGAACGGCTTCAGGCGAGCGTTCTTTTACGCATATGCGCCAGCGTTTCTGTGCTCGTTGGACTGATCATGAGCCTTATCGCATTGGACACAGATGTTTTGCGCGTCGCAGGTTATCGACTGCCGCGAAGCGATCCGAGTGATCGGATGCGCGGATGGAAGAGCGCTACCGGCGCGCTGGAAAGAATGCGCAACGATCTGGAAGCGCAATTGGGCGAAAAACTGTTTCTGATTGCCGACGGTCGCGATCGCGCATCGGAAATTTCGTTTTATCTGCACGACAAACGAGTGGAAGGACCGGGACATCCGCCCGTTTATATTCCCGAATCGCAGGACATGGTGAATCAGTTCTCGTTTTGGCCGCGCTACGATCAATTTGTTGAGCTAAAAGCCGGTATGCCACGGCCGGAAGGCGAAGTTTACACCGAGGAGAGCGGCACCAATTTGTTCATCGGACGAGATGCGCTTTTCGTTAGGGCCGGAGAAAAGGATCGTGTGCCTCACAATATCCAGGCCGGATTCCAATCCGCCGAGCCGGTCGGCACGATCGAAGTATCGCGGTATGGAAAGATGATACGCATCTGGCAGGTGTTTCTCTGTCGAAGTTATCGCACGCTGCCGTTGTAACACGGCTATCTTGGCTGTGGCGTCGAGCGGGCATCTTGCCCGCTCGGGGAACAGCAGGCTGGGAAGCCTGCTCGACGCTTCAGGCAAAGATGCCTACGTTACGCCAAGCGCGGACAGAACTAGCAGGCTAAGGTTCTGCGTGGTACGCTGGCGACGACTGTTGCGAATATGCACGAAACCTCAGTTTCTGTCATCGTCCCCGTGTACAACGAGGAGGAGAATGTTTCGGTGCTGCAAGCGGAGCTCAGAGCAGCGCTCAAGGTCGTTGATCACGAAATCATCTTTGTCGATGACGGGTCGGCGGATCACACGGTGGAGCGAATCGACGTCGCGCCGAATGTCCGGGTGATCCGTTTTCAAAAAAATGCCGGCCAAAGCGCCGCGATCTACGCCGGACTAAAGGCCGCACACGGGGCGACTCTGGTTCTGATCGATGGCGATTTGCAAAATGATCCTGCCGATATTCCAAGATTGCTTGATGAAATTGCGCGCGGCGGGGATCTGGTTTGCGGTTATCGCGCGCAACGCAGAGACACGCGTGTGAAACGGCTCACGAGCCGGATTGCGAACGCCGTTCGGAGCCGTTACACCAAAGACGGCGTGCGCGACACCGGCTGCACACTCAAAGCGATGCGGCGCGAATGCGTCGGGGCACTCGTTCCATTCAAGGGAATGCATCGCTTTATTCCAGCGCTCGTGAAAGGAGCAGGGTACCGTCTGGTTGAACTTCCGGTAAATCATCGTCCGCGGCGTTTTGGGCAAACCAAATACGGCTTGGGCAACCGTGCCGTCCGCGCCACCATCGATATGTTCGGTGTGCGCTGGCTGCTTTCGCGGCGTTTGAATTACAAAGTGCGCGAGAAATGAGGCAGTTGATATCGAGCGGCGGGGTTAGAGCTTGTCCGCGAACGAATCGAGCTCTTGGGGCTTTGACCTTACTGTATCTATTTGTGGTTTGGAATATTCCAACCCTGGCTAGTACGGACGTGCGAAGCACCGTGGTGTACGCGCCTCAGCCCGACTACCTTATCGGAGCGCGTAGACGTGGTTGGGAAGGCACCGCCTTTTTCCGGTGCAACGTGCGACCGGACGGTGTCGTGTCATCGGTGATCGTGCTACAAAGCACCGGGTATGCGATCCTCGATCAAGCAGGGATTGCCGCCTTCCAGAGATGGCGCTTCAAGCCCGGAGCAGTTAAGGCTGTAAAAATACCGCTAAGGTTTTCAATGCATCATGGCATCCGTCATCGCATGGCTGGCGCGGTGATCGCGGACTAAGCCGGTCACCAAAACGCGCTTGTCAAGCCATGTCCCGCCGTTAAGCTTGGCCTCCCGCACGGAGAAGCATCCGCATGTCTCTCGCCAATCTACTTTCTGCCGAGCAAATCATTCCCGAGATGAAAGCCACGGAGCGTTGGTCGGCTATTGTTGAGCTGATCGACCTGCTCGTTAGTCTCGGTAAGATTAAGCCCGCGGATCGCGATTCGATTCTTGCCGCGTTAAGACAACGCGAGGAAACGATGAGCACGGGCATCGGTTTCGGGATCGCCATACCACATTGTTCATCCGATCGGCTCGACGAAGTCGTGGCGGCTTTCGGAAGATCCACAAGAGGGATCGAGTTCGACGCGCTGGATAATGCGCCAGTGAAGTTCGTTGTTCTGTTCATCGTTCCAAAAAATCAATTTCAAACGCACCTGCGCACACTGGCATCGATTGCGAAATTCTTGAACGACCGCTCTGTGCGCGAGAGTCTTGCCAGCGCGAAGTCCGCGGACGAAATTTTGGCGATCTTTCGCGAGCGCTCGTAGCTGTAGCAGCGATCGAGCAATTGTCCATGCGGCGATCACAGAGCGCCGCTACAATTCCGGCAGTACTGATGGATACCTTCCAATCAATTCTGGCAAAGCGGCTCTCTGAAGGTTTGGCGAAAGCCGGGTTGCCCGAAGCCGGGGAGTTAACACAGGCGACGGACCCGCGATTTGGCGATTACCAGACGAACGTCGCGCTCGTGCTCGGCAAGCAACATGGCGAAAATCCGCGCGGGCTCGCGGAAAGAATCGTTGCGGATCTCGATGTTGCCCAACTTTGCGAACAGGTTTTGGCTCGGTGACGCCCTGGCCCGTGTGGCTGAGTTTCTTGGGCACGAAGTTATCCGCGATAATCACATCGGCGACTGGGGCACACAGTTCGGGATGGTCATTTACGGCTGGAAGAACTTGCTGGATCGACAAGCGCTCCAGCGCAATCCGCTCGCAGAAATTGTGCGCATTTACAAGGAAACAAACGAACGGGCCAGTAGCGATCCGCACGTTCGCGAAGCCTGCCGCCAGGAACTCGTGAAATTGCAGGCCTGCAACAAGATAAACGTGGATATTTGGAACGAATGCGTGGCGTTCTCGATGCAGGACTTCGAGCGCATTTATAAGCTGCTCGATGTGCATTACGACATGCAATGCGGCGAAAGTTTCTACCACGATCGGCTACCCGGGGTGGTAGACCGGTTGCTCAAGGCTGGCGTAGCCGAGATCAGCGAAGGAGCGGTAGTAGTTTTCTTCCGCGACGATCCAGAACTCGCGGATAAGCCCCTGATCATTCGTAAGCGGGATGGCGGCTTCAATTATGCCACGACCGATCTCGCCACCGTCGATTATCGCATCAACGAATTGAAAGCCGATGCGATTTGGTACGTGGTGGGCGCGCCGCAGAGCTTGCATTTCAAACAAATTTTCACCATCGCTCGACGCGAATACACCGCCAACCTGCGTCACATCATATTTGGCAGCGTTCTTGGCGACGACCGCAAACTGATGAAAACGCGCTCGGGCGAGAACGTTCCTCTGCGCGAGCTGCTCGAGGAAGCGTGCAAGCGAGCCCGCAAAATCATCGACGAAAAAAATCCGGACCTGAGCGACAAGGAAAAGAACGACATCGCGGAGAAGATCGGCATCGGCTCCGTGAAATATGCCGATCTCTCACAGTACCGGACGACGGATTACATTTTTTCGTGGGACAGGATGCTTTCGCTGCACGGGAACACCGCGCCATATTTGCAGAATGCGTACGTCCGAATCCGCTCGATCTTTCGTAAAGCGGATGAACGTACTGCAGCCGGCATCGCCGATGCCAGGCCGGGGTCACCGACCCCAGCTAGATCAACTATAGCCCTGACGCTGAAAGATCCCGCCGAACTGGATCTGGCGAAACGTTTGTGTCAGTTCGGAGAAATCGTTCCACAAGTGTTGAATGGATTTCGGCCAAACATTCTTGCAAATTATCTGTTCGAGTTAGCCAACAGCTTCCACGCATTCTACGAAGCTTGCCCCGTTTTGAAATCAGAGGAACCGGCGCGCGGTTCGCGTCTGGCCTTGTGCGACCTTACGGCGCGAGTTTTGCAGCGCGGGCTAGACCTTCTCGGGATCAAGGTGCCGGAGCGGATGTAACGCGTT
>WNFR01006700.1_pt1 | contig 13139 bp, 10 predicted proteins | sample 5400221 | NCBI WGS metagenome assembly WNFR01 (sample SAMN13153357, study PRJNA577476) | soil metagenome | isolation source: 40 cm soil under Madrone tree | place: USA:California | collected 2016-06-14
CGTGTCAGTTTCCGGCAACAGCCTGACAAAGACTGCGGCAACTGGTTGGGGGAATGCAGGGGCGGCCTCTACGCAAAGCATTGTCTCCGGTGACGGTTACATGGAATGTACGGCAGATGCAACTAATACCGATCGGCTGATCGGGTTGAGCCATGGCGACAGTGATCAGAATTATACCGACATAGACTTTGGGATCCATCCGTCAAGTTCCGGCCTCTACGTCTATGAAGACGGAGTGCAAAAGGGATACTTCGGCTCGTATGCGATTGGAGATGTGCTGCGAGTAGCAGTCGAAGGCGGGGTGGTGAAGTATCGGAAGAATGGCACGCTGCTTTACACGAGCACGGTGGCGCCCACATATCCGCTCTTGGTGGACTCGGCGCTCTACCAGAACGGCAGCACTCTGACTAGTGTGGTGATCTCCGGAAATTTCGGTGGCAACATCCAGAATGTGAGTTGGACGAATGCCATAGGCGTATCGGTTGCCGGCAACAGCCTGACGAAAACGGCGACGACTGGTTGGGGGAATGCGGGCGCAGCTTCGACGCAAACAATCTCTGGTGATGGCTATGCAGAGTTCACGACCAGCGGAACAACCCTGTTCGGTTTGAGCCACACTGATGCTGACCAGAACTACAACACGATTGACTTTGGCATCCACGTTGACGGGAACACTTTGTATATCTACGAATCGGGAGTCAGCCGCGGTCAGTTTGGAACGGTGACGGCCGGCGACCGGTTGCGGGTTTCAGTCGAAAGCGGAGTAGTGAAGTACTACAAGAACGGCACAGTCTTCTACACCATCGCCGTGTCGCCCACTTATCCCTTATTGGTCGATACCTCTCTTTACAGCAATGGCAGCACGCTGACGAATGTGGTGATCTCGGGTGCCGGTTCCGGCCCCACGGCTGATCCGTACCTTCAGAACTTCATTCAGTGGGCATTGGGAAGACAACCATCTACTGACGAGGCGAATTACTGGAAAGATGTCTTTCGTGTGGCTTACGCGCATCAGCAGGGATCAATGAGAATTGCTGTGCGCGAGATGGGTCGGACGGTATTTGAATCATCGGAATATGCAGCGCGAGCAAGGTCCGATCACGATTATGTCCGTGATTTGTATAAGACATTTCTGCTGCGCGAGCCAGACTCTTCGGGATGGGCGTATTGGGATGCCCTGGTGCCTTCAATAGGCCGCGATCAGGTGCGTCGCGGATTTGATGAGAGCGATGAATTTGCCAATCTAGTATCCACTTTGATTACCAGCGGCACGCCTTCCAGTGCGGTCTCCTCTTTAGCCACGGCGCGCGTCGATCCGCTTAATCAACCTGGAAGCGGGCTGTTGGCAAGAGACGCTGAGTGGAGTATGCCGCTGTTGAGCTTGCCCGGACGTGCGGGACTGGATTTGGGTTTGTCGCTTTCTTATTCGTCAATGGTCTGGACACGCTCTCAGCCGTATGTGTATGCCTACTTCGATGAAGACAATGGTTTTCCCAGTCCCGGTTTTCGCCTTGGCTTTCCGACTATTCAGGAGAAATTCTTTGATGCCCAAACAGGTGTGAACGTCTATCTGCTCATAGCCGCCGGCAGCCGAGTCGAACTGCGGCAGGTCGGGTCATCGAACGTCTACGAGGCGGCCGACTCGTCTTATTTGCAACTGACCGATAATGGCAGCTTACTGGTGCGCACCACAGGCAAGCATGGAATGGACCAACGCACACTTGGGCTACATTCGGGTGGGGCACGGTGACGATGCACCCAGCTTTTTCCGGAGTCGCAGGTACTTACGACGGCGAGGTTGTTCCGGTCATTACGATGGTCGGTTCTGACGACGGCACGTACAGCAAGTTTACCTACAACGTATCGGGACAAGTCAGCCGCATAACGCACTACGCCTCTGACAGCAATCCGGCGAGCGACAATCACGAAGACGCGCACACGGTGTTCAACTATGCCGCTGCCGACGATGCGACGCGGCTCTCTGAAACTCACGTGGCGGCTGAGAATTGGACCGGTGTCAACGGCGTCCCGGCGGAAGTTGTTACCCAATACGGAATAGAAGGAGACGCGCATACGCTGAGTGTGGTGAATGACCCGAATGGAACTGTCTACAAAGAGTTGTATGGCACTGGTTGGCAACGCGGCCTAACGGTGCAGAGCCAGGTCTGGTCAGGTGGTTCACAACAGAAGGTAACCACCACCGCGTGGATGCAGGACAACACGAACGCCAACTATCAGACAAACCCTCGCGTAACTGAGACGAACGTGATCGACTCGGCCAGCAATCACAGCCGCACGACGATCGCTTACAACACCTTTACTCTGCCCAGCGGTGCGAGTTGCAGTCTGCCTGCTGATGTTGACGAATACGAGGCGAACGCGACGACCGTCGCTCGCCGCACTCACACCGACTACAATCTGGACACGAACTACTTAAACGTAAACGCGCGGCTCATCGGTTTGCCGCAGGCGAAATTCCTTTACGAAGGCACTTCAACTCTGAAGGCGAAGAGCACCTACGTCTATGACTGGGGCGGAGAATACTTGCAAAACCCGTCGGCGGCATCGACTCAGCATGGCGGCGGGTACTCAACCGACTTTGTAGTCGGACGCGGCAATCTGGTGGATGTGCTGCGGTGGGACGTGACTGATCCAACTAACTCGGCCAAAGCCCTCGAATCAAAGATGGGTTATGACATCGACGGCTCGGTGGTGTTCGCTCGAGACGCGCTGAATCATCAGAACTCGATCAGCTATGGCGATTCATTCTCGGATGGCAACAACAATCGCCACACGTTTGCTTATCCGGCTACCGTTACTGATGCCGACGGCAATAGTTCGTACTTGCAATACAACTATGACTTTGGTGCGAAGACACGCGCGCAGGGGCCGCCGCCCGCGGGTCAATCGCAGGGTGCGATTCAGACTATCGGTTATGACGACGCGGCTCGTGTCAAACGGTTGACTAACGCTAACACCGGCGCTTACACGCACTATGTCTATGGGCCGAACTATGTGCAGAGCTATTCGACTGTCAACACCGTGGCCGCGAATTTCTCTGACGCTGATTTATATGCAATTCAAGTGTTTGACGGCGCGGGCCGGGTGATCGGCGCTGCCAACTATCATCCGGGCAGCGCGGGCGGTTTCAGCATGGTAAACACGATCTACGATCTGATGGGTCGTGCCGTGAAGCAATCCAACCCCGGAGAGATTAACGGTTCGTGGGTTCCTTCCGGCGATGACGCTGCCGGCTTGCTCTACACGCAGCAAACCTACGATTGGAAAGGCCGGCCGCTGGTCACCACCAACACCGACGGCACGCAGAAGTATGTGAGTTATACGGCGTGTGGTTGCGCGGGCAGCGAGGTCACGACGCTGACCGATGAAGTAGGGAGACAACAAAAGATCTACAGCGACGTGTTCGGCCGCACGGCCAAGACTGAGGTGCTCAATTGGGACAGCAGCGTCTACTCGACGACCGTCAACACCTACAACGCGCGTGATCAAGTCAGTCTGGTTCGCCAGTATCAGGGCACTGATCAGACCAGCGTCTATCAAGACACCACCATGAGCTATGACGGCTACGGTCGCTTGCAGTTCAGACACGTGCCCGAACAGAGCGCCAGCACCGCCACCACCTACGCTTATAACGCTGACGATACACTTTATTCAGTTACGGACGGCAGGGGCGCGATTGCGACTTACGGTTACAACAATCGTCATCTGGTTACTGGCATCTCTTACTCAGTGCCCTACGGGGTCGGGACCACGCCTAACGTATCATTTGGGTATGATGCTGCAGGCAATCGGACCTCTATGACTGACGGGCTTGGTTCAGTAAGTTATAACTATGACCAACTCTCACGGTTAACATCTGAGGGCCGTTACTTCAACACACTAGGACAGTCTTTCACCGTTAGCTATCAATACAATCTTGCTAATGAGCTAACAGTCATGAGTGATCCCTTCGGAGCTACACTGAATTACGCTTATGACTCGACCGCCCGGCTCAACTCGGTAAATGGGAGCGGCTACGGCTCAGTTACCCAATTTGCGTCTAACATGAAGTATCGAGCGTGGGGCGGATTGAAAGGCGTCAACTATGACAGCATTCGAAGTCTAACTATTAACTACAATTCGCGAATGAACCCTACGCTATTTGGAGTGGGGGGCCAGTACTATACAGTTGGCTCTGAGTATCAGTATTACGCTGATGGTCGTATAAGCTACTCTCGCGATCTAACGGACGGCAAGTTCGATCGTTCGTATTCCTATGATCACATCACGAGGCTGACATCAAGCTTCTCGGGCTCGGAGGCTCGTGGCGTTAGTGTGTCTGACGGTCCTTACCGGCAGACCTATGATTACGACTCCTGGGGAAATCTCACTCGGCGCACGGGACGTGATTGGAGTCATAATTCGTCTCCCGTGTCGTTTACTTACGACAGCTCAACTAACCGCAATTCAGGATGGCAGTATGATGCGGAAGGTAATGTGATCGGCCAAGGAACCTTGCACTACAGTTTTGACGCGAACGGGCAACAGGTAGGATCCTCTCAAACGGGAGGCTCTGCAGTAAGTGAAGATTTTGATGGCGATGGCCGTAGAGTCAGAAAAACTTATCCGGGTTGGGTCGGTTACACGCTGAGATCAACAGCGCTAAATGGAGCTGTGGTTGCGGAATTGAATTCGCAAGGGCAACCGTGGCGCAGATACATCTATGCGAATGGTCAGGTCTTGGCTGAGCTGGATGATGTGTACCATCAGGTTGGATGGGTGCATCGTAGCCCAAGTAACAACAGCGAATTCGCTTCGGGAAGCGGCAGTATCGGCGGCTTGCGAGCTAACGAATACGATCCACTGGCACACAATTAGGAATAGACGATCCATATCTCGATGGTGGAAGTGGCGGGTATGGCGATTGGAATGGCGGCACAGGAGTTCCCAGTGATTTGTCAACTGGATGCTCGTGGGAAGGCATGGCCATTGGTTGCCAGTTTGCTATCAAGTTCACGGCTTGGAGAGGCTATGCATCCGGTGGTTTACGAATCACTTCCAGAACAATTCCCGGAGTTGGAATTGAATCGAGCCAATTGACTCACGTCAAGAGCAGAGTTATTGGAGTCCAAGACGAGAGCTGGAGTAGTGGCGATGTGATTGAATATAAAAACTTCACCTCCACGCCTGATAGCTACCAGACATCGATCATCCGCACTCATTATGTGAGGGCGCAGAACTCGGGTGAGGAGTTATCCCTTTGTCTTAAGGAGGCGCTCCGTCAATTCTTTCCCCAGCAGACGGCTCAAGGAAAGACTTACTCACCGGTTGACCAGGCAAAATTCAAGGCTGGTATCCCGGCGCCTTACAATTTGGGAGGATCTGTACCGGGCACTGTTTATCCGGGCGCGATTACCTTAGGTCTTTTCGATATTCACTACGATACTAAATCCCTGAACCTTTCGGGTGGGACAAGCGAGCAGTTAAAAGGAATCCTTGAAGAGCTTTCTCACACAGTTCAATTTCTACAGCTGTGGGCCGGATTGAGAAGGGTCCCTATAATGGATAAGTACGGAGTAGACTCAACCGATTACCAGTCGGCTATGGGGCACTGGGGGCAGCAAGCCGCGTACTACTGGGCTAAAGCTGGCGGTAGCTACGACAAATCTGAACTTGAGATTTGGGCTAAAAATAACGCAAATAAGATTTTGGAAAGACTAGTAAATGATCCCAAATACAAAAAAGCGAGGCAGTTATGCGGATTTGATTTGGGGACGTATGAAATAGTCATTCGCTGACAAGGAGGTTTGTTCACCCATCGCACTGAGGGCCGTAGGAAGGATTATCGGAGGTACCACCATGACGCATCATTTGAAGAGAAGCAACGGAATTCCTTTCCTGTTCCTCGTGCTTTATGTCTTTCTTTTGACGGGCTGTTCGTCTTTCACAGACTTTGTTGTAATTAACGAGTCAGCAGATCCCATTGAAGTCAAATACAAGGTTAGGAAGTCCACCGCCGGTCCGCTCGTTGCTAGTGGTTTGCCCGCCGCAATAGAGGCGTCTCGACTGAGTACATCTGGGGGTACAGAATGGCAACAGTTGAATCCAGGGCAATTTCAATTGGCAGAGGAACCAGAGGTTGATGTTGTCTTGGTAAGGCTTGCGTCAAAGCAAGTCCTCCGGCTCACGAGTATGCGGACAGAAACTGTAATGTACGGGAGTGGCCAGGGGCTCCCAATAACGGAAATCGTGATTTCCGGACGAAGTGGAAAACTTGAATTCAGTGGCGATCGTGCCCGAACCGGCTTTTCAAAGATCTCGAAGGCGTTATACGCAATAACTTACAAGTCTGCACCTCTCTGACTTTTCCGAGAAAAAACAGATATGGGTCCGGTTCTACGATATTTGCGATTCCTACTCGCGAAGAATGAAACTGAAACGCAACACTAGAGTCGCCGCGTTGGGTTGACTGACAACTGGCGAATATCGCTGGAACCCCGCACTCTCCGCATAACGAATACTTCAAGTGTCGCCTTTCGGTGAATGAGAATACTCACCATGAAAAAGGACCCGCAGAAGATTCTGCGAGCCCCTCTCTAGAGATGATAAATTTTCTGTGTCTGGGTTGAAATCGAAGCCGCACTTCGGCTTCGAAGTCCTCCTTCAGAGCTTGCGAGCTTTCGCGGTTGACTTCTGAAACACGGACCATAACCAACGTCGGCACCTTCACATTGAGCTATGATTACAATCTGGCGGGAGAGTTGCGGAAAATTACCGATCCGACCAACATGAGCATCAATTATGCCTACGATTCAGTGGGCAGGCTGAGCGGCGTCACCGGCTCTGACAGTCTCTACGCCAACGTGTCGAATTATGCCTCCAATTTTCAGTACCGCGCCTGGAGTGGATTGAAGGCGATGACTGACGGGAAGGGTTATGTTTCGTCTCTGCTCTACAACTCTAAGCTCCAGCCTTCGCATTTCGAGATCAGCGGCAACACCGTCACGCAGAATTACGATTATTATGATGATGGAAGAATCAGCGTGGTGCACAACACGACCGATCAGAACTTCGATCGCTCTTATTCATACGATCACGTTGGACGATTGAAAGAAGCCAAGAGCGGCGCGAACGTGAATGGCTATCAGTACGCCCCTATTCCGTACCACGAGACGTTCGGCTATGACGGCTTCAGCAACTTGACCGCCCGTGAGAGTCAAAGCTGGAGCGGCCAGACTGACGATTTTGATTCTGCTGTTTACACAAACAATCGGCGCAGTGGTTGGGGCTACGACGCCGATGGACGGAACACGACGATTGACACGCGGACCAACACGTTTGATGCGGTCGGACAACAGACTCTGATGAACGCCCAGAAAGTGCTCTGGAATGGCAATCATGTCACGGTGAATCAATTCAGTGGGTACGATGGTAATGGTGAAAAGATTCAGGACGTTAGTTCTGGCGTGACAACCTATTACCTCGGATCGAGCGTGCTGGGCGGTGCAATCATCGATGAGATCAATGCCAGCGGTCAGAAGAATGTCGGATACGTGTATTCACCGGGCGGGCAATTGTTGGCAACACAGCAACCCAACAACCCAGATATGGTGACTTGGAAGCACAATACGCCGGCCGGCACAAGTAAGTACACGATGAACACCTATATCCCGGCAATTGGCCGCACTGAGTTCGATCCACTGGGCGCGGATTTGTCTCTAACTGCGCCCGAAGATCCACCACCCAGCGAAGGCAATGGCGACATTGGCGCGGGACACTTTGGCGGCATCATGGACGCGCGGTGGAGTGACTTCTTTAATATCTCTGGCGGCTGCATGATCGATGGCATGGCTGCTTCGTGTGGACTTGCGATGAGCGCAGTGAACGCCGGTGCAGCTGTAATCGGTCCGGAGAATACGACACGATGGAATCCGAATCTCAATAATGGCCAGGGAGGATATCAATTCTTCCATGCCTGGGCCGACGGAACCCAGGGCTGGAGTCCCTTTAATTGGGTGCCAGGCCTTTCGGGCAGCGCAGCCGGTTCGAGTGGCCCACCTTCGCTTAAGAATGTGTCGCCAGAGGAGGCTGCAAGGCGGAGAGCTATCGTGGCTGAATTTGGTAGATCCGGATTCGGCGATGAGGACGTTGAACTGACTTCATCTCCTGATCCGCAGAACCCTGGACCCACGATCGCTTTTGGCCCTAACTACCAAAACCTAATTCAGCCATTCAAGGATGCCTTCGATGAGGCGGTTGACCGCCTTAAGAAAAAGAAGGATTGCGCCAAGCTATTTGGCGGTCTCCAAAACGCGCTCAACACGCTCAACAGCGCAACCTATCGGTTGTTCAACGACCCTATAAAGACAACATACAAAGACGGAAAATTCGTGCCCAGTGTCACTGGTGCCATGACAGCGTCTGGCAACACTGTTTTTATCAATCTCGCAGGGCCATTCTTCAATGGGCCAGATCTAAAGATAAGCGGGAATCGCTCCTTTAAGGCGGACTTTGGCACGGGATTGAAAGGCACTGACTTAGCGGCTCTCCTCTTACTGCATGAGTTAGGTCACGAAATCGGCAAATGGGGTTCGGATGCCGGAGTCGGAGATAAAGACAAGAATCTGGAGCACACGATGGCAGCTTACAAGGCCTGCTTTTGAAAGAGAAGAAACCATGGCACGAATACTATCTTTGCTGGCAGTTGTGAGCGTGCTTGCTTCAGGCTCACAGCAGCGCGCTCAGTTACGACTACAATCGTACGCAGCCGGATCCTCAACAATCGCAATTAGCAACTCTGGTAATCCACAACTGCAGTTGGTCACTGAAGTCACCAAGGAAACTTACTGCGAAGGCCCAGATCCTGAGCTGTTTACATTGAGGCTATTGTTACGACTGTCGTTCACAAATGTCGGAGGGCAAAGACTGATTCTTGAACGAGGAAGCAAATCCGTGCCTGTCGTAAGAATTAGCAAAACAGCTGAAGATGCCATCGCAAGCCAGTTCGAAACCACGATCGACAACTACGTCATCACTAATAACAGTAAAGCGCCAAGCGTTCCGAAAGCACCTCCTCTCAGCGGTTTTGTGATCCTCGCTACTGGACAGACCTACGACACGAGCGCCGAGATCACCATTCCGGTACCCAGAGTCAATCCTGTGGCTACGATTATCAATGCAGGAAGTCACTATCTTCAGGTTGGCGTTTGGACGTGGGACGAGTCCCAGAATGAAGCAGAGGTGAGAAGGAAGGCCTGGCAAGCCACTGGTTTGCTATGGTCCGAGTCGGTATTGTCCAGACCAATGCCGTTCACAGTCCGTTCTCAGGCAAAGCCCTCGGATTGCCTTTGCGAGAAACCGAGTATCGGTGAGAGTCAAGCGATCAATATCGCGAGCAGACGAATGAATGCATTGAAGGGGGCCTCAGGTTCGTATAGACCAGTGGTAGTAGCACAAGGCTGTGAATGGCACGTGGTCTTTCAGTCGAAGGTTAAAGACGAACCGCCTTTCACCTTTGTCATCGACAAGAGCAGCGGAAAAATCTTGGGGGAGTTTCAATGAGGTAGGGCAATGAGTTCCGCAGAATACCGCGCCTCAAAGAAACCCAAGCGACATAAAACGCGATTTCTACGCACAATACGGTAAGAAGTTCAACCGTTGCATAAGACAGGTTTTTGGGAGGGATGCCAGAAGGATTCCTTACCAGACTTTAAGTAACTCCCGCACTCTAAATGCGACCAAGAATAGAACTCAGTTAGGAGCTATGTCAGGAGTTGCGCAAGCTGAAGCGAACAATAACCCATGGCTAGGACGCTTCGGTACGGTTTATGTCTCATCAGAAGAATTTAACGCAACCACTGCGAATACTCTGAATGCTATTTACGGCTCATATGTCCATGAATCTGGGAATATCCTGGACGCACGCCTAAACCCTTATTCACCACAGGGACAATATGAACATAACTATGGCAACCCCCACGATCCAAATGATACAGACACTGGAGCCGCACTTAAAACGTGTGTTTTTGGATCTATGCAATATCCATGAGGGAGAAATATGTTTGAAAAATGGCTTACCGCAGTTGCGAGTACGATCTTGATATTAACTTATGTCCTGACAACACAGGGTGCTTTGTTACAGCAGGTAAACATGCGAAATCTAGAGCGCTATGACAAATCTGGCCCGTACACGGTCGGACTTGCGCTCAGCGCCGAAGAGCGTTCTGCTATAGAAGCGAATGTCAGAGCGTTTCTGTGGGACCATTGGCGTCGCTGTCGGTTGGCTCGCGTGGAGATTACTCACTATAGCAAAGAGGGCGAGCCAAGCACGTCGTCTTTCTTCGTAGAACCGGATAATGGAGGCGTCTGGCGCGTTGCGGTCAAAATAGATCGAACGCTAGTTGACCGGAGTGGTTCAAAACGGCGCAGTCACGCGTCCGTTGAATACGAAGCTTTCTCCGTCGAGCGTATTGAAGTGCCGAAGGATGGCCTTTCACAAAGAACCACAATACCCGAAGCGGAGGAGCGGTTACCAGACTCATACCGGCTAGCGTTAAAGGACAAAAAAGGGCGACTACTAATTGAAATATGAAACTAGAGAAAATGATGGAGGCCAACAGTTCCGCAGAAACCCGTACCAGCTCCCGGTCCAGATCCTACGGAACACTCCAGCCTTACACCGTGCAATAAGAGCAGACTGGCTCCGTATTTTCCCGGCGTCGATCTCGATAAAGTGCAAATTCGTTTTGGTTTCGATTCGCTCACCAAGTTCACGGGTGGAGTTCTCAACGCCGTTGGCATTCAAGTGCTCAATGGCGCTACCGCAATTACGGTCGGAAACGTTATTACCTTTAGGTCGAGGTCTGACTACAATCCAGATACCGGTCTCGCCGTGATCGGGCATGAGATTACACACGTTGGACAAGAACAAGCCGGTAGGTTCGGTGACTTCCAATACGTCCGTGAGTACCTGAATAATAGGGGGCTGGGGATGAGTGACTACCAAGCGTATCGGAATATTAGCACTGAAAGAGAAGCGTTTAAGATGGAAGGCATTATCCAAAAGGATTTAGACAATCTTAAAAGGCAGCTTGGAGGTGATGCATTTTGGGCTCCATGTCCACCACATTAAGGACCAGTTGGGTTCTTGGACTTCTAATCGTCAGCCCGTGGTTGTTGCACTCGTGCGATAGGCGCTCGCCTGAATGCGATGCGTTTCTAGCTCTTTCACCTAACGAGCGCCAGGTTGAGTCTCGGAAACAGCCAACTGACAAACAGATTGACATGTATCTCTGTGCGATGAGGGGAGAACCACCGGATCTCGATCTGGCATATGTGATCGCCGATCGCGGAGAGGCGGCGATTCCTCTTCTAATGGACAAACTAAAGATCACAAAAGACGAGATGGATCAAGAAGATCTTATACGCGTATTCGAAGTGATGTCAGAGAAGGGCTATCTTCGTGGGCGAACAGATGTGGTCTCTGCGATAAGTGATGTAGTAGATCAAATGAAGATCGCTCCGATAAAAGAAGACAGTCAGGAGCTTCTAAAGAAGATTCGAATAAATACTGGGATCAAACCCTTCACTTACGTTCCGTAGCTAGCGCGCACTTCACTGTCTGCTCTGCGCGTACTGACTGACGAGCGCGGAGACGACCTCAACGATCTTCTCTTGTTGCCGGCGCGGGAGCTTCGATACTTCTTCAAAAATCTTGTGCACCTTGCCGGTGGGACCAGTCTTGCGAGCGCGTTTGATCTGCACTTCTTCACCCAGCAACTCAGCCACCGAGAGGCCCAGGACCCGCGCGGCTTGGCGCGCAAACTCGACTGACGGATTGTTGGCCCGCCGTTCGTAATAATCAATCATCTTAAGCGTGGTATCGAGCCGGTTAGCCAACTCAGTTTGCGACCAGCCCTTGGCAACGCGCGCCGCAGCGAGGCGTCTGCCGAATGCGGGAGCCTCTTTCGCTTGTGGTCTTCCGGTGCCCGTGTAACCGATCCTTCGGGCGCACAGATCAACTATAACTACGACTCGAGCGGCAGATTGACCAGCATGCCTGCGACTGGCTACAGCGGGGTGACGCAGTTTTTATCGAACGCGCAGTATCGTGCGTCAGGGGCAATGAAGCACGCCACTTATGGCAACAGCGTTCAGGTCGATTTCACTTATAATTCGCGGATGCAAATCGGGCAGTATCAGGTCAGCGGTCTGCATGCGTGGCAGGGCGGCGCTGCGCTCACGGCGGGCGCGACGATGAGCTATTACAACGACGGCCGCACCAACACAGCTTACGATCTTGGCGACAGCAGATTCGATCGCAAATGAACGGCCCGGTAACTGTAATAGCAACTCAGCCCAACTCGATCGGGTACGGAATGAGGCCTCGTCGGGAATAGAAAGAGGTGAAGTAATCATTGCGATTGCTCGGCTTGGTAAAGGCGAGACAGCAAGGGAACTTAATCGACGTCGCCTCTACAGCGTTCAGGCATATCTCAGCAAACGTGTTGGCCTGCCTGAGAAGAGCATAGTTGTCGGAGAGGGCGAACGTGCAGAGGGATATGGCAGAGTTGAGTTGTACGTTGGCGGCAAGCTAATTAACGTGTTGCTCGCGCAACGCAACGAGATCCTGTGCGTTGAATGTTGCGGTATTGACCAGAATTACTACTTGTATCGGAGCGACAAAAAGCGGCGAACGCGGGGTAGCATGAAACTACAAAAATAATTGGGGTCAGGCCTGCGATTTGCGATTCGGCCTAAGGCGTCATAGGCCACAATTTGATGGGTTGCTCCATGCCGAGTAAAGCGTTCGGTACAGAACCCGGAGCGGTAGCGACGGGGTCCAGCCACTCACAGCGTGGGTCGAATAAGTTCTCGGGTTGCGCGCAGTGACAAAAGTTGACCCGGTCGCTACCGCTCCCGGTTCTGTACCGCGAGCAACCCAACGTCTGAGTTGACCGGGCGGCGCGATGTCATTCAAGCATCGCCGGACCAGTCATGATGCGAAACACGCCCCCGCCGCTCGCGTCCAACGATTTGCTGGGCTCACGGGTCATGTCTTGCGAATCACGACGGCCGTCCCGTAGCACAGTACCTCAGTAGCTGACCCCTTACTCACTACCTCCGACGCGTCGTATCTG
>WNFR01005332.1_pt1 | contig 13138 bp, 7 predicted proteins | sample 5400221 | NCBI WGS metagenome assembly WNFR01 (sample SAMN13153357, study PRJNA577476) | soil metagenome | isolation source: 40 cm soil under Madrone tree | place: USA:California | collected 2016-06-14
AAATACCCTACGGGTCGCATTGGCAGCATTGATCGGAGTCGTAGTCACCGCAGCGATAGAACTAGCGTTTGTGCGCATGAAGCCTGGAGACGATGTCGTGGTGCCCATTGTGGAACAGTTAGCTGCGGTCCAGAGGTTGCTGGCTCGCTACATAGAGGGTCGCGCTGTTGATCGCGCGACGGAACAGAAAATCACGAGGCTGGGCGTGCTCGGAACATCAACATTGCGGCGCGCCTTGCGGCGATCTGACTACTCGCCAAATTACAGGGCACAGATGAGTGGTGTTGTCGCGCTCGTTGGCAGGCTGGTGGATATTGCTGCAACCCTGACGCAGTTTCGCTTCGAGCCTTCTGGCGCTGATCAGGAGCAATTGCGGAAGCTGGCCGCGAGCGTCACGAGCATCCGCAGCGATCTAATGAACCGGAGAATTCCAGGCGCGATTCAGTTCAGTCCTGGTGACGAATCCTCGCGTGGCGTTCCATTGCTGCGTGAGATGGAGAACACCGTTACGCTCATCCCTCAAGCACTCGCGGGTTCTAAATCAATGGATGAGTACCTGGAGCCTTCCGAAGACATGCCGGGACCGAAGCTTTTCGTCGGAGACGCTATCACCAATCCTGAGCACCTTAAATTCGCGCTGAAAGGTTGCCTTGCGGCGAGCCTCTGTTACATCATTTACAATTCCATCGCCTGGCCGGGCATCAGCACGGCGGTCACTACGTGCCTGCTGACAGGGCTTTCCACGATCGGCGCATCTCGACAGAAAGGGATCCTGCGTTTCGCGGGCGCCCTGGTGGGTGGCTTTCTTATCGGGATGGGCTCGCAGGTGTTTATCCTGCCCTACCTCGATTCGATCGCTGGATTCACCGTTCTTTTCATACTTGTCACGGTTTTCTCTTCCTGGTTCATGACCTCCAGCCCTCGATTGTCGTACTTCGGATTGCAGGCTGCTCTGGCTTTCTACCTCATTAATCTACAGAGGTTCGCGATGGAGAGATCGCTCTCCATCGCCAGGGATCGCGTCGTTGGCATTTTGCTCGGGCTATTCATGATGTCGCTTGTCTTTGACCGGTTGTGGGGGTCTCGTGCTGCGGTGGAAATGAAGACGACGTTCATTTCTAACCTGCGATTGTTGGCTCAATTCGCAAAAGAACCGCTCTCAAAGGACCTGAAGGTTGGCATCGAACGCAGCTACTCGCTTCGCGAGACAATCAATTCGACCTTTGACCAGGTGAGGAGTCTGGGCGACGCAGTTTTATTCGAATTCAGTTCATCCCGGCAGCAGGACCTCGCATTACGCAGTCGAATCCGGCAGTGGCTGCCGCAACTGCGGGCGCTTTTCCTGACACGGACCGTCTCGATTAAGTATCGTCTCCGACTCCATGGGTTCGAACTGCCGGAAGCGGTACAGCTGGCACAGCGGGAGTTTGACGATAATTTGGCCAAGATGCTGGACGGTATGGCGGACCGGATGGCGGGAAAAGAATCGGAGAGAAGAGATAACTTGGAACATTCGCTCGAGCGCCTAGAAGAAACGACCCGCAGATGTTGTTCGGAAGGACCGCAAAAATTGCTCACCGCTGAACTGCAGACCTTTCTTGCGCTGTCCCGCAACATTGAATCCCTGACGATGTCCCTGAGTAAGGAAATCTGACGTACTAAGCAGCGGGTTACATCAGAACGCCCTTCTAACGGTGTCCGGTGAGCCTGTGCTGCGCAAAAATTCCGTCCACGCTTCTACGGCTGACAGGTATTAGAGACAAGCCATCCGCTCAAACTCTATAGATCATCGTCTGACAGAAAGCGGCCATAATCGTTGGACTCCAGCCAATTGTGGCTCTCGAAAATCTCGAAATATCTGAGCGGATGGGGGTCGATAACAAATCCCAAAAGCTCAACACAAAGATCACCAAGAAACCGTGTTCCGGGTTCAAACTTACTTCCTTCAGCCTCGGTGCCCTCTGTGAATTTTCTCCGCGTTAGCCGCGCACTTTCTACGAGAAAGCCTCCTTATCCACGCATAGGCGCATTCATAAAACCGTGAATTGACAACGCTATTGAGCGGGCTTACGATGCCTTACGAGCAGTGTTCTTGAAACTGACGCGTCCCGAATCTTGTCCAAATTTGTGTTCGGGAAGCTATCCAGCCGGTGAAGGAGTTCAAAGCTTATGACAAAGAAATTCTTCTACGTAGCGGTCGTTGCGATCGCCATAGCTGCATTGTTCGGAGTTTCTCGTCCAGGGCACAGTGCCAAGAAACCCGCCGCGGCGATTCCAATGAATAGCAGTGACATCGCCGGCGTGGTCACAAGCTCAAAAGGCCCGGAAGCGGGCGTCTGGGTAATTGCGGAAACGAAGGATCTCGGCACCGGATACCGTAAAATTGTGGTGACCGACGATCAGGGACGCTACCTCGTCCCCGATCTTCCAAAGGCAAGTTACACCCTGTGGGTGCGCGGCTACGGTCTCGTGGATTCCGCCAAAGTGCAAGCCGCACCTGGCAAGCCGCTGGATTTGAGAGCCGTCATCGCGCCGAGCGCGAAAGAAGCGGCGCAATATTATCCCGCCGCTTACTGGTATTCCCTGCTGCATATTCCGCCGAAGAGCGATTTCCCCGGTACAGGTCCAAACGGAAATGGCATTTCAGACAATGTCAAGGAACAGGGCCAGTGGGTTGAACTCGTGAAGACCGACGGCTGCGAATCATGCCATCAAATTGGTGACAAAGCCACGCGCGAAATTCCATCGAGCCTTGGCGCGTTTGACACCACAGCAGCGGCCTGGGACCGGCGCATCCAATCAGCACAGGTTGGCGGCAATATGGTCACCACTGCCAACCGCATGGGCCGCAAACGCGCCATGCAGGAGTACGCGGACTGGACCGATCGCGTAAAAGCAGGTGAGCTGCCGCCAGCTCCGCCGCGCCCGCAAGGCCTCGAACGCAATATCGTCATTACGCAATGGGACTGGGCCGGACCGAAAGAATATTTCCATGATGAGATTTCGGTCGACAGAAGGAACGTAAATTCCAATCCCAACGGTCTCGTCTATGGCGTTCACGAAGACAGTTCCGACTTCATGACGGTTCTGGATCCTGTCAAGAATACGTTCAGCCAGATTGCGATTCCGTATAAGCCTGGCACTCCGATGGCCGAGCCAGAACAAGTTCTGGAGCCTTCACCTTATTGGGGGAAAGAACCCGTCGCTATCTCGCACGCCACCGCGCACAGCTTGATGATGGACTCGCAAGGGAGAATCTGGACCGCAGCCGCAACGCGTGGCCGGGAAAATCCTGCCTTCTGCAAGGAAGGATCGAATCATCCCTCCGCAAAAGTTTTCCCGATCGCCAGCAGCTCTCGCCAGACAAACGTCTACGATCCAAAAACAAAGCAGTGGACGCTGGTCGACATGTGCTCCAGCTCGCAGCACCTGATGTTCGCCGAGGATGCGAACAACACTCTGTGGTTCAGTGATCCCGGAGGCGATAAGGTTGGCTGGCTGAACACGAAAATGTGGGACGCGACTCATGACGCGGAAAAGTCGCAGGGCTGGACTCCATTCGTCCTGGACACCAACGGCAACGGCAAGCGCGATGATTACGTGGAGCCGGATCAGCCCATCGATCCGTCGAAAGATAAACGCATCAAGGTTGGTTTCTATGCAGTGGGACCAAGCCCCGCCGATGGCTCCATCTGGGGCACGACTCTCGGTTTCCCTGGCGCTCTCGTGCGGTTGAATCCGGGATCGGATCCGACAAAAACTGCGCTCGCGGAAATATACGAAGTGCCGTGGAACAATCCGAAGGCGTCCGTGCAGGGCTTCTCTCCGCGCGGAATGGATATTGACCGCAACGGCGTGATCTGGACCGTGCTCGCCAGCGGACATTTTGCCAGCTTCGACCGCCGCAAGTGTAAGGGACCACTCAACGGTCCGACAGCCACCGGGCAGCATTGCCCCGAAGGCTGGACGCTTTATCGCACGCCGGGTCCCTCATTCAAGGGAGTCGACGAAAGAGTGGGCAGCGCCGATACCAATTATTACAACTGGGTCGATCAGTACGACACGTTCGGCCTGGGCAAGAACATTCCTATCGCCACCGCCAACGGCACGGATGCACTCGAAGCTCTCGATCCTGCTACCGGGAAATTTATCGTGATGCGAGTTCCCTATCCGATGGGCTTCTTCGCCAAGAGCATGGACGGGCGCATCGATGATCCAAAAGCCGGCTGGAAAGGCAAAGGGCTCTGGTCAACGTACGCTACCCGTACGCCCTGGCACCTCGAAGGCGGCAAAGGCACAACGAGCAAGGCCGTGAAGTTCCAACTGCGGCCCGATCCGCTCGCCGACTGATTCTGGTCTGACTAACTCATACTCGCGTGGACGGCCGCAGCCATGCGGTCTCCACGCGTTTTTTTTCGAAGGCCTGCAGCGTTTCCGGCGCGCATCACAAGTAAATATTCCGCCCATCATGGGTGCGTCCGGGGCCCAGCGTTAATCACGTGCCGTGCCAATGCGGCGAGTGCGGACCGTATCTTTAGATCAGAGCGACTGGCGGCTCCAAGATTAATGTCGATCTGTAAGCTTTCACCGAAGACAAAGTTCACAATTCCGCCGGCATCGAGAAAGTCCGGCGTCTCTCCCACGGTCAACACAGGCAAATCTCTGATCGGATTAAGAATTGCTCCGTATTTTTTTGCATCGTCGCGGCCAATGAAAAGAATATGGCATGCCCGGATTTGGTCGGGTGTCTTTACGGATCGCACCTCGACGTGCCTCCCCTTGGGCTTAACATCCTTGGTCAACTCCTGGAGCGAGTTCCCGAAATCCACGTCGGCGAACAGACAAAGATGTACGGGCGCGTGAATATCTGAAAACGCATTTTCGGGCCAACTAACGAAGCTGGCAAAGTGCGCGAGAAAATTCGCTTCCGTGCGATAGCGAATTGGCGGTTCTTCTTGTGCAGGTGCGGCAGGGCGAATGAACAATAGGCAACAAGCCATCCCGCAGATCAACGCCCGAGTAGAGAGCAAATTGCGCCTTCGCTGGAAACTGCTATCGTGGGGGACCAGAGGAATTCTCTCTCGAAATTAGTCAGGGCAGCTTCAGCCGCTGCAAAGTTGACTTCCAATCGCTGTTTGTTTCACATCCGGCAGTACATTTATTGGCAACATTCATTGTCGCTTTCAATGGGTTTTAAACGGAGTGAATTCAGACATGACTTCCGGGCATAGTCAATCAGATACCCCAAGTCACTCCAGACATTAGCGGCAAGAGCGAGTGGGACGGCGGTGCGGCTCTATTTTTTATCGACGTAAAGGTCGGGAAATTGTTTTTGGAGGTGCTCAACTTTGGGCAGATCGTTGATCACAATATACAGATTTTCGGGATGATTGTCGGCGTAACCCTGGTGGTAATCCTCCGCCGGATAAAACGCGCTGAGCGCGACGATCTGCGTGGCAATCGCCTTCGGAAAAACCTTGGCGCGATTTAATTGATCGACATACGCTTCCGCGATTCGTTTTTGTTCTTCGGAACCGTAGAAAATTGCCGAACGATACTGCGTGCCAACATCGGGTCCCTGCTGGTTCAGTTGCGTCGGATCGTGCGCCACCGAAAAGAACACCCGCAAAATCTGGCCATAGGAAATTTGTGACGGGTCGTACGTCACCTGAACGGCTTCCGCGTGCCCGGTGCGTCCTGTGCTGACTTTTTCGTACTGCGCCGTGTCGGCCGCCCCTCCGGAATATCCCGAAGTCGCACGGATCACGCCTTTCAGGCGTTCGAACACAGCCTGGATGCCCCAGAAGCAACCGCCAGCGAGGACGGCAGTCTGCTGCCCTTTCGCGGGCGCCAAGGGCGCATCAACGGACGGATCGGGGATCGCCACTGACGCCCCACCAGTGCTGCACGCGGCTCCCTTTCCAAGAGGAAGCACGGCAACAAGAATTGCAAAAGCTCGAAAGATGAATCGCAGCACGTCAATTCTCCTTGGCGGTAGGACAGACACTCTTGTCTGTCCGGTACGATTCCGCTCTAACATCCGGGACAGGCAAGAATGCCGGTCCTACTAAGTCCACCAAAACGGCGCTAACTTTCCGGCGGCTTGCTGGTCCGCGGAACACGGCTCCGCACAGGTTTGCCGCCGCGGACCACCTCTTTTACCACTTTCGCGGCCATATCGCCGCTGACGGGACACTCAGTGTCGTTTACCCGGCATTGTGAAAGCGTCAAGGCGCATCCGCAGGTGCAACTCTCCGCATTCAGGCGATGCAGCGCGGCCTTCTTCTGCTCCGGCGTCAACCCGTCAAGCTTCACTCCCGGCAATTCAGTGGCGTTCGCCGCATTCTTCAGGAAGAGCTGGCCGGTGTCTTCGTACGTCTCAATGCGGGCGTCAACCGGTTGCCCGAGAAGCGCGCGGATTTCCCTGACGTAGGAAGCCATCGGATGCAGTCCGGCATGTTTCTCCACGACCCGGCCCTGCGTATCGATCACAAAGGTAGTGGGCAACGCCGGAACGCCGCCGTACGCGGCAATAACCTCTGGCGTGGCCATGACAATCGGATAGTTGATTCCACCCTGCTTCGCAAATTTCAATACATTCGCCGCAGGGCCATCGTCTTCGGAAATGCCGACGATTTGCAGACTACTGCCATATTGCTTTTGCAGCGCGATGAGTTCTGGAATCTCCTCGCGGCACGGAGGGCACCAGGTGGCCCAGAAATTCACGAAGATAACTTTTCCGCTCCAGTTCGCCAGGGACAAAGGCGCTCCCGAAATATCGTGTTCAGGCAGTGGAGGGGCCATTTCCGGGTTCTTTACGAAGCGAATAACAGGAGTGTTAGCGTCGGCAGGCGCAGGTCGCGGCTCAGGCGCGGCTTCAGCTCTTAAATGAAACTTATCGAGCGAACTGTGCACACCACCAGAAACGATGCGCGCCAGTCCGGCGCGCACAGTATATCCAGCGCCTATACCAGCGAGGGCCACGAGCATGAACAATACGACTTTTCGCATATCTACCCTACGTGGTCTTATTATGAAGTTATGCGCCGGGCAAAACAAGCGTCATGCGTCCGGTTGAAGATCACCGGTCGGTAGACGGCGATTTACTCGCGTGATATAAATTTTTCGGACCATCATAAAGTTCCCGGGAGGTCGTTTGTATGCAGTCGAAAATTTATCCACGCGCAATTCGGTTATTTTTCTTTTTCTTACTTGTCGCACTGGCGCCCTCATGCGTTGCGGCGCAAGCCTATCCGCCGAATGGACCCACAGTCCCGGCCATCACTTTGAATGGCAGCGCGCCGATTCAGGAGCCGCCTCCCAACCCTCCCGATCAGCAGTCGCAATGGAACATGGAATTGGTAGGCCAAAGCGATTTGCAAGGCCGCTCGGCCTACCAGCCCATCATCATCAATGAAAATGGACGTGAGATCGCCTACGTCGGCCATCACACAGGCGCTGCCATGAATCCATTGACGCACGCCGTGGAACCCAACGGAACTTCCATTGTCGATGTAACCGATCCCGCGAATCCCAAGTATCTCGCGCATATTCCAGGCTCAACGCAAGCCGGCGAAGAAGCCGGCGGCGCGCAGATGGTGCGCGTCTGCAGCGGCAACGTTTTGCCACACGGCGTGCGCGGCAAGTGGTACCTGCTGCGTCCTCTCGGGACCGAAGCGCAGGAAATTTACGACGTCACCGATCCTGCCCGTCCGACTCGCCTTACGGTCATCGTGGAGGGCCTCACGGGCACGCATAAAAACTGGTGGGAATGCGATACGGGAATCGCCTACCTGGTTGCGAACAAGTCGTCCGAAGGCTGGAAGGGCGGCAATCATATGAAAATTTATGATTTGAGCGACCCAGCGAAGCCCGTCTACATTCGGGACTTTGGATTGCTCGGCCAGCAGCCGAGCGCCACGTCACACGAAGGCCTCATTCCGGCAATCGGAATCCACGGACCCATGTCGGCAGGAGTGGAAAAGAATCGCGTCTACGCGGCCTATGGCACAGGTGCGAACGGCGTCATTCAGATTCTGGACCGAAAAAAACTTCTTACCGCGTTTGAGAATCCTTTGAAGCCGACAACCGAAGAAATGCTCGCGCCACAGATCGGGTACATTACGATGTCACCCGATCAGGGAGCGCACACCACGTTTCCAATTTTTGGCGAGCCGATTCCTGAATTCCAGGGACACACGGCGCTGAAAAAAAGAGATCTCCTGATCGTTCCTTCGGAAGCATCGAGAGGCGACCACTGCGCCCCGAACGCGGATGGCTCGCGCCCGGCGCCGCATCTCGCGTTTCTGCTGGACATCAGCGTCGAGGCCGCCCCTTGGCCCATTGCGACATTCCGCGTCCCTGAAAATCCGGGCGATTACTGCGGAAGAGGCGGACGATTCGGTACGCATGCAGTCGCTGAATCTTTTTATCCTCCCTACTACGGAAAGCTGGCTATTTTCTCCTGGTTTAACGCCGGCACGCGCGTTTTTGATATTCGCGACCCATTTGCCGTGCAGGAAGTCGCCTATTTCATTCCCGCTCCGAATAAAAACACCATGATGTTCTGCCCGGACGGAGTCAGCCATCCCGAAGGCGATCCAAAAATAACTTCCGCCTGCGAGCGCGCGATTGAAACCAATAATGTCGAGGTCGACGATCGAGGTTTGATCTACAGCGCGGACCGGGCCGGTACGGGATTGCACATCCTGCGGCTCACAGGCCGCGCGAAAGAAGTGGCAGCATCGAAATAGCCATTCTTCCGGGCGCTATTTTTGACGGATTTTGAAGCGGCGTTCCTAGTGCGTCATTCCGTAGAGAATGTAGTTGATCCCGATGCGGTAGGCGAGCGAAGCGTCGCGCTCGGGATATTTTGGGCTGTCCGCCCATTCCCAGGCATCGCCAACATCCGAGTTATGGCAGATGGCGACCATGATGCGGCCGCTGTCGTCGCGGATGGCCCGCCATTGTGGGATCCTGCTGTCAGAGGTGTATTGCCGGCCGCCCCAAATAAATCGTGTGCCGGGAATTTGGAAGCGCTCGTCAAGATCGTACATGATGTGGAAAATCTCGTCTGCGTCCTTCAAATCTTCCACAGTGCGGTCCGGAAAAATCATAAGCATACCGCGCATAAAATTATCCCACTCGTAGTCGCCATGGGAATCGTCAATCATCATGAATCCGCCTTTTAGCAGATATTCCCGCATGCGTGTGGCTTGCTCCTCCGAGATGGTCCACCAGCCGCCGTCTTCCACATAAATCCAGGGCCAGTCGAACATTTCGTTGCTGTTTGCATCGACGACTTGCTCGATCGGGCGAGCATGCAGGCGCGTGAGCCGGCGCACGCCCATCACAAATTGGCGGTCAGCCTTGGGATAATCCGCGGCCCAGCGCTGGAAGCCGCGATAGCCGCCGCCAAATTCGTTGCCCATGGTGTAGTGGAGGCGCGCGAAAGCCCATTCGGCTTTTTCATTCGCGTTGGGCGGAAGATGTGAGGGCTCGTCCTCTTCGAAAACGCGTCCTTGGAAGGCCAGCAGGCTGCAGCTCATCACGAGGAGCAAACCCGCCATCAAGATGGATGGAAGAAGTTTCATGAAGTCAGCACATCACTTTCCATTTCCCGAAAGAAATGAAAAGCACTTAAACGAGGGGCGCACCCTTGACGGGCGCAGGCGGCGCTTCACCGCGGACGCGGCGCACTGTCTTGCGCTTCGCAATCATGAGCTGGAGCCGGTCCATGTAGAGGTAGATGACGGGAGTCGTATACAGCGTGAGGACTTGACTCACCATCAAGCCGCCGACGATGCTGATTCCAAGCGGGCGGCGCAATTCCGAACCAGTTCCGGCCGCCAGCGCCAGCGGCAGACCACCTAGCAGTGCCGCCATCGTCGTCATCATGATGGGCCGAAAACGAAGCAAGCACGCCTGGTAAATCGACTCCTCGGGTGTCTTTCCGGATCTCTCCGCCTCAACGGCGAAATCGATCATCATGATGGCATTTTTCTTGACGATGCCGATGAGCAGAATAATTCCAATGAGCGCGATAACGGTGAGTTCGATGTGGAACGCCAATAACGCAAGCAGAGCACCTACTCCAGCCGAAGGAAGCGTTGAAAGAATCGTTACGGGATGGATATAACTCTCGTAGAGCACTCCCAAAACGATATAGACGCTGATAAGAGCGGCCAGAATCAGCCAGGGCTGGCTCGACAAGGAAGACTGGAACGCCTGCGCGGTACCCTCAAACGTCGGAATAATATCGGACGGAACTCCCAGCTGCAGCACTGCGGCCTCAATATCCTTCACAGCATCGCCCAGGGCAACATTCTCTGCGAGATTAAACGATATTGTCACTGCCGGGAATTGTCCCTGGTGATTCACGGCGAGGGAGGTGGTTTTCCTTTCAAAATGGGTGAAAGCGCTCAGTGGCACTTGCGCCCCTGTTGACGAGCGCACAAAAAGTTGTTGGATATCGTCCGTGGTATCGCGGAATGCCGCATCCACTTCCATGACGACGTGATACTGGTTCAATTGTGTGTAGATCGTCGATACCTGGCGCTGACCGAAGGCGTCGTACAGCGTGTTGTCGATCGTCGCGGGAGCGATTCCCAGCCTGGAAGCTGTGTCACGGTCGATTACGAGAGATGCCTGAAGGCCACGCGTCTGCTGGTCAGAGTTGACATCACGTAAACGCGGCAACCGGCGGAGCGCGGCTTCCACGCGCGGAGCCCACTGCTGGAGGTCCGTCAGATTTTCGCTCTCCAGCGTGTATTGATACTGCGAATTCGAGAATCGGCCGCCCACCGTGATGTCTTGATTCGCCCTGAAGAACAGCGTCGCGCCTGGAACAACGGCAAGCCTCGGTCGAAGACGCGCGATCACTTGATCGACGGTGATTTTTCGTTCGCTCAGCAGTTTCAGATCCACGTTCATGCGGCCCGTGTTCTCGGCGCCGCCGCCCGTATTCGCGGACATGCTCGCGACGGCAGGGTCGCTCATCACGATATCCGTATACTGCTTTAACTTCTGTTGCATGGCCGGAAATGAAAGATCCTGCTGGCCGAGAATTGATCCGCTCATGCGGCCCGTGTCTTGCTGCGGAAAGAAGCCTTTCGGAATGACGATGTAGAGATAGACGCTCAGGCAAATCGTGGCGGCCGTTAAGACCAGCATCAGCGGCTGGTGCCGCAGGACCCAGCGCAACCCGCCCGTATAACCATGCAGGGCCCACTGGAAAACTCGTTCGCTTGCCTGGTAGAGTTTCCCGTGCTTCTTCTCATGCTCAGGTTTCAGGAACTTGGCGCACATCATCGGCGTGGTTGTGAGGGACACACAAAGGGAAACGGCGATGGCCACGCTCAACGTGATGGCGAATTCCCTGAACAGCCTGCCAACAATGCCTCCCATCAGGAGAATCGGAATAAACACGGCGATGAGCGAAACGCTCATCGACAAAACTGTAAATCCGATTTCGCGCGAACCCTTGAGAGCCGCTTGCATGGGCGACTCCCCTGCTTCGAGATATCGCGTGATGTTCTCAATAACGACGATGGCGTCGTCCACGACGAAGCCCGTGCAGATGGCCAGCGCCATGAGGGAAAGATTATCGATGCTGTAATGCAGCAGGTACATTACGCCGAAAGTGCCGACGATGGATAAAGGCACCGAGATGCTCGGAATCATCGTGGCCCAGGCGTTGCGCAGGAAAAGAAAAATAACCATCACCACGAGGGCGACAGTGAGTAGCAACGTGAATTCAATGTCATTGACCGATGCGCGAATCGTTTTAGTACGATCGGAAGTGATGTCAAGTGTGGCTGCGGGTGGAATCGTTGCGCGCAACTCGGGAAGAATCGCTTTAATGTTATCGACGGTCTTAATGATGTTGGCGCCGGGCTGCCGGCTGATCGATATGTTGACGGAGGGCTTGCCATTGGCGTAGCCGGAATTGCGAATATCCTCGATCCCTTCGGTGACTCTGGCGATATCGCTTAACCGTACGGGCGCTCCGTTCCGATAGGCAATGATGAGTGGCGTGTATTGTTCGGACTGGAGTAATTGATCGGTTGCGAAAAGGACCCAACGGTTGCCCTGGTCCTCCAAATTTCCCTTCGGAGTATTTGCATTCGCCGTGCGCAGCGCAGTACGCACGTCTTCGAGACCGATTCCGTAGTGCGCAAGCGCGTTGGGGTTCAAATCCACGCGAACCGCCGGCTTCGCGCCTCCGCTTATATTTACCTGACCCACTCCGTCGATCTGCGCTAATTTCTGGCCCAGTACAGAATCACACAGGTCGTAAAGATGGCTTCTCGGAATGGTGTCCGAGAAGAGAGCCATGTCCATGATGGGTGAATCGGCGGGATTAATTCTGCGGTAGGTCGGCAAGCTGGGGAGATTTGCGGGCAATTGTCCCGCCGCCGCATTGATTGCCGCCTGGACGTCGCGAGAGGCCGCGTTGATATCCCGATCGAGATCGAACTGGAGTGTGATACCCGTGGAACCGAGCTGGCTGCTGGACGTCATTTCCGTGATGCCCGCAATGCGCCCGAATTGGCGTTCCAGGGGCGTTGCAACGGCCGACGCCATCGTTTCAGGACTGGCTCCCGGCAATCCTCCGCGAACATAAATCGTAGGGAAATCCACTCTTGGGAGAGCGGCCACAGGGAGGAAGTAAAACGCAACTCCCCCAGCCATGAGGATGGCTACGCTCAGTAGCGCGGTCGCTACTGGTCGCCGGATGAAAGGAGCGGAAATATGCATCGTCGATTACCGGGCTTACCGGGTCAAGACTTTCATTTCGCCGGCAACTCGCGCCGACATTTTAGCGCCACACTTGCCCGCCTGAAGGCGGGCGCTACACAGCGACTACAAGTCACATAGTCTTAGAGGGGTACAAGTGACATCCGGGTTTCAAGAAATCGAGTGCAGTTCTCAACTCAACATCCCGCATGCACCAAGTCCAGCCTCAGTTTACGGGAGGGTGGCCTTGAGGCATTGAATTGCCTCCTGAGTCAGGCGCGATTGGCGGTGGCGGCATACCTCCCGAGTGTGGGTTCTGCCCTCCTGCCGGCTGGCTATTCGTAATCGTCCATTCCCCGCCCTGACGGTCCAGCGCATACTCCACCTGCATGCTGGCGTT
>WNFR01005334.1_pt1 | contig 13137 bp, 8 predicted proteins | sample 5400221 | NCBI WGS metagenome assembly WNFR01 (sample SAMN13153357, study PRJNA577476) | soil metagenome | isolation source: 40 cm soil under Madrone tree | place: USA:California | collected 2016-06-14
TTCAGGAGTTCTCTGTCCTCACCGGCAACTACTCGGCGGAATATGGCCGGGCTTCCGGAGGGGTTATCAACGGTATCACCAAGTCAGGGAACAACCAGTTCCATGGCGATGCCTACTACTTCATCCGCGATAAGGTCCTCGACGCGCGAAACTACTTCGACCCCGACAAAATACCGCCATTCCATCGTGACCAGTTCGGGTTCTCCGCTGGAGGCCCGATCATAAAGAATAAGACCTTCATCTTCGGCGACTACGAAGCCATCCGTCAGAGGAAGAGCGACACTTTCAGTAATACCGTGCCGTCACCGGCGGCTCGAGCGGGCAATCTCTGTTCGCTCTGCGACCCCGCTTCTCAAAAAACTGTAACGGTTGATTCGAAGGTTGCGCCCTATCTGGCTTTTTATCCACTACCCAACAAAGGTCTTCTCGGAAACGGGGATACAGGACGCTTTGACACTTCGGGAGTCGAGCGCTTGACGGAAAACTATGTGACTCTGAGGGGCGACCACCATTTCTCGGACAAGGACAGTCTTGCGGCGAGCTGGTTCTATGACCGGGCGCCACTTACCATGCCCGATTCGCTAGTGGAGTCGCTGACACAGAATTTTACGCTCAGACAAATGTACAGTCTGGAAGAAACCCATGTCTTCAGTCCGACTTTGGTGAATACTGCGCGGTTCGGTTTTAGCCGCGTCAGGGCGACGGTCACACAACCAGTAAGTGCGATCAATCCACTCGCCAAGGATCCGAGTTTCGGAATACTCCCCGGACAGTTCGCGCCAGCTATTCTGGTGGATGGCATAGTCGATATGCTAGGGGCACTGGGCAGCGTCTCAGCAGATCTTCTCACCTGGAATTCCTTCCAGTTTTACGACGATGCCTTCCTTACTCGCGGCGCCCACTCTTTGAAATTCGGGTTTGCCGTGGAGCACATGCAGAACTCTGAGTTCTCGGGAGGGGTGCCGCCAAATGGACAATTCAATTTCGGCTCTCTGGAGAATTTTCTCACCAACCAACCAGACAGCATCAACCTGGACGATCCAGCGACAACAAGACCAATTTATGTGCACCAAACCCTCTTCGGATTCTACGCTCAAGACGATTGGCGTGCGCGCTCGAACCTTACGCTGAATTTCGGCGTGCGCTACGAGCCGGTGACATTGCCAACCGAAGCCCATAACACGTTCGCTACCTTGACGACCATTACCAGCCCAGCCGAGACGCCGGTAAACACTTTCTGGGCCAGGAACCAAACGCTTCACAACTTCGAGCCGCGGATTGGTTTCGCGTGGGATCCATTCAGCAACGGGAAGACTGCCGTCCGTGCCGGTTTTGGAATCTATGATGCGTTGCCGCTTTCCTGGGTCTTCACCCACGGGAGCACCGGCGTTCTACCCTACCAGCTGGAAAAGGATGCCACCACCCCGGTATTGGTTCAGGGCGATTTCCCTACGGGAGCGGTGGGCAAGGCCCAAGATCCCGCCAACCTGACAAATGTGGGACAACGCCTAATCGAACAGAATCCACACCGTAATTACGCCATGAACTGGAATCTCAATATCCAGCGCCAAATCGCCTCTAGCTTAACGGCGGTGATTGCCTACGTGGGTTCGCGTACGAACCATTCTCCCTTCAGCACAGATGACAGCAATATGGTCCTTCCAACCTTGACATCGGCAGGCTATCTATGGCCCTGCGGACCAGATGGGAAAGGCAATCCGTGCGTCAAGGGGTTTCTACCGGACGGTACGGCTACGTCTTTGGTTAACCCCAATGTGGGTCGGATCCGAGCGACCTGGTGGGACAACAGCTCCTCCTATCATGGTCTTCAGGCCGCGATCGCAAAAAGCATGAGCCACGGGTTTCAGGTTCAAGGCAGCTATACGTGGAGCAAATGCCTCGACAATGGTTCAGGTGGCATGCTGGGCGATCCCTACGCGAATTCACTCTCCAGCCTGATCTTTTTCAATCGCGGCGGCAGGCATGGCCCGTGTGACTTCAACATAGCTCACAACTTTGTGGTGAACTACCTCTGGCACCCTCCCACGCCAAAGTTTGGAGGCGTGGCTGGGGAGCACGTCCTCGGCGGCTGGGAATTCGGTGGGGTCATACTCGCCAGTACGGGTTCGCCCTTTACAGCCGTTGTGGGAGGCGACCCGCTCGGTCAAAATAGCTCTGATCCGAAAGATTTCGCGTCGCGCGTCTCAGGGCCCGGATGCGGTCACCCGGTCAATCCCGGTAGTGTCACTCAGTACATCAAAACGGAGTGCTTCGGTCCTCCGGTTGTACCCGCTTCATTCGCAGGACCGTGTGTACTCGCCTCTGATGGAGCGGGCGGCACAATCCCTAATACCTGCATGAACCTGTTTGGCAATTCCGGGCGAAACACGTTGGTCGGCCCGGGATTGTTAAACGTCGATTTCTCGGTATTCAAGAACAACTACGTACCCAGAATCTCGGAAGCCTTCAACATTCAGTTCCGGGCCGAGTTCTTTAACCTCATGAACCACCCCAATTTCCAGGCGCCCATCAAGAACAGCGGCGTCTTGAATCCAGACGGAACGAAGACAGACGGAGCGGGTGCGATTGACAGCACGTCAACGACGTCGCGGCAGATTCAGTTTGGTTTGAAAGTCATCTGGTAGGCAAAGCGTTCGTGATGCTGGCCGGAGCGTCGAGTGGCTCCCAGGCCAGCATCACGAACAACATTCCAGAATTCGAGAGTTGTGGTGTGCCGGATCGATTTGCCGGTCCGAGAATCGCAAACTGAGGAGATTAAGTATGCAAAAATTCTTGTTATCTTTACCGGTTCTTTGCTTTGCAATGCTCGGGGCGATTACTCTGGCCAGTCCGGCGGGTCCAGGCTATCACCTGATTAAGAAAGTTCCCTTGGGCGCGGCACCGGGTGGCGGCGAATATTTCGATTACGTCACCGTGGATTCCGCCGCGCGGCGCGTGTATCTCTCGCATGGCGCCGAAGTCAAAGTGATCGACGCCGATAATTTTTCCGTTGTGGGCACAATCACCGGACTGAAGCGCTGCCACGGTGTCCTTGTTCTACCTGAGCTCGGGAAGGGGTTTATCACTGACGGCGATGCTGGCTACGTCGCTGTTTTTGACCTGAAGACCCTGAAGATCACCGGTAGAATCAAGAACTTCCCCGACACGGATTCGATTATCTACGATCCCGCGTCCAAACTTATTTTTACCTTCAATGGCGACAGCAAAAATTCCACAGCTATAGATCCTGTTAAGCAACCGATAGTGAAAGTCATCCCTATGGGCGGCGGAGTCGAATATCCCGTTGCCGATGGCAAGGGCACCATCTTCGATGACAATGAAGAAAAAAATGATGTGGCCGTCCTCGACACACACACATTCAAAATTAAAGCACGGTGGCCCATTGCGCCTGCCGGAGAGCCCGTGGGCATGTCCATGGACCGCGAGCATCGTCGGTTATTTCCCGCCGGCCGCAACCCGCAATTTCTCGTCATGATGGACGCCGACAGTGGTAAGGTCATCCAGTCGTTACCCATCGGCGAAGGTGTGGACGGAGATATCTTCGAGCCCGAAACTGGGTTGTTGTACATTTCCGTTCGGGATGGCAAAATCCACATCTTTCACGAGGATTCTCCTGACAAGCTTACGGAAGTCGAAACGGTCATGACCGAGTTTGGCGCCAAGACGATGGGTTTCGATCCGAAGACGCACAATCTTTTTCTGACCACGGCGGATTTTGGTCCGAAGCCTCCTGCTCCAACGAAGGAGAATCCCGAGGCCGAACGAAAGCCGATTTCGGGAACGTTTCGCGTACTGATTTACGGGCGATAAAGATTGATCCTGACGAATGGGTGATTTCAGGCGGCGCTTTCAGCCCCTGAAGTTAAGAACAAATTCACATTGAACTGTGTTGTGTGTGGACCTGATACGACTTTGGGAGAAAGACTAAAATAATGCGCGCTAAATTCATCGCACTGGTATTTGCTCTTTTGTTTGTGCCGCTCGCTGATTGCGCACCCGATAGCTCATTTCGATTGATGGAGACTTCCATCACTGACATTCATAAGGCGATGCTGGCGGGAACTCTGACCTGCCACAGTCTGGTGCGGCAATATCTTGATCGCATCCAGGCTTACGACAAGCAAGGTCCCGCGGTCAATTCGATGCTGTACATCAATCCGGAAATTCTCAAGCAGGCCGATGCGTTTGATCAAGAGTTTCAGAGCACTCACAAACTAAAGCCGCTCGGCTGCATTCCCATCGTTCTAAAAGATAATTTTGATACCGCGGACATGCCGACGACTGCCGGTTCCCTGATGCTCAAAGGCGCGCAGCCTGATAAGGACGCTTTCGCCGTCAAAAAGCTTCGCGACGCCGGCGCCCTCATTCTCGGTAAGGCCAATTTGCAGGAATTTGCCAGCGGAGGCATCTCCGTAAGTTCGCTGGGAGGGCAGGTGAAAAATCCGTACGACCTGACCCGAACACCGGGCGGTTCTTCCGGCGGAACAGCGACTGCGGTGGCATCTAACTTCGCAGCCGCGGGCACCGGCTCGGATACCGGTGGTTCGATCCGCTCTCCTGCTTCCGCTGACAATCTGGTGGGACTGCGACCAACCCGGGGTTTGATCAGCCGCGACGGCATTGTGCCTGTTTCATTTACGCAGGATACGATCGGACCGATCACTCGCAATGTCGCCGACACCGCAAAAATCCTGGATGTTATGGTGGGGTACGATCCGAATGATCCCGTTACTGCGTTTGGTGTTGGCAATATTCCAAAAACCTACACGGCGTTTCTCCACAGTGGATTGAAGGGAGCTCGCCTTGGTGTGCTCACGACTTTATTTGGGACCGGGCCCGAAGAGGAACCGGTCAACCAGGTAATGGAAAAAGCGATCCTGGCGATGAAAGAACAGGGCGCGGTGATTGTGCGCGTCGAGGACCCGAGCCTTGACAGTGAGGTTCTGACCGCGAAATTTCGTCTGAACGAGCCGGAGTTCAAAGCGGCACTGAACCATTATTTAGAGCAACAGGGTTCCCATGTGCCCGTACACTCGCTAGCGGAAATCATTGCTTCGGGCAATTACAACAAGCCCACGCTCGAAAAATTCTTTGCCACCGCGGAGAGTTATCAGGATGGCCCGAATTCCCCGGACTATAAAGACCGCCGGATGAGAATGGATGAAGTGAGGATTGCGGTGGCCAACCTCATGGCGAAAAATAATCTTGATGCGCTGGTGTATCCGCATCAAAAATGTCTGGTCCTTCCCATTGGCGCAACCTTTCAGAAAGAGCGCACCGGCATTATCGCTGCTCTCGCGGGTTTTCCGGCCATCGAAGTGCCCGCCGGCTTTTCCACGCCGACGAAAGATGCTCCTCTCGGAGTCCCGGTTGGGATGGAACTTCTCGGGCGCGCGTGGGCCGAGCCGGAATTGATAAAACTCGCTTTCGGTTTTGAACAAGCGACCCATTTGCGAAAGCCGCCAGCTTCGACGCCTGCATTGCAGACGCATCAAAGTGCGAAACGCTAACATCCACTCCCGAGTCTAACTTTTGGGTTCTGTTGACTGTTGACTGAAGGCACTGTACGTTCCGTCGGGGTTAAGGAGATTGATCATGAAAAACACGGACTTGCTCGCGCACCTCAAAGGCCGGCGCGCAGAAACACTCTGTTCCCTGGTTGCCGAAGAATTGGAACGGATGATTATCAGGGGAGAATTGCAGGCAGGCGATCGAATTAACGAAAGCGCGCTCGCGCAGATGCTAAGCATTAGCCGCGGACCGATACGCGAAGCGTGCCGAAGTCTTGAAAAGAGCAACCTCGTGAGGGTGGTTACGAATCGCGGTGTGTTCGTCAGGGAAATGAATGTGGCGCAGGCTGCGGAGATTTATGACGTGCGCGCTCATCTGTTTGGACTGGCAGGACGTCTTGCCGCCAGCCGTATCAGTTTGCGAGACGTTGCGGAGCTTCGCGCCATGGTGGCCGAGATGCAAGAAGCGAAAGATATTGATGCGTATTATCCGTTGAACGTAGCTTTCCATGCTCGCCTGGTCGAGTTGTCTGGCAACAATCGCGTGGCTGAGCTGTACACCGGGTTGAGCAAAGAGCTTCATCTTTTCCGCCGCCGTGGCCTGCTCTTTCGAGGCGATTCAATGGCTTTGTCGAACCAGGAACATGTGCGCATTATCGAGGCATTGCGTGAGCACAGCTGCGAATTATCAGAACGCACCATGACCGATCACATTCTGGCCGGAAAAGCGAGACTGATGGCGAGGGTGAAAGAAGAAGGTCTCCAAGTTTCGGAAACCGGCACGATTACTCCCAAGGAGAGCGAGTGAAGATCAAAGAGATACGCGCAAGCATTCATACTTCTAGCATTTCCGTCCCATTGCTTGAGCGCAAGGTGCAGGGTTATGGACGTGAAGAACAGAAGGAATTTGTTTTTTGTGAAGTGGAAACAGCCAGCGGCCTCTCGGGTCTGGCGATCACCGGCCATTTTCTCGCTCGGTCGGTTGTTGACGCGCTAAAACTGTACGTGTTCCCGGTCGTGCGCGATATGGATGTGCGGGATATCGAAGCCATTCACCAAAAAATCTGGGCCAGGCTGAATCCGCGGGCGATGACGGGAGTGATTTCCAGTGCCCTATCGTGCCTGGACATTGCCATGTGGGACATTCAAGGCAAGGCGGCGAATCGATCCGTCGCAGGCCTGCTGGGGAATGCGAGAACGAGCGTACCGGCGTATGTCACTTACGGATTTCCTCAGTACGATCGCGAGCAGCTCGCGGAAGCCGCGAAATTGCAGGTCTCGAAGGGTTTTTCCGCGTTGAAACTCGTTGTCGCCGTGGACAAAAAAGGTTGGCGCGAAGATGCTGCGCGCATTCGCGCTGTTCGCGACGCCGTTGGCTGCAATATCGACATCATGATTGACGCCAACTATTTATTCAATCCGGTGGAAGCCAAACTCCTCTGCCGAGCGATTGAAGACTGCAACATCACCTGGTTTGAAGAGCCATTGCAACAGAACGATGCCCGAGCGCTTGCCGACCTGCGCGCGCATACGAAAATTCCGATTGCTGCGGGACAAATGGAAGGACATCGCTGGCGTCTTCGCGAACTCGTGGAACGCCAGGCAGTGGATATTTTGCAGCCGAACTGCTGTTTTTGCGGCGGCTTCACCGAGGCGCGCAAGGCCGCGCATCTGGCGCAGATTTATAATTTGCCGATCGCCAACGGTGGCGGCTGGCCCCTTTTCAATATGCATACCTTCGCCGGCCTGATGAACGGCTGGATCGTGGAGTGGCATTTGGGCATGGTTCAAGTGGGCGAGATGCTTTTCGTGAATCCCCCGGAGCCGGTCAACGGAATGCTGACGATTCCTGACGCGCCGGGCCTGGGGTTGAAACTCAATCGCGATGCGCTGCGCGAGAGCGAAGTGCGCGAATGAAAATTGTAGATATTCGCGAAATCGTTGTTCCCATCAAATCACAAATTCGCAACGCTTACATCGATTTCAGTCAGATGACGGTTAGCGCGCTCGCAGTCATCACGGACGTCGTGCGCGACGGCCATCGCGTTGCCGGCTACGGATTCAACTCCAACGGTCGATATGCGCCGAGCGGCCTTTTGCGCGACCGCTTTATTCCGCGACTGAAAGCCGCGGACCCGCAAAGCCTCCTTGACGACACAGGCAATAATTTCGATCCGTTTAAAATTTGGACCGCGCTCATGCGGAATGAAAAGCCCGGTGGCCATGGCGAAAGGTCCGTGGCGGTCGGCGTTATTGACATGGCGGTATGGGACGCAGTGGCGAAAATCGCCGGTGTTCCGCTGTATCGCCTTCTTGCCGATCGTTTCAGGAGCGGCGTCGCTGATCCAAAAGTTTTCGTCTACGCTGCCGGCGGTTACTATTACCCGGAAAAAGGCCCCTCCGCTTTGCAGGAAGAAATGCAGCGATATCTCGACATGGGCTATTCCGTAGTGAAAATTAAAATCGGCGGAGCTCCGCTCGCTGAAGATATAAGCCGCATCGAAGCCGTGCTGAAAATTTTGAAGCGCGGAGACCAGTTGGCGGTGGATGCCAACGGACGTTTTGACCTGGAGACGGCGATTGCTTACGCGCACGCCCTGGAACCCTACAATCTGCGATGGTATGAAGAAGCCGGCGATCCTCTCGATTATGAATTGCAAGCGAAGCTGGCCGATCATTATAAAAATCCGATGGCCACGGGAGAAAATCTTTTTTCGGTTCAGGATGCGCGAAATCTGATCCGCTACGCGGGCATGCGCTCGGATCGCGACGTCCTGCAGTTCGATTGCGCGCTGAGCTACGGCCTGGTCGAGTACATGCGCATATTGGATATGTTGAAGGAGTACGGATGGTCTGCCGGCCGCTGCATTCCGCATGGCGGTCATCAACTATCGCTGCATATCGCGGCCGGATTGGGACTCGGCGGAAATGAATCGTATCCGGGAATATTTCAACCCTTCGGCGGATTTGCGGACGACACACCCATTAAAGACAGTTACGTCACGTTGTCCGATGCGCCGGGCATTGGTTTTGAATCGAAAAAAGAATTGTTTCGTTTGCTGAAAACGCTTTCCGATAACTAGAGGCCGCACCATCGCGAGGAAAACCTTGGAAACGGAAACGCAAGCGACGCCCCGCGTCAAAAAAAAGAAGCTGCGAAATAATATTACTCTGCAGGTCTTCGTGGCGATCGTGGCCGCGATTATTTTGGGCATCTTCGATCCCAAGCATGCCCTGGCCATGAAGCCGCTGGGCGATCTCTTCATCAAGCTGATCCGCATGGCCATCGCTCCCATCGTTTTTCTCTGTGTTTCCACGGGAGTCGCACACATAGGTGACATCCGCAAGGTGGGACGCATCGGCCTCAAGGCGCTGATTTATTTTGAATTGGTCACCACCATCGCTCTCTTGATCGGCCTCGGGTCCGTGGCAATTTTCAAGCCAGGCGAGGGTGTCACTGCTACCCAGTCAACTTCCGGCGCGGCAGATTACTCCGCCTATGCCAGCAAAGGAAAACCGTTTTCATTTCTCGAATTCGTGATGGGAACGGTTCCTGATAACGCTCTGGGCGCGTTCGTACGAGGTGATTTGCTGCAGGTCGTGGTCATTGCGTTTCTAGTTGGGATGGCCCTGATTGGGATGGGCGACCGCGGACATTCGGTGGTTCGAGGAATGGACGGCGCGATGATGGTATTTTTTGGAATCATCAGGATCATTATGCGCGTTGCCCCCATCGGAGCTTTCGGGGCGATGGCCTTCACCGTTGGCAAATTCGGCACGAGCGCCCTGCTGGCGCTGTCCAAGCTTGTCCTGGTGACGTATCTCACGGAAGCGTTTTACGTTTTTGTTGTATTGGGAATTATCGCTTATTTCTTTGGCTTCAATTTGATCCATTTTATTAAATACATCGGTGACGAAATTCTTCTCGTTATCGGCACGTCATCTTCCGAGAGCGTTCTGCCGCAGCTGATGATAAAAATGGAGCGCTTCGGCGCCGCGCGTTCTGTCGTTGATCTGGTTTTGCCGACAGGATACGCATTCAATCTTGGCGGGCTGGCATTGTCATTGCCGATCAGCACCGTCTTTATTGCGCAGGTGTATCACGTTCAACTCGGTTTCGGCCAATTGTTAGCATTAGTGGCCATCATGCTGGTGACTTCGAAGGGCGCCGCCGGCGTCACGGGCGCTGCATTTATAGTTTTGGCGACGACGGTAGGAGCGTCGGGAGTTCTTCCGCTGGAAGGCCTTGCCCTGGTGTTTGCCGTCGATAATTTCCTCTCGATGGCCCGAGCGCTCGCCAACGTGATTGGCAACGGAGTCGCAACCATCGTCGTCGCAAAGCTGGAGAACGAATTTCATCCTGAACGGACTGCAGAGACGGCGCCCGCCGTGATCTGAAAATCGAGTTCTCCAAAAGCTGGTAGTCGAGAATTAGAACCGGCACCCCGAAGGCTGCCTTATTTCAGTATCCAGTCAACCGTTTTGGACGCGAGCTTATCAAGAGCTATCACCGACATTTCCAGATGCTCCTGCCTGGTGTCTTCAATCTTGTTGTGACTGATGCCATTCAGCGACTGCACGAACATCATTACGGTAGGAATGCCCGCGCGAGAAACTTCCGCGGCGTCATGCAGCGGTCCTGAGGGCATGCGGTGCATGTTTCCAGAGGTTTCGCGCACAGCTTGTTCGCAAAAATCGAGAAGGACCGGATGAAAAGGGACCGGTTCAATATTCCACAGGCGAGACCATTCCACAGTGCATTTTTCTTCGGCGGCGAATCGGCGGCTGGCTTCCTGGGCTTCGCGATACATTTGCGCAAGCACACCGGCATTCAAATCCCGCTGATCGAGCGTAGCTTCGCAGCGTCCAACAACCGCCGTAACGATTCCGGGAAATGTTTTTAAGCTGCCCATCGTGCAAACGGCGTCGGCGTGCTTTCCGGCGATCGTGCGGATCTCCAGAGCCAATTTTGCCGCCGCAGCCAACGCATCGTGCCGCGCATTCATCGGCGTTGAGCCGGAATGCGCCTCCTGTCCGTAAAAAGTGATGTTGTGGCGCTCGACTCCTTTCGTGCCCAGCACCACTCCCAGCGGGAGTCCCAGGCTTTCGAGCACCGGCCCCTGCTCAATATGCAATTCCAGATAGGCGCCGGCATTTTTGCGTTCGCGCTCCGCCTCCGGGAAACGGTCCATCTCCACACCACAGCGCCGCAGCGCGTCTTCCATTTTCACACCGTCGCGATCGGCGCGGACGCGATCGACGGCGATGGAATGCGTTCCCGCGAATGCGGAGGAGCCCAGCAGGCTGCGGCCGAAGCGCGCTCCCTCTTCGTCGGCCCAGTCCACCAGGCGAATCGTCACGGGCGGCCGTCCGTTAAATTCGCTCGCGAATCGGCGTAGAACTTCAAGGCCGGCGAGAACATTCAATGCCCCATCCAGCCAGCCGCCATTGGGAACTGAATCCAGGTGCCCGCCGATCAGCAAGGCTTTTTCCGAAGCTCCGGGCAGGGTCACCCAATTATTTCCGGCGGAATCGTAATGTTGTTCGACGGGAAGATCCGATAATTTTGAAAGAAACCACGCGCGGGCCTTCAGCCAGGTATCGGTCCAGGCCACGCGCTGCGCGCCGTTCTCGTCAGAGGTGAGTGCGCGAAGCTCCTTCAATTCCGCGATAGTTCGTTTTGGATCGAGGCTCACATTTCACCAGAATCAGAAGTGGGATGCTTCGCGTTTCAAGAACCGGCCCCGCCCGCGTTCGCCAATAAATTTTCCATCGCGCACTTGCACTTTCCCTCTTACCGTCACGACCGATGGCCGGCCTTCGATCTGCATGCCTTCAAACGCGTTGTAGTCATTATTTACATGTTGCGACTTGGCGGAAATCACTCCGCGATATTCCGGATCGTAGACCACCAGGTCCGCATCGCTGCCCACGGCGATCGTGCCCTTGCGAGGAAACAGGCCAAACAGTTTTGCCGCGCGAGTGCTGGCGGCGTCGACAAATCGATCCATGTCCAATCGACCTCGCTTGACGCCGAAGGTGTACAAGAGATTGACGCGATCCTCGATTCCGGGAATGCCGTTGGGTATATTCGCGAATGAATCCTTGCCCAGCAATTTCTGTTCGGTATCGAAGGGGCAGTGATCGGTGCCCACGGTATCGATCGCACCCGTTGCCACGCCATTCCAGAGCACGGCTTGATTTTTTTTTGCGCGCAGCGGCGGAGACATCACATGCTTCATTCCCCCCACGCCGGGCCTTTCCGCGAAAGTTTTATCCAACAAAAAATGGGGCAACACGGATTCCACATGAATTCGCACGCCGCGCGATTTTGCCGCCACCGCCGCTTGCAGCGCCTTTTCACACGAGAGGTGCACAACATAGCCCGCTGCGCCCGTATTTTCCAGGAATGTTGCAAAACGTCCCGTCCCCTCCGCCTCTACCGATTCCGGCCGGCTGGGCTCGTGCCATTCGGGCCCCGTTTTCCCTTCGGCCAAAAGTTTCTGCTGTAAGCGCGCGACCAGTTCCGCGTTCTCGCAGTGCGCGGTGACGATCACGCCGAGACGTTTAGCCAGCTCCAGCGTCTGATACATTTCACCGTCATCAACGCCGAAGAAATTCTTGTAAGCCAGAAATATCTTGAACGATGCCGTGCCGTCGGCGACGATTTGCCGTAACTGTGCTTCGGTTTCCTCCACAAATTTGGTTACCGACATATGGAATGCGTAATCGCAAGCGCTGTGGCCCTCAGCCTTGGCTTTCCATAGCTCGTATCCCGCGAGCGCGTCGTCATTGCGGTTCGGGCAGCACATCTCAATGTAAGTGGTGGTTCCACCAATCAGCGCTGCAACACTTGCGGTTTCATGCGTGTCCTTCGCAAAGGTAGCCATAAACGGAAGATAAATATGCACGTGGGGATCGATGAAGCCGGGAAACACCAGCTTGCCGGTCGCGTCGATGACTTCAACCCCGGCGGGAGCTTCCAGATTCTTACCAATGCGCGTCACAGTTTCGTTTTCGACGAAAATATCGGCGCGCGCGCGCGAACCCAAGGTTACGATCTCGCCATTGCGGATTAACAGAGCCATCGATTGCTCCTGGTGCGTTCCATAACTTCCACGAACACTCTAGTGAATATCGATGCCCATTTTCGCGCGATACTTTTCCATTTGTTCCCAGTCTTCGGTCACTTTGGGTTGATTCCGGGTCAATTGATCCCAGGTGACGGAAGGCCGTGCCGGGGGCAGTTCCACCATCTCGATACAATCTTCGACCGGGCAGACGTTGAAGCACAGGCGACAGCCCACACAATCGTCCTCGCGCACCACGACAGCGGGTCGCGTGCTCACAGCGTCTTCCTTTCCGCTCGAGCGAATATCGTAAGCGGCAGGCTGCACCACCTTTCCGTCTTTACCGAACAGATCAATGCATTGGTGCGCCGTGTCGTTGCATGCCACATAGCAAAGGTCGCAGCGGATGCATTTCTGCTGGTCGATTCGCGCCACCGCGCGAAATGATAAATCCAAATCCTTGAAATCGGAGACGCGATGCAAACTGCGGCCCACCACTTCAGGAATGGACGCAAAACTTTTTTCGTCCATCCAGT
>WNFR01006785.1_pt1 | contig 13136 bp, 11 predicted proteins | sample 5400221 | NCBI WGS metagenome assembly WNFR01 (sample SAMN13153357, study PRJNA577476) | soil metagenome | isolation source: 40 cm soil under Madrone tree | place: USA:California | collected 2016-06-14
TCGCTTCTTCAACCAGGTAAACTTCCGAAGCTTTCGCGCGATAGGCGGAATCTTCCACCGCGCGTCGCTCGACTTGAGTGATCTCGGAAGGAATCCCGATTACGACCCGGGGGCTGACCCAGGTCTTGCCGTTGTGCGCTTTGCGAATGAAGTGCTGCAGCATCTTCTCAGTCACTTCGAAATTTGCTATCACGCCGTCCTTCATGGGGCGGATCGCGACGATGTTTCCCGGCGTGCGGCCCAACATCTCTTTCGCATCGCGGCCCACTGCCTCGACTGCGTTGGTTATTTTGTTAATGGCGACAATAGATGGTTCGGAAACGACGATGCCGCGGCCCTTGGCGTAAACCAAAGTGTTGGCGGTTCCGAGATCAATTGCTAAGTCGCTGGAAAACAGGCTAAAGATCGATTTGAAAGCCATTTGAAAAGACATCCCTGACGGAAAATTGAATACGTCTGAAGAGGTGAGCGGTTAATTCAAGAGCAGGCTGGAAGCCGCGACGACGCGAGCGGCCTGACGAATCCGCAAAACAACTCACCGGGGCAATCACAAAGATACAACGATTCTGGCGGTAACGCTATCAGGAAATTTGCTTCTGGTCGGGAATTCTCTGAAATTGTGCCGGCTGAAGAACAGGCTGCGATTCGGCAGGCCCATTATGGTCGGCAGCGTCTGACTCGACTACGATGCGGACACAGTTTTTGTGTGCCGCTTTTGCTTGATACATGGCCCGGTCGGCCGAGACAATAAGTTGGCGCGGCGACAAAGCATGTTGCGGGAAAACCGCGATACCTAAACTTGCGGTCAGCGCAACTTTCAAGCGCCGTCCGCCGCTAAATTCATGACGCTCGATTTTCGTGCGGATGCGTTCCGCCACCTGGACCGCCTCCTCAACGCCAGTGTCGGGCAAAATCACCACAAACTCGTCGCCGCCATAGCGCACTACGCAGTCCGTATCCCTCACCGAGGGCAGAATTACCGCGGCGATTTCCATCAGTGCGTGCGAGCCGGCGAGATGCCCGTGCACGTCGTTGACACGTTTGAAGTCATCCAGATCCAGAAACAAGGCGGCGACCTTGGCGCCATACCGTCGCGCGCGCTTGATCTCGTTTACCAGAAATTGCCGAAGATAACGAGCGTTATGCAGCTTGGTGAGATCGTCTGTGAGTGACGAGTGCTCAGCTTCAGCGATCCGAACCGAATTGGAAAGGGACGCAGCGATCGGAATTGTTAAGGTGGTCAGGAACGCCGTTTCCGTTTGCGAGAATGGTCGCGCACCGGCTTTCAACCGAATGCCTTCCAACACACCCAAAACTCTCTCTGCGTTGACGAGCGGCACGGCGACAACACGACTCCCCTCTTCGGTCTTTCTGATCGCGGTGATCCTGGCTGTGGCATCGTAAGCCACGCGTGAAGCCGCAGTCTTTGGCGGTTCGACGAGATCGAGCAGTTCGCGGCGCCACTGTTCGTCGAAAGTTAACGGCCCGCCAGCCGGGAAACTGCGGCCGGCAAGCGCTTCAAGTTTCACTTCCTGGCCGCTAGTTGTTTGGCTGTCCAGGAATATGGTCCACCGATCTGCCGTAACTAATCGCGCAATGCCGGCCAATGCTGCATGGGCTGCTTCTCTTTGGTTTGACGCGAGATGAAGCGATGCCAGCAAAGCAAAAGCGCCACGCAACTGGCGGTTACGAACCGGGCCGGGAAGAGAAAAACCAGTCGCAACCGGTCGACTGCGGCTTCCGGCCCTACTTCGTAAAGTACCGCCAGGGGACGCGCGGGAGTTGGTCCGCGGTCATTGCCCGACGCAGGGGTGACTTTAGAAGGAAGGTCAGCAAAGTCTTTCAGCGAAACCGAAATTCCCGCCGATCTCAGGCTTTCCAAAAGCTCGTTGGCGGACGTTGTAGTTGCGTCCGTGAGCAATATGACCAGTCTATTCATCCGGCACTTTGCGCTGTGCGCTTTCTATCAGCAAAAGGATCCTTGCTTGCCGGGGCCAATCCTGTCCTGACGGGGTCGCTGGTGAAGTGGCTAACCTAACCTGTTTAGCGTGACCCGATATTGACTGCGATTACCTTGTAAATCCGAGGCTTGAATCAACACTTCTTGTGTGCCTGGTGGGGCGATGATTTGCACCTGAAAACGACCATCTGCGGTCGCCACCGCTTCGCGGCCTGAGATGAGCACGGTGGTCCCTGATGAGGTTGTGCCGCGGATCAGGTAAACATTGCCTCCGAGGTGGACCGCCGACAGATTTGAAACCGGAACGACCGCCAGGCTGGCGCCCTCAGTGGCTACAATAAACTTGAGCGGCTCAGTCCATTCACTTGTTTGTCCTGAAGGAGCCGTGGCACGGATACGCCAGAAGTAAGCTCCCGGGCGCAGGTCGCTAGCAATAAACTGCGTCACCACCAACTGATCGCGTTCAATTACTCTTCCTTCGGAAACAAAGAAAGGCGAGGTGGCAACTTCGACTCGATAATAGGCAGGCGTGCCCTGTTGCGGCTTTTGCCAGCGCAAAGGGACGGCAGCCGAGCCACTGCTGCCGGCCGGAATTCTTTCGAGGTCGCGCGGCTGCAGAGGTTGCGGCACTTCCAACAGTTTCTGGGGCTTCGATAACGTTCCCGACTGATTTACTGAAACGTACTCGCCGCCTTTCAATGACATGCGCTCACCAATTCGATTGACGCTTTGCACCGCACCACTGTTGACCCGAATCTCTTCAGTGCCTTCCGGATTGACACCAAAACTAGCGTTGGTTTTTCCGCTGATCTGGTTCTGGGTCTTCGGCGTCTCGATCACGTTCTTATTGTCTTCGCTTTGTTCCTCAGTGCGGACCAGCATCTGACCACTATCGACGACGACGTGAACGTTCGAACGCTTACCATCCGCGGCTTTGGCGTTGTCGCGTATGATGATTGTGCTGTTAGGTCTGACCACTACCGTCGAACCGTCAGCCATGCTGATCCGTGCGCGTCCATCGGTTTGCGTTTGCACGGTGTCGCCCGGATAGAGTTGGATGTCGGTGTTAGCTATGACCACCTGTCGCGTGCTGGCACGAATCACTCGCACATCGCCTTCGAAGGACATGAAACGGGCGCCGGCCAACGACTCAGATCGGGTGGCGACGTTCCTCAGGGGATTCCCATACTTCCAGACGTACATCGCGGCTCCACCCGCGATCGCGCATACAGACAGGATAAAGGCCGCGACATATATGGCGCGCTTTTGAATTACCCACCACTCGAGGTCGAAATGACTGACTTTGCTTTCCATCAGTGAAAGGCCATGAAGGTAAAGGCGGGGCAGCCGGGAAGGCCAAACTAAACCAAACAGAGATTAACACAGGGCCGTCGAGGGCTTCAAGCGCCTTGTTTTATGCGCTTTTTGCGCCGCATATGAGCAGTCCCAACCATGTTCGGCGCCGAAATCACCTTACATAGATGGGGTTGGACAGGATCCACGGTTGGCCTTTCACGGGGGAGGGCAGGGAATCCAGGTAAACTTCGAGGCGATAATTACCGCTGCTGCTTAGCGAAAACTCCGCAGTCGATCCTGAGATCTGTTCAATCACGCTCCCCTCTTTGATGAGTAGAAACCGGCTGACGAGGGGCGCGCTGGCTGTCAAACGCAAGCCCTCGGAAAACCCGATCTCGTCTCCCATGATTTTCAGTTGCGAGGCGGCGACAGCGAAACTGAACCCCTTCGGGTCACCAAAAAGATCGAAAGAAACGTAGCAGTGACCCTGCGAGATGGCTTCGAGCAAAGACTCGCGAGATAGTTCTTTGTTCTTTGGAATGAGCACGTGGGTGCGGACGGTGCGAAAACTTCTTTCGTACGGGTCGAGCTTAATACCGAGCCACTGTTTGCCCGAGCCATCGTTCAAGTTAAGTCCGATGTTCGAGTGCGCGTCGTTTCCGGCGGTTGCGATTAGTTTGCGATGATGCTCAGTGATCGCCTGGTCCCAGCGACTCAGATTCTCGGTGGGACGAGCGAAAAAGTTTGCAAACATCAAATCCGGATAACTGCCATACGACCAAAGGCCGTCGAAGAAACCTACCATCGCATTGTATCGTCGTGCGTTCGTGAACAGATTGTATATTTCGACGCCATCGATCGAAGTCGATTGCCAGTTTTGAGACTCAGTGGGATACGTTGCCAGTGCGAGACCTCCCGCGGCTTTCTGCTTTTCGATTATTTCCTGCGTGGATTGCGTGTTCATCGATGCCGATGATGAGGATCCGGGAATCAGTAGTAGTCGATCGCCGTTGGAAGTTGCGACTTCGTTGCCGTTGATGAACAAGACACCTGCATGGGTTCCGCTTAAAGTCATCGCCGACGTATCGAACTCTGACTGCGGATGTTCAGTCATAATCACAAAATCAAGTTGATCCGCTTTGGCGGCTGAGATCAGCTCCGCAAAGTTTCCCGTGCTATGTCCACCGAGAGCGGTGTGGACATGGATAACGCCTCTGTAGTCGAGGTAGCCGTTTTCTGTTTGTTGAGTAATTCGCTGGGATGCTAGTTGTTGGATCGTTTTGTTAAGCCGGCTTAAGCGGTAGCGCCGGTAAGCAAAGGGAATCTGGGAAACGATGACGATCACCAGGAATACAAGCAGAATTCTACGCTTCATAAACTCGTCTCAGCGTCGCTCACGGCACTAGCCCGACCGTAAGGGAGGGCTCAAATATGCAAAACCGGAGCCCTCCCTTACGGTCGGGCTAATGCCCCATATTCTTAGCTTTCAAAATCAACTGATGCCGCCGTGTCGCTGATCCCGCGGCCGAACTCCGCCACCTTCACGTGATCGGGATGAACAGTGTACGCATCCAGCGCCGGGCGGTCGCGAAAAATCGCCACAAGACCCGTGTCGTACGAGCGAGGCAGATGCAGTGTGTCAAAGCCTACGGAAAAACTTTCAATTCCCGGAACCACGGAACTTAGTGACCGCAAGCGCGCCACATGTTCTGCGCGCGATGCCGGTGAAGTGTCTGCACGGTATTTCCAAACCACAATATGAGTCAACATATAGCCTTGACCTCGAGCTATTTCAGAAATCGATCAAACCAGGCGAGGGTGCGCTCGAGGGCATCGACCCGGTGCTTTGGCTCGCGCAGACCGTGGCCCTCACGAGGGTAGCGCACCAGCACGGTTTCCACACCGCGACGTCTGAGGCCCATATACATTTCTTCGGCTTGGGTGATATGCACGTCGTTGTCTTGCTCTCCGTGAATGAAGAGCGTAGGCGTCTGTGCCTGTCGGACATAACGCAGCGGCGACCACTGCCACAACACATCGTAATTGTCCCAGGGAAAGCCGCCAAACTCTGCATGAATCAAATCCTGATAAAGCGATGTCGAGTAAAAGCTGATCAGGTTGCTGACGCTGGCGACTGAAACGGCGGCTTTGAAGCGTGGCGTTTGGGTGATGATCCAATTGGTCATAAAGCCGCCGTAGCTGCCGCCGGTCACGCCCAGTCGATTGGAATCGATCCAGGAATAGCGCCGCAGCGCTTCATCAACACCAGCCATCAAATCCCGGTAATCGCCTCCGCCCCACTCATGTAAGGTCCCGTCTGAAAATTTCTGGCCATATCCGCTTGAGCCGCGCGGGTTGAGATAAAGTACGGCATAACCGCGCGCCGCGTAAACCTGGAATGTTGCATTGAAAGCGTAGCCAGACATTCCATGCGGCCCGCCGTGAATACTGAGGATAAGCGGGTATTTGCGGTCCGGCTGCCAGGCGATTGGCTTCATCAGCCATCCCTGGATCGGCGTTCCGTCGAAACTCTTAAAGTTGATCCCTTCAGGTTCACTGAGCATCGGGCCCTGCGCGATAGCGTTGTTATGGTAACTAAGCGGACGCCAAATCTCCTGGGCATAGTCACCCTCCCAAACCTCCGTGGGACGTGTGGTGGTGGTTAGCGTGACGACAATAAGCGGGACGGGTCGCGCTGTCAGACTAAAACTAGTGATTTGGAAAAGACGATCCGGAAAAGCGAAATAGTCGTCACGCTTGTCCTGCACCGCAATCTGATTATCAAAAAGTGGCCGCGCCTTTCCGCCTTCAGTTGCTACGCGGTAGACCAGAGTTCGGCCATGCTCGCCGGCGAGAAAAAAGATTGACTTGCTATCCGCGGACCAACGTGGCTCACGCGCACGCCGATCGGCCTCTTCGGTCAACTCGATGCGTTTGTCTCCGCCAGGAGTTGTCACCCAAACATGTGCGTCTTCGGCGACGCTGTCGATGGTGGTGACATCGCGACTAGTGGCTGTATAGGCAATCCATTTTCCGTCCGGTGACCACACCGGCTCGTACTCACAACCGGCCGTATCGGTGACCTGTCGAACCTGTCCCTGCAGATTGACAACAAAAATGTCTGAGTTGTTGTTGGCGTCAGGATCTAACTCATGATTTGAAACAAAGGCTATCTCGTCGCCGCGCGGACTGAAACTGAGCGCATGATCATAAAACAGACCTGACGAAAGTTGCCGCGGTTGAGGCTCGTCAACATCGGTAAGCCAAACGTGAGTTCGCAAACTATCGGAAAATGAAGTTCGGGATTTGTACTGGATGCGATCGATTACTCGCGGGTCGTCACTCTTACTTGACTCGCCAGCGGCATCACGATCTACTTCTTCCGTCGCAGAAATATAAGCCAGCATTTTCGAATCGGGTGACCAAGCGAATGATTCGCCGGCATAGGTGATAAAGAAATTCGTATCGCGAACGGGGGCGACCAGACGCGGTATGCGCCCGTCCGGACCGGAAACCCAAATCCCGTGTTGGCCCGCGTGCGTCGCCAGAAAGGCGATGCTCTTACTATCCGGCGACCAGCGCGGGTTCGCGGCGCTCCAACCGGCGGGCAGCAATGGCCTGGCGGGATTCCTGGGTATATCCCAATTCCGGCGCTGCTCAGGTTGGCGACTTGTCGGTGGGTTCGCCGACAGGCGTTCTCCCGCGCGAACTACCCATAAGATGCTAACTGTCTGGTCGCCTTCGACCGTAGAGAGCGTATAGACGACCCAGTCACCGTTGGGTGAAATCTGTGCATCGCTAACATTCGCTACCCGGAGAATATCCGGCGGCGACATTGGGCGGCGGGCCTGGGCGCGAACTAGAGCGCCAAAGGGTATGAGCGAGATTAGTAGTACGGTGGCAAGCAAGTTTCGTTTTGAATTCATGACAGGTTCTTTCTTGAATCCAACGAAGCCAAGAGAGTGTGCTGCGGCAAAGCGCACTTTGATTAGAGCTATGACAGCAGTCTTAATTGCTCGTTCAGTAAATCCCAAACCTGACGCACGTGTTTTTCAGTAGTCCGAATATTTCCAATCGAAAGCCGCAGAGTGGGCTTGTCGTTCAGCTTCGTGTGTGACAGAAACGCTTTCCCGGTTGCGTTCACACCATGCATGATTGCTTCGTTGAGCACGTCCAGCTTTTTAGACCTGGCTTCTTCCGTTTCAGCGTCAAGAGACGAACAGGCTCGAAAGCACACCAGACCAAAAGGAACCGGTGCCATCAACTCCCAATCCGTTGATTCTTCGATCCAGGACGCAAACAGTTTCGCCAACCGGCAATGTTCGCGAATGCGCGCCGCCAGGCCTTCGTGACCAAAGTAGCGAATAATCATCCACAACTTCAGCGCGCGAAAACGGCGTCCGAGCTGCACTCCGTAATCGGATCCGCTGCGCACCTTTTCCTGCTCCGGCGTGCGCAGATATTCAGGCACCAAAGAGAAAGCGCGGCGAAGCAAATCCAGATGGCGACAGTAAAGCACCGAAAGATCGAACGGAGTAAAGAGCCACTTGTGCGGGTTCAGCACTAATGAATCAGCCCGTTCGCAGCCATCAAGAACGTGTCGCAACTCTGGAACAATTGCCGCCGAGCCGGCATAAGCGGCGTCAACATGCAGCCACATCGTGTGTTTTTCACAGATCGGAACGATGGCCGAGACCGGATCGATGCTGGAAGTCGAGGTAGTGCCGACGGTGGCGACTACGCAGAAAGGAAGGATGCCGTTGCGCTGGTCTTCATCAATAGCTTCAGAGAGTGCCTTCGGGTCCATGCGAAATTCGCTGTCAGTCGGAATTTTTCGCAAACTCCGCTGACCAAGACCGAGAGTAACGATTCCTTTTTCGATCGAGGAGTGGGCCTGCTCAGAAGCATACACGCGCAGCAAAGGAAGATCCTTACGTCCGCTCATGCCTTCTTCGCGAATGCGCAACTCGACGCCTTCGCGCGCGGCGGCGATAGCATGCATGCTGGAAACCGACGCGGTGTCATAGATAAAGCCGCTCATACCAGCATCGACGCCCATCATTTGGCGGAGCCAATCGAGGGTGACTTCTTCCAATTCGGTTGAGGCCGGAGACGTGCGCCACAGCATCGACTTCACATCGAAGGCAGCGCTTAACAACTCGCCAAAAATTCCAGGCGCCGAAGTGGACGTGGCGAAGTAAGCGAAGAACGAGGGATGACTCCAGTGAGTAAGCGCAGGAACGATTAGCCGATCGACGTCCGCAAGAATTGCAGCCATTGACTCGCCGTGCTCAGGTGGTGAGGCAGGCAATTGGGCTTTCAGTTCGCCCGGTTCTATTTGAGCGAGGACCGGCAGTTCTTCGATGTGTTCGAAGTAGTTCGCAATCCAGTCGACGATCTCGTGACCGAACCGGCGAAACTCTTCGGCTGACATGTCGCCGGTTGGTGGTGCAGCGACTTCACTGAAGGCTCTTTCTGAATCCGGCATCGACCTAAGATCTCACAACCGAGGCTTAACAGTTTCAAGCATCTGTTTTCCGTGAATCACCGCAGTGACTGTAACGATTTGCCCTTGAACGCGATAGATAATTCGATAGCTGTAGATGAAACGCTCGCGCAAAGTCTCGTCTTCGAATTCTGGAACCATTCGACCTGCTAAGGGAAATCGTCTGAGAGTTCTGGTAGCGCGGATTATCTTGGTGACAACTGCTGACGCGTGGGCGGTCGAATCGCGAGAGATGTAAGAAGCGATAGAATCGACGTCGTCGAGTGCTCTCGGCGACCAAACTACTCGGTAAGCCATTTACTCAACCGCGCCTCAGCTTCTTCCTGCGGAACAGCCCCTTCGGTCTCCGCGGCTTCTATTCCGTTTCGAACCTTTTCGAGTACGTAGAGATGATACTGAATATCCTCAAGAGAGCAGTCGTTTGGTAACTTGCCCAGCAGCTCTTCAACTTCTTCTTTGGCAGTTGACATAAAGAATTCCTTCACATTATAGCCAACAACTGCGGCGAGGGGCTACTCGATTACTAAAATCCTAGTGGCTGCAACGGCCGCGGCGCAGTGCCTTCAAAGAACCAGCTTGCGCCGACCCGCAGGCGATGATGCCAGGTGGGCAGCCGCGCAGTGTACATGGCAAAGCGAGCCTGACGCGCCAGCGGACCGCCCATCACCTGGCCGGCAGAGAGCACGGCAGCATGTTCAGTCCCAAGGCTGACAGCTTCTCCCAATTCGACGAAACGTTTGGATTTGAGTTCTCGTCCTTCGATAAAGGCGCGGACGTTGCGCGCGCACAAACCCGATTCCTGTAAAGCAAGTTGCGCGGTTCCCGCCAGCGTAGGAACGACGTCGGGATAAAAAGCTACGTCGCCAAGTGCAAAAACGTTTGGCTGCCCGCGCACTTGCAGTGTTCGTTCGACCAGCATTAGTCCCCGCCGATCCTTTTCAACGTTGAGACTCTCAATCAACGGATTCATGCGCACCCCCGCAACCCAAACCACTGCGGCCGTCTGCAATTCAGTTTGAGTGCCGTTGTGCTCGAGCGTAATGCTTTTGTCGCCCACCCGCACCACGCGCGTCTGCGTGTGGGTCTCGACGCGGCATTCTTCCAAAGCAGCTTCGACAAACCTGCGCAGCTCTTCACCCATGCCAGGCACCAGGCGGTCAGCCATCTCGATTATCAGGACGCGGGGCTCACCTTTAAGCGCCCGGCGCTTTACCGCGTCGCGCAGCAGGTCCGCCATTTTGGTCGACAGCTCAACACCGCTGGCGCCGCCACCAACGACCGCAAACGTCAGCGCGCCGCGCGTGTCCTGGGGCGCGGCATCCGGCTGCACATGGTCGAGCGCTTCGGTCATTCGCCGGCGCAAACGGTTCGCGTCGTTGAGAGTGCGAAACGGCAAGGTAAACTGTTCCGCGCCGGCAACTCCGGCATAGTTGGTGACCGCGCCCGGCGCGACCACCAGGACGTCATAAGAGAGCGGCTCGGCGCGGTTGGCAAGCGTCACGGCGCGGGCGTCGAGATCGATTTTCTCAACCACGCCGCGGATAAAGCGCACACTGTCATCAAGCAGTTCCTTGCAGTCGGGCGCGATGTGCCACGCTTCCACTTCGCCGCTCAGATACTCGTAGAGCATTGGCTTGAACAGAAAATGGTCTTCATCGTTGACTAGCGTGATCTCTCCGGCGCCCTTCAGATCCAGGGTCGTAAACAGGCCGCCGAATCCGCCGCCGATGATCAGAATTTGGGCTTTGTTTGGTGTCATGACCAGCTGTCTTGGATGTAGCAGTTAAACGAGCGGAAAATCTTATCAGACAAGTCCCAGAGGCGCACGGCGACAGTCGCAAGGTAGGACGAATATTCCGAGCCTGGATGGACGGTTTAGATTACCAGCTCTAAGTGGCGCTTTTCGAAATCAAACCGCGACTTAACTGCTAAACGCGGCGGTCAACTGTGGACCCTAGTACGCGATTGGGTCTCGGCTGGACAGCGGCTCAAGCGAAGTGTTAACTTCTGGGACGTAATTTGAAGTCTTTGCGGTTTACCTTGTTGCGAAAAACATAGGTTTACTGCGGTTCAGGAGGGCCATCTTTAGCAGTGTTAGCAAGAGAAGCGAAAGAAAAGATTGTGACCGACTTTCGATCACACCAGACAGATACCGGTTCGGCTCCCGTTCAGATAGCGCTGTTAAGCCAGCGAATTAACGAACTCACCGAGCATTTCAAAACGCACAAGAAAGACAACCATTCCCGCCGCGGACTGTTGAAGATGGTCTCGCAGCGCAGGAGTTTACTCGATTACTTGAAACAGACCGATATCCAGCGCTACCACGAAGTAGTGGGACGATTGGGTTTGCGCCGTTAAAGTTCTCGATCCAACATTGGACAAAGGATAGAACCACAAAAGCGAACGGGAGAATCTTCGAATCTCTGTTTTAGAAAAGCCCGCGTCTATCGAAGAGCTTGTGCCCCAGCCGAACGTGACGGCGATACAGGTAGCCAGGCGACGCGCGCAGCCTTACAAAATCCGAAGGCGGCAAGAGCTTCACGGCTAGGCTCTCTGCCGCTTTCTCTTTTGTGGAGTGGAGCGCACTCCAAATCAACCAAACCGCAGCGGATGAGCCGTTGCGTGCCCGCTCGAAAAGGGGCGTCGTCAGAAGGAGACAAACAAAGATGACTGTCAAGAAATACCTAAAAGAATCAATTCGAGTCGGTGATCGCGACCTGACCGTAGAGGTTGGTCGCGTTGCCAAACAGGCTGATGGATCCTGTGTTATTCGTTACGGCGACACGATGGTTTTATGCGCGGCGGTCGGCGCCGACTCGCCCCGCGAGGGCATAGACTTTTTCCCGCTCACGGTGGAATACCGGGAAGCGTTCTTTGCGGCCGGGCGCATTCCCGGAAACTATTTTCGGCGTGAAGGTCGGCCAAATGAAAAAGAAGTACTGACCAGCCGAATGATCGACCGGCCGTGCCGGCCGCTTTTCACTGAAGGATATCGTAATGAAACCCTGGTGGTGGCCTCTGTGATTTCCGCCGATCCGGACAACAATCCGGACGTCGTGGCAATCACCGGCGCCTCTTGCGCGCTCTACCTTTCCGACATTCCTTTTCCCAATCCGATTGCGGGAGTGCGCGTCGGGCTTATCGACGGCCGGTACATCGTTAATCCGACTTACGACGAAATTCGCGAATCGCGACTCAACCTGATCGTTGCCGGCACTGAGGAAGCAATCATGATGGTGGAAGCCGGGGCGCAGGAAGTTTCTGAGGCCATCATGGTCGAGGCGCTGATGCTCGCCCATAAGGAAATCAATCGCCTGTGTCGCTGGCAGAAAGAGCTTTACAAGGCCCTCGGCATCGAAGAGCGAGCGGTCGAACCACCGGTGCTGAACGAAGAGATGATTGGCGAAATAGAGCGCAATTATGCTGAGCGCCTGCGGGCCGCGCTCGATACCACGGGCCAGGAAAAACGCGCGAGTTATGCGGCCATCGATGCGCTGAAGAAAGAGGTAGTTGAGAGCTATCCCGAAGACCAGCCGGAAAAAAGACTGGCCGCCAAGAAGGCGTTCAACCACCTGAAGGAAAAGATTTTCCGCGACGATATTCTCAACCATCGGCGCCGTCCCGACGGTCGGCGCTTTTCTGAGATTCGTCCGATCACAAGTGACGTAGGCTGGTTGCCGCGTACGCACGGCTCGGCGCTCTTCACCCGTGGCGAGACGCAGGCGTTAGTGACGGTAACGTTGGGCACGAAAGACGACGAGCAGTTCATGGACGATCTGGAGAAAGGTGAAGTACGCCGGAAGTTCATGCTCAACTATAACTTTCCGCCTTACTCAGTCGGCGAGACCGGAAGATTTGGCAGTCCCGGCCGGCGTGAGATCGGCCACGGAGCTTTAGCGCGGCGAGCTCTTGAACCGGTGCTGCCCGACGACAACGATTTTCCTTACACTATTCGCATCGTCGCCGACATTACGGAATCGAACGGATCGTCTTCGATGGCCACGGTGTGCGGCGGAGCGTTGGCGCTGATGGATGCCGGCGTGCCCTTGCGGGCCTCAGTTGGAGGCGTCGCTATGGGCCTGGTGATGGAAGGTAACAAGTATGCGATCCTAACCGACATCGCCGGCGCCGAAGATCACTACGGCGACATGGATTTCAAAGTCTCCGGCACGCAAGAGGGAATTACCGCGTTGCAGATGGATATTAAGATCGCGGGAGTTAACGCCCAAATAATGGCGGAAGCTTTGGAACAGGCGAAAAAGGGACGCTTGTATATTCTGAACGCGATGCAGCAGACGCTGGCTGAGCCCCGCACCGAGATTGCGCCGTATGCACCCAGGATTATCAAGATCAAGATCAATCCGGATAAAATTC
>WNFR01011986.1_pt1 | contig 13136 bp, 9 predicted proteins | sample 5400221 | NCBI WGS metagenome assembly WNFR01 (sample SAMN13153357, study PRJNA577476) | soil metagenome | isolation source: 40 cm soil under Madrone tree | place: USA:California | collected 2016-06-14
TCTCCTCGCTTGACGCGGAGAGCCGCGCCGCTTGCGACGCGCGGCGGCAGGCGATCGAGACCGACGTGGCCCGCGCCGCGGAACGTTCCACCGACCAGTTCCGCAAGAGCATGAAAGCCTTTTTGTACTCGTGTCTTGTCGCTGCGGTCAGCGCCGTCGACGAACATTCAAAGGCGACCCTCGATGGACTCCTCAAGGACAATGGCAAAACGCTTCACGAAGGGAACGGAGAGACGCACTCTGATGATGACACGCCGATCATTCCCGATCCGGACATCGATCCCCTGACTCACTAGCCTTCGGAAGGAAACAATATGTGGCATTGGGCTGCGGCGGCCCAGCCACGCATGCAAAAAAAGAGCCAACCGCAGTTTCAGCACGGCTAGCTCTTTTCTTTTCTCTCTTGCCGCAGAACCCAGTTCATACCTGAAAGATACAGGACGACGAATTCTGCTTGTGCTCTGGCCGAGGCCAGAAAGTCCTCAAGTTAATTAGCGGGCTGTGACGGAACCTGGACGCCGAAACGGACGACGCGCCATATCTTCCGCGGTATCGAGCCCCTGTCTCACCGCTACCAGCACCGGATGCCTGCTTTCGGCCAGGCGCTCCACGGCCACGGCCCAGGTCCTGACGAGCATATACAGGCTGCCCACCACCGCGGCGATCGCGGCGAATCCCACTGCAAACAGGGCAAACACAGCCAGCAGTTCCCATACGAAATACATCTGCAGCGCAACTACGAGTCCCAGAAACCCCCACATCCACTTACGGCTATTGTCCTTGGTCTTCATCTTTCCTCTATTCCCGTTCCCCATTCCATCCAACCCTTGCTGCTCATCTGCGTTTCTAATATTCAGCCATTCACTCAGTGTCTTAGATGCTCGACCCTGGCCGGAAGGTCCATTCCGCCGCACCTGTACCATTTGACAGCTTGTAGTCCCAAAATGCGATGGTACAGAAGATACATTTTTGGGTCTGAACCAAACTACTGTCCTGCCTGTGGAAAACCTGTACCTCCGTACAGGCATCCCTGACTCGAATGGTAGTGATCACCCGCCTTCCATCGTATCACTCTTGCGCCTTTTTCCCTCGTCCACCCTTCCTGGCAAGTGCCGCCGGGAACGACTCTCGGTGACAGTGGAAGCTCGCGCTTCAGGTTGTTCGGGCTAATTAAGTGTGTTCTAATTCGTGTTTCGCGAAGCCCTCGCACCCCTTTCATGGAATTTCTCGGCGTTCTCGCGGCTATCGTCCTCATCCTTACCCCAATCCTCGCCATCTCCGCCTTCGTCCGGGTTCAGCACTTGGCGGAGCAGTTGCGCACTTTCCCCCTGCAGAATCTTGCTGCAAGATTGTCCGCCATCGAGCAGCACCTCGCCGCGCTCGAAAAATCACTCGCCTCACGCGCAGCAACCGTAGCTTCTTTTCCGGGGCAAGAGCCCCCTCACCCCGTCCAGCCTCAAGTGCTGGCACCGGTCCCACCACCCTTGCATGCGGCTCCTCCCCCGCCCATTCCACCGAGAGAGATTCCCAAGCCGGGTGAAGTTCCCTTACCGCCGCGGGAATTCAATGTTTTCGCGGCGCCACCGCTTCACAGTTCTCAAACAAAGCCCTCTTCCGCTCTGGATCTGGAAGCGCTCATCGGCGGGCGCTGGCTGAACCGCATAGGCATCACCGCATTAATCCTCGCGCTCACATATTTCTTGAAATACGCTTTTGACAACAATTGGATTGGCCCGAGCGGCCGCGTGGCCATTGGCGTGTTGCTCGGGGCGGCGATGCTCCCCTGGAGCCACTGGCTGCTGCAGCGGGGTTATTCCTATTTTTCTGAAGGCATTGCCGGCCTGGGTGCTGCGGTGCTGTATCTTTCGATTTGGGCGGGCTGCCAGTATTACAAGCTCTTCAGCCTCGATGTGGGTTTCGCCGCCATGATCGTGATTACCGCGGGCATGGCGGCCGTCGCCCTGGGCCGCAATTCCCAGCGTATCGCTTTACTCTCTCTCTTCGGCGGGTTTCTCACGCCGGTGCTCGTCAGCGAGGGCAAAGACGCCCAAGTCGTTCTCTTTACTTATCTCTTGATTCTTGGCGCAGGTCTGCTGGCGATCGAAATGCCTCGCGACTGGCGCTCGCTCACGCCCATTTCTTTCCTTCTGAGCCAGCTCTATTTCTGGGAGTGGTATTCGGAGTTTTATCGTCCAGCCAAGCTCGAGCGCACCATCATCTTTGCCACGCTCTTCTTTCTTCTCTACGCCGCTCTTCCGGTGCTTCGAGCCGCCCGGTATTCGCAATTGCACGAGCTCGATATCGTGGTGGTCCTGGCGAATTCTTTTGCGTACCTCGGCGCGCTGTACGTCATGCTCTGGCCGCAGGACCGCTGGCCGCTGACGCTTCTCGTCCTCGCTCTTTCCGGAGGACATCTTTTGGTTGCGCATCTCGTTCCCCCGCCCAAAGCCGGCGAATCGCCGCTGGTGCGATTGCTCTTCGCCGGCCTGGCGCTGACCTTCGCCACGCTGGCGATTCCCATTCGTCTCGAAGGCAAGTGGATCACGCTGGCGTTTGCCATCGAAGGAGCCATCCTGGTTTGGACCGGCTTCCGTTCGATGACCGGATTTCTGCGCGCGGGAGGCTATTTCCTCCTCACGCTTGCCGCCGTCCGGCTTCTCATTTTCCCCTTGCCCGCGCCGCAATTCCTGTTCAATGAGCGATTCGCCGCCTACGCCCTCCTGATCTTCTGCTTCGGCGTCGTAGTTTACGCCGCGCGTGAACACGAATCTGCAGTTGGCCGCGACGAACTCAATGCCCTCGGCGTTTTCGCCGTAGCCATTAACGTGTTCGCGTTGATTGCCCTTTCGCTCGAACTCTGGGACCATTTCGGCTCTCACGCCGGCCTGGGAATTGACTCCGGCCTCGCCCAACATCTTGCGCTTTCTCTCCTCTGGACCGCCTACGCTTCCGCGTTGATCGCTCTTGGGGTCAGACGCGAATCCGCGCTGTTGCGCTGGCAAGCGCTTGTTCTCTTCGGCCTGGTAGTCGTCAAAGTCTTTTTGTATGACAGCTCGTATCTGGAACGCTTCTACCGCATCGTTTCGTTCTTCATCCTCGGTCTTGTCCTGCTCGTCGTTTCGTTTCTCTACCAGCGCAAGGTTGCCCGCGCGCAGCCCACTCCATGAATCCCCGCTTCCTTTCTTTCTTGCTCCTTCTCACAGCTCTCGCCACTGCCGCTTTCGCCGCTGATCTTCCTCCCGCCTGGCGCTCCTGGCGCTATTCACGCTCTCTCGCATCGCCGCACCCAGACATTCTCAATTACGTCATCATCGATCGCGACGCCTTCGCGCATTCCGGAAACCGTCTTGCGGACCTTCGCATCATTGATGACCTCGGCAACGAGCAGCCCTTCGAATTGAGAAGCCGCCTTGCTCCTCCGCCTCAGCCCGTCAGCATCCCCGCCACCCTCCGGGAGAACAGCTTTGTGCCCGGCCAGTTCACTCAAGTCGTAATCGATCTCGGCCCGCGCGCAAGTTTTCACAACAGCCTGCGAGTGCAAACGTCTGAGTCCGACTTCATCAATTGGGTGGAGGTGGCGGCCAGCGACGACGCGCACCTCTGGCGCATCGTCAAGCCGCGCGCGCCCATCTCCCGCTTTCGCAGGGAGAACCTCGAAGGTAGCCAGACCATTCGCTATTCGGAAAATAACGCGCGCTACTTGCGCCTGCGCATTCAGGAACCGTCTGAGCAATTTCCCCTAACGGGCGTTGAAGTCTTTGCTTCGCAGGGCGTTGAGAAGGAAGAACCCAGCCCCGCCCCGCTCATCGCCCTGCTGCTTCCCGACGCAAAGACCGAGTCTTCCCAAACGCAATGGACGGTCGATCTCCAGAGCGCCGCGATTCCCGTGGCCGAATTGAATTTTGAGACCGGCCAGCGTGAGTTTTATCGAGCCGTGCGCATTCTCACGAGCGCTGATTCGAATCAATGGCAACCTGCCGGGGGAGGGGAAATCTATCGGTATTCCGTTGCCGGAAGAATGGAAGAATCCTTGCGCGTGAGCTTTTACGAATTGGGAGGCTCCCGCTTCTGGCGAGTCGAGATCCTGAACGGCAACGACGTTCCGCTTTCGTCGGTGCGCATGTCACTCGCGATGAGTCGCCGTTTCGCGCTTTTTCGACCTAGGGACAGCCGCTCCTATCGCTTGATCTACGGCAACGCCCGTGCCGCCGCGCCGCAATATGACTTTTCCCGAACCCTGCGCATCCAGCCAAACGAGTTGTTATCACGCCTCGACCTGGGCCCGGAAGAAACCACCGCAAATTACGTCGACCCTCGTCCCTTCACCGAACGCCATCCCAATCTGCTTTGGATCGCTCTCGGCCTTGCCATCGTGCTTCTCGGATACGCCGCTCTTCGCGCCATGCGCACGCCGGATTCCGCCGCGCAGTAACGACAGGCTCCTACGCTTCGAGACACCCCTTTCGGGAATGTGTCCTACCGCGCGTTGCCGCGGAAAGAAAAGCTGCCGCGGCAACACGTTTTGAATTATTGAGTGCTTCGCTATGCTCTTTTCACCAGACGGCTGATCCAAACAAGAATCACCGCGCCGACAAATGCCACGAGTATCGACCCGATGATTCCTCCGCCCGGCCAAATCCCGAGCATCCCGAATACCCAGCCGCCGACGATTCCGCCAAGAATGCCGAGGATGATGTCGATCAACACTCCATATCCGCCGCCCTTCATTACCTGCCCGGCGAGCCAGCCTGCGATGAGCCCGACCACGATCCAGTAAATCACACTGCCTCCTTTTTTCTGAAGCTCATAGGATGGAATAGCTGTGCGTCTCTTGTAGACCGCGCCTTGCCGAATGTCAACCTCGCGGCTTACACTGGCCGCCAAGAAAACCATTCCATGGTCACGGAGAGTCGATGACTTCTCGGTTTCGTTTCCTCCTGCTGCCGCTGCTCATACTGACTCTCGCCGCCGCTTGCTCGAAGGACCGCGCACAAAATGAATCCTCGGGGGCTTCCGCTTCTCAGCCCGGCAAGCGCCCCACCATCGTCTTCATGACCGACTTCGGCACCGCCAACGACGCCGTCGCCATCTGCAAGGCGGTGATCGTCGGCATCGCACCCGATGCGCGCATCATGGACATCACGCACCAGGTCACTCCCTATCAAATCGAAGAAGCCTCGCGCTTCCTCGCTGACGTCACTCCCTACTATCCCCCTGGTACCGTATTTCTCGTCGTCGTCGACCCCGGCGTCGGCACTTCCCGCAAAGCCGTCATCGTGAAATCCAGGAAGGGCCAATTTTTTGTTCTTCCCGATAACGGCCTGGTCACGCCCGTGCTCGATCGCGACGGCCTGGCCACCGCTCGCGAAATCACCAACCAGGCCTGGATGATCGAAGCTCCCATTTCTTCCACGTTTCACGGCCGCGACATTTTCTCTCCCGCTGCCGCGCATCTCGCCTCCGGCTGGGATTTCAATTTCGTCGGCCCCGAAGTTTCCCAACTCGTCCGCCTGACTCCGAAAGTTTCCACCACTACAGAAAAAGGCATCGAAGGCGACATCATCGGCCTCGACGATCCCTACGGCTCGCTGATCACCGATATCCCGGGCGATGAATTCAAGAAACTCGGCTACAACCTCGGCGACAGAATCCGTGTCGAGATCAACAAAAAGCTCGTCACGCTCCCCTATGTCAAAACCTTCATGGACGTCCCGGTCGGCGATTCTTTGCTCTACATCGATTCCCGTGGCCGCGTCGGCATCGCCAGCAACCAAGGCAACTACTCGAAAAAATTCGATGTCACACCTCCGGGAACCATCTTCATCCCCCGCAAAGGCGCTCCCATCAAGGGAAAATAGCGTTCTCGGATAATTTTTCCCAAAAATTAGTCCTCCGCTCTCCATTTCGCTGTTTTGCACTCCCATTTCTGCATTCCTGGCCTCGCCTGCCACAACCTTTGCTGCCCAGTACGAACTTCCCGGGGAACTTCTCCCGCTCCCTGTCGTATCACTCTCTTAGATCGTCCAATGCGTGTGCCTGTTCCACAGTCACGCTCAGGATGGGGGGCAGCCCGATGGAATTTTTCATGAACCAGCTCAAACAAGTTCTGCGGAGGCTCGGCCGCACGCCCATGTTCACGGTCATCGCTTTGATCACGCTCGCTGCGGGCGTCGGTGCAAACACCGTGGTGTTCAGCGTGCTCGAGGGCGTCTTGCTGAAGCCGCTGCCCTATCCCCATCCCGAAGAGCTCATCACCGTGGCGCAGAAGGCGCCCGGCATCAACATCCTTGAGCTGCAGGCCGCGCCCTCGATGTACTTCATTTATCGCGACCAAAACCAGTCGTTTAAGGATATCGGCATGTACGGAGGGGATTCCGTCAGCGTCACCGGCCTCGCCGAACCCGAGCAAGTCCGCGCCTTGCTGGTCACCGACGGCACGCTTCCGATTCTGGGCGTATCGCCGGCCCTGGGGCGCTTGTTCAGCCGTGAGGACGATCTGCCCGGCACGCCCGAAACCGTTTTGCTCTCCTACGGTTATTGGCAGCACAAGTTCGGCGCGGACCCTTCGGCCGTCGGGCGCAACGTCATGGTCGACGGGAAGTCCCGCCAAATCATCGGCGTACTCCCGCAGCGGTTTCACTTTCTGGACCGCGAAGACCCTGCCATGTTCCTGCCCTTCAAGTTTGACCGCAACAAAATCTTCCTCGGCAACTTCAGCTACAACGCTGTCGCACGGTTGAAGTCCGGCGTCACCCTCACGCAGGCCGGCGCCGACGTCGCCCGCATGATTCCCATTGTGATGCGAACTTTCCCGGCCCCGCCCGGCTTCAGCATAAAACTGTTCGACGACGCGCGCATTGGGCCGAATCTCCGCCCGCTGAAACAGGATGTCGTGGGAGACGTCGGCAAGATGTTGTGGGTCCTGATGGGTTCGATCGGCATGGTATTGCTGATTGCCTGCGCCAATGTGGCCAACCTGCTCTTGGTCCGCGTCGAAGGACGCCGGCAGGAGCTGGCGGTGCGTGCCGCGCTGGGCGCCAGCCGAGGCCGCATAGCGGGTGAGCTGCTCCTCGAAAGCGTCATCCTTGGCCTGCTCGGCAGCATGGTCGGATTGGGCTTGGCCTACGTCGCGTTGCGCGTTCTCGAGGCGATGGCGCCGACCGGCCTCCCCAGAATCCATGAAATCGGCATCGATGCTACGGTATTGCTCTTCACGTTGGGGATCTCACTGCTGGCCAGCGTGCTCTTCGGCTCCATTCCCATCTTTAAATATGCAGGAGCGCGTCTGAGCACCGGCATCCGTGAAGGGGGACGCGCCCTGAGTCAGAGCCGCGAACAGCATCGCGCGCGCAGCGTCCTGGTTGTCGTGCAGGTCGCCATGGCTCTCGTACTTCTCATCTGCTCCGGACTCATGATTCGTACCTTTCATGCTCTGACCAAGGTGCAACCCGGATTCACCGCCCCCGCGGAATTACAGACGTTCCGCATCGCGATTCCCGACTCCGAGGCGCCCAAGGAAGAACAGGTCGTCCGCATGGATGAAGAAATTCTGCGCAAACTCGCCGCGATTCCCGGCGTATCTTCGGTCGGACTCTCCAACTCCATCCCCATGGATGGAAACAGCAGCATGGATCCCGTCTTCGCGCAGGATCGCACTTACCGCGAGGGCCAGCTTGCTCCCATTCGGAGATTCAAATTCATTACTCCCGGGTTCATTGAGACCCTTGGAACTCCCCTCCTCGCCGGTCGCGGGCTGACATGGACGGACCTCTACCAGAAGGTTCCCGTAGTCGTTATCTCTGAGAACTTTGCGCGCGAGTATTGGAATAGCCCGGCCAACGCCATCGGGAAGCGCGTCCGAGTCGGCAGCACGGACGACTGGCGGGAAGTCATTGGTGTTGTCGCGGACGTCCACGACGACGGCGTGAATAAAGAAGCGTCCTCTTGCGTCTATTGGCCACTGATCATGGACCGGTTCGAGGGCAATCCCACCACGGTGCGCCGCGGCGTGGCCTTTGCCCTGCGCAGTCCGCGTGCCGGCTCGGAAAGTTTCCTGAAAGAAGTCCGTGAGGCGGTGTGGTCCGTCAATCCGAATCTTCCGCTCGCTGCCGTTCACACCGTGGACTATTTCTACAAACAGTCCATGGCACGGACTTCCTTCACCTTGATCATGCTCGGCGTCGCCGGGAGCATGGCGCTGCTGCTCGGCGTTGTGGGCATCTACGGCGTGATCGCCTATTCCGTTTCGCAACGCAGGCGCGAGATCGGCATTCGCATGGCCCTCGGCGCGCAGCAGAAGGCTCTCACCAACATGTTTGTTCGCCACGGACTTTGGCTGACGGGCATCGGTGTCGTCTTCGGGCTGGCTGCGGCCATCGTCCTGATGCGCTTGATGTCCTCCCTGCTCTTCAAAGTCAGCCCAGTCGATCCCCTGACCTACACCACCGTCTCTCTTGGCCTCGTACTCACTGCTTTCCTGGCCAGCTACCTCCCCTCGCGCCGCACCTCCGCCATCGATCCCGTCGAGGCCCTCCGCGCGGAGTAACGGCTCGTAGGTCGTGGCACCAAGATAAGTGGTATTCTGCCCCGCGCAGGGCCGATATGTACCTCGGCCAGAGTTTCCATAGCAGGACGGGAATTCGATGTTACTCACTGAAATACTTCCACTTCTGGCGGATGAGCTCGAACAACTTCTCAAGAAGGCGGGGAAACCTTTGCTGGCCGCTCAGGTATCTCAATTGACGATTGTCGAGCGATGCCGATGTGGAGATGACTTCTGCGCATCCTTTTACACGCAACCGAAGCCTGAGGGAAAATACGGTCCCGGGCATGATTGCATGGATTTGGATGCAGCCGAAGGAACGCTGCTACTCGACGTCGTTGATGGGACAATTGCCCATGTCGAGATTCTCAACCGTGATAACATCCGACAGAAGCTAATCACCGCTCTTCCCTGACAGGATGCTGGCGCGGACATCCCCGCCTCGAAATGTCAGCGGACCACTAGTCGGAGAGTCGGAGGCTGATTGACTTCTCATTTTCTCCTTGACCCAGGAGTACCGCTCATGTAGAGTATGAACTAGGAATGATTGCTGTTAGGCACCGGTTAGCGCCAGCATCTTGCTGGCGTTTTTGTTAGTCGCTGGTTTCGCGGCTAAGTCCTTCAGAATCCGCACTTCTGGACGAACACCGTGTTTTGTAGGGTTTTAGCCGAAGTCTCGTCCAATAAGTCTTTTGTTTTCAACACTTCCAAGTCATCTCACAAGTATTGATTCTAAAAGACTTACGGTAACGTTAAATTCTTTAGAATCAACAGGGTCGAAAAATCACTGCACTTGTGCTTGGCTGGGTTGAGGATTCGGTGGTTCGATCCGATAGCCGAGGCTTCGGAGTTGCCGAAGCATCTTCGAAGTGCGGAGTTGCTTCGATCGTTTGGTGCCCACTCCCGCCCAACAATGAACAATGAATCTCGAATTGCGAGGTCCCACCATGCCCGAAGCCGTCATCGTCTCCGCCATCCGCACTCCCGTCGGCCGCGCCTATAAAGGCTCGCTCCGCGCCACGCGTCCCGACGATCTCGCCGCACTGGCCATCAAGGAAGCGCTCGCCCGCGTTCCCGGCCTCGACGCCAAAGAAATTGATGACGTGATTCTCGGCTGCGCCATGCCCGAAGGCGAACAAGGCATGAACGTCGCGCGCATCGCCGCGCTCCGGGCCGGGCTCCCTGTCGAAACGAGCGCGATGACCATCAACCGCTTCTGCTCTTCCGGCTTGCAGGCCATCGCCCTCGCCGCGGAACGGATTCGCTCTGGTTCCGCCGAAGTGATCGTCGCGGGCGGCACGGAATCCATGTCCATGGTCCCCATGGGCGGAAACAAGATTTCCCCGAATCCCTGGCTCATCGATCACTATCCCGACGCCTACATCAACATGGGCCTCGGCACCGAAAACATCGCGCGCAAATTCGGCATCACGCGCCAGCAAGCCGACCAGTTCTCCGCCGAATCACACAAAAAAGCGCTCGCCGCCATCGCCGCCGGAAATTTCAAGGAGGAAACCATCCCCGTCGAAGTGAAAATCACTTCGCTGCCGAACGGCAATGGCGCATCCTCGAAACCGAAGCCTGGGTCGGTGAAACCCACAACGCAATCTTTCACGTTCGCCACCGACGAACTTCCTCGTGCCGACACCAATCTCGACGTCCTCGCCAAACTCAAACCCGCATTTCATGCCAAGGGATCCGTCACTGCAGGCAACAGTTCGCCGATGAGCGACGGAGCCGCCGCGACCGTCGTGATGAGTGACGCCCGCGCCAAATCACTGGGACTAAAACCGCTCGCGCGCTTCGTCGCCTACGCCACCGCTGGCGTTCTCCCCGAAGAGTTCGGCATCGGCCCGGTCCGTGCCATCCCCAAAGCATTGAAGCTCGCCGGACTCTCCCTCAGCGACATGGCCGTCATCGAGCTCAACGAAGCCTTTGCCGCGCAATCCCTCGCAGTCATCCAGCAAGCCGGCCTCGACGCTTCGCGTGTCAATCCCAACGGCGGCGCCGTCGCCCTCGGCCACCCCCTCGGCTGCACCGGCGCCAAACTCACCGCCACGCTGATCCGCGAACTCCAGCGCCGCAACGCCCGCTACGGCATGGTCACCATGTGCATCGGCGGCGGCATGGGCGCCGCCGGCATCTTCGAGCGCCTCTGACTCTTGGTTTTGTAAGCGCCGGGCTTTAGCCCGGCCCGCTCTTGTAGTGGCTGGTCTTTAGACCGGTGGGGTTTGCTTTGTAGCGGCGCGTTCATCTCGCCAACTTTCTTTTCGCCGCGGGTTTGCTCTTGTAGCGCAGGCATCCTTGTCGGCTCTGCTGGAAAGCCAGCGGAGCGTCGATCTGGATTTTGTGGAGGCGAGTTTATCTCGCCATTTTGCCTTTCGCTTTAGGTGTCGATCCTCGGGAGGCTCCCAATGAAACCGCTCCTATGCTCGGCGCTTCTGCTTCTGACATTTTCTTCAAACGCCCAAGCCCCCACCGCCGTTCCCATCCCCAAGGAACCTCACCACCATCTCGTCCTGGAACCTCACCACCATCTCGTCCTTGAAAATGATTACGTCCGCGTTTTCCGCGTACGCGTCCCCGCCCACGACGCCACCCTTCTCCATCAGCACGACGTGCCCTATCTCTACGTCGCGCTCGGCCCCGCCGACGTCATCAACGCCGTCCAAGGCAAACCCGAAGTCCGCCTGGTAATGGCCGACGGCCAACTCGGCTACTCTCCCGGCCACTTCGCCCACATCGCCCGCAACCAATCCGACATGCCATTCAACAACGTCACTATAGAGCTGCTAAAACCTCAACGTGAACCGCGAAATATTTGCGCAGAAGTCGTGCCCGGTGCCGAACTAGAGGTTTGTGGCAAGTCTCTCACAGTAAAGAGAAACGGGGCGGCCCACCTGCCGCAATTTGCGACTGATGAGACACAAGTAAGCCTGAGCCGTTTTGATCCGGATATAGAACAGATTGGATTAACGACAGGCGCAGGAACATTGCTTGTCCTTCTCAGCGGGTCCGGAATTCAAACAATGGTAAAGGGCAAGCCGGAAGAAACACTCGCAGTCGGTGACGTGATGTGGCTCCTCGCTGGATCGAACACCACGTTCGCCAATCCGTCGCACAAAGCTTGGAGTTACCTCGCATTGGGTTTTAAGGGGAGTGAGGCCCTCCATAAATACTAGGAGGCTTTGTGGACCGCCCGGGGACACCCGGACTGTGAAACGATTGTCGATTTTCAAGGTCTCCGTTCGACTAACCTGCAGGAGGCAAGACCATGGAATACCTGCTGCTTATTTATCACTCGGAAGCCGGCTGGGGAAAGATGACGCCAGGGGACGAGGCGGCTATTTACCGGGAATACGGGCAACTCAGAGACGATCTCTCGGGAAAGGGCAAGTTCCTGGGAGGCAGCCAGTTGACGCCGACCACAATGGCGACGACGGTGCGCGTGCGAGACGGCAAACGTGTGGTCACCGACGGGCCATTCGCGGAAACCAAGGAGCAACTGGGCGGCTATTTCCTTGTGAATGCCAATGACCTGGACGAGGCCATCGCCATCGCTGCGCGAATTCCGTCCGCGAGGAACGGAACGATTGAGGTGCGTCCATTGGCGGTCCGCGGACAAGCCAAGCAGGCGTAGAATTGGCGAAACGCAACCGAGTATCTCGGGGCGCTCCGCCGCACCCCGAAACGCTAAAGCTTGCTTCGGCAAAGTGCGGTGAGGAAATTCCTTCCTAATGGATTTTGAAAAACTGCATCGCGAAGAATCGGGGCGGATTCTGGCGACGTTGATCGGTCTACTGGGTGATTTCGACCTGGCCGAAGAAATGTTGCAGGAAGCGTATGCCGTTGCGCTGCAGAAGTGGCCTTCGGACGGGACGCCGGCGAATCCGCGCGCCTGGTTGATCAGCACGGCGCGGCACAAGGCCATCGACCGCTTGCGGCGCGATCAGCGCTTCGAACGGAAATCGGAAGAGATTGCGAAGACTGCTGAGATCGCCGCGCAGCCGGAGGGCGATCGGGAAGAGGAAATGTTCGCGGATGACCGGTTGCGCTTGATCTTCACGTGCTGCCATCCAGCGCTTCCCCTTGAAGCACGAGTAGCGCTCACGCTTCGCACCGTTTGCGGAATCACGACCGAGGAAATTTCACGGGCGTTCCTGATTCCGGTGGCGACGATGGCGCAGCGGCTAGTGCGCGCGAAGGGAAAAATCCGCGAGGCGGGAATTCCCTATCGAGTGCCGTCGCCGGAAGAGTTGCGCGACCGCCTGGACGGTGTGCTGCTCGTCGTCTATCTGATTTTTAATGAAGGCTATTTGGCCAGCAGCGGCGACGCGTTGATCCGGCGGGAGCTTTGCGCGGAAGCGATTCGGCTGGGGCGTGTTATGTGCAGTCTTCTTCCAGCGCAAGCGGAGGCGCAGGCATTGCTGGGGCTGCTGCTGCTGCAGGATTCAAGGCGGGACGCGCGCGTGAGTGCGCAAGGAGAGTTGGTTTTGCTGGAGGAACAGGACCGGGGTCTGTGGCATGGGGAACAGATTCAGGAGGGGACGGAGCTCGTGAAGTCGGCGCTGCGGCGTGGGGCGGCAGGCGCGTA
>WNFR01006559.1_pt1 | contig 13135 bp, 21 predicted proteins | sample 5400221 | NCBI WGS metagenome assembly WNFR01 (sample SAMN13153357, study PRJNA577476) | soil metagenome | isolation source: 40 cm soil under Madrone tree | place: USA:California | collected 2016-06-14
GTCTTTTTAGATGTAATTCTTTCCAAATGAGGATAATTTGGCTATAAAAGATCAAAGTCAATCACATAAGTTTAGTTGGCAAGAATTAGATCTGAAAAAGACAAGGACAGCACCTTAATAGCCACCTTATCACATCTATGCTTAAGCATAGAGGGGGTTCTTGACATTGTAGAGCTGTATAACTTGAGAATAATTGCTGTGTTCTTATTGACAGTCATCCTATTGATGGCCTTAAACCTTCTAGAAACCTGAGAAGCAGTTTCTGCTTCTCCTAAGCTAAGAAGATAGGCAGTATGTTAAAGATCATATGAGAAGAGCATGAAGGAATAGCCTCTAGATGACTTTAGATGGTGTAAAAGATATCTGTTGTGAACATTACTGGTAGAAATAGTGCTAGTATGAGTGGATTTAACCATTTTGTGAGCTGAGTGCCGAGCCTTAAGAAAAAGATGATGTTATTGACCTTTTGAGAAGTGAGGGCATTTATGATGATATTAGTGAGGAAGAAGTCAAATATTTGAGGGTTTTTGACTTGATTCATGTTTGTTGTATGTGTCATAACCTTCATGCTTAATTTCAGGCATCTGGGTTAAGAATATGTGTTGTTTTTCCCAAAATACTATACCATAAAATGACACTCACATAATTGTCCCAATGATACCCTGAATCAATTAGCTTATATCTTTATGGTTTTTAATCATAATCAAATGATCTTTGCACCACTGGATAGCCTTGATGAAGGACATACTTTTATAGACCAACACCTTCTTTCCATTTGTGGTCATTGATAAGCTATGATAAGAAATATTGAAAAGTACCAAACATTGGGACAATTTTGTGAGTCACTGTATGCTATGAGCTTTATGTAACAATATATAATTTATTTAATCAATTTTGTATGATACAAAATCAAGGATTTTTGATAACCTGTTGTTACAGTTATGTTACAATTTTGTCACTAGAAAAAGTGGATTTTCCACCCAGTGTGGTTGCAACTGGTCTTTTACCAGTTGCCTCTTTTGACTCAAATGAGGCAACTGGCAACTGGCACATCCTAAGATTGATGCAACTGCAACTGGAAGTCCAGTCCCTTCCAGTTGGGTTGTGTTGGGTTGCCAGTCTTTTTGAGGTCCATAGGGCTGGACCTGTAAACACTAGGTATCAGATTTGTGCAGAATGACTCTGAGTGTGTCACCCACATCAGTTTATTATCATCCTTTGCTGGTGATGTTGAGATTAGGTTGGCGTGTCATGCTTCTACAAGCACAAGTGGCATGTGTGGGAGAGGAAAGGAGAGAGGGATGGAATGAAGGTAAGGGGGAGAACTCAGGGGACAGGAGGCAAAGCAGAAGTATATAGGATAATCAAGTAGCAAAGGGGTAATATATTGGTTCTAAGGAGCTACTGTCTATCTGTGTGCATACACTCATTCTTGCTCACCCAGGAACACCTTAAATCTATTCAAATCTTCAGGTGAACACACTAGTCCTATTGTAAATCAAAAACCCCAATATAATCATACTCCATATCCTTCCTCAGAAGATAACAATGCTGCTAAGAAAAAAAACTGATATCCCCTATCACAAAGTCACATCCAGAAAACCCTAAAGTTCCCAAGTCTAGGTCTAAACCTCTTGCTGTACAGGGCCTAAAGGCAATTATATATCTTTAAAGGTTCTATTGGTAACAAATAACACAATATTAACATAAAGTTTAAGCCATTTACTAAAACATCATCAAGAGTATCAATTTTTCCCCCAAGGCCAAGTACATTAAAGATATCTCTGTAAATCCTCGTGGATTGAGTAAGTCAACCGCCTCTGCGTTTTAGTGGCTTTTCGGCCACCTGTTTGTCTATATGATAGGATGGGTACTCAACCTTAGTGATATGTTTGCAAACTTACCTCTGTTCCTGGCAGACAAAGCTATCTGGAGCACCCTCCCAGTCATCCAGAACATACTTCCGTGCCCCGCCTATGCCATGGTCATCTCCCTCAGTACCAAAAAGATCCAGGGCGAGTTGCGTATGACTGACGCCTGCATACGTGGTTACGCAGCGAGGATTGACAAGAATCCGGGCGGGTCGGAAGAGAGAGTTGGGAACTGACAGGCGTGTTGATGCCGAGAAATCTTCAACTGGCACATCTGAATCAGGCATTGCATCGTAGTCGGATCCCGCATTGGCGTCGGGATCAGCATCGTTAGGTAAACGATGGGCAACTTCCTCCTTCATCTCCTCCTCAACCGCTCGCTTACGACGACCGGCAGAGATTCTCGCGTCCATCTCTTGGGCTCCTTCGCGAGCCTTCTGAAGCCAAAGGTCTCGACAAAACCAGGCCTGGCTGCTGTCTAAGCATGGTGCGTCCGGTGCACGTTCCGGCATTGTCTCCGTCGTGGACACATTGTGGAAATCCGTGCTTGCGCGATACGAGATTCCCTTGTAATATGATTGAGCAGGATCGACAACGTGAGTCCCAGATTCGCAGCAAAAAACCTGAAAAGGTAAGTGTTGCGAGTACCGAGCAGCACCCACCTCATCCCGCGGAGGGACTGCGTCGGGTTTGGATGATGACTTCGACTGACGAAATTGGTCTCCATTAATATCCCGAGTACGCCACCTGAAAAAGCCTTAGGCTAGTAGGACGCACAAGGTAGCGTCAATTACGTACCGATCAGAGAAAATGAAAAAACCATTATGCTCTGCCCAGTCCATGCCGCACACCATTGCAGCGTCATTTGCGTCGCTGACCTTAATGGTCTCCAAAATGTCATTGGGACAAGTAAAACCCTTGAGCCAAATTACTCGATGGAACTTGATCTTCCGCCGCTCATGGAGTTCTTTGAGTGGCTCGAGGGCGAGGTTGCGCATATATGCCTCCTCCGCGGGATAGTAAGCTGCAGCTGGGTCTGCTGTCATTCCTGGAACGCGCCTGATCCTGAACGGCACACCCAACAAGGTGAGCACCGCTTCCGATAGATCCGTGAGAGTGGCGGTAGAGTCTGATGAATCATAATCAAGCATCGAGACAAAGAGACTTGAAGGGCCGAAGCGCTTCGCAAGTTGCACAATAACAGCGAGCTGGTCAACAAGAAAGTGGTCCGCGGAATGAATTACGATGCCGACAAAATATAGGTGATTTTTGCTAATAAGATCATCAAACGCATGCTCGTGGCTGTTCTGACCGAATGGGCGAACGAGAGTAGGACAGTGAGCAGCAACCCAGCCATTGAGGGATAGCAGCGTTTCGATGGAGCTCATGATGCTTTGAATGTCCATTTGTGCTGTGTCCGAGCCAACCATACTATGCAAAGTTTAACATGACTGAAATAAAAAGGGAAGCAGGACTCACTAAGGTTTTTGAAAGCGCTCCCAGTAGTCATCTACTCCGTTGCGTACAATATCAGTCATGAGATCCTCTCTCTCATCTCTCCCAAACCGCGACTGCAAAAACCCATGTCGTCGGGCATCCAACAGATTTTCTGAACCGTGAACAAAGTCGAGAACTCCGTGACCCTGTATCTCGTGTGGCTTGGTGTCCGAGGAGGATGGACCAGATGAGGTGGCGAAACGTATGAGGATGGTGGCAGAAATGAGGATAATGATACGTGTAAAGTTGCGGCGGCGGAAAATGGAAGCCATGCCAGCAACTTTCTGACGCAGAGAAATGTGCTCCTCGTCCTGCTGTAATGCTGGAGAAGTGTGCAAACAGGACGATAGCAAAAGAGCGATACGGTCGTCAACGTGTTCCTGAATTGTCCCCTGGGCGCGAGTTTGGCGCGCCGATAATCCCGGCCCGGGAAGTCCAGGTGAAATCCAGGTGTCATCCTGTGTCATCCCCGTCAACGTCAAGCATTACAGAACACTCAAAGTGTCATGGCACTCGTTCCACATTTGATGACACTGGCTGATCTATCCGGCCCTCAAATTCTCCGCGTCCTTACACATGCCTACAAACTCAAGCAGCTCTCAACACCCTGGCTCGTACCTCAGGTCACCTCAGGGAAACAACCTCGCCTACGCATGCCCTCGCAGTCCCTATTCAACAAGTCAATTGCCCTTCTGTTTTCAAAACGCAGCACCCGTACACGTGTGGCTGCGGAGACGGCTTCACTATTACTCGGTGGTCGTGCATTGTTTCTGGGGAAAGAAGACATACAGCTTGCGGTGAATGAGTCACCGCGTGACACGGCCCGCGTCATTGGTGGAATGTGCCAAGGCATATTTGCTCGAGTTGGTGACCACTCGGAAATTGAAGTACGTAACCTTTTAACATTTTTCGGGTGGGTGCATTCTGAAAACACCAATGTTTTTCCAGGAGCTCGCAAAGTACTCCCCAGTACCCGTGCTAAATGCACTTTCTTCATATTGGCATCCCACACAAATTCTAGCAGACCTTCTCACACTTCACGAGCATGCGCACCTCTTTGACCCTTCATCTCCTCCACCTACACCCTCAGGAAAGGCACATCCCGCAGATCTTCCCACACTCAGACCATTGACGATTGCATACGTTGGCGATTCTGCCAATGTGTTACACGACATGTTGGTGACTTACCCACGACTAGGCCATAGCCTACGTGTCGCAACACCTCCACAGCCGGCATACCAAGCACCGGCACCTGTGTGGAACCGCGTAAAGGAGCTCAAGTGCGACGAGAAAATATGGTGGAGCAACAACCCGCGGGAGGCAGTTCAAGGTGCAGACGTTGTTGTCACAGATACTTGGTAATCTAATTTCAAAGTTATTCATTCTTGGTGCTGACCCAGTGTACTTCTATCACGCAACAGGATCTCGATGGGGCAAGAAGCGGAGTACGAGCAGCGTGTGAACGACTTCGCGGGCTACCAGGTGACTGAGGCGCTTTGCCGTGAGGGTGGCGCCCATCCCGACTGGAAGTTCATGCACTGCTTGCCTCGAAAGAAGCACGAAGTCGACGACGAGGTTCGTACCTTCATGGCCATCGGTTAGACCACTCAGCATATCATTTATGCCAATTAAACCCAGGTTTTCTACGGCCCACGTTCCCTTGTATTCCCAGAAGCTGACAACCGTAAGTGGACAATCATGGCTGCATTTGAGTGCGTCACCCTACTTCCACTCCTCACATCATACGCTCACTATGTCAACTAGTTTACTTTTCGGAAAATGGGATATCACCGGTGAACGGGAGATTTCCTAGAGTAAAAAAGAAAGGTCCCTCGTAGGGGTCGAACAGCGGAGTTAGGTTGAGCCGCGATATTTTTCATGTTGTCTATCCTCACACCGACCTATTGTCGGTGTCGCAGAAGTACCCCTGGTTTCGCGCTTCGAGCTCCCATGATCAATATTAATATACGATCTCCTTCGTGTGTCTAGTCCAATGTCTTTGCATTCTCTTGGCACTTTATTGGTCGACTGAGGATCCCTTCCGTTCAGCATGGCAACTACAGAAAGGACAGTGACATGCTGAGTTACAGCCCAGTGAATAACAGGACTGTGGCTCAAGTGGATTGCCTGTTCCTTTGTCTGAGGCACCACATGCGGTCCTGCGGTTAGTGTAGTCCATGCAAAAAGGTCAGAAATTTGTTCGTTTTTGGCCATTGTTACCACAAGGAGACTGTAACTTTGATATCTCTGACTTAGGACGGTGGACAGACAATTAACAGGCACCTGGAAAGCTGGAATAACGGTAACACTGCAGCTCCGAATGTGATCATGCCAGATCGGGTCATAAGCAGCAGACGTAGACCGAGGATATGCGAGGCAAAGCAGATACATAATTATGTATTGCCTCTGATAGAAAGCTAGTTCAGGTAGTTCGCACGAACGAGTGGATCATCACGGATCATGAGAAGGGAATCTCCGGAAATATACCATGAGTGGACGAGAGAGTGAACTGTATCAATTCATGATCAACTTGAAACTTCCTTTTATTTACGCGCACTCGTGATGATAAGAATTGGTCGCCATTTGGTTATTCGCAAAGCGCGTAAGAGATGGTACTTGCCTGGCGTCGGTGGAGGACGTTGAACGTAGCGTAGGGACACACGCTAAAATCCCACAATGATTTGCTGTACTCAGAGAGGGATCGCACCAGCGGTCACGCCTGTGTCATGTAGGCTCGCAACTGCGAAATTACAAATGCTGAAAGCTTCGCGGTGCGAAATGCAAAGGCACTCAAGGTGGCGCAAACACTTCGGTCTCTGCCTTGGGAAGGAGATCGGCAAAGAAACAGCTGAGACGTTGGAAATGTAAGAACCGCGCTGCAGAAGTGCGGGACGTTCCGTGATGACGGAATCGATGAGGCCCAAAAGAGATGAGGTGATTTAGAGGGCACTTTACCCCCATTTTGAGAATGCGAGCATAGATAGCGGCGGAGATAATACAAAGATAGGACGGCATGAATCTTGGTACCGGTACCAGTAAGCCTTCCTTCAGGTTGTTTTGGCGGTCCAGTATCTGATCACGTCGATGACAAATCAAAAGGGCGAGTGGTGGTCTAGACAAGATGCAAGGAAGTCGACGATCCGAGAAAGTGTACCTAAGGTCATGCACGCACCGCCAGGACTACAGGGAACAGGTGACATAACCGGTACTAGTTGATTATACATGATAAGTACGGGATGCAAATCGGTAGCAAAATGAGCGCAAGGGAATTGAATTGAATGAAATGAGGTGTGTCGAGAGCCGTGTGAACTATGACGCAAGCCTGGACTGTAACGTTTATACCAAATGCATTCACAAGCCTCAATTTTTTTTCTTGGACCCCACTTCGCCAACTTCGCCAACAACTTCAATGGCAGACGAAAAGCGCGACGTCCGAAACCCCATTCTTTTCGAGTGCGCATGGGAGGTAGCAAACAAGGTCGGCGGCATCTACACCGTCATAAAGTCGAAGGTTCCGGTCACAGTCTCAGAGTTTGGGGACAGGTACACACTCATCGGCCCACTCTCATACAAATCAGCCCCCATGGAAGTGGAAGCCGAGGAACCTACTGACCCTCACATCGCTGCTACCCTCGAGTCGATGCGTGTAAAGGGTGCAAAATGCCTTTATGGTCGCTGGCTGATCGAGGGCAACCCCCACGTCCTTCTCTTTGATACCGGCAGCCAGTATCACCGCCTCGATGAATGGAAAGGCGATCTCTGGAATTTGGCAGGAATACCCACCCCACCCAGCGACCACGAAACCAACGAGTGCATTGTTTTCGGTTACGTCGTGGCTTGGTTCCTTGGCGAGGTATGCCACAATCTCTTTGTGACGGTTCCCGAGTCCGCGCTAACTTTTTGTCCTCTCCCTCTTCAGTACCTCTCTCGCCAGCTTCATACTGCGGTTGTCGCGCACTTCCACGAATGGCAGGCTGGGGTCGCCATTCCTCTCTGCCGGAAGCGGCATATTGATGTTACCACTATCTTCACGACTCATGCTACCCTCCTGGGGCGATACCTCTGCGCTGGCTCAGTCGACTTCTATAACAATCTTCAATACTTCGATGTAGATCACGAAGCAGGAAAGCGCGGCATCTACCACCGGTATTGCGTCGAACGCTCTGCCACCCACTGCGCCGATGTCTTTACTACCGTATCCCATATAACCGCCTATGAAGCCGAACACCTCCTTAAGCGCAAACCAGACGGTGTCCTGCCGAATGGGTTGAACGTCATCAAATTCCAAGCCATGCACGAGTTCCAGAATCTTCACTCGACCTCCAAGGAGAAGATCAACGAGTTCGTACGCGGCCACTTTTACGGGCATGTCGACTTTGACCTCGACAATACGCTCTACATTTTTTCCGCCGGCCGTTACGAGTACCGAAACAAGGGTCTTGACATGTTCATCGAGGCACTGGCACGTCTTAATTACCGGCTGCAATCTTCGGGTTCGAACGTTACCATTGTTGCGTTTATTATCACACCAGCCCAGACACACTCGTACACCATCGATTCGTTGAAAGGTCAAGCCGTCACAAAGCAGCTTAAAGATACTGTGACCGAAATTCAGAACCGGATTGGGGCACGGCTGTTTGACATGGCGGTGCAGTCAAATGGGTATGATTTCTTCGACTTGAAGATTCACAACGCCTGCTCACAGAACGTGTAAGCGACTTTTCAAAGCTTCCTTCCCCAGAACATCTTCTGTCTGAAGAGGACAAGATCCAGTTGAAGCGACGTATCTTCGCGCTGAAACGCAACTCTCTCCCAGCTGTGACAACCCACAACATGGCGGATGACCCGAATGACCCGATTCTGAATCAGATTCGACGGGTTAAGCTGTTCAACGCGACGTATGATCGGGTCAAGGTCGTCTTTCATCCGGATTTCCTGAACGCGAATAACCCGGTTCTTGGTATGGACTATGAGGAGTTTGTTCGCGGGTGCCACCTCGGGGTGTTTCCTAGCTATTATGAACCATGGGGTTACACGCCCGCTGAGTGCACCGTCGTATGTACTGACATGTTTATGCGCTCAATTAATTCGACTGACAATCACACCTAGATGGGCATTCCGTCCATTACAACAAACCTCTCTGGTTTCGGTTGTTTCATGCAAGACATGATCGAGCGGCCGGATGATGAAGGTTGCTATATTGTCGATCGGCGAATGAAGTCCCCGGAAGACTCAGTCAATCAGCTTGCGGAACACATCTTCTCTTTTGCGTTAAAGACGCGGCGACAGCGGATTAACCAGCGTAACCGCGTGGAACGACTGTCTCCTTTGCTGGATTGGAAAAACCTCGGAATCGAGTATTCCAAGGCGCGTCAGCTCGGGCTTCGTCGCGCGTACCCAGATGCCTTTTACTCCAATAGCGAGGCAGAAGACGAGTTTGACTTTGCCTCCGGCCCAGAGAAGTTGGCGATCAGTACCCCAGCGAGTCCCAGATTCAAGATGACAGGCTTTGCCACGCCAGGAGATATCGGAACTCTGACGGAAGAGGCAAGTCTTTTTGAGTTACTTTTTCAGTGTTATCTCTAACCAGATCGTATAGATGCAGGCACTCACTACAAGCGATTATCGTGGAGGGTTCCAGTGGCAGCAATCAAATGAGGATGAAGAGGACAGCTATCCGTTGTATGTGCCTAGTCAAACCTGCTCTAGCTTGATGTTGACATAAGACTGTAGCCCGCTAGTGATGAAGGTCCGTTCTCGTACACCATCTGTCATGTCTGGCGCCAGTACACCTGGTGGTGGGCCGTTCAAGTCGCTGAGCGAAGGCGACCTACGCAAAGCAGACGCAGCTCTATCGCAGGTGAATGGCACCGCGAATGGCAAGTAATGAAACCGTGTTTAGAATGGCGAAGAACATCGATTAAATTTATGTCCGTCGACGTCTATCGTCTACTTTTATCTTGCGTTATATGTTTTGTATCTGTTGTGTTGTACAACTCAAATGGGATGACTGATTCGTGCTCACATAAGCACCGCATCAATCACGCCACGGTTTTTTTATTTTTTTTTATTTCGCGTCTCAGACCACTTTGCAAAATATAAACCGGGCCTGCTCTGGCGATTTTTCGCGTCCTTCCTTTTGCGTGTTTCTCATCATGTCCTTCAATGCCACCCTTGTTGGCTCCTCCGGTCAGCTCACGGCCTCACAGCTCTACTCTACCTTCAGTGTAGACTATGCCCAGTTAAACTGGTTCGAAAGGCAATGGATGGCATGGTATCTGTGGATCGGTAATCCCATAATTGCGACTGGGATTGCTTCCTTCCTCCTCCATGAGGTATGTTCATGGACTTCCGTTTGATGAACGACACTCAATTTCTGTGTAGGCAGTTTATTTCGGTCGTTGCGTACCATGGATCATCATTGATGCCATCCCATACTTCCGCAGGTGGAAATTGCAACCTGCGAAAATCCCTACACCACAGGAGCAGTGGGAGTGTACTAAGGCCGTTCTCTTTGCCCACTTCACTGTGGAGGCTCCCGCCGTGAGTCCTCTGTTGCCTAGTCAATTAACACCGCTGTTAACCGTGTCGTCACTCCCCCAGATCTTCCTCTTCCATCCCATAGCCGAATCCTTTGGTATGACTACCTGGCAGGTACCTTTCCCTACGTGGCAGACTATGCTTCCCCAGCTGGCGTTTTTCTTCATTTTTGAAGACATGTTCCATTACTTCTGTGTGTGCAACATGCCCAGCTCAACCTCGTGGTCCATGCTGATCTTCCGAATCTTATAGCCCACCAGCTCCTCCATACCCCATTGCTATATAAGCACATCCACAAGTTGCACCATAAATACTCTGCGCCGTTTGGCCTGGCTGCGGAATACGCGCACCCGCTTGAAGTGATGATACTCGGAACAGGAACGATTGTCGGGCCTTTGCTGTACTGCAAGTTCACCCAAAACCTGCACATCGTCACTGTGTACATTTGGATCACCCTTCGTCTCTTCCAGGCCATTGATGCGCACTCTGGATATGGTAAGCTTATATCTTACTCACATATAAGCTATACATGACAACTCGTTTTGGAGATTTCCCCTGGTCGCTCCAGCACATAGTCCCGTTCTGGTCTGGTGCTGAGCATCACGATTTCCACCACATGGCATTCGTGAATAACTTTTCCACCTCATTCCGATGGTGGGACCTCATGCTCGGAACGGATACCAAGTACCGGGCGTACCGCCAGCGAGTTAGCGCTGCAACCAAGGGGCTTGATGAGGCACAGCGCAAAGCGGTCGAAGAAAAGCTTGTTGCGGAAGAAGAGGTGGCAGGCCTTGCCGCAGAAAAGGAAGTGGAGCGTAGGGCTGACGGCAAGAAAAACCATTGAATGCTATTTTACGTTTACTCTGCGCGGACCACCTCCCGTACTAATCGATACCCCGCATATACTTTATTTCATTCTATTTCCATGACTGGTGAAGATGACACCTAATCACATCGGATTGATAATCTTCATATAGAAATGTGTTCAATGCACGCATGACAGTGGGGTTTCGAAATGATCCTTCATTGAAATTCTTTCTATGGTCCGCGTCTCTATCTCTTACAACAATTTTGGTCGGTTCTAAGTTAGTAGCCTTGATCCCTAGGCTAGGCATTCGTGGCGGACGGGTTTTCCGATTGAACCGCTGGTACATCCGTCGTCGCATTCGTCGCTGCCGCCGGGGTTGCATTCCGTCCTCTCCCTGGTGGAGGCGGGTGATAGACCTTTTCCTAAACTATCCTCAATAAACCTTGTCACGTTATCTGCAACGGGAGTCCCACCTTTTTCTTTTTCTTTTCTGGCACCGGGGATGGATAGGCCAACTCTGTAACCTCCTGCCACTCCTTGCTTTCTTCGAATTTCTTCCGAATTGGTGCAAGCAGGCTTACAAGGGCATCCGCCACGGCGGCCTTTAAGTCCTTCGGGTGAACCTTGCGTTTCGCAAACGCTTCCCTGAGGGCAGCACATGTAGAGAAGTGCATGGGCCCGCCATACTTCTCGTCCCTTGGTACACTGAATACGGCTCCTGTCGGCGCGCCCTCGGTCGCGAATGGCTTCGGCTGCTCTTCACCGACCTCAGAGCACTCCTTTCCCGATGCACGATCCAGTCGGAGCTCCGATATGGGAATCAGCACGGCTTCGACGAAGGCAAGGACACCATTATCTTCGACATTGCCCTCCTCACAAAATGCTTTCTTGATCTTGCGCCGCACGGCATCGGGTGGGTCAAGGAAATCGATTTTTGAGTCTGGATCAGAAGAGGACATCTTTCCGCCTGCTAGGCCGGGAACCATCGCGTTCATGAGGTGGGCACGTTTGGCATAGCCGAGGCGTGGGAGGTATAGCTCTGCGAACGTGAAAATTTTCCGCTGTATATATTCACCGTCGTCATCAGAGCGTGGAACTTTGGCACACTCGCGCACTTGCGCACCTGGTCAACGCCCCCGAATTGGAAGTCCACGTCCAAGTACTGCTCGTCTAGCGCTGATAGGATGAGCCTTCAACGAAGGTGAGTTTTGCAGTAGGAATGCCAAGTGACTCGAAGACGGCGAGGAGGACAAATTTGTAGTACTTCGTCCGATGCCCGACCAGTTCAAGAGGCGCCTTCATGTTATCGAGGAAGGCGTGCACATCTATGCACGCGTCTCATGATTTGCCACGTCCAGCGTACAACATGCTCACCTGCAAGCAAGATCTTCACCTGCCGAGGTTTAGATTCAGCATAGAGTCAAACGGAAAACCATATCCGACGCATATACCTCGACGTCTGCTCTTAGAAAGTCCGCAATCTTTGTCAGAGGTACGAAATAACCGACGTGCGCTGGTCACCATAAAATTAGATTTGGATCACAAACGGCATTGGCGCATTCTATAACTGACGTCTACCGGTTGGCGCGGTTCCTGAAGCGTGTTCAGCCGTGTTTCTAGACAAGTGACCCCGCGGTACATACCCCAATAGCATTTGGGAGTCTTGCCTTGGACGAGCAATGCTTTGATGGCATCTCCACCGAGAACTTCCTGCAAGCGTCGCGCTATTAAGTGATACTTTTCATCTGGTGTTGCCTGTGACATCGTTTGCTAACGCAGAGATCTTTGGATAGTTATCCTGATCATGAGCAAGCAATAGCCTGAGCAACAATTCGATTCGAGTCACAACCCGGCAATCGCCGAGACTTTTACCGGTCCGGCCAGTGAATCTCAGTAAAGGAGAAATCTGAATTAGTCATCGCCGGCGTCGATTCGGGTCAAGCCGAGACTGCCAAGGCCAACAGTTCGAATCTGAAGATCTGAATTTTTGCACTTTTTTTTTTTTTCTTTTTTGAACTAGAATTTTTGCACTTACTGTAGTCCGTGTAAATAATTATTGAACACGCGTAGCGACTTTTGGTTTAGTTTACATATGCAACTCGACTTTTTTAGTCGACGGTTTATTTTTTCCAAGTCGACTTGTTTTCGACTTTTTTTAAACTTTTTTTTTTCAAAGTTGACTTTTTTCTGTATATACATCTGTATATCAACAAGTGTCCTTTCATTATGCAAAAATTGTATAGTAAAGATAGCGGAGAACGACAAGAGTAAGTTTTGACATCATCATCTTGGGTAGCTGTAAGGATACCTCCCTTACAACATCTCACACGTGATATCCGAGCCGCAGCGACGTCATCTGTCCAGAAGAGCGAAGCCCATCGGAATACCGACGTCCATCTGCATCATCTGAATAGCGACG
>WNFR01016369.1_pt1 | contig 13135 bp, 11 predicted proteins | sample 5400221 | NCBI WGS metagenome assembly WNFR01 (sample SAMN13153357, study PRJNA577476) | soil metagenome | isolation source: 40 cm soil under Madrone tree | place: USA:California | collected 2016-06-14
TGGAACGTTTGTAATAGCATCAGTAAGCCAACTGCGCGGATACGGCCACGCTCCCCGAAGCCCCGACCGGCACGATCAGATTGTTAAGCGCGGTTCCGGTCGAATCCGTCACGCTCTGCGCCACAGCCAATGATGCCGTGCCAGCGGTCACAAACCAATCAATCAACTCGCCAACACATGGCTCGCTTTGCGCACCGCTGAACTGAACACTTAGCTGAGAGACATAGCCGGGAGCGATTGCGGGAGAGGCTGTGATGGTGGTGAAAGAAGATGGCGCAGTAGCATTCGCCAAAATCTTCAATTGCTTGTTCTTCAACTCCACGAAGATGTCGAACTTAGCAATATACCAACAACCATCGAACGTCTCGCCAATATAGCGAGTGTCGCCCCTCTGCGCCTTTGTAACGGTGTCATAGAAACGCAGTTGCCCAAGAGAGCCGTTCGTATACGCGCAGCACACCTCAGTTGTCGTTCGACCGCGAGAAACGTTGACAAGTGTATAGCCGGCAGGAATTGGAAAAGTATATTCAGCAGTGAATGTGATCCCGTCCGCGCTCGCGAGCGCCTGCATCGGCGAACCGGAAGAAAAGTGTAGATATCGGTCCACCGTTATTACGTCGATGCTGCTCCAACCAGACGCGGTTAACAACGGAGTAGAGTCTTGCCGACCCACAAGCCAATCGAAATTGTAAAGGCTTCCGCCTCCCTTGACAACAAGGGCGCGATTGCTTCGAATATCGAGCACTGGCGAAAACCCAGAGCCATTGTAGGCGCTGCGCGGCCCCTGAACTGTCCCGTCGAGTTGTACCGCGTAAAAACCAAACGCAGTCGCGGGATCGAGCACAGCCAGTAACCCTATCCCCTGAAGCCAAGTGAATCCGCCCGCAGATACAACTGGCACGCCATTGAGCGCTACATTCACTGGGCCATACAGCATTTCAAGTGCCATACTGCGCCTCAATCACCGCTGTGATGCCCGCGGTTCCCGGTGTATACAGCGCGGCGGCGGTGCCCTGCGCGTTTGTGTAGCTCGTAATCGGCGTGATCGTGCCGTCGCCCGACGCAATCGACCAGGTCACCGTCCGATTCGGCAGCCCCGAGAGAGTGACCAGTGCGCCGGTTGAATCGGCGTACACGCGTGATGGAGTAACGATAAGCATCAGCCGCGCTTCGCAAATGCGTCACTAAGATGGCGGTCGATTAGATCGCCCACCGTAGTGTGCGCCATCTCCGGTGACAGTACCAAATTCACAGCGCTCGTGGCACCCTGGCCGGCATGCCTGGTAGTAATCCTGGGCGCAGTGCTCTGATCCGTACCCCCGGTGCGTGAAAGTCTGACGGAAGGCTCAATACGGCTCGGTGCTACCAGCCCTCCGTCAGCATATCCCGGCACGTAGCCCTCGGCCGCCGCGGGGGCGCTGGGAACGGCGTAGGCGCTATCCGCTGCCACCATACCGGGCGGCACCGCCGAGGCCAACGGAGATACCAACCCGTCGACCAGGCCCCCGTCCCAGTAGCCGCCCAAAGGCGCCGCGGGCTGCAGCACCCCCGTACGCGTCACTACATTGTCGAGCATCTCGGGCACGCGCGCCGGGCCCTGGGTTGCGATCGCCGGCTGGAGTAGTGACGGCACCACGCCGCCTTGCGCGAAACCGCGGCCAGGTGCAGGGCGGCCACCCCATGATGAAATTGCAGACATGCCGCGATCGTTGAATGCAGTTAGGAACTGAATCGCCCCAGGCTGCTTAACGACTTCCTGACGATGCACGAATTCGCCCGCGTGAACGATGCCTGCAGGCTGGTACTTGCCACCCGGGCCGGTATAGCCGCCAGGGAAAAATTGTCGAAGTAGCTCGGGGTCTGCTCCTGAAGCGCCTGCCTGGACGGTCCCTCGATACACCGTGCCATCAGGCAGTATCGACTTCCCTGGGATGAGCAGTGTGGGGTCGACTCCTGGTCCATTGTCAACGAGCGTTCCCGCGTACGTACTGGCGCCTGATGATGGCGCGTAATTAGGTTGCCCATCGGGACCGAACGGTTGTACGGTGTCCGCGAGCGCGCCCGTGTCCTCGCCTGTTGCACCAAATGGCTGAATTGCACTCGCTTCCGTTCCTGTATCGGTGCCTGCGGCCTGTGCGCCCGTAGCAGAGATTGGGGAGCCACCTAATGCCTTTGCCGCAATGGTGCCTAATGCCAATACAAGGCCAAAGATACCCTTTTGATCGTTATCCTTGCCGCCGTGAAAGATTCCGCTGCCCGCGAGCCCTGATCCCGGTTGAGTTGCAAGTCCTGCGGTAGCTTCCGCATTAACGTAGTCGGCAAATTGCTGCTGCGTGAGCGGTGGCTTAGGATCGGTCGCGCTGGCCGGTCCAAGTTGAACACCGCCTCCGTCGGCATATCCCTTTATGAATCCACCACCCGTATAACTAGCAACTGCTTGCATCCCGCGTCGGTTAAAGTCCGCGAGGAATGATAGGGCGCCCGGTTGTCTGACGACCTCGGCGCGGTGTACAAACTCCTGGCCATGTACGATTCCAGCGGGCGTCGTCGGTGATGCGGAACCCGTGTATCCGCCGAGCGCAAATGGGATGGAACTTGCTGCGGCACTGGTATCCGTCCCTGTGGCAGCTGCGCCAGTGCTCGCGATGCTACTTAAGCTAGCCAGTCCTCCGCCACCACCTGCACCGCCAGCGAGCGAGGCGCTAATGGCTTCGGAGAGTGTTGCAGCGCCCGCGGCAAATACTTCGCTCAGGGCTGCAACAACCGTTGCACTACCCGTTGAAAACGCCGCCGCGATCGGAGCCGCGCTGGCGGTCGCTGGCCCGGTTTCCTCTAAGCTTCCAACAATATTGCCGATCCCGCCGCCGCGACCCTGGTTCTGTTCGACTCCAGGGATGACGGCATTCGGGACCCCTAGATTGCTGGTCGGTGGGGTGACCCCGATGAAGTTGGCGAGTGACGGGAACAGCCCAAGGAATCCGCCTGGGCCGCTTGCTCCCGGGCCAGTGCCTCCTGCAGTGGGTTTAAATAACTGTGACGCCAAATCATCGACAAATCCCTTCGTAAACGTCGAAACGAATGCATGCTCCAGCGACTTCTCGATGTTCTTGACCGCCTGGTTCGCGGTCTCGGTCTTCTCGATAATGCCATCCAGTGCCTGGGACACAGAACTTTCAAATGCCCCTTTAAGCGCGACGTTAAGCTCACTGGTGTGCGAGCGCAACTCCAATACCTTCAAGTCCAACTCACCGATCTTTTCGCGGAGCTTATCTGCAGCGGGCGATCCTTCATCCCCGATGGCGATCAGGTTAGCGAGTTCCTTCTGCGTCTCCGGGATCAGCTTTGTAGTTAATACTGCGGCCTCGGCTTCATCGGCCGCGATCACTCGCTGGACCGCCTCGGCATGCGAGATGTACCCGGCAATCTCTTCCACCTGCGTGGTCTTCACTACCGTGGCATTGGCCCGTTCCGATACCGTGGCCGCGCTTTCGGTCTGCGCGATCTGGTCCGTGATCTGCGACACCTGCCTCAGCCTATCGAGCGACTGCTCAAATTCCTGCAATGGCGTGGCCAGGTCATCCAGTCCCCTGTCCTTGAACTCTTTGACCCGCTTCTGCATGTTATCCAGTAGCAGGTCATATTTCTTATGGAACGAGTCGAGTGCCGATTCCGCAACGTTGCCCTCCAGGCGTGCGGTCTCCGCCTGTACGCCCTCGGTATCACTGGTAATCGTTCGTTGTTCAGTGACAGCCTTTGTCTGTAATGTCTTCCGGTCAGCGTCCTCCGCAATACCAACCAGCAGCGCCACGCGTTGTGCGCCTATCTTATACAGGTCTTTCTCGGTCGCGAGCCGTGTGGCCAGGGTCTGTAGACTCTTATTCTCTATGATGTTCACGTTACCGGTTACGCTCTCCAATTCCTCCGTGGCCCGGTTAAGTTCCTGCTGTAGCCGTAGCTCCTCGGCACGGAACCCATGATCATCCTTTTTGCCGATCTGCTCGTTGAGCCCAGCGATCTGGTTCTCAATCTCGCGCCGCGTAATAGGCAACGTAACGAGTCTGGTGTCGAGACCTTTCTGTAGTACATCGCGCTCAGAAACAAGCAGCGCGATCTTCTGAGCCTGAGTCTCGTAGCCCTGCGTAAGTTGATCGACGCGATGGAATTCAATTTCAAATGCCCGCGCCGCCTCAGCAGATTGAGCCGCGATGCGGGCGCGACCCTGCTCGGCCGGGGAACCACTGAATGCCTGCCCAGGGCGAGTTGCCGTGCCGCCAAGAGTCGGTGCCCCTTCAGTTAAGGTGGGTGGTGCAAATGCGGAAGCAAGTAAAAAGCCGCCGCCAGGGGATATGCTGGTAGCAATACGCGCAGCTGTCGCTACGCCAGGATGATCATCAAGCCACTTTTGTGCTTCCTTCACGGCATTAATCGCGCTCGCCATACCGTTGAGCAGCGAGGTCAGCAGCCCAAGCGCCGATTGTACTGGCCCAGATTCTGCCAGACTCGTCGTCATGTTATGCCAGGCGTTGCCGAAATCGCGGGATGCCTTCTGTAGCGGTGTTAGCCCGCTTTCCGACAGACCGCGCAAATTACTAGACAGCGCGTCTAACAGCGCCGCGGTCGCCTCCGCTTCCTTGCCCTGCCTGTGGAGGGCGGTGATCATGACTTCCTGATCTGGGGTTAAGTGTATATGAGCCTGTTGTAATCTCTTCAGACCCTCAATCGGATTTTCTAGCGCATTCGCCAATACCTTTGCGGCCTCGGGGACCTTCACACCGAGCGCCGCCGCGAGATCACCGATAGTCGCCTTAGCCTGATCGAATTGCGCCTTGTTGATGAATGGCGCGCGCGCTAACGCATCGACCGCAGCGGTGGCTTCCGCTTTGTTGACACCGTGAAGCTGCTGTACGTCGTCGATGGCCTGACGAATTTGTGTGCCGGTTAATAGTGCACTCTTACCAGTCGCGGATAACGCCACCTCGATTAATTTTACAGATTCACGGGTCTTTTCCGCGGAATAAGCAAGCGCGCTAAAGGACAATGCTGCGACGCCAGCCGCCGCGCCGGCAAGCACTATCGGGTGCTCCAAGGCCACCATCGCGAGTCTGGCGAACCCACCGTTCTGTGCCAATACTGACAGTGATCCGATCGCACGTGTAGTTTTTGTGCCTCGATCGTCCTGATTAAAATTTGTTGATGGGCGATTTCCGCGGGGTCAAGCCCTGCCTTAGCAGCCCTGTACAACGCGATCTCGGCCCGCGTCTTACCGTATAGGTCCGCCTCCTCTTGCAACTTCTCCGTGGTCGTAGATATGTTGATAGTAGAATGTTGCGCACGCCTGAACTCGTCCTCATACGCCAGGCCAAATTGCTCAGTCTGCGCCTCAAGGGTCCCGGCAAGGGCTCCCCCGAACTGCCTGCTGCGCGTAGCCTCGGTGATCTGGTCAACTGTAGAAGGGCGTGTTATAACGATCTTATCATGCAGGTTATCAAGTGCCGTGATGCCTTCAACCCCGGCTGCGGTCGCAGCAATAGCCGCTCGTTCCGCCTCTTTGGCGGCAAGCGCAGCCAGCTTTTGGTCCTCGATCGTCTTTAGCAGATTTTGTTGAAGTTCGATTTCCGACTGACTCAAGCCCGCCTTCTCTGCCCGATACAGTGCGATCTCGGCCCGTGACTTACCGAGTAAGTCTGCCTCCTCCTGCAACTTTAACGTGGATGGTGAGATCTGGGCTGCAACAGCAGACGCTCCGGCCTCGGCACCCTTAGCTGCCGCAGCGGCCTCAGCCGCCTTAACCGCGACAGCATGGGCCTCGACGGCCTTCGCCGCTGCGATCTCTGCCGCCGTAGCCTTAACTGCCGCAGCCTCGGCCTCCTTGATAGCGATGGTATTAAGACGCTGCGCCTCACTGGCCCGGATCAACGTCTGTTGGTAAGTGGTCTCAGCCCCGGTAAGCCGTGTCTTTTCGGCACGGTATAACGCGATCTCGGCCCGTGACTTGCCGTAAGTTTCAACCTCTTCCTGCAGTTTCTTGGTAGATGAAGCCAACTCATCAAACGGCGTCGTGGGCTCCGGTGGAGGTGCTGCGGTTGCCACCCTCCTGGTCGTTGTGATCGGCCGGCCGTTCCGGTCACGGCCTACGACGCGCGTCGTGGCCGTCGCCCTAGCCGCAGCTAGCCTGGCCGCCGTGGCATCGGCCTCCGCCTTCTCGGCCTGCGCGGCCAGCAATGTAACTTCAGCCTCAGCTACTATGACTTCTGCTTGTGCCAAAGTCGCAGCGGTCTCGGCAACTCGCGCCTGGGCCAGGACCTCGGCTTGTTTGAGCGCCGCCGCAGCCTCGGTAGTCCTAGCCACCGCCAATTCTTCAATCGTAGCGGTGGGTTTAGCGGGGCCTATCGGAGAGATCGGTTTACCCTTGCCATCGCCGCCTTCGCCATCATCACCACCCCCTCCGCCACCAGTCGGCGGCCGGCCGCCTCCGCTCGGCGGCACACCGCCACCAGCACCAGCACCTCCAGGAGTGGCCGGGGTAAGTTGCTGGGTCCTCGGTAAGAAACGGCCGGTAGCAGGGTTGCGCTGGCGCGCGACGATAACTTGTGTGAGGGCCTGCTCGGCGGCGGCCGTGGTGGTAGCGGCGGCGGCCTGTGCGCCCAGGGCCTCGGCAACCTTCACGGCCTCCGTGGCCTCAGCCCGTTGCGCGATAACCAGCGCTTCGGACGAGGCTACCTGTTCAACTTTGGGCGCAGTAGTTTTAACCACCGCTTGTGCCTGGGCCGCATCGACCCGGGCCTGCGCCTCGGCTATTAACCTGGCCCTGGTCTCGCGGGCTGCATCGACGCGAGCCTGGGCATCTGCCACTAACTTGGTCTTGGCCTCCGCCGCCAGCTGGGCCTTAGCCTCTGCGGCTGCCGTCTTAGCCGCCGCCTTGGCCTCAGCAGCCTCCGCCTTGGCCGCTAACTTGGCTGCATTGACCTCGGCTTTGGCCGCCGCTTGTCCCCTGACGGCGTCGACGCGGTCTTGAGCCGCGGCAATCTGCGCGGCGCGAGCTTCCGAGGCCGCAGACTCCTGCTCCGCATCAATCAGGGCCTGAGCCTTCTTCGCCGCCGCACGGGCCGCGGCCTTCGTTGCAGCTTGCGCTTCGGCCGCGTCGATGCGACCTTGCGCTTCAGCAATCAGGCGAACACGGTTGTTCGCTGCGGTTACGGCTTGCGCCTGGGCCGCCTTCTCGGCCACCTCTTCAGTCGCAGCGACCGGGGCAGGGGTGCGTATGTAAGTGGCTTCTAACCGGGCGGCCTCTGCCGCCTGGGAGGCAGTGGGCTTGACTGAAGTGCCGAAGCCTGGTGGCCGGCCGCCACTACTTATATAGGCGGGTGTCGGTATTCCACCTTTTGCTATTGCATCGTCATAACGTTCACGGTTGCGGCTACTGGCATCCGCAAGGGCTGCCTCATAACGAGCCTTAACCGTAGCGGCTGCTGTTGCTGCCGCCTGTGCATCCGGCACAGAGGTCCTACTAACCGCATCCCGTAAAGCACGCGAATTGGTATCGGCCTCCGCGCGGAGCCTGGCGCGCTGGCCATACAGGTCTTGTGACCTGGCCATGATCTTATCTTCCGCTATGGACTGCGCGACCACGGCCCCGACGTTCTTCTCAACCGCCGCGGCATTTGCCTGTTCGGCAACCGTATCTGCCCGAGTCGCTGCCAGGGACTCTGCGCTAGAGGTCGTCGCCGCCTGTTCGGCCAGCTTTTCGGCCTGCCTGGCGGCAACTTTAGCCTCAACCGCGGCCAGGAAGCGTTGCAACTGTGCCTGTTCCGCGGCCTCATCGGTAACCTTGGTGACGGGCCCAGCGGTAACTTTGGCCTTGGCTGTGGTCAGGGCTTCAGTGGCCAGGATTGAGCGCTGAAGCTGCGCTTCCTCTTCGGCCTCAGCCCGTGTGCCGAATGAGCCCGTGGGTTCACCACCGCCCTGGGAGACGCCGAAGTCGCGCCGTCCGCGCTTGACCACGGCGAATGAGTCGGCGGCAGCGGCACGTTCAGCCGTTACCTGCGTAGCGATTGCTGCAACATTTCTCTCAATCGCCGCCGTATTAGCTTGTTCAACCAGAGTCTCAGCGCGTTTTGTCGCACTTTGTGCCTCAGTGGCCAGCGTTACACGTTGAAGTTCAGCTTCCTGTTCAGCCCCGCGACGGGTAGCGAATGGCCCGATGGGTTGGCCTTCGACCCCTGTGTCCGCGGATCGTCTAATGACCCCAAAGCTGTTCCTCCCTGATTGCACAACGCGAAAGGTGTCTTGCGCCGCGGCTTCTCGCGCCTGGGCACGGGACACATCTGCAATGGCAGCGGCCAGGTTCCTTTTGGCTCCTGCCGCAGTGTTTGCGGCTGTAGCATCACGCGCCAACGCTTCCGCTAACTTGCCCGCGCCCGTGGTTTCGCTGTCTACTGCCTTGCCGACCGCATCAGTGGCCGCAGCTAATTGCTTAGTCTGTGCAGCAGAAGTTATCGAGGTCGCCCCTAACTTACTGACTGCAGTGTCTGCCTTGGCGGCAGCGGCCACGATCCGGTCGAGCGATGTCGTACCCTTATCAACGCCCGTGGCATCGACATCAATGACTAAACCAGCAATGTCTTTAGACTCGGCCATTGCTTGTTCCTTTCATCCTGATCTGGTCCAACGTCATTAAGGCCATCGCTTCCCACCCGACTATCCTGCGACCGGTCATGGAGGCCCATGCCTGGATCGACTGCCAGTTGACCGCTCCGATTGTAAACTCAGCCAGATAGTTGATCAAGTAGGCAAATTCCACTGGTTGTTGTGTAAAGGTTACCTTCAGCCGTGCTTGCGCCCTCTTAATATGGGCGTAGCGGTCTCGGATTGCTGATCCGATTCGTCGCTGCTCGTCGGCCCAGGCGTAAAGGCTGACGAGTCCTGGCCGAAAAAACGGCTACGGTCCGTTGAAATGTTCGGGATCGACATCGCGATTGATGGCGCATTCTTTAACAGGTCCCGTAGTGCCTCAGGCGTAAACGGGTCAACGAAGCTCCAGCCGATAACAAGCTTCTCAACATAATTGGCCAATAACTCATCGGCCAGTGCATCGCGCAATTCCGCATCGTCCTTTACCGAAGAGTCAGATTTAGTCTCTCTCAGGTCCGCCAACCCACGATTGAGTTCCGCCACCGCCTTACCGAAACGCTTGCTATCTGGTCCGATCACTAATAGCCATTCGCCCGATTCCGTGCCATCCGATTTCAAGAGTGGCACCTTAATGCCCGCTTCGCTCTTAGGAACCGTGTAAAAGTCTGATACCTTCATTCGCTTGCCCTCTGTAATGTTTTCAATGCGTCCTTCGCCTCATCGCCGCCGTTGAAGCCTAGGCTCACGTCGACGATACGTCGCGCCCGCCCACGGCTCGATAGCCGGTCGATGGCTCCATAAAACAGATACACCTGGCGCAGGGTGTATCCACAAATCTTGTCGAACGTGTGCCCGTGTGACACCAGATCCTGTACGATGCTTGACCAACGTTCAGTCTTAGTGCCTGGCTTCGGTATGTCCTTAGACAGCCATTTATTATTCGCTTGCTCAAATGCTTTGATCAATGCTGCCCAATCCTCATCCTCCAGTCCCGCGATCTCCAGCTGATCATGTCCGCAATTATCTGCAAGTACATGGACCAGACCTACGCTATCGCCCTTGGAATTATTATCAAGAGCCACGCGCGCCCGGTCACTGAGGCGCGTGCCCTCAATGATCGTATACTCATGGCAATTGTAGCGCACACCCGAGAAAGCGGAGACGGAAAACTCCGGGAATAATGTCCCAAAGTCTTCCGCTCCTGGTCTCACCCGTGGCGCGATTAGCCGCGCCATTTGACTTAGACCGCAGGCTCGTTCGTTACGATGCGCCCGAAGCCACCCATGTTGGCGATATTGGCATTAACCGCATCGTAGATGACCGCACCCGTGAGGTCAAAACTACCCCAGTCTTGGTCAATTAGCCCAAAGATCTTCGCCGGGGTGAACTGCACGCGGAACAGGTCAACATGCACCTGGTCTCCCGTGAAGGTGTTCACACCATCGAAAATCACATACCGCTCGGGCGGAGTGACCTGGCTCATCATCTCGATCACTTCGACCGTCGCGTAGGTGTACGCCGCCTTGTACGGCTGCGTGCCGGGGATCGCCAGCATCGTCACCACGCTACCGTTCTGAATGTAATCAGTACCGGCAACGAGGGTGAGCGGCGTACCGGCCGAGTCAACGATAACCAATGCAGACACGGCGTTCTGTGCAAGTTGCACGGCATCGCCGATCGCCAGGCCCGCAGGGAACACCTCGGCCGAGACTGTCGCACCCGCGACCGATGCCTTGGTACCATACAGTGACAGCACCAGGTTTTCCCAGTGGAACTCGGTCACCGTCATGTTGAGGTCTGCCTTGCGCTCCTTCATGAGCCTGCCGTACAGCAAACGCTGGCCGCTGAACGACTCGTACTTGTCACTGATGCTCGGCGACAAGGCCACTTCGGCCTTTTCGACATTGCCCAGCCACGTCAATTTGCCAGGCTTGCCGGTTGTGCCGTCACGTAGCGCGGTGTACACCTTGCCTTGTAGACTGAAAAGTTGATTAGACATCGCGATGAACTCCTAAGAAAAAGATTAAGGTTAGAACGACCTGGTATTCAACGTTGCCGCAGCCACCGACTGCGAAGAAACACCCGGCCGCGCACCGCGAGGACCGGACAGAAACTGTAAAAGGGAGACAAGCGACCGGCTGCCCGGCTTTCAGACTTCCGATGGATGATCAACATTCGCTCCCATTGTGGACTCCTAATTCCTCTGCCTTGCGAATCGGCTGAGGCGCCTGTCATATAAACTTTAGACCTTGGGCTTGGCATCACGCACTATCTCCGAGATCCTAGCCATTGTTACACGGACCATACCAGCCGGCGCCTGGCGCGAGAATCCCTCTTCACTCCGGATCTCGTAGCCGCCGCCCTTGAGGCGCGTGCCCTTCTTAACCGGTAATGGAAAGAGCCCGTACTCCAGCACATCGATTTGGGGCAAATCATTGGTAAGATAAGTCCGCTTACCGGCGCCGCCCTGCCTCGCAAGCACCTCCTGGATGGCCAGAGAACCGGTCGGATCAATACGCTCGATGGTGCCCACGGCCGGGCTCCCCGTCGTAGTCTGCCAATTACCGCGGGCCAGGCCGCCAACGCGCTCGGTGTAGCCGCCGCCCGGGTCTACCGGCGTCGCCATGATGATCCCTGAGAACAGTTTAAACGTAATTGCGCGCACATTCGCATCGAGCACCTCCTCGGTCTTCTGGGCCCAGGCGGCGATGCTCTTTGTGAATTTGTTTGAGCTTACGATCATGAAAAGGCTCTGTCCACGCTACCATCAAAGGTGATGGTGAGCGCGACCTGCTGATAGCCGCCATAGATGCGGACCGTGTTATCCTGTGAGCGCTTGATCCGGAGCTTTTGCGTGTTGGCCGTATTCGCAAACAGGCGGCGTGGCTTGTAATAAGCCAAGATCTGGCCGACCAGTCCCTTTTTGAGCCGGCCAGTGCCGATGTTCATCTCATCGAAGCAGTCGATCTGCAGCATCCGAATATACTTGTCGACCGTCTGCAGGGACTGGTCATTGCTGACCGGTAGCACCGTGGCATAGGTATAGGGGCCGGTGTCGGGCGGCGTGAACGCTATGCCCTCGCTCCCGTACGGGATCGGAGTCGCCACAGCTAACGCGTTCAGGTATGTGAGCGTCGCCATGAGGTCCGTGTAAGACTTCATCATGATGCCGTCGATGTCCTGGATGTCGATCATTTGCGCATGACCAGGATGTATGCGATTGCGACTACAGTAGGCTTGATTATTCTGGGTTTACCCAGTACCTGCCACGCCTGCCCTTCGAACATCACCTTGTCATCAAGCTGAGGAGCCACGCTCCCGTCGATGAGTAGTTCGCGGTCCTGGCTCTCGACGTTGCTCGTCTTGACGACGCCGCCGACGCCGCGCCCGGTTATCTGGTAATCGGCCGAGCGCGCCAGCCAAATGCCGACCGTAGACAGTACCTTGTTGCTGGCACCGCTGATCAGTCCGGTCTCTGAATTGTAAGCACCTGGCACCGCGCGCAACAGCTGGATCACCGTGCCGTTGCCCTTCGGCGGCGGCTGCAGCAGCTTGGTCGCGATCTTGGCCATGCGGTTATAATCGATTGCCATTGGGTTTAGCCGCGGATCGCGACCACCCCCTGGGTGCGTACGATGTCCTGAATGAAGCGCATTGCCCTTTCGACCGCTGCCACGTATATTACACGTGCATTGTCGGCATAGCGCTCGCTGACCGCGCCCGAGATTTCGCAAGTACATACTGCGCGTATAGCAACTGCACCGGGATCTGGTTCATCAGCAGCGGCCAGCCGTCAACGATCACGTCATAGCGCGGCCACTTGAGGGCTTGCAATTGTTTCCACTTGAAACCCTTGTAGTCCATGCGTTCAAGATAGTTCATGGCCTTTAGCATTAATACTTCACAAGCGGTGACGGTGACCGCGGTGTACGATACCTTGAACGGCTGTGTGAATCCGGCAATCCGGTTTATGGTTAGCATTGCAGTGGATGCGGCCCACGAGTAATCGGTACCAGGTGCTAACGTGGCAGGAGAACCAGCAGAGTCAATGATAGTTACACCTAATGCAAGCAGATGTGCCAATGTCACTGTCTGACCCGCAGTGACCGTGGCTAATGCCTCATCGAGCACTGGTGTTCCCGGTAGCGTCTCGCCGTGGGACGCCGCATAGTCCACTAATCCGGCGATTGACCCGTAACTGTTTGTCGTTGGATCAGTACCAGTACCATCTTCCACCACGAGTAAATTCATGATGAATTTACCCTAAGTACACGTTGATACTAAGGCTCACGGCGTGCACCTCTCCGTTGCCATCTCGCGTCACCGAGCCCGACACCGACATCGAGATCGGCGGTTCTGATGGGTCATCCGCCAGTAGATCAATGGAACTTTCAATAGCGGTCTCCGTTTGGCTTCGATCGATCTCGTGTGCCGGCTGCCCGATCGCGACCTTTGACAACTCGGCCTTGGCATTGTTCAGGGCCTCTGCCTTGGTCTTGCCCGA
>WNFR01005339.1_pt1 | contig 13134 bp, 12 predicted proteins | sample 5400221 | NCBI WGS metagenome assembly WNFR01 (sample SAMN13153357, study PRJNA577476) | soil metagenome | isolation source: 40 cm soil under Madrone tree | place: USA:California | collected 2016-06-14
GGGCTGATTTGGAAATCACTGGGCCACGACCATACGGCGATCTTTGAGGAGTGGAACTACATGCACCTCCGCTTCTTCACGTACCGGGGATTCCGACGATTCCTCGAAACGGTGGGGCTCGACCCTGAGCGGTTTTTTTGGGACTTCGGCACGCTGGCGCACTACAATCAGCCGGAAATGATTCTCGGCGCGCAGCTGGAAAAGCAGCGGCAGGGACTACCCTTGTCTCGTCGCGGGCGGCTGGGTCTAGCCATTCTGGATCCGGCCTATCGCGTCTTCAACCTGGTTTTCCCCAAGGCACTCCGTCACGCCATTGTCAGCCGAGCTCCCGGCCTGCTATGCGCCGGGTTCTACGTGCGGTGTCGCTTTCGTCCCACTGGTTGAGGCGGGCTCACCGCCCGGTAAGAGCGCGGCTTCCAGCACGCGAGACGCGACCCACGCGGCGGCGCCGCAGCCAACCAACCCCAGCAGCAAGCGAACGAGGCCTCCAGGACCCCACGGACGCGACGGAACCGCCGCTGCCAGGGTGAGCACGGCTATGCCGACGACCCCCACACTTCCAAACCACGCGGGACGCCACGGAATGGGGTAGGCGCGCTGCGCGAGGATCCAGGTTGCCGCCGTGATAGCTGCGTTTGCGATGAACCACGCCGCCGCGCCTCCTGCGGTCCCCGCCCAGAGCACTAGCGGTGTGCCGATCACGATGTTGAGGGCCAGCCCTCCAAGATAGAGGAGGGACAAGGCATTCGTGCGCTGAGTGAGGTAGAGACCGACGCCCACAGGATACTGCATCAAGGTCATGAGCTGGGTCAGAAGCAGCCATGGGAATACGCGCTCGGCCGCACGGTAGGCGGAGGATGTCAACACGCTGAACAACTCGGGGGTCATCAGCCCGAGCGCGGCGATGACGCTCCAACCAACCGCCCACGTTGCGGCGAGAATGAGTCCATAAATGCGCGGACCGTCACTTTCCTTTCCGATCCGAAACATCAACCCGCCCCACGCGATTCCGAACGGCTGAACGAGCAGGAGTGCGACCACGCCCGCGACCTTCGTCGCCGCCGCGTATATCCCCACCTGGGCGAGCGTACCGAACCACGTCAACAGATACCGACCCGACGTGGCGAGAACCGTGATCGAGAGCGAGCTCACCACGATAGGCATGCCGTAGCGAAGCATCTGCTTCAGTTCACGCCACTCGCCCGGTCGCCCGAGGCTACTGGACGTTGCTGCACCGAGGAACACGATGCCCACCAACTCGCCGGCCATGCGCCCATAGAGAACACCACTCACGCCGCCCCGAAGGATGGCCACGGTGTAGATACTCGCGCCTACCGTGGCGAGCAGACGTAGGACCGAAGCGACCGAGTAGAGAACGGCGCGGCGTTGACACCGGAGTTCGGTGAGCAAGACGTTGCTGACCACTCCGGTCAACACCAGGGGGCCAAGGGTCCAGAACGACCACGCAGGCGAGATGCCAAGCACGGTCGCGGCCTGCGTTACGCCACTGATGGCAATCGCGCATCCACCCACGGCCGCAATCCCCCCAGCAAGCAGGAGGGTCGCCGAGAAGAGCCGTGTCCGACGCTCTGCCGGCAGGTCCGTGAACCACTTCAGATAGCCAACATTGGCGCCGAGCGTACAGATCACGACCGCCACCTGTATTACAGCCTCGAGCAGCGCGTAGACGCCGAACGCCGCAGGGGCGAGAAACCGTGTGTATAGTGGAATGAGCACGACGCCTGCAGCACCTACTGCCACTGACCCGAGGAGATAGACCGCGGCGTCCCCCGCCAGTTCCCGCACGAATTGCAGCACGCTCGAGCGGCTCATCCGCGGGCTCCGGCGCGGGCTGCTACCGAGTGCTCCACGACGTCGGCGACCTGCGCACCGATGCGCGACCAACTGAGCTCTTGCGTCACGACGTCTCGTGCCCGCTCCGCCAGGTGGGCTGCCTCACCATGCGCGCGCAGGAGTCGACCGATCGCAGCCGCAAATGCGTCCGCCGTGAACGGTACTACCGCCGCGGCGTGCCGCGTCCCGAGCCAGGCGGGAAACTCCCCGCCCGGGCTCGTGACCACCGGCCGTGCGGCTGCGGCCATGTCCCCCAGCTTGTGCGGCCACCGACCGCGATTTACCAACGTGTCCTCCAACGGCAATGACAACACATCCGCGCACGCCAGGTACCAGGGGAGCTCCTCGTCGGCAACGCGCCCCGGGAGCACGAGCCGCTCGAGGCCGGCTGGCGCGCCCCGGAGCCGCTGGGGAGCGAGCGGTGCCTGGCCCACCACCAAGAGCCTGATCTGGGGAAACTCCTGCGCGAGGAGACCGACCGCCTCGAAAAGCAACTGGAATGCCTCGGGCGCATCACTGATCGTGCCGATGACCGCGGCATCGAGCGGGATTCCCAAACGCGACCGCGCCGCCTTTCTGTCGAGCGGGCGGATGTAGTCTGGATCGACGCCTTCTCTGATCAGCGAGATCCGCTCGCGGGGTATGCCCAGAGATAGGGCACGCTGGCGCAGGGTCTCGCAAATGACCGTCAGGTGGTCCGCGCGATGCCGAATGAACTCTTCGAAGACTCGGTCAATGCGGTGCGCCCAGCGCCGCCCACCAAACCGGTACGACGCGCCCGCATGCCAGTCACACCAGTCCGACAACAGCGTGAACCGTTTCCAAAAACGGGTCAAGAACACGGGAGCGGAAACGTTCGGCTGGTACTCGAACGCATACACCGCGTCGTAGCGGCCGAAGGCGATTTCCCGAAGCCGAAGGCCGATGTCGAGTGGCCCGCTGGCGTGCCACGGCAAGAGCTCGTCCAACAGGCACGGGCACTCGACGATTCGTAATCCTGAAGCGTCGAGCCGCTCCTGCGGACGAAAGCGCTCGTCCTTCGAGACGGTCATCATCGTCGCATCGTGGCCCCGCCGCGCGAGCTCTCGCCCGAAACCGAGGGCCCGGTGGTACGTTCCCTTGCCTACGCGGTTCGCGTTGAGCAACAGCAGCTTCATCGCGAGCGGCGTCGCGCGGCGGCGTAATGCACCGCGGCCAGAAAGCCGTCAGCCATGCGCCCGTCGTCCCAAGTGGCGATCACTTCCCGTGCACCCCTGCTGAGGCGCTCTCGAAAGGTCCGATCGGAGAGGATGCGCTCCAGCGCGCTCGATAGGGGCGCGACCTCGCCTTCGGCAACGATTTCCCCGTTGCGGCCGGGCTGCACGAGGCCACCCATCGCCGCGCCGACCGCGGTCGTTGCCACGACGGGTGTGCCCTGGTTGAACGCTTCGTTGATCACGAGCCCCCACGTCTCCCGACCCGCCGGTACCGTGACCGAGGGCAAGACAAAGACGTCCGCGAGCGCGTAGAACGGAACGGTCTCGAGCTTCGGAACGTACCCCGTGAACACCACGCGATCCGCGATCCCCAGCTGTTCCGCGCGATCCCGTAGGAGCTGTGCTCGCGTCCCCTCTCCCACCAGCACCAAGGCGCTGTCGCTGCGCCGCAGGGTCGCAAACGCCTCGAGCAGTGTTTCGAGGCCCTTCGAGGCCTCGAGCCGACCCACGAACAAAACGACGCGCCGGTCCCCCAGACCGAAGCGGTCCCGGAGAGCCTGAATCTCGGCGACAGAAACGGCGCGGTTGTACGACTGATTGTCGACGGCGTGGGGCGCAATGAAGATCTTGCGAGCGTCGACACCAAGGGAGACCAGATACCGCTTCACGTGCTCGCCATAGACGACGACCGCGTCGGAGACGCGGTACACCAGGCGCGTCAAGGGGTAGGTGAAGACATGAAATAGCGTGCGCGGGTGGCGCCACATCCCGGTCCAGAGAACGAACGGTTTGCCCCGCAGCTTGGCGATGATCAGGGCGACGGGCAGGGCGAACCGCCCCGTGATGCACTTCAGAATCACGTCTCCATCGTAGCGCCAGACGATGGGCAGGAGCCGCGGAGTAACGCGAAACCATCGCGTCAGCGACAGCCCCTTCAGGTATTCATGCGGAAAGTCCCCGGTCTGGCGACCGTGCCTCTGATCCCAGTACCACTCGTCGCCGGCCGAGAAGAATACGAACCGCACGTCCGCACGCCGGGCGAGGATCTCGAACGTTCGCACACGGTAAGGGGGGCAGAAATTGGTGACAAACAGGAAGCGCATCGCTGCTAGGGCCGGCGCGCAACGAGAAGGTTGTCCAGGGTATCGCCGGCCCCGCCGTAGATTCGATCGAGCGCCCACCCGGCGCACTGAATGACCGCGACGAGTGCCCCGAACAGGCCCTCGAGTACGATTCCCCGCCCGTAGGCGTGCTTGAGGAACAGAAAGTCCGACGTCCGAGCGGCCCACGTCACCCAAAACCCGGTGGTCGGCGCGATGCGGAGGGGCTCCAACCCGGCACCACGAGCCAGGACGTCCAGGCCGTAGCGGGTGTACCGAAAGTAGTCATGGGGTTCCTCGTGGAGCCCCCACGTTTGCGGGGTCGTCAGCAGCAGATGTCCCCCCGGGCGGAGCACACGCTGGACTTCGCGGAGCAGAGACGCAGGGTCGGGTACGTGCTCGAGCACTTCGGAACACACGACCGTATCGAAGCTCTCGCGAGCGAAGGGGAGCGCCAGGCCGCTCGCGTAAACGTCTATCACGCGGCTTCTGGCCATGTTTGACGGCACGTCGATACCCACATACCGGGTCCACCGGAACAGATGCGCATACGGTTTGTGACCACAGCCCACGTCGAGCACGGTTCCGCGCACGAGACTGGCCGACTCGGCCAACACGCGCGTAATGGCGCGCCGAGCAAGAAAGAAGGGTGATAGGGGGGTGCGGAGAAAGCGCTGCCGCAGTGTTCGAACGAGGCTCACGAGTGCGCCAACCGCTTTCGCCCGACCACCAAGACTTCGCCAGACAAGAATTCGCGCTTCAGACCCGAGAAGACGGGAACGGAGTCTCCCCTCGCTTCCAGCCACCCGGGCCAGCTGAAGATCCCTACAGATGCCTCCACCTCCAACCCGGCGTCCGTCAGGAGCCCTTCCACGTCCCGCCGACAGAAGTAATGCAGTGTGCCCCCATCATAGCCAGCGTCTCTCGTCACCCGTGGGAATCGTCCCAGGAGCGCAAGCCGCACGAGACGCCACATCGCACGCAAGTTGGGGCAGCCCAGACAGACCTGGCCCCCCGGGCGCACCACTCTTGCGGCCTCCCGCACGAGTGCGACGGGATCGAGGACATATTGCAGCACAGAGAGCGCGGTAACGGCGTCAAAATACTCGGCGGGATACGGTAGCGGGGCGTCGTTCAGATCCCACGTCTGTGCGCGCATCCCTCGATGCGCGGCGGCAGCCACAGCCCGTGGCGAAAGATCGAGGCCATGAATCTCCCTGTATCGCGACCCAAGTACCTGTGCGAGAACCCCCGCGCCGCACCCCAGATCCAGCAGCCGCTCGCCAGCCAACAGGCGGCGAGCGGCACCTTCAACCCGTCTGTTGGCACCCTTACGGTACGGCCCATCCAACATCGATGAGCGCTTGGCCGCCCATTGCCTTTCGATAAGGGTTCGGAGGTGATTCAAGCTCCGCCGACTCCGGTCGCGCGAACAGCACCTAGTACCCGCTCTACTTCCTCGAGTTGGAGCCCAGGGTATAGGGGTAGTGAGACGACGCTCTCGCATGCTCGCTCTGCAGTGGGGAACTGCCCTCGCCGCCCCAGGCGTCCTTCGTACGCCGGCTGAAGATGAACCGGATGGGGGTAGTGGACGCCCGTCCCGACGCTCAACTGCTTCAGCCGATCCTGAAAGTCGCGCCGCGCAGCAGTGGCGATGACGTACAAGTGGTACACGTGCCGACAGTCTGGCCGCTCAGCCGGCGTACCGACCTGCCCACGCAGCGTTCGCGTGAACATACCCGCGAGGTCTCGGCGTAGCTCGGTGTCTGCGTCCAAATGTGCCAGTTTCACGCGTAAGACGGCGGCCTGCAATTCGTCGAGCCGGGAGTTGTCACCTGGAATCGTGCTCACATTTCGCTCGGCCCATCCATATTGCCGTAACAAGCGAATACGCTCAGCCAACCTCGCGTCGTTCGTGACCACCGCTCCACCATCGCCCAACGCCCCGAGATTCTTGGTGGGGTAGAAGCTGAAGCAACCGGCGACACCGATGCTGCCCACGGGGCGCTGCTTCCAGGATGCACCATGAGCCTGCGCGCAGTCCTCGACTATTGGTAGGCCATGCCGCTCCGCGACGCTCAACAGCCTCGCCATGTCCGCAGGGTGCCCGTACAGATGGACCGCCAGGATGGCTCGAGTGCGGGGCGTAATCGCGTCGGCGACGGCTCCAGCACTCAGCGTGTACGTATCGGCCTCGATGTCCACCAAGACGGGCAGGGCGGCAGCCCGTTCGACCGCCGCCACGGTGGCCACCGCCGTGTGTGCGGGAACAATGACCTCGTCCCCCGCCCCGATACCCATGCCGAGCAGGGCTAGGCGGATGGCATCGGTCCCGCTCGCCACCCCCACAGCGTACCTGGCACCACAGAAGGCGGCGAACTCCTGCTCAAAGGCCTCGACCTCGGGCCCGAGGATATAGTGATCCCCGGTAAGCACGCGGGCGATGGCAAGGTCAATGGCCTCTTTGTGCCGTCGGTACTGGAGCGCCGGATCCGCTTGGGGAATGAACGGGCGATTGGAACCCGGCCGCGGGATCACCAGTACAGATTCCGACGCGTGCGGTAGTAGTCGATCGTTCGCTCGATGCCGGCAGTAAAGGGGACCGTTGGCGACCAGCCAGTGGCGGTCCGGAAAGCGGTATCGTCTGCACGATAGCTCCCGATATCGATACGCTGGCGTTCGGGCGGGAACGGCACGACGCGATGGGTGCCCATGCCAGCCGAGCGGATGAGAGCGTCGGCTATCTCCCGAAGAGCCATGACCTCGCCACCCAGGTTGTATGTGGGCACGTCCGGAGAGGCGAGCGATACGGCGGTTATAAGTGCCTCGACACAGTCGTCGACGTAGGTCAGATCGCGCAGCTGGGTCCCGTCGCCATACAGAGGAATCTCTTCTCCCTCGAGCGCAAGCCGGACCCAATGCCCCACGAAGGTCTGTCGCGCATCGCAAACGCGCATGCGGGGTCCGTATGTGTTTGTGAGCCTCAAGATCACGCCTGCGAAGCGCTCCGTGCGCCCAAAGACGCGAAGGTATTCCTCCGCCGCAAGTTTGTGAACCGCGTTCACGTCCGGCGGTACACGAGGATGCGACTCGTTGACCGGGAGAGACTGTGGGCGTCCATACACCTGCCTCGTGCTCGTGAAGACGATCCTTGCGTGAGGTGCGGCCCCGCGCATCGCCTCGAGCAGCTGGAGCGTCGCAGCGACGTTGGCCCGCAAGTCGTTTAGAGGATGGGTCATGCTCGATAGATGACTCGTCTGGGCGGCCAGGTGAAACACGACACTTGCACCCTCGAGGGCTTGGATCCAACCCCGGTCTTCCGCCAAGTCCGCCTCGATCCAACCGGCCAGTCCTCCCTTCACGTCTGCCAGGTTCGCGGAATTCGCCCCCGAACCCGGCACCATCGCGTCCAACACCACCACTCGATGCCCCAGGGTCAACAGCCTACGCACGAGATTGCTGCCGAGGAAGCCTGCGCCTCCGGTCACCAACGCGTGCCCCGATCCTGGAGCTGTGGTCACGCCGCCTCATCAAACACGCGATTCCAGCGCTCCGTCCAGCGGTCGGTCGACAGTTCGCCTTCAGCCGTGGCACGGGAGCGCTCTGCCATCTGGCTCCATCGATCCCGGTCCTCGACGATTGCTCGCAGCGCTCTGGCAAGGCCGGCCGCATCCCCGGGTTGAACGAGCAACCCGTTCTCGCCGTCGCGAACATACTCTGGGATACCGTTAATGCGCGACGCCACAACCGGACGGCCGGCCACGAAGGCGTGGCTGATAACCATGGGGAGGTTGTCGTACCACTGGGACGGGACGACGACAGCCGTGACGCCGATCATCCGTTCATGCAAAGCGTCGCCGTACTCACCACTAACCAAGGTCACGCGCCCTGCCTGCACGGCAGGGTGTCTAACGGTGGCCGCGCGCGCCTCCTCACCGGTGACCATGACGATTGGCGGCACGTTGGGCGCGAGTGCCGCCTCCAGCAACGCGAACACGCCCTTCGACTTCGTCCAACGTCCCACATACAGGATGGTGCCGTCGTGCGTTAGTGGCCTTCTGAGAGGCCGCAGCTCCGTCGGATTTGGAATCACTCGGAATCGATCATCCGGCAAGCCATGAGCGGCGAGCTTCTGCCCTAGGAAACGGTCGGGAACCACGAACCGTGCGACCGTCGATGCCCAAATGCGCCCGCGCCGATTGGCGAAGGCCATCCGAGCGACCGCCGCACTCTCCAATACACTGCCCCGGTAGCAGCGGCGCAGCACTCCATGCAGGTAGTTCCCGGCTGCGCATCGTTCGCATATTGCACCGGCGGTGTAAAGCTCGCCATTGAGACAGAGAAACCGGTAGTTGTAGACGACTTGGACGACCGGTACGCGTCGATCGGCAAACACGCGGTACGGTGCGAGCGACAGGAGGGGCAAAGTGTTCTGGACGACGGCAATGCGAGGCCGCCACTCGCCAATCAGGGCGTCGAGCTCGGCGTAGACCGCTGGATCGTGCACGATCCGCCGTGCTGCCGACACTCGGGCGGACACACCTGCTTGCGCTAGGCGCGCGTTGTGACGCTCGAAAACGCGGACCTCGTGACCGGCGCCGCGCCAGAGCTTGACCGCTGTATCAAACGCAATGTCCTCACCCCCCCGTACGGCGTACCGATTGTGACATGCTAAGATCCTCACGTTCGGTCACTGTGAGCGAACCGTTCTCGTACAACCTGCGCGGCAATTCGCCACATGAACGACGGGTTTGTCCGCAAGTACCGCCACGCCAACCGTCGCGGCTCAGTGAGCAGCCGGAACAGCCACTCAGCGCCGAGGCGCTGCATCCAGACCGGCGCCGTCGGTTTCGTGCCTGCCAAGAAATCGAACGCCGCCCCGACGCCGATGAGTACAGCAGGAGTCAAAGACCGCCAATGCCGAAGCATCCATTTCTCCTGTCGCGGGCACCCCAGCGCCACCCAGATAATGTCCGGCCGCGCGTTGACGATGTCCTGGCGAATGTCATCTGGCAGGCCCGGTACCCCCGCCGTAAAGGCGGGCACCCACCGTCCAACAATGGTCGCCGAGGGGAAGCGTGAGCGCACAGTCTCCAAAAGCAGGCTTTGAGTCTGGGGCGACCCTCCAAGCAAGAAGTGCCGCTTGACGCCCAAGTCGTCGCCAGCCAACAGTCGTTCGAACAGCGTCTGGCCGCGTACATGCCTCACGGCAGGGCGTCCCAGTAGGCGAGCAGCCCACACAAGCGGCATACCATCCGCCACGTTCGTAATGGACTCGACCAGAGCCCTCAAGTGCTCTGGGTCATTGTGTGCCGTCACGAGCGAATGGACGTTGCACACCGTGACGTAGCCGCCATCCCGACGCGCGGCGCTCGCAACGAAGGAGCAGACCTGCTCGACGTCCAAGGTGGACACCGGGACATCGAGCACGCGACACGTTGGTTGCGGAGAGTACGTGCTGCTAGAGAGTCCTGGCACTAGGCGGGTCGCGGCTGGCGCGGTGCCAAAGACAGCCGCTCGCCATACCAGCGATCGTAAAAGGACTTATGGTCTCCCGTCATGACGGTTTGCCACCACTCGCGTTGCTCGCGATACCACTGAACCGTGGTCTCGAGGCCCCGCCCAAAATCCCAGGCGACAGTCCACCCTGTATGGCTTTGCAACTTGTCGGCGTTCAGGGCGTAGCGACGATCATGGCCGGGGCGATCGGCCACGTAGCGAATCGTAGTGCCGTCCATGTTCATCTGGCGCAGGATCATGTCCAACACTTCTCGGTTCGTCAGCTCTACGCCGGCGCTGATGTTGTACACCTCCCCTAGAGTACCCCGCTCCAGAACATGAAGCAGCGCGGTGCAATGGTCCTCGACGTGGATCCAGTCTCTGACATTTAGCCCGTCGCCGTACAGCGGCAATTCAAGGCCTCGCAGCGCATGCGTAATCATCAGCGGTATCAGTTTTTCAGGGAATTGATAGGGCCCGTAGTTGTTGCCACAGCGCGTCACGATCACCGGCAATTCGTATGTACCGAAGTACGCCAGTGCGAACAGATCCCCCGCAGCCTTCGAAGCGCTATAGGGCGAACTTGGGCGTGGCGACCAATCCTCGCTCGCCCGAAGCCCCGGAGGAATTGAGCCATAGACCTCGTCAGTGGAGACAATCAACACGCGATCGACGCGTCCAACTCGGGTGGCCTCAAGAACGGCCTGCGTCCCTTGAACGTTCGTTCCAAGAAATGGATCTGGCCCGGCGATGGAGCGGTCGACGTGGCTCTCGGCTGCAAAATGCACCAGCGCCGTCGTCGGCTCGGCACACAGGGAATCGAGCAGCGGGCGATCGCGCACGTCGCCTCGCACGAATTCGTAACGGGGATCCCCCGCGACGTCCGATAAATTCGCCAGATTCCCAGCATAGGTTAACAGATCGACATTGACGACCTTGCACCTCGGGCGCGCTCGGAGCAGCATGCGGATGAAGTTCGACCCGATGAACCCCGCTCCGCCCGTGACGACGTATCTCTCCGACCTGCTCATGCTACCTCCCCGGACGCCATGACGGACGAGCCGCGTTGCCGCCACTGCCGGACGCGCAGGGACACGTCGAAGAGACTTTCAACCGTTCCCGCGTCACCCCAGAATCCTTCTACCACACTGTGCGCCAATTCCCCCCTGACGGCGTAGTGGTTGTTGAGATCGGTAATCTCGAGCTCGCCGCGGGCCGAAGGCACAAGCGTCTCGAGGACGCGCCAAACGCTCGGACCATAGAAGTACACTCCGATCACCGCAAACTCGGACGCGGGACGGGAGGGTTTTTCTTCGATCACCGCGATCCGTCCCCTCGCATCAAAGCTTGGCACGCCGAAGCGCCGGGGATCTCGTACCTGCGAGAGAAGAACCATCGCGTCCTTCCCCGAGCTGGCAAAATGCTCCGCAAATGGCGCCAGCGAATCTTCCAGGATGTTGTCCCCCAAGACGACGCAAATCGGGGCGCTGTCGACCGCGGGGCGCGCGCACGCCAGCGCGGCGGCGATCCCCCCCTCTCCCTCTTGCTCCATAAACGACAGGTCCGTGAAGCCCAGCTCGCTCCCGTCGCCCAACAGCTCGCGGAACGCTCCAGGCTCTCGACCGCCGACGACCACGCACGCCCGGCGAATATTGGCGGTCCGCAAGCTCGCGAGGGGATAGTGAATCATCGGCTGGTCGTAGACCGGCAGGAGGTGCTTGTTCACCACACGGGTCATTGGCAAGAGGCGTGTCCCCCTCCCTCCTGCCAGCACGACACCATGCAAGCTGACGCCGACCGCTGTCACTTAGTGAGCGCCACGCATCTTCAGCACGGCCGGAATCGTCCTTACCAGGATCGCGAGATCGCGGAGGAGAGACCAGTCGCGGATGTAGCCTGATTCCAACGTAATTACCTGCTCGAAATCGGTCACTTGGTTTCGCCCCGCCACTTGCCACGGTCCCGTGATTCCGGGCCTGACATCGAAGCGTGCGTAGTGGCGCTCCGCGTAGCACGCCACCTCGGAGGGGAGTGGGGGCCGAGGTCCAACCAGCGACATTTCGCCCCGAAGGACGTTGAGGAGCTGCGGCAACTCGTCGAGACTCGTGCGCCGCAGCCAACGACCCACCCGCGTCATGCGGGGATCGCCCGGCATCTTGAAGAGCCGCGGGTCCCCGTACACGCTCTGCGACAGTAGCTCGTCACGCTTGGCCTCGGCGCCGTCAACCATGGTCCGCAACTTGTAGATCTTGAAGTGCCGGCCGCCCCGCCCCACGCGCTCCTGCGTGAAGAAAACGGGACCTCGAGATCCAACCTTGATGAGGACGGCCAGACAGGCCAGGATGGGGCTCAGCACCACCAACCCGACCACCGCGCCGATCAGATCGAGCACGCGCTTCACAACGAGCTGTGGTCCCTTGAGACTCGGCGTGGTCAATTGCACGAGCGGCTGCCCCCGCCGCCACACCGTGGTGGGATGCACGCCCGCAATCTCGGCGGCCCGCGGTACCGCCAACACCTGGCATCCACCCGCTAGCGCCGCGTCCACTACGTCTCGGAACTGCATGTCGGTGAGATACCCGCACAGGGCGACTGCCTGCGCTCCCGACGCTGCCAGCAACACCGAGATATCGCTCACGTGTCCCAGCGCGCCCGGCCCCGGCGGGATCTGCGCGTCCACGAACCCAATCGGCCGGTAGTCCGTCCCCGTTTCGAACGCGGGGCTCGAGACCGCCTCGAAACAGTCGCCCGCGGGTCCGACGAACAATGTGTCGACCGCATCCATCTCGGGCGGCCGGACTTTCGCCACGATGCGATTGATCGTCAGCCGCTCCGCCACGAGGCCGAGCCACACCAGCATGACGGTGGAGGCGTATTGCAGCAGCACCGGTTGCACCCCGCGGGTGAACAACGCGGTCCAAAGAGGGAGCGCCGTCGCCAACGCGCACGCCGCGAACAACCGGGCTGGATCGCGCCGCCTGTCGCCTTGACCGTAGCTCCCCGTCACCAGCAGTCCCACCAGCAGTGCCACCGCGAACTGCCAGCCGTCGAGGGTCCCGCCCGGGAATGCCGCCTGGACGCCCTGAGCAACCGTGGACCCCAGCAGCTGATAGTCTCGCACCGCGCGTACCAGCCCGCGCATCAATCCAAACACCAGTATGTCGGCCGCGATGAGCACCGCCAGACGCGTCGCACCGCGGCGTACGTGGTGCCGTAGGTTCTCCGGAGCCCGGCGTTGCAGGTGGAGACGAACCTGGGCGGGTTGGTCCAACCTCAGGTGCGACGCCTCGGCGGCGATGTCGCGATCGCGAATCCCGGGCCGGGGGCCGGACCACGTCACACCGGGCGCTGGCCTCAGGCTTGGGGTCTGCTGTACCGGCTCCACGATGACGATACCACCTCTAGCGTGATGTCCGTCACACGGTGCTCAGCGACACACAACGTCGGTCCGCGACTGCTACAACTCGCGACGACACGAAACCCGC
>WNFR01014104.1_pt1 | contig 13132 bp, 10 predicted proteins | sample 5400221 | NCBI WGS metagenome assembly WNFR01 (sample SAMN13153357, study PRJNA577476) | soil metagenome | isolation source: 40 cm soil under Madrone tree | place: USA:California | collected 2016-06-14
GATCGTTATCGTCGTCGATCAAGCTCATTTCGCCGCGACCGCCGCCAAACAACTCGTTAAAGAACTCGCTGAAGTTCTGATTAATCTTTTCAAAGGCATCGCGGAAGCGCTCGCGCGAACGACGCTTGATCTCGCGCAGTGCCTCTTCCGTGGCACTGATTCCCTGAGTGATGTCTTCGCGTTGCGTGGTCAGGAAGATGAGGCGTTCCTCGGCCTCGGTCAGCTCTTCGAGGGCCATCATGTTTACCGCGCCGAAGTTTTCCAGGCGTTCGCGCCACTCTTCCACCCGGGCCCGCTCAGTTTCGAGATCGAACTCTTCGCTGAGTTGAACCTCGCGAGCGAGATCTTCCAGACTCTGGCTCAATTCGTTGGCGCACGATTCGCGCACAAAGCTGACCCGGGCCAGGGCCTCGGCGCGCTGCACCTCGATAGCGGCGCGCGCATCGCGTGACGCCGCGGCATTGCGGTTCAGTTCCGCCAATTCATTAGCCAGAGCATCGGCCTGAGAGCGAGCTTCGGTTAACCGCATCGTAGCCTCGGCGATCTGTTCCTCTTCGCGAGACTTCTCTTCATCTACCGACGCCGCCAGCCGATCAATTTCAGTAATTGACTGATCCAACTCGTCGATTCGCGTCGCGGCTTCGTTTAATTCCAGGTGGTGACGCGCGATGCGCGAGGCGACTTCCTCGCGCTCAGTTTCCAGGCGACGCAAATCCGCGGTGGTTGAGCGGCGGCGTTCGGCCGCGGCGGCCGCTTCCGCTCGCTGTTGATTGAGAATTTCGCTTTCGGCCTCGGCGTCGCGGCGAACTCCCACAAGCACGTTGGTGGTTTGTTCGATTCTCGCCTGGGTGGCGCGGCGCATGGTTTCCGCCGTCTCGGCCTCGCCTAAGGTCTTCGCCCGGCCCTCTTCCAACTCTCGGCGTTCCTGCTCCAGACGGGTTGTGTCATCTTCAACGACCCGCAGGTGACGTTCGGCGCGCTCGATGTCCTGCTGCAAAGTTCCGTAATTGAGTTCACGGGCCATCGCCTCGCGATCTTCACGAGCAATCGAAGCGTTGAGCAGGACGACGGATTCTTCCAGTTCAGTCAGCCGCGAGCGCGCGTCCTTGACGGCCATTGCGGCCACGGCGAGTTCAGCCGCCAAATCCGCCACGCGGGTTTCGAGTTCGCGCAATTCGCGTTTGAAAGTGAGCAAGCCCGCGCCTTCTTCCAACGCGCGGCCGTTGCCCGCATTGACGAACTGCCCGCCCGCAACCCAGTCTCCGTCGGTAGTCACAAACATATCGCCGGTGGCTAAGGATAAGGCGGTCGCGTCGTCAAGAGTATCCACCACGCGCGCGTTCATTCTTTCCGGCATCGTCCGCTCGAGCACCGTCAACAATTCGCGCGGGGCCCGCAGCGTGTCGGCTATACGTGGTCCATCGATACCGACGGGAACGTAATGCGGCCGAACGGCGGAGGTATTCATCGTCTCGCGGAACGTCATTAGGTCGACATCCACTTCGTCGCTGCCGCCATGAAAGCCCGTCACCAGAAACGTCGCGCGTCCAGCCTGGTTATTCTTTAGCCACGCCGCCGCACGAATCGCGTCGTCAGGGGTCGGCACCAGGATCGATTGCAGCGCCGATCCGAAGACACCCTCGACCGCGCCTTCCCATTGCGCATCTACCTGAATACTGTCGGCCAGCGTTCCGATCAGATGAAAGTCTTCGCTCTCGTTCGCAGAGAAAGCCTCCTGCACGGCCAATGAATAATGAGTACGCCGCTGATCGAGTTCTTTAAAACTCTCGAGCCGGTGGAGCGCGCGCGAATGTTCGTCACGTACGCGGGTCTGCTCGGCATCATTGTCCGAAACGCGCTCGTGGCCTTCGATCACGGCTCTGACCGCTGATTCTCTCTCGGCAGTCAGCCGGCCAAGTTTTTCGCGCGTGACCAGGATTTGGGCGTTGAGCTTTTCGGCCTCGGCACTGCGTTCGGTATGAGCGGCGGCGGCGCGTTCGCCTTCGCGCGCCAGACCTTCGCCCTGTTGAGTTAGCTTCTCAAGCGCATGCTCAAGTTGCCGCGCCAGTTCGTTCAGCCGTTCAACGCCGGCGGTGTGCGTGAGCAACTGCGCACGCGCGCTCTCGATCTCACTTTCCGCCTGGGCAACTTCGCCGAGCTTTCGTGAATGGGATTCTTCGGCTGAGCGCAAAGCCAGGACCGCCTGTTCGTTGTCGGTGCTGAGTTGGACTTCGGCCTGACGCAGGCGTTCTCCCTCTGACTCAACGACCAGCAACCGCGCGTCGAGCGCCGCGACTTCTTTTTCAATCTCGGTGCGACGCCTGGTCAACGTTTCGATCTGTTCCTGCTGATAGACGCGTTCGCGAATGCGGCGGTCGCGTTGCAACGCGGCATCAGCTACCGCCGCGCGCAATCTCGTCAGTTCGTCTTCCAGGGCGCGGGCGTGGTGAGTGGCCGCACGACTGGTCTCCTCTCGCGCGGTCAACTCTGTGGCCAACTGCCGATCTTCTTCCGCAGCGCTTTCCAGCTGCACCTGCGATTGTTCCAGCAAGGCGGCCAGACTGCGCTCCTCGGCCACATACAATTGGCGCAGCAGTTCTCGCAGCTCTTCTCTTTGAATGCGATAACGGCGCGCCTTGGCCGCCTGCCGCCGGAGACTGTTCACCTGTCGCTCGATCTCGGCAATGATGTCGGAGACGCGGCTGAGATTCGCCCGAGCCGATTCCAGCCGAGCTTCGGCGGCGCGTTGACGCACGCGAAACTTGGTAATACCGGCGGCTTCTTCAATGATCGTGCGGCGGTCCATCGGCTTGGCCGACAGGATCTGTCCGATGCGGCCCTGTTCAATAATGGCGTAGTGCCCGCCCGACAAACCCGTCCCGGAGAAGAGGTCCTGAATGTCGCGCAGACGGCAGGGCCGATCGTTTAGTAGATATTCGCTTTCGCCGGACCGATAGAGACGACGGGTAACCGAGACGGCTTCTCCGGGCGCAAACTCGAGCGCGAGATTGCGGCGGCGCCAATGGCGATGATGTGTAGGTGTTCTTGGTTTCGCTTCGGCGGTTGTGTCGCCAGACGTAGCGATCGCAGCCGCGGGATCAGTTTCGCCGGCAGGCGATTCTATCGACGCTTCTGTCGTGGCATCCGAAAGGACCGCAGCTTCAACCGCTTCGGTAATGATTTCGGCATCAGCAAAGACCGCGCTCTGTTCGTCGATCTGCTCGAGGGTCGAATCAATATCTTCAATATCAGGTTCGTGCTCGACGATCTCGTCGCGCTCGAGATGCAGGACGACCTCGGCCATGCCGCTGGGTTTACGATTGCGCGAGCCCTGAAAGATGACGTCTTTCATCTCGGCGCCGCGCAAATGCTTGACGCGCTGCTCGCCGAGGACCCAGGCAATAGCGTCGGCAACATTGCTCTTGCCGCAGCCATTGGGGCCGACCACGCCGGTTATCCCATCACCAGTGAAGATGAGGTCAGTATAGTCCGCGAAGGATTTGAATCCCGTAATTTCGAGGCGTCTTAGCTTGAACATCGGCAATCCGTCGATTTGATGCGGGGGGTGACGGCCGAAGCTAGCATCAAAGGCGACCTACGGGCTTGCACTATAAAGAGAGGTGGGCGACATGTCAACCAGAACTTTAGCTGGGGAAGTTTAAGTCGTAGAGCCCAACAAGTTAATAATGAAGCGGAGCGCGGACATCTTGTCCGCCAGCGGGCGAAGACCGCTCAGTTCTAACAGAAGAGACTACGGCTGAGGCCTGTTCGCGCTGCGCGCTCAGGCGGACAGGATGTCCGCGCTCCTTCTTCCCCAAAGCCCCTCCAAAGCAACCGCGCCTATGTCCCCGCTTTTCTTTCCAGCAAGACATTTATGCCGCGGCGAATACCATCGGCGTTGGTAGCTTCGTACCGTAGCATGTGGGTATCCAGAAAGACTGTGGGCGTGCCGGTTACACTCATGGATGTGCCGCGTTGAATATCGGCGCTAATCCTCTGGTCAATCTGGTTGCTCTCCATATCCTGCTTGAATTGATCGATGTTGAGGCCGAGTTGGCGCGCATAAGAAATAAATATCGGACGGGGATCGTCCAGTTCGGTCCACTCTTTCTGATTGCGATAGAGCCGATCATGCATCTCCCAAAACCTGTTCTGATTGCGCGCCGCTTCCGCGGCATGCGCCGCCGCGAGGGCATTCTTATGGATCTTCATCAACGGAAAATGATGAAAGACAATCTGCACCTGGTTCCCGTAGTCGTGTTCGATTTGCTTGAGCTCCGGATAGAGCTGGCCGCATGGTGGGCACTGATAGTCGCCGTACTCTTCGAGCACTACGGGTGAGCTGACTTTGACATTTGGTTTCGTCAAGCCGGCCTGGCTGGGCGACGATTGATTCGGCGCGGTGGTATTGCCGGCGGACTCCGCGGGTTGGTTCGAATTAGGAATGCCCGAACCTAAATCCCCGCCGCCGTTTCCTCTGCGCAACGCAAACGCGAAGATCGCTACGATGGCGACCAGGACGAGGACGATTATGATGAAAGGTAGAAATCGTTTCATAGTATTAGGAGTGCACGGCCGCGCGCGGCATCTCGCGTCTAGTCAAGCAATCATTTTCACGCCGCTTCCTCCTTACGAAAATGCAACTTCATCATCTGTTCGGGTCGCAAGGCTGCGAAAGCATACGGCTTACCAGAATTGTCGCTGAATTCGACTTCAAAGACTCCTTCCTTCCATTCTTCTACAACGGTTCCAACCTCGCCTCGTCGCAAGCCTTCAGAGTCTAAATCTTCTACCAGCGCCACCACATCAAGTAATTTGATTTCATCCATTTTTCCAGACGCTCCTTCGCGGAATGAAACAACTTGTCAGACGAGGAAAATCTTCCTCATTCCTTATGATCCACGCGGTTCGTACCAGCGCTCGGCTCTTTATTACTCCCTCCGTTAGTAGCACGTCCTCTCCTTCTACCGTGGAAACCGCAACATCGACAACATATCTTCTTCCGTACACCGTGCTCTGTTGTTCGAGGGCATCTTCCGTAAGGATTGCTTGTAAGATAACCTCACGTAATTGCTCCGCATGACTCCTTCTTATACCGAGTTTTCTTTGAAACACTCGAGCCTTATGTTTTCCTTCCGGATGATTAGGATTTAGGCAGTAGTCCTGAAGTTTGGCAATATCGATAACAGCATTCTCAGCATTGGGAAGCCTCATCCGGGTTTTCCTTTAGGAATGCACTGCAACTCTCGGCATCTCGCGACCGTCACCGCCTTCCGCAGGTGTCAGTACACGCAAGGGCTCGGGCCATTGAACCGCAGGAACTGACGTCGGTCCAAAACGGCCATCGCCTCCTTTCGCTTTATCGCGCAGGGCCTTCAGCACTTTCTCCGGCATGATGGGCACTTCATCGATGCGCACGCCTACCGCATTATAAACTGCGTTCGCGACCGCGGGTGGCACCGGCAGCAGCGGGCCCTGCCCAACCTCCTTGGCGCCGAACGGGCCGTTTGGATCAGGGTCTTCAATCAGGTAAGTCTTGACGTCGCACATCTCCATCGTCGTCGGACTCTTGTATTCAAGCATCGACGGAATCTTGTGCACCACGTTGCGATTCGCGCGATAGGCCATCTCTTCCATCAGGATTTCGCCCAGACCCATGTACACGCTGCCTTCGACCTGACCCATCACCAGCATGGGATTGATCGACTTGCCGATGTCATGTGCGATCCAGATTCTTTCGACGACGACTATGCCGGTGGAAGGATCGACATCGACTTCAGCGACGCAGGCAGAGTAGCTGTAGGCCGGCGAAGGACCAACGCCGGCGCCTTTGTATCTGCCCGGCGAACGCGGCGGCGAATATGAACCGACTGTGCCGATGGTGCCGAACTTTGATTCCGCCAGGACTACAGCTTCGGCAAATGAAACGCCCACCTCGGGATTCTCAACATCGAACGCGCGCCGCTCGGCAAACGAAATGTTTTCGATCGGCAGGTTGAGTTTTTCAGCCACCGCGATCGTCAAAAGCTCGCGCGCTCGCTCGGCTGCCTGAATTGCGGCGTTGCCTGTCATCAAAGTCACGCGACTCGAATAGCTTCCCAGATCAACCGGAGTCAGATCGGTGTCGGCAGTAACGACGCGAATGTCGAACGGATCGATTCCCAGAACTTCGGCGACAACGTATGCGAGAATGGAATCCGATCCCTGGCCGATATCAATCGACCCGCACATCACGCAAACACCACCCTGCCGGTCCAGCCTCAGTTGTACTCCCGACTGCGGCATGTTGTTCCAGTAGATCGGCAAACCCGCGCCGCAGATATATGAACTGCAGGCGATGCCGATTCCCTTTCCGTAAGGAAGCTTTCGGTCTTCTTGCGACAAGCTCTCACGCGACGACGACCCGGTCGCTACCGCTCGCGGTACTGACTGTTTCCATCCCGCGAACTTGTTTTTCCAATCAGAACCTTCGACAACCTTATCGATACATGCTCCCAGGCCCATGCTGCCAATACGCAGATAGTTCGCAGTGATTGAATTTGGTTTGACCAGGTGTTTGCGGCGCATATCTGCCGGATCCAGGCGCAACTCTTCGGCGATTTTGTCGAGCTGGACCTCGAGCGCATACCGGGGTTGCGGCGTGCCGTGTCCACGCTTGGGTCCGCAGGGCGGTTTGTTGGTAAAAGCGCGCAAGCCCTGGAATTTATAGCGCGGGACGTCGTAGGTGACCGTTTGCAAAGCACCGGTGTAGAACGTGCTCGCGACGCCGTAGCTGCCATAGGCGCCACCATCAAGAAATGATTTGAAATGCATCGCGGTGATCGCGCCGTCTTTCTTCACTCCGGTCTTAACGTGCATCAGGACGGGATGGCGGCCACGGTGACAATAGAAAACTTCTTCGCGGGTCAGAGTGCATTTCACCGGGCGGCCGGTCAACATCGAAAGCTTGCAAACCACGACCTCGTGATTGAAAGGATCGCTTTTGCCGCCAAAGCCGCCGCCATTCGGAGTGGCAATGACGCGGATGTGACTCGCGGGCATCTCCAGCACTTTGGTCAAGGCGCGATGGACGTAGTGAGGTGTCTGGGTCGAACTCCACAGAGTTAATTTCTCATCAGTGTCCAGGTAAGCGACCGCCGCATGCTGCTCCATCGGCAGATGCGTGTTGCCTTCATAAAAGAAAATGTCTTCGCGCACCAAATCGGCTTCCGCAAAACCTTCCTCCACTTCGCCGAATTCGAGCGAGACTTTTTTATGAACATTCGCGTCGTCGCCATACTCGTGGATGCGCGGCTCGTCGATCATGATCGCTTCTTCGATCGATGAAATCGTATTGAGCCTTTCGTACTCGACCTCGATCAGATTCATCGCATCAAAGGCCACGTCCTCATCGATCGCCGCGACCGCCGCGACGGGATCGCCGACGAACCGCACTTTGTCGATGCACAGCGCATGCTCGTCCTGGCTAACCGGAAGGATGCCGTAGGGAATCGGCAAATCTTTTCCAGTGATGATGGCGATCACGCCGGGCAGCGCCAGGGCTTTTGTTACATCAACGCTCTTAATCAGGGCATGCGGTTCGTGACTCCGCAGGATTTTGCAGAAGAGCATGCGCGGCAGAAAGATGTCATCGGCAAACTTCGTCTGGCCCGTGCACTTCGCGCGTGCATCGACCTTGCGGAATGGTTTGCCGACTACTTTGAGGGGCTTACCGTTGTTGCCGTTGTTATTCATAGTCCAGGAATCAGCACAGATGGACACAGATAAACACGAATTCAAAACCTAATCCATCAAAACTGATCTAATTTCTCATCTGTGAAATCCGTGTTTAACTCTGGCGGATTTCTATTTACAGCCCATAGACACTCTCACGCGGCAGTTCCATCTCTTCACCACGCACGCGCGCAGCGGCCAGTTCAACCGCTTCGTAGATCTTGATATAGCCGGTGCAGCGACAGAGATTTCCCGACAGGGGCTTCCTTAATCTCGTCACGCGTGGGCTTTGGTGTCTTGTCAATCAATTCTTTCGCGGCCAGCAGAAAGCCCGGCGAGCAGTAACCACACTGCGCGGCGCCGGTATCGGCAAACGTAATCTGTAGCGGGTGAAGCTGTGCGCCCTGCGCCATGCCCTCGATCGTTTCCACTTCACGACCTTCAGCGTCGAGGCCGAGCATCAGGCAGGAAAGAATCGCGCGCCCATCGACCAGAATCGTGCACGTCCCGCATTCGCCCAACTCGCAACCATGCTTGGTGCCGGTCAAGGCAAGGTCTTCCCGCAGAACTTCCAACAGCGTTTTGTGCGGCGCAAAAGCAACCTCGGCCGCTTCGCCGTTGAGCGTGAATGCGATGTGGGCTTTCTGTTTGATCACGTCGGACATTGCTTGAGTGAGATGGTCTCTTACTCGACCTCCCAGGGTGCGGGTTTAAGGGAACCAAGATCTCGGCGACCATGGATTACAGTTAGAATCTCGATCAGCTCGCTCTTGATACGATAGATGATGCGGTAGTTTTGATAGAGAAGTTCTCGAATTGTCTCATCATCGGCCTCCGGCACCACGCGGCCAAGCCTCGGAAAATTCGCCAGCTTTTCGACCGCAAGAATTATTCGCTGGACGAAACTGCTTGCGTAGATTTCAGAGTCTTTGGCGATGTAACCATGTAAGTTGCGGAGGGATTCAATAGCGGGGTCGGTCCATTTAATTTTCATTGACTCCAAACAACTCTTTCACTTCTTCATGAGAAACGGTCCGCCCCTCATCTGCTGCTTTAAGACCCTCATCAATCTTTCTCTTTACATATATCTTGTACATGATTTCATCCCAAGACGCCTCTTCCGGAAGCCGCGAAATCGTCTTAATCGCCTCTTCTTTTGCGGTACTCATAAGCTTCTCCCAGTCGTCGCTATCGACTTAGAAATATAACATAAGGCGAGGCTCACTCTTCGCTGAAGTAATCGGAGTCTATCCTCCTGACCGCATACGTCTCTCCGACCGAGATCCCAACGTCGTGATCGATCATCATTTCACTCAATTGAGCGCCGTCGATTAGAACAATCTTTTTCTCTATATGGGCGACATAGTCTTTAGCATCCGACGAAAACTGTGACGTAGTCATGAACACGCCCTTCTTGGCTCGATTGCCTTCTAAGCTGCCAGCAAATGCCTGAATCTCCGGACGGCCAACTGTCGCAGTCCAACGCTTAGCTTGAATGTAGATTACGTCTAGTCCTAACTTGTCTTCTTTGATCAGGCCATCAATACCGCCGTCAGCTCCCCGCCTTGTCACGCTTCCTGCATCAGGTCTCGAGCCGCCATAGCCCATCTTCAGGAGTAAATCCACTACGAGCCGCTCGAAAAAGAGTGGTGAGGCTTGCTTCACTTTTTCAAGCAGATCTTGAGCTAGCGACTTTCGAAGTGTTTGATATGCCCGCTCCAAAATCTCATTTGGGGTCTGAACGCCTTGCTCGTCGTCCACGTCATGCGCTATCTCGTGCTCATCGCTATCGGTGGAAAGCTGGGCGAAATAAAGCTCAAGGCCTTGGGTCACCATATCCTGCAACTGGATACTAGGATTTAATGCACTGTGGACTTTGGCCTTTTTGACGAGAGCAGTTGGTATACGGAGGCCCAACCTAGTACGTCCAACTCGGGAGGGAAAGCTCGCCTCATCATCGGGCTTGACCGCACGCGTTCCTCTGAACTCAACCCAGGCAGGGAATCGGGCCAAGAACTTGAGGTCAAGTCTTTCCGGTGGACTGGCAAGAACTTCCTTTCCAGATTCTGTTATTCGGTATTCTCCATCCGCCACTCTCTCAAGAAGGCCAGCACCATTGAGCTGCCCTACTGCCCAAGAAACTCGGTTCTTGTATCTCAGTCGACCGGGAGCGATGGTTACTGATCGATCCTCTTCACTGAGGTTGAAATGGTCCGCGATCTTCGCGGATAGCTCACCAGTGCTAACAGGTACATCCGCCCGGCAAAGCTCAAGGATCGGTAGCATCATTCTTTGAAAACCTGGAATTGCCATTTCGCTTAAGTCCCGACACCAGCCGCCTCATGCTTCTTCGCCTTCCCCAGCACCAGGTTATCAATCAACCGCGTCTTCCCGACAAACACCGCCAGCGAAATCAGCGCGGGGCGATCGTCAATTTTGTCCAGTCGAGCGAGCGTGTCGGCGTCGTTGACACTCACGTAGTCGATCCGAGCCAGCGGTTCTTTTTCAATTGCCGAGCGCACCAGCTCGGTCAAACGGGTTGCACTGCGCTCGCCGTCCTCGTAAGCGGCACGGGCCTGCGACAGCGATCGATGCAGGACCGCCGCCGCCTGTCGCTGTTCAGCGTTGAGATATCCATTACGCGAAGACATAGCCAGTCCGGATTCTTCACGCACAATGGGCAGCACCACAATCTCAGTACTGAAAGCGAGGTCGCGCACCATGCGTTTGATCAAAACCGACTGCTGCGCATCCTTCTGTCCAAAAAACGCAAAGTCGGGTTTCACTACATTGAGCATGATCGCCACCACCGTCGTGACGCCGCGAAAATGACCGGGCCGCGACGCTCCTTCGAGTTCTTCAGAGACTCCTTCGATGGTAACGTAGGTCGAAAAACCCGACGGATAAATTTCTTCGACAGGCGGAGCAAAAACATAATCGACATTGTATTCGGCCAGCAGCGCTGCGTCGCGAGTCAGATCGCGCGGGTAGGAATTGAAGTCTTCCGCTGGGCTAAACTGGGCCGGATTAACAAAGACTGAAACGACGACGACATCGCACATCGCGCGGGCTTCGTGGATCAGACTGAGGTGGCCTTCGTGCAGGGCACCCATGGTAGGAACAAAGCCGATGGTCCGGTTCTCTTCACGGCGCAGTTTACGCGCGACCGACATCATGCGCTTGCGACGGTTGATGATTTCCATAAAGAAGTGGCCGCAAAAAAGGCACAAAAGGCGCAAAGACTAGAAAAACAGGATCGTCGCAGAAAGCAACTGGTGACTTTCAGTCGTGCTTGTGCCTTTTGTGCGTTTTTGCGGCTTCGTACTTACTTGTTCACTTTCTTAAGTTCGATCTTCAGTTCCTCGGCAGCCTCGGCGGGTAATCCATACGATTCCTGCTCAGCCGGATAACTTCCATTGCGCACGTCTTCCGCCCAGCGAGTGATCGCATCAGTAATCGTCTCGCGCAGATTCGCATACTCGCGCACAAAGCGTGGCAACTTACCGAAAGCCAAACCGAGCAAATCATGAAACACCAGCACCTGAATGTCGCAGTGCACTCCGGCGCCGATCCCAATCGTCGGAATACGAATGCTGCTGGTGATCAACTCAGCTATTTCCCGCGGCACCAACTCAAGCACGATCGCGAATGCTCCGGCTTCTTCCAGAGCGTAAGCGTCATCAAGAAGTTTGCGCGCGGCATCGGCCGTCTTGCCCTGAACGCGGTAAGCTCCCAATTGATTGATTGACTGCGGCGTCAAACCAATGTGGCCCATCACTGAGATTTCTTCATTGACCAGACGCCTGACGAGCTTGACCCGCTTTTGTCCGCCTTCGAGCTTCACTGCTTCCGCGCCCGATTCCTTAACCAGACGCAATGCCGCGCGAACGGTATCGTCCGCTCCGGTGTGAAACGATCCGTAGGGCATGTCCGCTACGAGCAGCGCCCGCTGGACCCCACGACGCACGGCCTTCACATGAATCAGAATGTCTTCGAGCGTCACCGGCACCGTGTTGCCGTAACCCAGCACGACATTGCCCACGCTGTCGCCCACCAGGATGATATCAATCCCGGCCTCATCAACGATGCGGGCGGTTGGATAGTCGTAAGCGGTCAGACATACGAGGCGCTCGCCCCGTTCCTTGCTGGCTCTTAACGAAGGCGCAGTTACCTTCTCAGGGCGCTCAGGCTTTAGGTATGGCATCTTATATTCTCTGTGTTGGACCGGAACCGGCTCAAATTATAGGTGAGCGAATTAAGCGCCGCAACCCAAAGTTTTTAGTGTACTGGGGTAATTGTGGGTTGCTACCAGTCGGGTCGGGATGCGGGGCACTAGCCCGACCGTCAGGAAGGGCTCAATTAATGCACCGCTGAGCCCTCGCTGACGGTCGGGCTAATGCCCCGGAGATTCGCAACACACTATTAGCCCACTACCTTCTTGGAGTGCCGAGGGAACAACTCCAGGTGCCCTTCACAACTCAGAATCGCCCGACTTAAGTCGCCATTCTACGCTTGTTTGCCTCGCGCTTGAGGCGCTCGTTATAATCGCCAAGCCAATCATGCCAACCAAACTCGATGGAATCCTCCTGCCAGTGACGACGCCCTTTCTGGCGAATGAGGATCTGGACCTTGTCGGGCTCAAGAAGAATTTGGCTAGCTGGAATGGCACTGGCATTGTCGGGTATGTCCTGCTCGGCTCAACCGGAGAAAGGGCCAATCTCGACGAGACTGAGTACGCGGAGCTGATCGAGACTGCGCGCCGAGAGGTGCCCGGCAACCTCACCTTCATCGTCGGCGCCGGACAGCAGAGTACTCGCAGCACTACTCGTGAGATCGAGCGCGCCGCCGCGGCCGGCGCTGAAGGCGTACTCGTCATTACGCCGAGCTTCTATAGATCGGCGATTACTCAGGACGCACTGATTAAGCACTATCTCGCGATTGCTGACGCTTCACCCGTTCCAGTCATCCTTTACAGCATGCCCGATCTAACCGGGATCAAGATCGAGCCGGAAACCGCCGCGCGCTTGAGCAAGCACCGTAACATCATCGGAATGAAAGACAGTTCTGCGGATATCAAAGCGTTTGCCGAGACAGTTCGTCAGGTGCCCGACGACTTTGCCTTAATGATCGGAAACGGCACGGTGTTTTGTGAAGCGCTTCAAGCGGGAGCGCGTGGTGGAATTCTCGCGGTGGGATGTGCCGCGCCAGGATTGTGCATTGAAATCTACCGGGCAGTCCAGGCCGGCAATATCGACCGCGCGAAAAGTTTACAGAACAAGCTGACGCCCCTGGCCCGCGCAGTCACTAAGACCTACGGCATTGGCGGGCTCAAGACTGCTATGGAGTTGGCTGGTTTGGTGGGCGGCCCAGTGCGGGCTCCTTTACAACGTCCAAATGAAATCGCAACAGCTGAGATCAC
>WNFR01016886.1_pt1 | contig 13130 bp, 11 predicted proteins | sample 5400221 | NCBI WGS metagenome assembly WNFR01 (sample SAMN13153357, study PRJNA577476) | soil metagenome | isolation source: 40 cm soil under Madrone tree | place: USA:California | collected 2016-06-14
AGGTTCTGGCCAAGAATTTCGGCGTGCCGGTCGAGGTCTTCAAATCGATTCCCCTGAACAACCTGTGGATCTTTCAGGGAAAGGAGCCGGGACCCCTTGAAGCCGATCGGGCTGCGGTTCGCTCGGGCGGCCTTCCTCCGAATCCATTCACCTGGTCCCTGAAGGGGTCGGAGCCCGTCAAGCAGTCGCGCGGCGGGGTCCTCCGGGTGGCGGACAGCACCACTTTCAAGGTCTCGAAGACGATTGCTGCAGCCCTTCTTACGGTGAAGCCCGGCGGCATTCGGGAACTGCACTGGCATCCCAACGCCGCCGAATGGCAATACTATCTGGCTGGTCAGGCGCGGATGACCGTCATCGGCGCAGGGCCCAGAGTTCAGACGGCCGATTTCAGGCCTGGCGATATCGGCTACGTCGAAAAAAGCAACGCTCACTTTATCGAGAATACGGGTTCGACCGACCTGACCCTTCTGGCCGTTTTCAGGACTCCCGTATATGCCGAGGTCACCCTCTCCGATTGGATGGCCCACACCCCGCCGGCCCTCGTTGCGCAGCATCTGAACATCGACCCGGCGGAAGTGGCGAAGTTCCAGAACGGTTGGGGCTTCATGCCCAAGTGAGTAGGGCGGCGGCGGCTGTCCGGCGCTGCCGCCAGTCTACGCGCCCGAACCTGGTTACGGCGGGGCAAGCAGGAACTTAGCCCTCTTCTGGGCTGCGGGGCCGGTCTTGCTGCCTGCGACGTTTGCCAAGGCTTGGAGCGCATTGCCGATCTGCTCACCGAGACCCTTGAACCCCGACAGGGCCCGCCGTGTGACCGGCTTGCCGGGCAAGAGCCAGAGTGAGACGACGGCGCCGATAAGTCGCCGAACGCTAGTGACCCAACAACGCGCGGACAAAAGCGGCATGTCCATCACTCTGCCCTGGCTTCGCACCACCATCCGGAATCGGACAATTGAACTACGGCTATGCGGCCGGGTGACGGTAGCCGCCCTGGCGACCTATGCGCTCGCAGAACTCCTCTGGCTTCCACTCGCGGTTTGGGCCGTATTGACGGCCATCATCGTGACCCAGCTCAGCGTAGGCCGGACGCTGCAAGCGACGATCGATTATTTCGTTGGCACGCTCAGCGGTGCCGTTTACAGCGGCCTCGTCGCTACGCTGATACCGCAGGCGAGTGAGCTTCGCGTCTTGGCGGTTTTGGCCATCGCCCTGGCGCCGCTCGCCTTGCTGGCGGCAATAAGGCCTAGCTTCGCCGTGGCACCTTTCACCGCGGTGATGGTGTTGCTGGTGCCGACGCTTATCCAAGGCAGCCCCCTCGAATCTGCCTACCATCGTGTGATCGAGGTGGCGCTTGGCGGCATGATCGCCATCGCGGTGTCGTTCCTGGTGTTCCCGGAGCGGGCGCATGGCCTGGCGATCGAATCTGGCGCCCGCCTGCTCCAACTCATGGCGACAGCCCTCGGCGAGCTGCTCGACGGCTTTACCCGGAACCTCGATGCGGAATCGGTCCAGCGGATGCAGGACGGCATCGGGGAAGCCGTTGTGCGGCTCGGCGTGACCGAAAGCGAGGTCCGGCGGGAGCGGCTGCCATATCTTTCCGCGGAGTCCGATCTGGCACCGCTGCTGCGCACGCTGCTCCGCCTGCGCCATGACCTCGTCATGATCGGGCGGGCGGGCGCCGTACCGCTCCCTGACACATTCCAGGCGCGGCTCGGACCGGCGCTCGCCCGTTTCCGCGAGGCCGCGACCGATTATCTGCGGCAGATCAGTGCCGCGCTGATCGCGTGCCGCACGCCGCCCGCGCTCGACGCCCTTGACGAGGCCCTTGGCGGCTACACCGCGGCAATAGAGGCGCTTCGGTCCGAGGGCCTGACGCGGAATTTATCGGGCGATGTAATTGAGCGCATCTTCACCCTCCACTTCGCGTTGGAGCAACTGCGCCAGAATTTCCGCGATCTCGAGCGTTGCGTGGCGGGGTTTTCCCGCACGCCCCGGGCCGCCACCCGCAATCCCGCAGCTTAGCCAACCTGGCGTTGACATGTTGGCGCCAGCAATTGGGGGCTCGTCTCGAAGCCTTCTTGATGGGCTACAATTTCGCCAGCCGGCTCAGGCTCTCAGTGGTCTAACGTCCCACGGATACATTGGCGAAATCTGGACCGAGCAGCCGAGACGATTCGGGCCAAATCCACTTAATCGGTCGTCGGAACCATTCGGTTGGACGGCGCCCGAAGTGCCATGCCGGCGGAATGAGGGCATACATGGCTCTGTACCGATGGGGCTTTTGCAAGCGCGCGAGCTCGGGGCGGCGGGTGAAGGGCGCGAGGCCGGCCCTCGATCAGATTTCGATCCCCGAGCTCTAACCCGCCGAGCAACACGCAGAGCAGCCTACTGACAGCCTGGAGCGGAACCCAGAACATGATCATGGCTATTCTCCGACGGCCGGATGGGCATCCAGGGCATCGAGAAACAGGGTGATCGCCAATAGGTCGGCGCAGCCGCCGGGGCTGAGCCGACGGGCGACGAAAGAATGATGTATGGTGGCGGCTCGTTGGCGCCAATCTGCCTGGGCTACGCCGCCCTGTCCGAGAAAGTCTGCCGCTGCCTTCTGGGCGAAGCGCAAGCCGGCGCCGCCGCCGCGGTGAAGCAGGTTGGTGTCCTCCATCGACGCCAGAATGGCGAAGAAGCTCTGGATGCGAGCGGCCTCGGGATCATGTGGTGCCAGCCCGCGGCCAAGCCGCAGCGCGGGGAGCCCGACCTCGAGTGCGTGCGGAAAGCCGGCAGCTGCCTGCGCCCGCGCACCGCCCGCGCCAAATTCCAGTAGCGCTTTCGTCCCGTGGCTGTGTAGCGGGATAGGGCCATGCAGGATCGCATGTCCCCATCGCTGACGCACCGTGGCAGCCAGCAGGTTTGCGCGCCAGCGCCTCCCAGCCTGCGCCGGCCCAGACCAAGCAGCACCGGCGGCGGCGCATAGCAGGCCCAAGCCGAAGATTGCGCCTCGATGCGTGTTGACTCCGCCGGTCGCGGCCAGCATCGCGCGCTCCGCCTGCAGGCCGATCTCGCGCAACCTGCCCATGGCGGATCCGGCGGCACCGGCGACGGCCATGTGACCATAGAACGGAGCAATTGCCGAGGCGCTGCCTTTGAACGTGCTTGCGTCCATATCGGCGTGACTACCCGAATCCACGTGGCTCACGAGGCCCGGCTTGGGCCAGGTTTCCAGTTCCCCCAGCAATGCCGCGGTCGCCACGGCCGCTACGTTATCCGCAACGCAGGCGGGCATGGGGCCGGTTGCTTGCCGTAATGCAGCCGTCACGACAGCGACACCGGCATGCGGAAGAGCTCGGCCCTGGTCCGAACCTCCACGCCACCCATTGTCTTGACCAGCACCTCGTCACGCCGGCCGGCGACACTCTGAGCCAGCTCGCGCCAATTCACCCCCGCGCCATTGGGCAGTTCCAGTTCGCCGCCGAGGCGGATTGGGCCGTCCGCGTCAAGCTGGAGCAGTCCCTCCACGAGCCAGGCCGCAGTCCGCTCGTCGGAAATCGACCAGAGCAGTTCCAGGTCCGATTGCGCGGTCAGGTAAGGCAGGCGGGTCGTATGCTGCCAAAGCAGGGCGCCGAACACACGCGGCGTCACCCCCACTGTCTCGCCGAGGTCGAGCAGGGCAGCCACGACCGGCTGCCACTCCACCGGCGCTGCCCGCACCGCATGGCGAAGCAACACCGGCGGCAATGGAACTACGGCCGCGCTGGAAGTGAAGCTGAATGCGAGACGTCGCTTGCCATGACTTGGCGGCAGCGGCAGCGCCACCGGCACCGCATTCGCAAGGTCACCAGCCACGCGCCGCCGCACGATCACCGGCCATTCGCGCAGCGCCCAATCTGCTACCAGCGGCAGATCCGCCAAGCCGGGATATCGTCGGAGCATGGCCTGCCACGCAGCAGGCTCCGGCCGCAACAGATCATGTCTGCGCAACATCGCCAACTCTGCCGGTCGCCTCCGCGATGTCCCTCTTCGCAACTTTTGCAGCCATAAGGCGGCCCTTGCGCTCCACCCCTAGCCCGTCGCGGGCTCGCCGCTCGCATTGCCAATCAGCCATATCGGTCAGCGCCTGTTGAAGTTGTCCCGCCAGATGATCGTGCCCGTTGCATCACTGCTGCCCAATGTCGGTCGTAAAATAGATTGCAGCAGCGAGGGTTGCGGCGCTCAATATCGTGCACGCGATCAGCGTTGTGCCCGGTACCTCCGACGACGTGCCGAAGCGCAGCCCGAACAGGATTCCGAAGAAACCGGTGGGCAAAGCCGAGAGCACGATCGCCTCGCGCACTGTAAGCGCAGACACGGCGAAGAGCCGGGCCAGACCTGCCGCGATCAACGGATGAACGACGTTTGCAAGGAGTGTTTGACTAGCAATGCTAGCGCCGAGACGCACCTTCTGCGCCGACAGGATCAGGCCGGTGAGGAACAAGGCCGCGCCGCTGGCGACCTCTCCCATCAGCGACAGTGACTTGATAAGTGACTCGGGCAGGCCGATATCCGTCAGCACGAACGGCACCGCCAGCATCGGCGCGAGCACGATCGGTTTCTTGTAGGCCTCTCTGCGCGATTGTTGAACGACGGCGGCAAAACGGCCGCGGGAAGTGCGAAGTTCATCACCAGGACGTTTAGCTCCGCGACATCCCTGTTATCGACGTGGTGCATCCAACCGCCGAGGCAACCCAATGCCATGCCAAAAAAGATCGGGACGAGTGAGTCCAATATGATCTCTTGCATGACAGCGACCCTTTGGCGTTCGACAGTGCGACATGCGGCCGTACTAGTGCGTTTGCAAGTCGATCTGTCGGGTCTTATCCGACCGTGTCTTGGCTCGATCCGTGCGGTCAAAAAGTGACGCCTACGGTGCTACCGGTCTTTCGGTCCAGCATGAGAAGTTTTCAAAAGGCACGATTGGCCTTGCTGGTCCCGGTGATTTCCAAGAACAGTGTTGAGGGTAGCCATGATGCCGGCGGTATTATTCGGTTGGACGTTGCCCCGAAGTGCACTGCCGGCGGAAAAAAGCGATACATGGCTCTATATCGCCAGGGCTTATGCAAGCTCGCCCCGTCGGGGGCGACAAGCGAATCTTCGCGGAGAAGTGGCAATGGAACGCTGTTCGCCTTCCGAGAGCTCGGCGGTGCGCAGTACCTGCGTGCCCGGGTTTCCCGAATTAAGCTTTGCGAAGTCGAATTCCAGCTTTGCGGCCAACGGCGGCGGGCGTAATCTTCCCAAAGAATGGCGGACTGGTCGGCCCGCCGGCGCAAGTCAGATCAAGTAACCGCGCGCATCTGGCAGTTATCGAGTGCCGGCGCGGGCTGCGCGAAGGGTCGAGATCAGGTGCCGAGGCTTTTGGGTGTGCGGTGTTGCGGATCGGGCATAAACAGATCGTCGGATACAGGAATGCAGCCGCGCAATCTTCGGCAGGCGGTTTGGCGCTGCCGATTCTGACTTGGATTTGCTTCCAGTTCGAACTCGGACTCGCATTTCAGTTTGCCCTGCCGCCGGGCGAGGCCGGTGCTCGATGACGCGCGCAACGACGTCGCCGAAGCCCGAAGCAGGATCGCTGGTCTGCGTGGTCGACGACGACGCAGCGGTGCGAGAGGCGCTCAGCAGTCTGTTGCGATCCGTCGGGCTCCAGGTCAAGGTCTTCGGCTCGGCGCCGGAGCTATTCCAGAGCGAACTTCCGGATGCAGCGGGCTGTCTGGTGCTCGACATCAGATTGCCGGGCGTGAGCGGCTTGGACTTCCAGGACCGCCTGTCCAAAGCCAACATCCACGTCCCCATCATCTTCATGACCGGCCATGGCGACATCCCCATGTCGGTGAGGGCGATGAAGGCTGGTGCCGTTGATTTCCTGACCAAGCCATTTCGCGATCAGGACATGCTGGATGCCGTGGCGCTGGCGCTCCAGCGCGACCGCGAGCGGCGGCAGAGCGAGGGAATGAAGGCGCGATCCCTGGCCGATCTGGTCAGGATGGCCGAAACCCTGGAGCTTGGGCACCAGAAAAGCCAAGAAAAATAAACCTTTGTATGATATCGGGGTCCTGTTGCGGGGCCCACCTTCTAGCGTCGCAGCAATTTTGTAGCGCCGAGCCACCTGAACGTGGCGCGCGCACCGAGGATGGGTCGTTGTCGCAATTTCCTTTGATCGCGATCGTTGACGATGACGAGGCCATTCGCCTTGCGGCGGAGAGCCTGATCAGATCTTTGGGGTTCGCCGCCCGGACATTCGATTCCGCCGAGGCGTTTCTGGCGTCCGGTGTCGTCAGAAAGATAGACTGCCTGATAACCGATGTGCAGATGCCGGGGATGAGCGGGCTGGATCTACAAGACGTGCTTATTGCGCGGGGGCAGCAGACGCCCATCATCTTCATTACGGCCTACCCGGAAGAGCGATTCCAGAAGCGCGCTCGGGCCAACGGAGCCGCCGGGATACTCGTGAAGCCTTTCGATGGACAAAGCCTGGCCGACTGTCTCATGGGGATCCTTCGTGAGGGGGAAGAGCGGTGAATCCCTACAGCTGAATCCATGTTAAGCTGATGGGAGCGGGCTAGCGAGGAGGCACCTCGTGACGGACCTCTCGGCCTACGTGTTCTCGGTGTTAAGGGAAGGCCAGTTCACTCTGTATCGGGGCGTCCGCGAAGGCCTAGCCCCAGTCGTCCTAGTCGCTCCTGCCGGCGAGGATCCCTCGCTGGGGTCCCTCCAGCGCCTCGAGCATGAATACGCGCTGCGGGCTGACCTCGACTCTGACTGGGCGGCGCGGCCGGTGGCCCTCGCCACTCGCAATGGTTGCCTGGCATTGGTGCTCGAAGACCCGGGCGGCGAGCCGCTCGATGGGTTGCTCGGCCGCCCAATGGATGTGACGCAATTCCTGCGCATTGCTATCCCGCTCACGGCGGCAATTGGCCAGGGGCACGCTCGTGGGCTGATCCATAAGGACCTCAAGCCGGCCAACATCCTGGTGGACACGGCAGGCGGCGGCGTGTGGCTGACTGGCTTCGGCATCGCCTCGCGGCTTCCACGCGAGCGCCAGGCTCCTGCGCCCCCGGAGGTGATCGCCGGAACGCTCGCCTACATGGCGCCCGAACAGACCGGCCGGATGAATCGCTCGGTCGACTCCCGCAGCGATCTCTATGCGTTGGGCGTCACGTTCTACGAGATGCTGACGGGGACGCTTCCCTTCACTGCCGCCGATCCGATGGAGTGGGTACACTTCCACATTGCCCGCCAACCGGTGCCGCCCGACGAGCGGGAGGCGGGCATCCCGGAGCCGCTCTCGGCGATCGTGACGAAGCTTCTGGCCAAGATCGCCGAGGACCGCTACCAGACGGCAGCCGGTCTCGCGGTCGATCTGCGGCGTTGCCTCGTGGAATATGAGGCGACCGGCCGCATCACGCCCTTTCCGCTGGGCACGAAAGATGCATCAGACCGTCTGCTGATCCCGGAGAAGCTGTACGGGCGGGAGCTCGAGGTCGACGCACTGCTCGCGTCTTTTGACAGAGTCCTGACGACGGGCACGCCCGAGATCGTGCTCGTATCCGGCTATTCCGGTGTCGGCAAATCTTCCGTGGTGAACGAACTGCACAAGGCGCTCGCCCCGCCGCGCGGCCTCTTCGCGTCGGGAAAGTTCGACCAGTATAAGCGCGATGTTCCGTATGCCATCCTGGCCCAGGCCTTCCAGACGCTCGTCCGGCAGATCCTCGCCAAGAGCGAAGCGGAGGTGGGCCGGTGGCGGGGCGCGCTGGAGGATGCGGTGGGCCCGAACGGCCAGCTTATCGTCAACCTCATGCCCGAGGTCGAGTTCATCATCGGGAAACAGCCGCCCGTTCCGGACCTCCTGCCGCAGGACGCGCAGAACCGCTTTCAGGTGGTGCTCGGACGCTTCCTCGGCGTGTTCGCGCGCCCGGACCACCCGCTCGCGCTGTTCCTCGACGATTTGCAATGGCTGGATACCGCGACGCTCGAGTTCCTCGAGCATCGGGTCACGGCGTCCGAGGTGCGGCACTTGCTGCTCGTCGGGGCTTATCGGGATAACGAGGTCGGCCCCTCACACCCACTCATGCGGACGCTTGAGGCGATCCGCAAGGCCGGAGCGAGGATGCAGGAGATTGTGCTGGCGCCACTCGGGCTCGACGATGTCGGCCGACTCGTGGTCGATTCCCTGCACTGCGACCGGGATTCCGCCTATCCTCTGGCGCAGCTCGTGCACGAGAAGACAGGCGGCAATCCGTTCTTCGCGATCCAATTCCTTGCGGCGCTGGCCGAGGAAGGGCTCCTTGCGTTCGACGCGGACGCGGCGGCCTGGATCTCGGACTTAGAGCGCATCCGCACCAAAGGCTACACCGACAACGTGGTGGATCTCATGGTCGGGAAGCTGAAGCGATTGTCCGATACGACTCAGGATGCACTCAAGCAACTCGCCTGTCTCGGGAACGTGGCCGAAATCGCCACCCTGACCCTGGTCCTCGGGGTATCGGAAGAGGAGATCCGCACGACACTCTGGGAGGCTGCCCGCGTGGGGCTGATCCTCCACCTGGACAGATCCTACGCGTTCCTCCACGACCGCGTTCAGGAGGCGGCCTATGCGCTTATCCCCGAAGGCGAGCGGGCGGCGGCACACCTTCGGATTGGCCGAGTGCTTGCGTCACGGACGGCGCCGGAGGACATCGAGGAGAATATCTTCGAGATTGTGAACCAACTCGACCGCGGTGCGGCGTTGATCGGCTTACGTGACGAATGCGATCGGGTCGCCGAGCTCAATCTTATTGCAGGCAAGCGCGCCAAGACGTCAACGGCCTACGCCTCGGCGCTGAAGTATCTCGTCGCCGGCCGCACGCTGCTGTCGGTGGACAGTTGGCAGCGGCAATACGAGCTCACCTTTTCGATCGAGTACCACCGCGCCGAGTGCGAGCTGCTGACTGCCAATCTGGCGGCGGCGGAAGAACGACTCACCATGCTTTCACGCCACGCCGGGAACCTCGTCGACATTGCCGCCGTGGCGTGCTTGCGCCTGACGCTGTACACGACCTTGGATCGGAGCGACCGCGGCGTGGAGGTGTGCCTTGAATACCTCGAAAGGGGTGGTGTTCACTGGTCGCCGCATCCGACAAAAGACGAAGTCTGGCAGGAATATGAACGGATCTGGCGACAGGTCGGGAACCGCTCCATCGACGAACTCGTCGACTTGCCGCTGATGAGCGATGCGAAGTGCCGCGCGACTCTCGATGTTTTGACCGAGGTCGTGACGCCGGCATTGTTTACCGACCAGAACCTGCTCTCACTCGTGATTTGCCGGATGGTCAATCTCAGCCTCGAGCATGGTAACAGCGACGGATCGTGCTTCGCTTATGTCTGGCTTGGCATGATTCTCGGGCCGCACTTTGGCGACTACCGGGCCGGATTCCGATTCGGTAGGCTCGGCTACGATCTGGTGGAGAAGCGTGGACTGCATCGCTACCAAGCGCGTGCCTACATGTCCTTCGGGAATCTTGTCATGCCCTGGACGAGGCACATCCAATCCGGCCGGGATTTGGTGCGTCGCGCCTTCGACACCGCAAACAAAATCGGCGATCTCACCTTTGCGGCTTATAGCTGCAACAATCTGAACACGAATCTTCTCGCAACCGGAGATCCGCTCGGCGATGCGCAGCACGAAGCCGAGAATGGGCTCGACTTCGCGCGGAAGGCGCGGTTTGGTCTCGTTATCGACATAATCACCGCGCAGCTCGGTCTCATCCGGACTCTGCGCGGCCTGACACCCGACTTCGGCTCCTTCAATGATGAACGGTTCAACGAGAGCCGGTTCGAACATCATTTGCAGAGTGATCCGCGTTTGGCGCTTCCCGAATGCTGGTATTGGGTCCGCAAGCTGCAAGCGCGCGTCTACGCAAACGACTTCGCTTCCGCAATCGCGGCAGCAACGAAGGCGCAACAGCTTCTCTGGACGTCGCCCTCATTCTTTGAGGTGGCCGAATACCATTTCTATGGTGCGCTCGCGCGCGCAGGGCAGTATGACGCGGCTTCGGCCGAGGAGCGGCCGCAGCATCTGGAGGCGCTGGCCGCCCACCACAAGCAGATCCAGGTGTGGGCGGAGAATTGCCCCGAGAATTTCGCAAACCGCGTGGCGCTCGTCGCCGCCGAGATTGCCTGCCTCGAAGGCCGCGCTGTCGACGCGATGCGCTTCTACGAGCAGGCCGTACAGTCGGCCCGCGGGCACGGCTTCGTCCAGAACGAAGGCCTGGCCCATGAGCTGGCCGCGCGGTTCTACCTGGCGCGCGGCCTTGAGAAGATCGCGCGCGTCTATCTCCGGGACGCCCGGTACTGCTATCTCCAGTGGGGTGCGGGGGGCAAGGTCCGGCAACTCGAGGAACTCTATCCGCATCTCTGCGACGAACCGGTGCCGGCGACGGCAACGACCACGACGCCGGTTGAGCAGTTGGACGTCGCCACGGTCGTCAAGGCGTCGCAGGCCGTGTCTGGTGAGATTGTCCTCGAGAACTTGATTAAAACACTCATGGTGATCGCGCTCGAGCACGCGGGGGCTGAGCGAGGCCTCCTGGTCCTCCCGCGAGGAGGCCAGTTATGGGTCGAGGCGGAAGCTACCACTGGCCTCAACACGGTTGAGGTCATCCTGCGGCAGGCGCTCGTGGCGTCCTCGGAACTCCCCGATTCGGTTCTGCAGTATGTCATCCGGACCCAGGAACCAGTGATTTTGGGTGACGCTTCCAAGGAAGAGCTGTTCTCAGCGGATAACTACATCATTCAGAAGCACGCCCGGTCGCTCCTCTGCCTGCCACTGGTGAAGCAGGCCGAGCTGATCGGCGTTCTATACCTTGAGAACAACTTGGCATCACATGTGTTCACACCTGCCCGGATCGCCGTGCTGAAGCTGTTGTCGTCGCAGGCTGCGATCTCGCTGCAGAATGCCCGCCTCTATGCCGAACTGATCAATGAAAACCGTGATCGGCAGAAGGCCGAGGAAGCGCTGAGAAACTCGCAAGCAGACCTAGCCCGAGTGGCGCGGCTGACGACGATGGGCGAACTCGCCGCCTCACTTGCCCATGAGATCAACCAGCCACTCGCGGCCATCGTGACGAATGGCGACGCGGCTTTGCGGTGGCTGAACCGGGACAATCCCGATCTCGGCGAAGCGCGGCATGCGCTCTCGAGCATCGTGCGTGACGGCGCGCGTGCAGGGGGCGTGATCCGAGGTCTCCGGGCGCTCGCCAAGAAATCCGAACCCGAACGGGCAATGTTCGACATCAATGTGGCCATTGAGGAGGTGCTGACGCTCACCCGCAGCGAGCTGCAGCGGCACGGCGTCGCGCTTCACACTGACCTGTCCGCCGACGACCGGCCGGTCTTCGGGGACCGAGTTCAGCTGCAGCAGGTGCTGTTGAACTTGATCATGAACGGCATCGAAGCCATGAAAGCGGTCGCGGCACAGACCAGGGAACTGGGGGTGTCTTCGGCACTCACCGAGCAAGGCAGCGTGCTTGTTGCGGTCGAGGACACCGGCACGGGGTTGGACCCGGCCATCGAGCAGCGCATCTTCGAACCCTTCTTCACGACGAAGTCTGACGGGCTTGGCATGGGGCTTTCGATCTGCCGTTCAATTATCGAAGCACATGGCGGACGCCTGTGGGTGTCACCGCGCGCGCCGCATGGCACGGTTCTCCGCTTCACCGTTCCCATGGGAGTTAAGATTTAGCCTTGCGGCGGATGACGGTCGCGGGTTCCTATCTACCCCCCGTGAGACTCTCGTTTGCGGGCGGCAGCTTTTCGCAGCGGTAAACCTAGGTTTACACTTCTTGAACCTACGCGGGGCTCGAGGCAACGCAAGTAGCATAGAGTCAACCGCTCCTTCCACATACCTTTCCATTGCGACACAGCGTGCGACCAACCGCCAACGCGATCGTGGTGCGCAGGCATGCCGCGGACCTTTGGCAAACAGTCGGGATGGAGGAAAGCTTGACGGTGATGCCTCTCAAACAATCTCTGGACGTCAGCCTGGCGCTCCCGCTTATCCATGACGAACCGAAGTGGCGCACCCCGCAGGCTCTCGATCGAGTAACCAATGGCCAATCCAAGGTCGTTGTCTCACGTTGGACTGCGCTCAACAACGAGGCCTGTGACGTGACGGCGGAGGTGGCAGGTTGCTATCACACCATCGCCATCGCCTTGAGACATATGAATGTCGCGTTCTTCGTGTCTGGACGGCCAATACACGATGGTCACGTTCTGCCAGGAATGCTGCAGGTGAGCGGGCCCGGCGAGAAGGCACGGGCCATATTTCGGGGCCCTTGCGACATACTTCATCTCCACGTTTCCCAAGCCCTCGTGGCAGAATGCCTCGGGCAGGCGCATGGGTGCGAAGATCCAGGCGAGATCAGACTTATCGACCCCCGTTTCTCTCAGGATCGGGTCATAGAGCAGCTCGGTCACGTGCTGCTGATGGCCCATGACGCCGGGGCAGCCTTCGGAGAGACCTATGCCGAAGGCGTCAGCATCGCGATCCTGATGCGGTTGCTTGACTTGAGCACTAATGCGGGCCTGGCTTCGGGGAGACGGGGAGGCGCGGCCCTGCCGAGGTGGCGGATCAAGCGGGCCGTCGACTATATCGACGCGCATCTGGGGCAGCCCATTACACTTGGAAAAATGGCGGAAGCGACCGGCTTGACCCGCATGCATTTCGCGGCCCAGTTCCGAGCGGCAACCGGAATACGACCGCACGAATATCTTCTTCGCAAGAGGATCGAGCGCGCTCGCGACCTGCTTTTGACATCGAACGCATCGCTGGTCGAAGTAGCTCTCAACGTCGGCTTTCAGACGCAGGCCCATTTCACGACGGTCTTCAAGCGCTTCGTGGGTGAGACGCCACATCGATGGCGCTGCGCGAACGATACGCGCATGCCTTTTGGATCCGGTAACGGAGCGATCGTGGCCCGGTATCAATCCGGGGCCTACTCACAGAGCGTGACGACAGCGGCGATCTGACCGACCCCAGGGACGATCTGGACGCGTACCCACGGGCCAGGAGGAGTGGAACCCGATGGCATGCAAGTAGGCGATTCGGCCTTATCGGAGTTTCGCGGGTG
>WNFR01005343.1_pt1 | contig 13128 bp, 10 predicted proteins | sample 5400221 | NCBI WGS metagenome assembly WNFR01 (sample SAMN13153357, study PRJNA577476) | soil metagenome | isolation source: 40 cm soil under Madrone tree | place: USA:California | collected 2016-06-14
CATTCTCCGATGAATGCCAGAAGCCGGTTTCAACGACCGCGACGGCGTGCCCAAGCTGTGGCGCGCCCGTCAAGCGTAAACCTACTTTCTCGCTTCTGCGTGTTGTCTTGCTGCTCATTGGCGTCATCGGATTTCTTGTGTGTGTTGGCAACGCCGTAGCATGATCGCCTTTGGCCTTTTCATTCTCGCCGCCATAGCTGCCAAATGATCGGAAGCCAAGTAACCCACGTTTACGAAGTCCGGCCCCGCAAAGATCATCGCGGCGTCAATCTGATTTCCGATGCGCTGCCATTCGGTGCGCTGGGTACGGTGAGCCTAATGCAATCGCGAACGCAATCTCCTACGCCAAGTTTTACAGCCGTTCACATCACGCTGTGATTCGCGTTTACGATGAAGCGGGCCACGTGATCGAAACGCACGAACACGTGGGCGAGTTCAAAGAGTGGTAAGCGTTACGCGCTTAAAACAAAAAGCCGCCACGCGGTGAAACGTGGCGGCTTTGCGACGGGTTAATTAATTCAAATCGCCCGTGCGCCAGCTTTTGCAGGCTTTAGCTTACGGGCACTGCGGGAAGAAGCTCGCCGCGCCTCCGTCGGTTGTACAGGTGTCGCTGGTAGCGCTATTGGTCAGCGTGACGTCACTGTACGTCACCGAGATCAAGACCATCTGTTGCCCATGCGGGCAGAAGTTAGTCGGCCGCGCGGGGCTGAGCGTGATGGTGCCCGAGGCGGACCCATTGTGGCCGGCCGTGACGGTCAGATCTCCGCTGAGTTGCTCCGAACTGGTGAATTTATTCGCCGCATTGGGGCATTGCTGACCACCGTTCAGGCAGCCCCAGGTGGCGGTCGCGGTGGTGGTAGCAGTTATCGTGTCCGATGCTCCCGCACCGAGTCCCGCAATCCGGAACGACACGCTGAGGTCGCCGTTGCTGGCGACGCTACTGTCACAGCGCATAAAGTGCGCATTCTGGGCGAGCACGGTGATTGCCATGAAGCCGAGGGCGATCATGGTACAGATGAGAATACTTAATTTTTTCATTGGTTATTTCTGATGATTTTTGGTTGGTTTTTTCGGTTGAGTTTGGTTCCACCCATTAAAAAGATGGGCGAGATTTTTATTATTACATTTTGGTGGCGTGACTTTCCGGGTCACACTGTGACTTTCAGTGGTGTTTGCTGGTATCACCGATCCCGAAAAGCTTCGGCAAATTGTTTCAAAACTTCAGGAAAGCTAAAAGTTGCTGCGGTGCGCTGCGCAAGCTTTCGCTGCGGTGAGATTCGCATTCTGGATTTAAGCGGCGGGAGTTGCCTCCCGCCGCTCGTCAATCCAAGGCAGAATCACCAGGCGCCTTGGATCTCCTTATGAAGCTTATGGGCGAGAGATTTTATAATTTCTATTTTGGTGGCGTGACTTTCCGGGTCACACTGTGACTTTCGGGTCACAACTGGCAAAGCGGTAAAAAAATCAGAACGTCCAGGTAGAACTTCCAGGCAACCGGGCGATCCGGGCGGGGATTATAGGAGCAGAAGTATCCAGTTTTGATCCTAGCGGCCAAGTGGTAACCCAGCGATGGGATTGCCTCGCCGATTTTTTGGACGGCTTTCTTAATACATTTGGTCACGGCAGAACGCGCTCGTTCGGCGTTCGAGGAAGTCTTGCGGTCCCTGCCCCCGAGTCCGACCGCGGAGGCGAGATGCTCGGCAATCGCCTGCAACTCGTTCTGAACCTCGGTCTTCCTCTGAGGGTCGTTGAACCGTTCTGCTTGGTTCAAGTCTTGCCGCAGATCGTTGACCCTGCATTTGTATTCTGCTTTAGCCTGGGCGTCCAACACTGAGACGCCGGCATAGAGTCCGCCCGTGACACCGCCATAGAGTCCGCCCGTGACGCATCCATGCGCGGCGACTACTGCAGCCGGAGTTGATACGTCTATCGGGCGGGCGAGCAATTCCCTGACATGGAACTCACGTCCCGGATCGCGAAGCAAGACGGCGAGATAGTGGAGGCCGCGCGTGGATTTAAGCAATGCGGCGTGACCGTGATACCGAATGGTCCAGTAATCGTTCTGCCGTAAGAACGAGGACTCTTCGCGTGTCGTAAGACTCGGCCAATCCACTTTTTTTTGTTTTCGCCGTCTTCGGGCGCGCGGATGGGCAGCGCGCCATTCGCGCGCCAGTATTCGGTGGCGCCCACGCTTTTTCATGCTGCCCTCTAAGGAATTCTACGGAAACTGGAGGGCGAAGGTCCCAAATAATTCATTTAACCAAGCGATGCAGCCAACCGCTGGCCGGTGCATTGATTAAGGCCGAAGGATGAATTATGAAGGGTGAAATGAAAGCGGCACTTTCAGCTCTTCTTCCGGCATTTCGCCTTTTTTATAGGTAAACGGGCCTGTAGCTCAGCGGTTAGAGCAGGGGACTCATAATCCCTTGGTCCCAGGTTCGAATCCTGGCGGGCCCAGCCTTCGCTTGGAGCGCAGCGAAAAAGCGAAGGCTGCCACGCCGTAACAAAGTGAAGGCGGGCTGTGTGTTTTGACTTTCCTCGATGCGCTCCAAGACTACGGCTTGGCAGGCCAGCTAAATGAAAGACTTCTTTTACGTTTATATTCTGGTGAGCCAAGCGAAAGAGACGATCCACTACACGGGCATTACACGTGATCTTGCACAGCCGCCTGCTCGAGCACAATCGAGGCGCATGTCCACACACTTTGCAACACCGACCATGGCGAATCGAAACCGCCATTGCGTTCAAATCTGAGAGCAAAGCGCGTGCATTGGAAAAATATTTGAAAAGCGGATCCGGTCGGGAGTTTGCTCGCCGTCATCTTTGATGTTCGCTTTGGAGCGCAGCAAAAAAAGCGAAGGCTGCCACGCCGGAGCGGAGCGTAGGCGGACCGGATTGCACGCCTGACTCCCTGGGCGCTCCAAGACTACGGCTTTGGCAGGCCATTTTAATTTTCGATTTTCGATTTGAGATTTGCGATTATCGATGTTGTGCAACGAGCCGCACAGATCGGTTTAGCTATTGTCGAGATTACGACACTAAGCGTGCTGATTTTGGCAACGCGGTGCGCAAATTATCAGGACGTTTTCGTCGCCGGGAATGTTTACTTCACTGACGCAGATTGTTACGCGCGAATGACGCGCGTGCGCATGTGTGAGAAGACGCCGGGCTTAATCGTGCGGCATCACGATTTCGAAAATTTCCCTGAAGGAACGACTCCGCATACAACCGCACCCTTCGATTACCTGATCCTTGCACTGGCGATCGTGCTAAAACCCTTCTCCGCACACGCACTCGATTTAGCGGGCGCGCTGATCTCGCCGCTGCTGGCGCTGGTTGGAGGTTGGTTTCTGTGGTGGTGGTCGCGGCGAATGAACCTCCGGTACCGTTGGATAATGCTCGTCCTTTACGCGATCAGCCCGGTCCTCGTGCACGCGACCAAGCTGGGACGACCCGATCATCAGTCATTGGTCGTGTTGCTCGTTACGGTAGCGATTTGCTCGGAATGGACTCTGCAGTTCGAGCGATTTGCAAAATGGAGCATCGTAAGCGGAGTTTCCTGGGGCTTCGCATTCTGGGTTTCACTTTATGAGCCGCTGGTTTTGTTCGCGATTGTCGCTTGTTGTGCCGTGTTGCAAAATCGAGAATTTTTTCGGGCACAACATCGCCGGATTGGCTGGATTCTATTCGTGGTGATTTTGGCGGTCGCGTTTCTCATTGAGCGACGCCTGCCGCAATTGCGAACATTTTATTCCAGCCAAGTCTTTGGAAACTGGTCGCGCACCGTTGCCGAGTTAGTCTCGATTTCGCCGATACATCCGATTTGGTTTCAGTGGGCTGGCTGGCTGTTGATCGCTACCCCAGTCCTTATTTGGTTTGCCATTCGTCGCAAAAATCCTCCGCCAGTCTTCGTCAGCGTTTTGCTTGTGGCCAGCTACCTCCTGACGATTTGGCAGGCGCGCTGGGCTTACTTTTTCATGTCGATTTTTGCGCTCGCACTGCCAAGTTTGCTCGAGCTCTTCAGATCGCGCATTTTCGTGTGGTCGATTTTCATCGTGTCGATTTTCCCGATTTTGCGGGATTGGGACACGCGACTTTGGCCTGACGAAGCGGAATATGTCCGCAGGATCGAACAGCGGAACGAGTCGGTGCAGTTGCATGACCTGGCACTTGATTTGCGATCGTCCGAGAGGCGCCCGTTTCTTGCGCAATGGTGGCTTTCTCCAGAGATCGCTTATTGGTCGGGTCAGCCCGGCGTGGCCGGCAGCTCGCATGAGAGCCTCCCGGGAATTGAGGAGAGCGCGCGTTTTTTTGTCAGTCAAGATTGGCGAACGGCTCGCAAAATTCTGGAGGATCACAAGGTCGCTTGGGTGATCGTGTACGATTCCGAACGCGCGGCGCAAAACTCCTCCGCGATCTTGGGTTTGGCAGCGCCCCAGCACGCGGTCTGCTTCGTGCTGGATCGAACGCCCGCCCAAGTGCCGCGGTTCCTGGTTTTTTCGGCCCAAAACGGGGCTGGCAAGATTTACCGGGCCGTTAAGTAATAAAAAATGCCTCTCTCTGTGAGAATCCGTTGACAGGGCGGCGGAGCGTCCCAATAATAGCCAATGCTGAAAAAGTTTATTCCGCAAAAACCGACGCCGTCGATCCCGGAACGATCGTTTAACTCGGACGCGGATGAAAATAATCGTGTTGCTTACCGCGACGAACCAAGAACATTACCACCATCAACTAACCATCAAAAAACTATGACTGAACATTCTGGCAAGGACGTGCTCTCGAGCGATGTCGAGATCAAGGGCTCAATAAAATTTCAAAAGGAACTTCTCATCGACGGCAAGGTCGAAGGGGAAATCAATTCAGACGGCGTCTTAACGATCGGCGAGAACGCTGACATTCGGGGCGAAGTAAAAACGAAATCGATCACGGTGTACGGCAAAGTGCACGGCAATATCACGGTGGCCGAGCGCTGCGAACTAAAATCGAAGTGCACGTTGCAAGGAGATTTGAAAGCAGCGCGCCTCGTCATTGAAGAGGGAGCGACTTTTGTTGGCAAATCCGAAGTCACCAGCGGAACGATCCCTGCTAAGTCGATGTCGGGCCGTCCAGAAGTTGTGCGGCATGACGAACCGATCAAAGCGGCCTTTGGAGGGCGCGGATAAGGAAAGGATTTTGGCTTAGCACCCAGTGGCCAATACGTCGCCTGCCAAGGTCGGTGTGGAATGCCCGCACTGTGGCTTCAAGCAGGTGGAGTATGCCGCGGCCAAAAGCTCGATCTGTCGGCAATGCGGCCGTTACTTTTCTCCGTTTGCGCCGAAACCCGGCCTGAAACTGCGTGTAAAAGAAGAAGCGCCCACGCCGGAGAATTCGTCCATCTTTCACCGGTTTGAAGATTTTTGGAAACGGCAACGCAGCTCGGTTATCGAGTGTTTCGAATGTAAGCGGAAACAGCAGGTCTGCGGCACGGCGACGTCGACAATCTGTCCGGCATGCAGCGCGCATATTGATCTTCGCGATTACAAGATCACCAGCGGATTCAGCCGAACGATTCGAACGCGTGGCGACGTGCACCTCGCAGCCAAAGGCGATCTGGGCAGCAGTAGCGTGATTTGCCGGTCTGCCTTGATAGAAGGCAAACTGCGCGGCAATCTGCATTGTGACGATACCGCGACGATTAATTTTTCAGGCAAAATTCCCGGCCTGCTTAGCGCTCGACACGTAATTGTCGAACGTAAGGCCGATATTCACTGCTCTCGCCGAATCCGGGCGGGAAGCATCGAAATCAAGGGAACAATGTCGGGTGAGATTATTGCTCAAACAATGGTTACCATTCATAAAAGGGGCTCACTCGAAGGCAACGTTACCGCCAGGGCAATTTCGGTTGAAAAAGGCGGAATGTTTTCCGGCCAGTTGGTCATCGGCCAGGCCGGTCTTACGCAGGGAGAATTATTGGCGGAACAAAAACCAGCGGCCGGGAGCGGGCCGGAGGCCGATATTTCGGGAAGCGCACCCCAGCCTTTGCCGGCGACGTAATCCATTCGTCTTAATGCAAAGACTGCATCCACGCAGTCCGTACGAAAAGCTTGGCGGTTACGTGCATCTGCCGCGTTTGATCGACAAGGCCAGACTGCATCGCAAAGGGCTGCTCGATGGTTACAATTATAAAACTGTCGGTTTCGACAAGCATTTGCTGGCATTCCTAAAAATCGACGGCGATGCATTTGAAGAGATCGCCCATAAACTGGACGACGAAGGCGCAATTCTAGACTGGGTACAGAAGAACGGAGCGAGACATTCCCCGGAAGCGGTCGAACAGTGGAACCAGGCGATGGTCTCCCGTCATCCCGACACGGCCGCAAAAAAAGCGCGTTTTCTCCATTTTCTCAAAAAAGCGGGAGGTGAAGGACGTAAAGACATTGGGACTTATTTCGATCTGATCGAATTTGATGAGGGGCGATTGAAATGACAGATGACGGAAATGGCGAAATCTGAATGACGAAGCTCGAAGGATTGATGAAATCCGAAAATTAGGTGATCCTCCCCAGAACCTGGTCTGCTTTCTCCAACGTCTCTTTGCTTCCGATATCGAGCCACTTGCCCTTGATCTGGAACGTTTTCACGGGTTTTCGCGTGTAGAGCCATTGCACAAAGCGGCCCGGCTGATCTGGATTGTTGCCTGCAGCGAGATACGTCGTCAAAAGGGAAAGCACCTCGGGTGAGTAATAGTAAAGTGCGATGGCGGCCAGGGTCCCCCGAGGTTTCTGCGGCTTTTCCTCGAAGTGGGTGATAATTCCATCAGCGTCGATCGCGATGTTGCCGTACTTTTTGATCGCCTCAATATCGCCGACGTCGTAAACGGCAACTGTTGCTTCGCTTTCTTTCGCGAAGGCGACAAAGCCAGTTAGCGATTCAGTAAACAGGTTGTCGCCCGCAATAATTAGCAAGCCCCCCCTGGTCAGATTTTCCCGGGTAACGACGAAATTGATATCTCCAATCGCACCCAGCTTATCTTCGTCGCTTTTGGAGCCGTCGTTGATGATTTTGAATTTGAATTTCGGCTGCCGGCGATGATAGTGCTCGCTCCACGCTTGGAAGTCAGATGCGAACTTGTCGTTCGTTACGACATAAATCGTTTCAAGATTTGGAACATCTACGAGGTTATCCACGGCCCATTCGATAATCGGTTTACCCCCCACTACGAGCAGCGGCTTTGGCTTGTCGAGCGTCAGCGGATAAAGGCGTGTTGCGTATCCCGCAGCGAGAATTAAAGCGTTCATGAAATCAGGGACAATGAGCAGCGAAGACCGTTGGGCGCGTTCCTTTTTTAGTTATGTTGGCTTCCCGGCGCCTCCACCCAGAATTGCGCTCGTAAGATGTTCGTGGATTGCCCTGATGCGATTCGGATCGGTAATCTTAGCGTGCGTGGAACGATCCACGACATACAAAGTATCAATGGCTGCGCCGTCCTGCGTGTTAATACGAGATAGCGCGATCGAAACACTGTCGCGATCGAGGCAGGTCAAAATATCATAAAGCAAACCGAGCCGGTCGGGGGCCTGGATCTCAATCAGCGTGTAAGCCGGATGCGTTTTGTTGTCCATGGCAATGCGAGTCGGAAATTCGATCCGTGGCGTGAGACGGAGGCGGCTCTGATGCTTTGCTTTTTCGATTAACGGAAGAAAATCGAAGTTCTCATCATCGAGCGCGCTTTGCAAAGTTTGTTCGACCAGTTCGAAGGCACGCGGGTCGGTGACAGCGTGCGCTTTCGTATCGCACACGCGAAAAATGCTCAACACGACGTTGTCTCCCCGGGGGAAAACATCCGCGCTCAAAATATTAATCGGCACGACTGAAAATGACCCGGCAATCTTGGCCAGCAACCGCTCACGCTCCCACGTGCAGAAACTGACAACATTGTGCCCTTGCTCTGGGAGAGCCTTCCATTTGACCGCCGAAGCCAGCGGATGCTCGCCCCAGCCGGAGACATTTTCAATGAACGAACGGAATAGTTTCAGATGCTCGACAATGTCGGGGACATCGCTGCCGCGAAAATAATTGTCGGGCATAAACTCAAAATGCGCGTCGATTTCATCGACATAATCGGGCGAAAGATTTTCCGCCACGGCAACCTGCAGGCTTTCGCGCTCGATTCTCGTTTGTTCGTAATAAGACTTTTGGTCCGCCAGATAGCGGGAGGTCTCGTGAAACAATTCCCAGACAAGCGATTCTTTCCAATCTGACCATGCCTCTGCGTTTGTCCCCTGACCGTCAGCCAGAGTCAGCAGCATCAATGCGTTGAGGTTCTTCTGATTCTTCACGATGCCGGCCAATTCTGCCACTGTGGCGGGGTCATCAAGATTTCTCTGTTGTGCGATCATGGAGAGCGTGAGGTGATGGTCGACCAGCAGGATGAGCGACTTGCGCTGCTCGGATGATAATTGCAGGCGGGTGGCGACGCGCTGGGCGAACAGCGCGCTTGCTTCAGAGTGGCGCCGCGCGCCAACCGCTTTGCCGCTGTCATGCAAAAGCAGCGCGAGATAAAGAACGAAGGGGTCATCGAGTCGCTCAAATATCCTGCGATAGGCGATCAACTTCGGATCTTCCGTCGTCACCAGAGCATCGAGTTTGTCGATGCATACCAGCGTATGCTCGTCCGCGGTGTAACGATGCAGAAACTCGTGTTGCACCAGACAGGTGAGCTGGCCGAATTCGGGAATGTATCGACCCAGGAAATCAACCCGATGCATCATTCGAAGGACCCGGCCAACTTCCCCTTTCCGGGACAGAATCGCCTTAAAGATGTCGCGTGGTCCGCGCGCATACTGATAGGTGCGGGTGACCTGGTCGAGGCTGCGGCTTAATAGATCCGCCAGTTCGGGACTAGGATCCAGGGCGCGTTGTTGCGTAAGCTGAAACGCTCGCATCATTTGCTCGGGGTCTTTGCGAAAAAGATCGCGTCGCGCCGGATGCAATTGATTATTGCGAACAAAAAAAGAGTCGCCGATCGGAGTTTTGTGCGGACGTATCAACGGAAGAAAACTGAACAGAGAACGGGTCCTGCTCGTGACGTGGCCGCTTACAAATTGCTCCGTAATGCGCTCCGTCACACGGAAGATATTGCGCGTGTGCTCGTAATAGTCCCGCATAAGGGTTTCACTGCGAAGCTGGCCATTCTGAGGAGAATAATTGAGCCGTTTGGCGATTTGTTCCTGTAAGTTCATGTGCAGGGTGTCGGTGGCTCGCCCTGTCATGTAGTGCAAATCAGTGCGCAGGCGCAGGAGAAAATCGTAGGCCCTCTCGATTTGCCGCTGGTCGCTTTCGCTTAGCCAATCTTTCCCCACGAGCTGGTTCGTGCTTAGCGAGCCCTCTTTGAAATACGTCATCCAAAGAAGATTTTGATAATCGCGGAGCCCACCGCATCCGCTCTTCACATGAGGCTCCTGCAAATACACGCTGTCGCCGAATTTCTTGTGCCGCGCTACCTGATCTTGCATGCGCATTTCGACGTATCCCCGCTCGTGCCCCTCGACACACTTTGAACGAAATTGTTGCCGAAATTCTCGCGCCAGTTCTGCGTCGCCAGCGAGGAAGCGCGACTCGAGCATGGCCGTTTTTGTGCGCATATCGCGATTGGCCTGCGCAATCGCTTCTTTGATCGAACGCGTGGAATGACCAACCTTGAAGCCGCTATCCCAAAGGAGGTAGAGCACCTGCTGACCCATTTCTTCAAGATGCGGCGAGATTTTCTTCGTTCCCTGATGGTGTAAAAACATGACGTCGATGTCGCTAAACGGATTGAGCTCGCCCCGGCCATATCCACCAAGAGCGATCAACGTCAGGGGAGTCCCGGAGGTGCTGTTCCCACGAGTGGCGGTGGCGGCAGCTGCGAAAACGTATTGCAACAAGACATCAATAAGCTCGGCTCGCCGTGCGCAAATTTCGCGGCCGCCTCCGCCCGACTGGTGCTTCAGACGCAAGCGATGTTCTTCCACCTTGAGGAATTTTTTGTAAAGCGGGAGGACCTCTGTCGGGCGTCTCGCCCCCGTGGCGGCGAGTTGATTCGCCGCGTGTGCCAGGACTTGTTCGAGATGCCGGGATGTCGCCATATCGGATTTGGATTGCGGATTGCTTATCCGCCTAACTTAAAATCGAAAATCGAAAATCCAAAATCTGCGCTAAGCGAATGTATCCGCAAATCACGCAGCTTTTTGCACGCCGCGGCGGCGCGAACGAACACAGATGAATCGAGATCGAAGCTCTTCTTTCGCGTGATTCGCGCGCTCTCTTTCAGATCTCGATCGCGTAACGCTTCATCTTGTTATACAGTGTGGGACGCTGGATGCCGAGAAGTTGAGCCGCCTTCTTCTTGTTTCCGTGGCATTCTGCGAGCGCTTGGAGAATCGTGTTCCGCTCGACGTCGTCGAGACTCTGCACCCCAGTTCGTCCGGGAGCCGCCGGACCACGCTCTATTTGTTGGAGTACTGTCGGCAATTGAACCTCGGCCGGCAGCTCTTTTACGCCGATCAAGCCCTTGCGTGCCAGCACCACCGCGTATTCAATTGCGTTCTGCAACTCCCGCACGTTTCCCGGCCAGCCGTAATCGAGTAACTTTTGAAACGCATCCGGCGCGACGTCTGGTTCGGGTTTGCCGAGTTGTTGAGCAAACTGCCTGAGGAACAGAGCGATCAGGGGCGGAATGTCCTGCTTGCGCTCCCGGAGCGGCGGTACCTCAATTTGAAAAGTGTTTAGCCGATAGTACAAATCGGAGCGCAGGCGGTTCTCGGCCAGTGCTTGCGCGATTGGCCGATTGGTCGAAGCGATCACTCGAAAATCGGCCTTCATGGTGCGCGTGCTCCCAAGCGGCCGATACTCGCGCTCCTGCAGCACGCGCAAGAAACGTGTCTGTAGATCCGGCGGCATGTCCGAGATTTCGTCCAGAAAAAGCGCGCCCCCGTCCGCTGCGGCGATCATTCCCGAAAAATCGTGAACCGCACCGGTAAATGCGCCTTTCACATAACCAAAAAGCTCTCCCTCGATCATGGTTTGCGGAAATGCGGCGCAATTCAGCTTTACTATTGGTCTTCCCGCGCGCCGGCTCCGCGCGTGAATCGCGTTCGCGATGACTTCCTTGCCTACGCCGCTTTCACCGACGATGAGGACATTCGCGTCTGACGGTCCCATCGCATTGATCAATTCATCGACCTGTTGCATCGGCTTGCTCTTGAAAACTGGCGTAGCCCGCGTCTCGGCCATTTCCAGGCGTTTTTCGAGCTGCTCCGTCTTTTCCCGAAGTTTCTCGGCTTCGTGCACCAGAAACTGTTTTTCCAGCGCGTTCTCAACCAAACTGAGCAATTCTTCAGACGCGTACGGTTTGCTGATGAAATGGTAAGCCCCGCGCTTGATCGACTCGATTGCATTGTGCAATGAGTCGTGCGCGGTCAAAATAATAACCTGCATGTCTGGCAGCTCGGTCTTGATCCGGTCGAGCATTTCCAGTCCTTCGGCGTCAGGCAATTGGAGATCGAGCAAAACAAGCGCCGGAGATTTTGATTTCAGCAATTTCAGTCCCTGGGCCGCGGTGGGAGCAGTATCGACTTGATAACCATGCCGCTCGAGAAGCGCCTCGAGCGTGATGAGAATCGGCCGCTCATCGTCGATGATCAGGATGCGACGGTTTTCTGTTTTCATCTCGGGGATCTGCGCTGCTGATGCAATTGTAACCACAGCTCTGTGAGCCGTCGATTGAAAGAGAGAACCCACCGCGGAGCGGTGGCTACAGGATTACAATGGCAAGGTGAGCGTCGTAGCAAGTGTCGCAGATTTTGGATCATATTGAGCATGCATTTCGCCGCCGTGAGCCTCCATGATGATGCGGACGCGATTCAGCCCAAGGCCATAATGCCTATGACTGATTTTCCGAAGGGGTTCGCGCCCCCAATTTACGGTGGACGACTCGAACCGCTCTTTTGGCTCATGAAGTGTAAAGATGAATTGGTTTTCGTCGACCGTTACCTTGGCCACAAGTGCACCTTCGCCACGATCGTGCTGGAAGGCATTGGCAAAAAGTTCGATGAAGGCCTCCTGCAAAAGTTCAGGAGCGATATTCAAAACTGCGTTGCGCTCTTCGATCTTCCAGGTAATGTCGCCGCTATTGTTCGGGAACTCCTGCGCGATTTTCTTCCGCAAATCCTCAACAAAGTCAGAGGCGGGGTAGGAGATTAGATCGGATTTAACGTCACCGAGTTTCCTCGAAAGTTTTTGTAAAGCCAACGTCAGTCCCGAAATCATCTCGCGCAGCCGCTTGATCTCAGCTTTGAGGTTTTCAGTTCCCTCCAACTCACTGATGTACGCGGACTGCAGCTCAATCGCGTTTAAATGGTTACGCAGATCATGAATGAGCTGCCGGATAAAGCGAACCGCGTCGCTCCAACGAATACTCAATAAATCGCTTCGATCGTCGGGAGCCGCGCCTGCCATATTCGCGAACAATTGACCGGCTATTTTTCCAGCGAAAACTTGTCGTCCACCATCTCGTCCCCGGACGTGATCCGAATATGGGGATCATTGCTGGCCAGGTGCCGCAGCGCATGAAACACCTCCTCGGGGTCGGCATTAATGGAACGCGCAATCTCTTCGGCGGTTTTTCCGGCGTCGGCGGTCAGTTTTTCGCGCGCTTGCTTTTGAAGCTGCAACAATCTGGTCGCAGCTTTCTTCCCAGCCTCAACGCCAGGCTGATTATAGGCATTGATATTGACCAGTGACCCATAGAAGCCGACCGCGCGTTCATAAAGCGCGATCAACGCGCCGATATGAAACGCATTTACTTCGGAAATGCTTATGGTGATTGATTCCCGCCCACTTTCATAGAGCGCGCTCCGAGTCCCGCGCAAAAACCCCTGGAGGTAATCGCCGCTTGTGATTCCCTCATCGACTTCGAACCGCGCATCATGTCGATCTTTGCCAACTTCGATGAACGTCACGAAAAAATTTAAGACGCCGTCACGCAACTGCTGCACGTAAGCGTGCTGATCGGTCGAGCCCTTGTTGCCGTAAACAGCAATGCCCTGGTGCACAATATTTCCGTCGAGGTCTTTCTCTTTTCCCAACGATTCCATTACGAGTTGCTGC
>WNFR01005344.1_pt1 | contig 13127 bp, 11 predicted proteins | sample 5400221 | NCBI WGS metagenome assembly WNFR01 (sample SAMN13153357, study PRJNA577476) | soil metagenome | isolation source: 40 cm soil under Madrone tree | place: USA:California | collected 2016-06-14
CAGCGATTCAAGATGGGGCCGTAGGCGTCGATGCGGCGATCGCGGAGGAACGGCCAGTTGCGGCGCGTGTCTTCGCTTTTGGCGGGATCGCACTCGACGACGAGAATTTCGTCCTTGTCGTTGGACGCTTCGGCGACGACTTGACCGAAGGCGTCGGCGACGAAAGAATTCCCCCAGAATTCGAGGCCGGGGTCGCCGTTCGCGGGCTTGCCTTCGAAGCCGACGCGGTTGACGACCGCGACATACACGCCGTTGGCGATGGCATGGGCGCGCTGAATGGTCTTCCAGGCGTCGAGTTGGGAAGCGCCAAATTCGGCTTTCTCGTGGGGATGCCAGCCGATGCTGGTGGGATAGAAAATAATTTGCGCGCCGCTGAGCGCGGTGACGCGCGAGCCTTCCGGATACCACTGATCCCAGCAGATCTGCACGCCGATTTTTCCGTATTGCGTCTGGAAATTGGGGAAGCCGAGGTCGCCCGGAGTGAAATAAAACTTTTCGTAATAGAGCGGGTCGTCGGGAATGTGCATCTTGCGGTATTTGCCGAGAAAAGTTCCGTCGGCGTCGAGAACGGCGCAGGTGTTGTGATAGATGCCGGCGGCGCGGCGTTCGAAAAGGGAAACGACAAGAACGACTTTTCTTTCCTTGGCGATTTTGGCGAGCGCTTCGGTAACCGGGCCGGGCACCGGCTCGGCGAGGTTGAAAAGCTCGGGATCTTCTTTGCGGCAGAAATACTCGCTACGAAAGAGTTCGTGGAGTGAGATGATTTGCGCGCCGCGCTCGGAAGCTTCGCGGATTTTGGCGATCGCGCGAGAAAGATTTTCCTCGGCGTTGGAGGTACAACGCATCTGCACCAGGCCGACCGTAAATTTGCCAGACATGAAATTTAGTTTAACATTGAGAGCAAGCTGCGGCGAGTGTGCTATCCATTTCTTCTCAAATAGCATGCGGTGGCGCGTTTGAAGTTTAAAAAAAGCGCCTGAATCATCCGAAATCGTGATAAAAATCAGTTGCAAATTTTTCCGGGAGAGAAAATGCCGAAGCAGCGGAAGAAAACCGTCACAGGGCGTGTGCTGCACGATCCGGTGAAGGACAAGCTGCGGCCGATGTTTCCGCTGGATCTCTCGCGGTGCCGCACGATCGACGATCTGGTGCGCGCCATGGGGAACACCGCGTTCACGGGGCGGCAGGTCGGCGACGCCGCGGACGTGCTGGAGGCGATGGCACGCGACAAAGACTGCTTTGTGGTGATGACCCTTTCGGGCGCATTGACGGTCGCGAAGATGGGGCTGGTGTTTTGCGACTTGATCGAGTCTGGCGTGGTGAACGCGGTGGTGTCAACCGGCGCGCTGATGGCGCATGGGCTGGTGGAGGCGACCGGGCTTTCGCATTTTCGCTACAACCCGGCGATGGGCGACAAGGAGTTGTTTCACGCGGGATACAACCGCGTTTACGATTCGCTGGAGCCGGAGACAAATTTGGATCACGTCGAAGACGTGATGGATCACATTTTGAAGACCTGGGATGCGGAGGAAGTGGTTTGCAGCTGGAAACTGAATCGCAAGATTGGCGAATACTTGCAAAAGGGCTTTCCGGGACGCGGCATTCTGAAGTCCGCGTACCAGCACAATGTGCCGGTGTTTGTGCCGGCGTTCAGCGATTCGGAGCTGGGAATCGATTTCGCGCTGCACAAAATCGCGCGACAGGATGCGAAGCAGCCGCTGCTGCGGTTTGATCCGTTCGAAGACTTCGAGAAGTTCGCGGGGACTATGCTGGCTACCAAACGCATGGGGATTTTTACGATTGGCGGCGGCGTGCCGCGCAATTGGTCGCAGCAATTCGGCGTGTATGCGGAGCTGTTGGCGCGCCGCGGCTATCGCAAGCTGCCGCTCAAGCGCTACAACTATGGCTTGCGCATTTGTCCGGAGCCGGTGCACTGGGGCGGGTTGAGCGGGAGCACGTACACGGAAGCGGTTTCGTGGGGGAAGTTCGTGCCGCCGGAGGAAGGCGGACGATTTGCGGAGGTGTTTGATGATGCGACGGTTTCGCTGCCGTTGATCGCCGGGGCGGTGCTGCAGCGCATCGGCTATTTCAAGCGAGGAAACGGCAAGTAGAGGTAAAGAAATGGCTACCAAAGGAGCGGCGAAGAGCCAAGCGCTGTACGACGTACATCCGGGCGTGGCGATGGTGCAGAAGTGGATTGAAGAGCTGAAGGAGAAGAGCGGGCGTTGCCTCGAGGAGTGGATGGCGCTGATTGAGAAGGAAGGCCCGCGCGACGAAAAGGGCCGGCGAGAATGGCTGAAGACGAAGCACAAGTTCGGAACCAACAGCGCGTGGTGGCTCGCGGAGCGGGCCTGCGGCGAGAGCGGGGAAGAGGATGACCCGGAATCGTATTTGCGGAGCGCGGCGCGGCATGTGGAAGAGCAGTACGCTGGGCCGAAGGAGAAGCTGCGGCCGATTTACGATGAGCTATTGAAGCTGGGTAAGTCCATGGGCGAGGACGTGAAGGCTTGTCCGTGCAAGACGATCGTGCCGTTATACCGGAAGCATGTGTTTGCGCAGATCAAGCCGACTACCAATACGCGGATTGATTTGGGATTTGCGCTCGCGCATTACAAGGGAAAATTGCCGAAGCGGTTGGTGGATACGGGCGGGCTGGCGAAAAAGGACCGCATCACGCATCGCATGGAGTTGAAGGCGAGCGGGGATATCGACGGCGAAGTGAAGCGATGGCTCAAGATTGCTTACGACCTGGATCAATAAGCGGGGCTGCGGGGCTTGCGTTACTAGCGGCAATCGTTCTCGTCTCGAGTCAGTGCAGGACGCCCAGTGGCACACCGGGCGCGCCTTTAGGTTGGGGCATCATCAAGATCCCGCGGGGCCCGGCGCCAAACATCGACGGAGTGCTGAGTTCGAGCGAGTGGTCCGATGCCGCGTCCGTCACCATCCAGGTAGAGCCAACCTGGGAAGTGAAAGTTTTCCTTAAACACGACGCTGAGAATCTGTACCTAGCCTTCCAGGGAGTGGAGCACGGCGGAAGGCGCCTGTTTCCGGAAGTGATGATCGATCCGGAATTGCGCAGAGACAAGCAGTGGTCGGCGGAGCAGCTATGGCTGCACGTGTCGCAGAACCTTTGCGAGGGAAGCGGGGAGTACAACGTGTACGAGCGCAACGGGGCGTTTCAGTGCGCGCATACGAAATCCGGATGGGAGGCAAATAATCCACCGGGTAGTGCAGACGCCATCGAGGTGCGCGTCTCGTTCAAAAAGATGGGTTTGCCCGCGCCCAATGAAAGGATGATCGGCCTGGCGCTGGACGTTACCGATGCCAAGGGAGATGCGAAGCAGTTGTTTCGATACTGGCCGGAGTCTGCGGAGATTGCGCGGCCAATAACGTGGGGCCTGGCTTTTCTTGAGTAGAGCAGAGAATCAATCGTCTTCGCCGATTAAGATGGCGGCACCGAGGACGGTGGTCCACAGGCCGCGCTTGTCGCCGACGGCGGATTGCGTGACGTTGAGGGTGCGCACAATTTTGTTGGAGATGCGGTAGACCTCTTTTTTTTCGTCCCAAGAAAGATCCGGATCAAATTCGACGTTGAGGGTAGTCGCGAGCATCTCCGCGGCGAGCTCTTCGGCGTATTCTCCGGCGACTTCCTCGGTTTCGCCGAAGGAATGGTGCTCGGAAAGATAGCCGTACATCGACTTATCGCTGGGAAGGGCGAGTCCGATGCTGGCGGCGATCAGGCGATGCGGTTCCTTGGTGGAATTTTCGCTGATGACGGTGAAGGCCACCTGACCGGGCCGGATATGCTTTAGTCCTTCACTGCGCGAGATCAATTTGCAATTGGGCGGGAAGATGGAGGAGACGCGCACGATGTTGCACGCGGCAATGCCCGCGTTGCGCAGTGCTAACTCGAAGCTGGAGAGCCTTTCGCGATGTTTTCCGACGCCTTTGGTAAGAAAGATTTTCTTAGCGACGAACGCCATGGTGCCGGTGTGCGGTGCCTCCGTGGGAATGTGACGTCGAAAATTTTGTGCTGTGGAAAAGTAACAAGAAGGTTTTGTAGTGTCAACGCAATTCCGAGGATTCGACGAACCTCTTCGCAGGCAAGAACGCGTCGCGAACGAGATGAAGGGGAATCTCGCCACAAAGGCGACAGAGCCCGCGGCGAATTTATTCGGCGATGGCGTGCTGGAGAAGCTTTGCGAGGGGCTTGCAGAGCGCCAAGACTTTACCGAGATCGCTCGAGGTGAAATCGGGTCCCGCGGATTTGGGGTTGGCGCCTTTGCGGCTGATTTGGATGACGCCGACCACGCGATCTTCGCTGACGATCGGCGCGCTCATGATCTTGTGGATGGTTTCGGCATTTTCCGCGTTGACTTTCACGCCTTCAAAAACGCTGGCGTGCTTCACGGAACTGAAATCGTTGACGATTTCGGCGCGATTCTCGCGCGTCGTGCGCGCGGCCAGCGCGGACTTGCTGGAGAGGGGAATGAAGCCGACGTTCTTCAGCGCTTCGGGCACGATAAAATATAAATGGCGCCAACGATTGGAAATTCCGAGAATGGCCACTTCGTCGGTCCGCACGGAAAGGCCTTTGGCGATGCGTTCGGCGACGGAGACGAAAGAAAGCTTAGCAGGCTCGCCGGTCTCTCCGACTAAGGTGTCCGCAAGACGTTCCAGCTCCAATACCAGATTCATTGTTTTTGCCCGAAACTGCGCCGTTTCATTTTGCGGCCAGGTGAGCGGTCCCGGCAGGATTAACAGAGGCAGAATATCATTCCGCCTGGCGGCGCATGGAGAAAACCATTCGCGATGGGCTTAATTTGTAAATGGTCTGAATTTGCGGAACGGTTCGCAGGTTGCGACAAAAGCGCGCTAACTTGCATCGCTTTTGGCAACTCCCTATACTGAATTTGCCGAGTCATTCGCTCCACAATAAGGATTGGCGCGGCGGAGAGGGCATGTCTGCCACGGCAACCCGGCCCGAAACGAGTTACCTCCTTCGCAAACTGCATTCCTTAAGCGGCATCGTTCCCATTGGGGCATTCCTGGCGGAACATTTCTGGTCGAACAGCACCGCGCTGGTGAGCCGCGCGAAATACAACGAAACCTCGCAGGAACTTCAGACCATTCCTTTCCGGATCTTCGTGGAGTGGGCATTTATCTTTCTGCCGATCTTGTTTCACGGAGGGTACGGGATTTACATCTGGCTGCGCGGGGAGTCCAACGTCTCGCAATATCCGTGGGTGAAGAACTGGCTGTACACCTTTCAGCGCTACACGGGGCTGATCGCTTTTGCGTACATCGGGTGGCACGTTTACACGCAGCGCTGGCTCACGCATGGGATGTCCACATACAGCGAGGTGGCGCAGCAGATGCGCAACCCCTGGGCCTTTGCGTTCATGATCGTGGGAGTCGTGGCAGCATCGTTTCATCTGGGCGTGGGCATCTGGAATTTCCTGTGCAAATGGGGCCTGGCGGCCACGGCGCGGGCGCAACGGGCCGCGGGGCAACTGGGAACGGTGGTCGGGCTGGTGTTCAGCGGCGTGGGCGTTTTGATTGTTCTGAGCTTTCGGTTTGATTGGCACCCCTTCGCTTCGTATCTAACGAAATGAGACAAGCGAAAATAATTGTCGTGGGCGGAGGACTGGCCGGCCTGATGGCGACGATCCGCGTCGCGGAAGCCGGTGTGCCAGTGGAGTTGTTTTCGATCGTACCGGTGAAGCGCTCGCATTCAGTGTGCGCGCAGGGAGGAATCAACGCGGCGAAGAACCAAAAAGGCGAAGGCGACACGGCGCAGAAGCATTTCGACGACACGATTTATGGCGGGGATTTCCTGGCCAACCAGCCGTTGGTAAAGCGCATGTGCGAAGCGGCGCCGGGAATTATCGATCTGCTGGATCGCATGGGGGTGATGTTCAACCGCACGCCGGAGGGTTTGCTGGATTACCGGCGATTTGGCGGGACGCTGTACCACCGCACGGCTTTCGCGGGCGCAACCACGGGTCAGCAACTGCTGTATGCGTTGGACGAGCAAGTGCGGCGGCACGAAGCCGAAGGCAAGGTGAGCAAGCGCGAGGGCTGGACTTTCTTGTCGGCGGTGATTGACGACGCCGGCGTGGGCCGCGGCATTTGCGCCATGGACCTGCGTTCGATGGAAGTGAAGACGTTCCTTGCCGACGCGGTGATTTTTTGCACCGGGGGAATCGGCGCGATTTTTGGGCGCTCGACAAACTCGGTGGTTTGCACCGGGTCGGCGCAGTCCGCGCTGTTTCAGCAAGGCGTCGACTACGCCAACGGCGAATTTATCCAGGTGCATCCGACGGCCATTCCTGGCGAAGATAAATTGCGCCTCATGAGCGAATCCGCTCGGGGGGAAGGCGGGCGCGTCTGGGTGCCGCGGAATCCCGTGGAGAAGCGCGCGGCAAAGAGCATTCCGGAAGCGGAGCGATTCTATTTTCTGGAAGAATGGTATCCGAAGTACGGCAACCTGGTGCCGCGAGACATCGCCACGCGCGCGATTCACCGCATCGTGTATCAAGAGAAGCTGGGAATCGGCGGGCAGGCGGCGGTGTATCTGGATGTCACGCACATTCCCCGCGAGACGCTGGACCGCAAGCTGGAAGGCATCCTGGAGATTTACGAAAAGTTTCTGGGAGTCGATCCGCGGGAAGAGCCCATGAAAGTCTTTCCGGCGATGCACTACACCATGGGCGGTTTGTGGGTGAACAACGAGGACCAGGCCACGAATGTGCCGGGAATTTACGCCGCGGGGGAATGCGAGTATCAGTATCACGGCGCCAACCGCTTGGGCGCGAATTCGCTAGTTTCGTGCATTTTTGGCGGCGGCATCGCGGGGCCAGCGGCAGTGAAGTACGTCCGCAATCTCGAGAAAGGAACGGAGAGTGTCGATTCCGGCGTTTTTGCGGGCGAACAGAAGCGGCAAGAAGAGATGAACCAGGCGCTGATTTCGCAGCAAGGGTCCGAGAATCCCATCACCATCTGGAAAGAACTCGGCGAGATTATGACCGAGCACGTAACAGTAACGCGCATCAACAAGAATCTCGAAAGTGCGAATGCGAAACTGAACGATTTGCAGGCGCGATACGGGAAGATCAACTTAAGTGATCGCACGCGATGGTCCAATCAGACCTTGAACTTCGCGCGCGAGCTCGGAAATATGCTGGTCCTGGCGCGCGTGATTACCGTCGGCGCGCTTTGCCGCAACGAATCGCGCGGAGCTCACTACAAGCCGGACTTTCCGGAGCGCGATGACAGTAAATGGCTGAAGACCACGCGCGCGAAGTGGGTGAACCATGAGGTCCAGCTCACGTATGAGCCGGTGGACATTTCGCAGATTCCGCCGCGGGCGCGGAGATACGACGCGGCGAAATGATGCGTGCAATCTTGCGGTACGGGAAAGTTCAAGTCGAGGATTGAGATGGCCGAAAGCAAGCAAGTCATCGTCAAGGTAAGACGGCAGGCGAGCCCGAAGGAAGCGCGGCGCTGGGAGGAGTTCGCGCTGCCGTGGCGGGCGTCGATGAACGTGATCATTTGCTTGCGCGACATCGCGGAGAATCCCGTCACGCGCGAGGGCCAGCAGACCACTCCCGTTTCCTACGATTCCAACTGCCTGGAAGAGGTGTGTGGTTCCTGCGCCATGCTCATCAACGGCAAAGCTTGCATGGCCTGCTCGGCGCTGGTGGATCAACTGGAGCAGCCGATACACATCGAGCCGCTTTCGAAGTTTCCGGTGGTGCGCGATTTGACGGTCGATCGGCAATTCATGTTCGAGAGCCTGAAGCGTGTGAAGGCCTGGATTCCCATCGACGGCACGTACAATCTCGGCGAAGGCCCGCGCATCGCACCCGAAGTGCAAGAGAGAGCGTATCCGCTGTCGCGCTGCATCACCTGCGGCAATTGCCTGGAAGTCTGTCCGCAGGTCAACGAGCACAGCAATTTCATGGGCGCGGCGATTTTTAGCCAGGTGCGGCTGTTCAACATGCATCCGACGGGCGGGATGCACGCGAAGGAACGGATTGCGGCGGTGATGGGCCGCGGCGGCATCGAAGACTGCGCCAACGCGCAGAACTGCGTGAAGGCTTGCCCGAAGGAAATTCCATTGACGGAATCGCTGGCGGAAATTAATCGGCAAGCATGGAAACAGGCGCTGTTTGGCTGGCTTCTAGGGTAAACTCTCTCGACATCTTCAGCCTGGAGGGGAAATGCGCCGGATTTTGGCTTTGGCCTGCCTGGTGGTTTGTGCGACGACGAGTGCGCTGCTGGTTCGCGGCAGCGCCGCCGATGCCCTTGCGGATCGCGCGCACAAGCTGCACTTCTCTTCGATCGTGCTGGATACCCACGACGATACGACGCAGCGCTTTTTCTCGAAGAACTTCGATCTGGGCAAGCGCAATCTCGACGGGCACATCGATATCCCGCGCATGCGGGAGGGCGGGATGAACGCCATTTTCTTTTCGATTTGGATTGACGGCCGCATCCTGGGCCCTCCGGCGGTGCAGAAGGCCCTGGACCAGATTGATGCCGTTCACGAAAACGTAAAGAAGTACCGAAACGATTTGGTCTTCTGCCGGACAGCCGGCGAGGTGCGTGCAGCGCACAAGAGTGGAAAGATTGCCGCGCTGATCGGTGTCGAAGGCGGGCACATGATCGGCAACGACATTCGCATGGTGCGCGTGTTCGGCGACCTGGGCGTTCGCTACATGACGCTGTCGCACTTTTACAATGACGAGTGGGCGGACTCCTCGACGGACAAGCCGGCGCATAACGGGCTTACGGACTACGGAAGAGATATCGTGCGGGAGATGAACCGCCAGGGAATCATGGTGGACATTTCGCACGTCAGCGATAAAACGTTTTACGACGCGCTGGAAATCAGCAAAGCGCCGCTGATTGCGTCGCACTCCTCCTGCCGCGCACTTTGCGATCATCCGCGAGACATGTCAGACGAAATGATCAAAGCGCTGGCGGCAAAAGGCGGGGTGATCCAAATAAACTACGAGAAGAGCTTTATCGATCAAGCGTACAAGAACGCGTATGAGAAAGCCGCCGGGGGCGTGGTCGCTTCCAACAGCGAGATCATGAAGGCTTGCGGCGAGGACATGGAATGCGTCGGGCGCGAGTCCACGAAGCTCGAGCGGCGCTTGACGCAGGAAGGCAAGTTGCCGCATGTGAGCTGGGAAAACATCGTCGCGCATATCGATCACGCGGTGAAAGTGGCGGGCGCGGATCATGTGGGACTGGGCTCGGACTTTGACGGCGCCAACATGCCGGAAGGAATGGAAGATTGTTCGAAGCTGCCGAAAATCACGGAAGCGCTGCTGCGCAAGGGATATTCGGAGGGCGACATCCGCAAGATTTTGGGCGAGAACTCGCTGCGCGTCATGGAGCAAGTGGAACGGGTAAGCCGCGAGCTGCAGGCACAGCAATAAGCCTGGGGGAATTCAGCGAGGTGAAATGCTGCGAGACATTCTGGTTGCGGGAGCGGTGTTGTGCGCGGTTGCGGGAGCGCTTGTGACCGCGAAGCCGAAACCGGACGAAACTGCCGTCCATGCTCGCAAGTTGCACTTTTCCGCGATTGTGGTGGACACCCACGACGACACCACGCAACGCTTTCTGGACGGCGATTTCGATCTGATGCCCCGCAATTCCGCCGGCAGCATCGACATTCCGCGCATGAAGGAAGGCGGGCTCGACGCAATTTTCTTTTCCATCTGGATTCCCAGCAAGATCACCGGCCCTGACGCGATCAAGCACGCTCTCGACCAGATCGATGCGGTCCGCGAACACGTGGCCAAACATCCGAAGGAAATCACGCTGGCCACGACGGCTGCTGAAGTGCGCGAGGCTCACAACAACGGCAAAATTGCGGCGCTGATGGGTGTCGAGGGCGGGCACATGATCGCCAGCGACCTGGGCGTGCTGCGCTCTTACGCCGCGCTGGGCGTGCGCTACATGACGCTGACGCACAGCGGGAATGATGAGTGGGCGGACTCCTCGACGGACAAGGCGGTGCACAACGGCTTGACCCCATTTGGCAAGGACGTGGTGCGCGAAATGAACCGCCTTGGCGTGATAGTGGATATTTCCCACGTCAGCGATAAAACTTTTTACGATGCCCTGGAAGTCAGCAAAGCCCCGCTGATCGCGTCGCATTCTTCGTGCCGCGCCATCTGTGACGCTCCGCGAAACATGACGGATCAGATGATCAAGGATCTGGCCGCAAAGGGCGGGGTCATCCAAATCAACTATCATGTCGGCTTTCTCAGCCAGGAATTTCGCAACGCGGAAAAAGTTGATCCGGAGATCAACTTGGCCATCGCCGCCGAGGTGACCAAGCGCTGCGGCGACAAGGAAGGCTGCCAACTGATCGAGGGCGACCGCATCACCCGGGCGTATGTGGAGAAGGGCAAGCTGCCGCGCGTGGACTGGACGAAGATCATCGAGCACATCGATCATGCGGTGAAGCTGGTGGGAGCGGACCACGTGGGACTGGGCTCGGATTTCGACGGAGCCAACATGCCCTACGGGATGGAAGATGTTACGAAGTTGCCGCAGATTACCGAAGCGCTGCTACGCAAAGGTTATTCCGAAGGTGACGTGAAGAAAATTCTCGGCGAGAATACCTTGCGTGTCATGAGTGAGGTTGAACGGGTCGGCCGGGAATTGAATTCCGCGAAGTAAGCGCGGTGAACGGGTTTGAGTCTGTTGGGAAGCTGAGACGAAAGGGAGCGTTCATGAGCATGAGCAACAGGAGGAGAGTCGCGGTTCTATTCTTCGCTGGCGCGTTTGCGGCCGCGACGACGATGGCCGGGCAGGCGCAACCGCAGGCGCCGGCGCAGCCGAAAAAGAGCGGAACACCAGGGCAGGCCGGTGCGACCAAGAAGGGTCCGGCCGCTGCCAGAACATACGATCGCACGCTGCTGAAGCCCGCGCTTTTGAAGGATAAAGCGCCGGAGCAGTACAAGGTGAAATTCGTGACCACCCGCGGCGAGTTTACGCTGACGGTGACGCGTGCGTGGGCGCCGCTGGGTGCGGATCGCTTCTACAATTTGGTGAAGCACCATTTCTATGACAACGCCACCATCTTTCGCGTCGTGCCGGAGTTCGTCGCGCAGTTTGGCATCAGCGCTTATCCGGCGGTGACCAACGCCTGGAAAGGAACGGATATTAAGGATGACCCAACAACGCAGAGCAACAAGAAGGGCTACATTACGTTTGCCACGGCCGGCGCCAACACGCGCACGACGCAGGTGTTCATCAATTTGAAGGACAACACATTTTTGGACACCCGGGGCTTTGCGCCGTTTGGCGCGGTGGATGCGGACGGCATGAAGGTTGTGGAGATGTTCTACGACCAGTATGGAGACAAAGCTGGCATCGATCAGGGCAAAATCGAAGTGCAAGGTAAGCCCTACTTGGAGAAGGACTTCCCAAAGCTGGATGCCATCAAGTCGGCGACGCTGCTCACGAGCGCGCCAGCGGCTGCGTCTAAGCCTGTGACGGCTAAGCCTGCGACGCCTAAACCGGCGGCGGACACGAAGAAGCCGCAGTAGGGCATCTCCGCCGGCAATCGATTTTGTGATTGCACTCCATTCGTTTTTTGCATGCGGAACCGATTTGACATTGCAAGCGGCCAAACGTATTCTCTAATTTGATGAATATCTGCTGCCAGACGATCTGTTGTTCTTGCGCGTGCAACGCTGCATGTCGCAAGGCGACCATCTCTGGCCAGAGGAGTTTCCGGACTTAGACGTAAAGTAAGCAAAGTTCCGAAGCCCACGTTGCCAGAGTTCCGGCGAACGTGGGTTTTTGTTTTTAGCGCGAGGTTTTCAGGGCAGAAACATGAGTGAGATTACGGAGACCAAAGCACAGCGCGTCGAACGCCTCAAGCGGGAGAAGAATGCCTGGGAGCATTTCGAGCAGATTCGCGAGTTTGCGCGTCAAGGGCACGGCTCGATTCCGCCGGAGTGGCTCGGCACGTATTTTCGTTCGTGGGGCGTGTACACACAGGGCGACGGAGCCGGCGTGCTTGGCGGCAAGAACGGCGAAGGCAAAGCGACGCCGTTCTTCATGGTGCGCATCCGCATTCCCAACGGCCTCCTGAGCAGTCATCAGGCGCGCACCATCGCCGGCCTCGCCGAGCGCCACGCGCGCGGGGTCGCGGACATTACCGTGCGGCAGAACGTGCAGTTTCATTGGGTGACCATTGAGTCGCTGCCGGAAGTTCTCGAGACACTGTGGAGCGTGGGGTTATCAACCACCGGGGCTTGCGGCGACGTCGCGCGCAACATTACCGGATGCCCGCTTGCTGGTTTCGACGCGCACGAGTTCTGCGACGCTTCTTCGCTGGCGTTGGACCTTAACAGCGAACTCGGCGGCAATTCGGAGTTTTACAATTTGCCGCGCAAGTTCAAGGTTTCCATTACCGGTTGCCGCTCGTGGTGCACTTATCCGGAAATCAATGATGTCGGCCTTACCGCGGTTACCCGCAAGCGCCCGAGCGGTGTGGAGACCGGATTTTCCCTACGCGTGGCCGGCGGACTTTCCACCGATCCGCACCTCGGCGTTCGCCTGAACGCCTTCGTCGCGTGGAAACAGGTTGTCCCCGTGGTACGCGGTGTGGCGGAGCTTTTTCGGGAATCCGAGGTGCTCCGCCAAAACCGCGAACGCGCGCGGCTGAAGTTTTTATTTTTGCAGCACGGCTGGACCGCAGAATCGTTTTTGGCGGCGCTGCAGGAACGTCTGGGCTTTGCGCTGGATCCCGCCGAGCCGGAAGAAGTTCCCGGCGAGATTCATCGCGACCACGTGGGCATTCATCCGCAAAAGCAGGCCGGCCTTTCTTATATCGGCGCAAACGTGCTGCGCGGGCGCGTTACTCCGGAGCAGTTGCGCACCGCTGCAAACGTCGCCGAGCGCTATGCCGATGGGCACCTCCGCAACACCATCATGCAAAACCTGCTGATCGTCAATGGTCCGAGCGAACAGGCGCCGCGAGTCGCTGCGGAGCTCACAGCGGTGGGATTGCCTGTTCGCGCCTCGGCGTTCGCACGCGCCACGGTTGCTTGCACGGGCTCGGAATTTTGCAAGCTGGCCCTGACGGAGAC
>WNFR01005345.1_pt1 | contig 13127 bp, 11 predicted proteins | sample 5400221 | NCBI WGS metagenome assembly WNFR01 (sample SAMN13153357, study PRJNA577476) | soil metagenome | isolation source: 40 cm soil under Madrone tree | place: USA:California | collected 2016-06-14
TGCTGTAGAGCTCTTACCCTTCACCCTTCACACATTCACTCATTCACGCCTTATACCCTTCACACATTCACCCTTCACGATTTTTACAAAGTAAAAATCTTGCCCGGATTCATGATGTTCTGCGGGTCGAGCGCCCTCTTGACCTGGCGCATCACCGCAACTGCTTCGCCGTGTTCGGCAGTGAGGAACTTCATCTTGCCCAGCCCGATGCCGTGCTCGCCGGTGCAGGTACCATCCATCGCCAGCGCGCGCATCACCAGCCGTTCGTTCAGGCGCTCGGCTTCGGCGAGTTCCTTCGGGTCGTCGCGATTTATCAGGAAGCCGAGGTGGAAGTTGCCGTCGCCGACGTGGCCGACCAGCGGCGCGGTCAGGAAGCTTTTCTTGAGATCCTTCTTGGTCTCGAGGATGCATTCGGCGAGACGGGAGATCGGCACGCACACGTCGGTCGCCCAGATTTCACACCCCGGACGCAGCGCCTTGTTGGCATAGGTCACGTCGTGCCGCGCGGTCCACAAGTGGCTGCGCTCTTCGGGTTTGGTCGCCCACTTGAACTCGCCGCCGCCGTGCTCCGCCGCGATCGACTGCACCAGCTCCGCCTGCTCCTTGACGCCTGCTTGGGTGCCGTGGAATTCGATGAACAGCGTGTCCTTGACCGGGTAGTTCAGTTTCGAGAACTTGTTCACCGAGTCCATCTGCACGTCGTCCAACAGCTCGATGCGCGCCACCGGGATGCCGAGCTGGATGGTCTGAATCACGGTGTTGACCGCGCCTTCGATGCTTTCGAAGGAGCATACCGCCGCAGCCATTGCCTCGGGGATGCCGTACAACCGCAGCGTCACTTCGGTGATGATGCCGAGCGTGCCTTCGGAGCCCACGAAGAGCCGGGTGAGATCGTAACCGGCGGCGGATTTGCGCGCGCGTCGCGAGGTGCGGATGATGCGGCCGTCGGCGAGCACCACGGTCAGCGCCAGCACGTTCTCGCGCATGGTGCCGTAGCGGACTGCGTTGGTGCCGGACGCGCGGGTCGCCGCCATGCCGCCGAGGGAGGCGTCCGCGCCGGGATCGATCGGGAAGAACAGGCCCTGGTCGCGGATGTGCGCGTTCAATTCCTTGCGGGTGACGCGCGCCTGCACGGTGACGTCGAGGTCTTCGGGATTCACGCGCAGGACCTGGTTCATGTTCGCCAGATCCACCACCACGCCGCCCTGGTGGGGGATGACGTTGCCTTCGAGCGAGGTGCCGGTGCCGTAGGCGATGACCGGGGTTTTGTGCCGGGCGCAGATACGGACGATCTCGGCAACTTCCTCGGTGGTGTTCGGAAACACCACCGCGTCCGGGCGGTGCGGGTGGTGCCAGGATTCGTCCTTGCTGTGGTGGTCGCGCACCCCGGTGCTGGTGGAAAGTCGTTCACCGAAAAGGGCCTTCAGCTCGTCGATGGCGGACTGGAGCGCTGTTGCGGGAAGACTCATTCGGATTTCCTCGGGAAGATAGGCTACATGTGGCGGGGGAAGCCAAATCTTACCGCAAGGGCTCGTTGTCCGCCTGTGTGTGCGGTGCAGATTGCGAGTAACCCTGTCATCAGCTACTTTGGGTCCATGGGAATCGTGAAGGCAACGGGAATGCGAGTTGTGTCAGTCGGCGCGGCGGCAATCGCGCTGGTGTCCGGTCTGGCGGTGCCGGCGCAACTGGGTGAAATTCCGGTGGCGGCGCTTTCGGCCGGCAGTTTTACCGTCCCGGTTGCCGACAGTACCGCGTTCTCCGAACCGGCGCCGGTGCTGGATTACCGCCAGCGGGAAAAATTTCTCCGTGGCCGCCATCACTTCAATCAGAAATGGGTGGTTTTCCCTTCTCTCGGTGGCGACTGGGGCCTGGGTCCGACGTTCATCGCTGACCGATGCTCGGGTTGCCACGTCGGTGGTGGGCGCGGCGACCCCCCGAAGTCGGCGGACCAGCAACTGCTTTCGGTTCTGGTGCGCATTTCGATCCCGGGCGAGGATGAGCACGGGGGACCGAAGCCCCACCCGAACTATGGTGACCAGATCCAGAACCAGGGGCTGATGGGGCAGGACCGCAACGCGACCTATCTGGGCGAACGCGTGCCGCCGGAAGCCAGCCTATACCTCGACTGGCAGGAAGTGCCAGGCACCTTCGCGGACGGCGAACGGGTCATGTTGCGCAAGCCGCGGCTGCGCGTGGAGAAGCTGAATTTCGGGCCGCTCGGCCCCGAGGTAATGTACTCACTGAGGATCGCGCAGCCGACTTTCGGACTGGGACTGCTCGAAGCGGTGAGCGAGACCGACATTCTGGCACTGGCAGAGAGACAGAAATCGCAAGGCGTGAACGGGCGCCCGAATTACGTCTGGGACGCAATCGGCAAACGCTTGGCGCTCGGACGATTCGGCTGGAAATCGAACCAGCCGTCGATCAGGCAGCAGATCGCCGCGGCACTTCACGGCGACATCGGTGTGACCTCGTCGCTGTTCGACAAGGAAAACTGCCCGCCGGTGCAGGAAGATTGCGCGTATCAGCCGCCGGGCAACCAGCCGGAACTCGTTGATGTCAACTGGGATGAACTGGAGTTCTGGACCCAGGCGCTCGCTGTACCGGCACGGCGCAACGTGGTTGAACCCGTCTTCGCCCGTGGAGAGCGTGTTTTCAACGAGGCGAAGTGTTCGGTCTGCCATGTGCCGGAAATGAAAGCCGGGGTCTTGCCGGGACTGCCGCAGATCCAGGGCCAGGTCTTCCATGCCTACACCGATCTGCTGCTGCACGACATGGGCGAGGCGCTTGCCGATGGACGCCCCGACTTCAAGGCCGGACCGCGCGACTGGCGCACCCCGCCGCTTTGGGGATTGGGGTTGTCGCAGATAGTGAGCGGCAGCACCGCGATGCTGCACGACGGCCGCGCGCGCAACGCCGCTGAAGCTATCCTCTGGCACGGCGGCGAAGCGGAGGGCGCACGCGAGGCATTTCGAAACATGCCGAAGGCGGATCGGGAGGCACTGCTCAAGTTTCTCTCCTCGATTTGAACGGCTATTGGAGTGATATGCGCCCGATCATCTGTTGCTGGCGCACGCAGGGCGGACGGGCCTGGGTGGCGATTCTTGCATTCGCAGCGCTTGCCTGTCTGCCGTTCGAAGCGGACGCCGGCACCCCAGAGGAACTGCTCGCCCGCTACGAAGGGGAAGCGCGCACCGAAGCACCGGCATCTCACGGCTTTTCCGCCGAGGAAGGACGGATGTTCTATTTTCAGAAATACCCGGTGCCGATTCTCGGCGAAGTCGGCTGCGTATCCTGTCATTTGCAGGACCCGCGCCGGTCCGTCATGCGCCATCGCACCAAAATCCCCTGCCGCGCCTGCCACGTCATCGACGACGCCGAGCACGCTGATCCCGTGAACGCCAAGAAACGGGAAATCGACGCGTTCGCCCCAGTAGCCAATCCGCAGAGATTCACCGATCCCGAAATGGTGGAAAGTTGGTTCCGGGTGAACTGCAATTACGTAATCAAGCGCCCCTGTACGGCCGTTGAAAAGGGCAACCTTCTGGCCTGGATACTCAGCCTGGAGCGGGGCGCCCTGGACAGCAAGCCGGAATTGGGAAAGGAGTACGAATGGCTGTTGACGGAGTGAAACGATGCATCAAGGTTGACCGACGATCCTGAATCCGCATTCGGAACGCAGTCGCGCGGAGCCAGAAGGCCGTCCAAAAAAAAGCCGGGGACAAGCCCCGGCCTGAATTGCTGGAACAGAACTCAAACTGCAGGGATGCCCGCGTAGTTGCTCTTGGCGACATAACCGTAAGCGGCATTGCTACGCTCGCCGCCCATGGCAATGTAGTCGGCTTTGATCAGGCCGATCTGGTCTTGCGTGAAGGGTTTGGCGTCGCCCACTTTCATGTCCAGACCATAGAGGTGGGCTGCGTTCAGGCCGAAGATCTTCTGCTTGACCTCGCTGTTCGGCCCGCCAAGATGGGTTTTCCACTTGAACTTCTTCATGATGTCGTCCGGAATTTCCAGCCTGCGCATGGCTTCGATCTGCCACTGCGGGCTGCCGTACCACACCGAGTCGGAACCCCAGACCACCCGCTCCGGCCCCATCAGGTTCACCAACTGGCCGATGAACGCGGCGCAGAAGCGAGGGTTGGTGACGGCGGTGCTGGCAAACGTGCTGCCAATCTCGGCATACACGTTGTTCACGCCGAATTTCTCCGGGATGCGTGCCAGGTCGGTGGACCATTCGACATAACCGGTGTCGAGGAAGGCCTGCAGGTCCTTGTCGGGCTGGTCGGCCAGCCAGGGGCGCAGCGCCGAGTGGTAAATGACGAAATTCATTCCCGGCCAATCCTTGGCGGCCTTGCCCAGGTCCTTCACCGTGGCGCTTTCCCAGGTACCCGCGAACGCCTTCTCGTAGTCGCGCGGCATCAGGCCCTTGTGGATGCAGATGGTATTGATGCCCGACTTGATCGCCTTCTCGTAGAACGGGTACATCAGCTTTTCGTCATCCAGGCGCCATGCGAATTTGGACGGCCCGAACGGATCGCCGATGGTGTAGGACTTCCAGGACACCGGATGCAGGGTCTCGATGCCGCGATCCACTTCGTCCATCCAGTTCGGATACTTGGGCGTGATTATCGTATGGCCGAGCATGCGGGTGCTGCCGGCCATCTTGTTCACCGCGCGACAGGCAGTCTGGATCGCGTCGTTGGACAACAGCCACCAGCTCGGATCGTCGAACGGCGCGCCCGACAGCAGCGACATCTTGGTATCGCTGTCGAGGAAAATCTCCTTCAGGTAGTTGTCCATCTTGTAGCGCGACAGGGTCAGCGGCACCGACATGATGTCCGGGTTGACCTTGGCGCCCACCGCCCACTTGGTCAGGCCGAGCAGGCCTTCCTGCTTGAAGTCATCGCGGATGAAGTGGGTCTGGTCATCGAAAATGAACTGGCCGGAAAGCTGCCCGGCCCGGTAACTCGACATTTCCATGTCGGCGGCCTCAGCCTCGGAAACATCCCAGACCGGGCCGAAAACCTTGTTCATCGCCAGAAACGCCGTTGCCATGCCGGCGCTCGTTGCCAGAAACTGGCGGCGGCTGATGTTGTGGCGTTTGGCCTGCACGTCGGCCAACTCCTTGATCAGGCCCTCGACCTTCTTCTGGTCATCGGTTTGGGGTAGCGGGTTGTATTCTCCATTGGAGACCACCTGTGTGGGCACCGGCGAGCGAAACGCGACTTCGTCTGCCGGTGCGACAGTTTTCATCTCGTCGTCGCTCATATGTACGCCTATATGTCTTTGAATTGTCATGACTCCTCCTGCTGGGCGTTACGTTGGAATAAAGTCGCGCTAACTCTTTCGACACGACTGCTTGAAGCAAACTCAAACCGGAAATTGGCGCCCGGCCGAAACCTGCCCCTTCACTTCTTCTCGAACTTGTACTCGGCATCCGGCGCGACCTTGCCTTCGCAGGCTGCGGCCATATTCCTCTTGGCGTTGTTACAAGCGATATTCGCCTGGGTGAAAATGTCGTTGGGATCATTCTTGCCTTCACAGTAGTACTCGTGCTGTTTCTTCGCGTCATCGCACGTGCCGCCTCGCGTGTCTTTTTCCGCCGCAAATGCGACGGTCGCGGCAAGTCCGAGGACCAATGCGGTGATCAAGGAATGTGCTTTCAAAGGTACCTCCTTTTCATGACAGAACCTTCGGCAGTGCAATTCAAGTTGCGGCGCCGGGGTAATTACTCCTTCTTCTTGTCATCGAACTCATACTTCTTGTCCGGCTCGACAATCCCTTCACAGGCTTCTTTGACGTTGTTCCTGGCATTCGTGCAGGCGGTGCCGATAGCTACCATGCTGTCGCTCGCCGCATTGGCGGGATTGCAGAAGTATTCCATCTGGCTCTTGGCATCCGTGCATGTGCCGACTCGCGTTTTCTTCGAATCGTCCGCGGCAAAAGACAGTGAGGCGAGCACCAGAGGCAGGGCAAGTAAAAAGCCGAGTCGCATCATATTTTTTTCTCCTCCCGAGTTGAAAAATACGCAGCCCGCGAAAAGTTGGGTCCGATCCGTCGGGAATTCAGCAGAGGCTTGCGTAAACGGTCCGCCGCGTTCAATGCCGAAGCGCGTTCACTCAAGTTCGCGTCCGTAGTCGCGGTCTGCTGCGGCGCGTCAACGCTCGTCTGAATCAGGCAACGAGACCCCGGCGATCAGGCTACCCGTGTGGTGAACTCTACGCTTGCCAAAAATGTACCGTCAACGAAATTTCACCCTGACGGCGTAAGTTCATTGCCGGGAGCGCGCGGACGGGGAATTCAGCGGTTTTCGACTGCTGCGAACAGTGCCTACGGGTCAGGCAGGCGGACCGAGATACCGCCAGCCCGGCCACGCGTTCCCTCCTTCGAAACCGTGTAGGACGAAGGAGGGGATACGTCAGGGGCCTACGCGAGAAGACGTAGCGGTCTACCGCGAGAAGGATTTGGATTCGTGCCTGCCTCCGATCCCGCGCCCTATCCGATAACTGTCAGCCGGTTTTACGCAGGAGCGTACCGTTGGACAGCGTCCTCATTCCAGGCTATGCCGGCGCCCGGACGGTCGGGGATGATCACGTTGCCGTTTTTCACCTCGAACGGCTCCCGCAGGATCGGATTGGCCCAGTCCATGTACTCCAGCCAGTGGCAGGTCGGCGTCACCGCCAGCAGATGGGCACTGATTTCCGGAAACAGGTGGCTGGACATCTCGAGGTGGTGCGCGTGCGCAAGCGCGGCGGCACGCATCCAGCCGGTGACGCCGCCGATGCGCTGAACGTCGGGCATGTAGTACTCGGCAGCTTTTGCTTCGATCGCCTTCTGCATCTCGAAGGTGTTGAGCAGGTTCTCGCCAATCTGGATAGGCGTATTCACCTCCAGCGCAATCTTCGCGCAACCGGCGTAGTTATCGTGGCGGACCGGTTCCTCGATCCAGTACAGGCCTTCATCGTCGAGCGCGCGACCGCGCAGGATGGCCTCGGTTACCGTCTGGCTCTGGTTGAAGTCGGTCATCAGAGAAATGTCGCCGCCGATGCGCTTCTTCACATTGCGCACGGCGGTCAGGTCATCCTTGAAATTCGGCCGGCCGATGCGCAGCTTGACCGCGCTGTAGCCGCCCTCCGCAAGCAGTTCCGCCGCTTCGTCCGCGAGCAACGCCGGATCCTTGATCCACAAACCGCAACTGTTGTAGGCGCGCACCGGCTTGATCTGTCCACCCAGGGCGCAGACCAGCGGCACGCCGAGTCCCTTGGTGCAGGCGTCCCATGCCGCCATGTCGATACCCGCGAGCGCAAGGCCCAACAACCCGGGCGTGTCGAACAACGTGAAACGCTTGCGAAGCTTGGCGTCGATCTCGTACGGCACCAGCGCATCGCCCTTGATCATTTCGGCCACGGCTTCGGTGGTGCTGACCAGGGGCTTCAGCATCGGCTTGCCGTACGCCGCCAGATACGAATGCCCGGTGATGCCTTCGCCGGTTTCGACGTCCACCAGCACCAGTGCCGCTTCCGGCAGCGCGCCCGACGCCGATACCGGCGGGCGCTTCAGCGGCACCATCACTGCCCTGGCACGGATGTTCTTTATTTTCAGTTTCATTTTCATCTCCTAAAGGCGGATACCGCTAACCGCAGAGGCGCAAAGACGCAAAGGGAACGCGGAGAAAACAAAAGAAACTTGTCGGGATAAGTGCAATAAGCCGGCTGCTAGCGTTAACAGACAGCCCCAAAACTGGCCACGATGCTCGGAACTGAACAGTTATTCTGGTTTGCCTTCCTTTGCGTTCCCTCTGCGCCTTTGCGCCTCTGCGGTGAAAAGGTTTGGATCAGGCCTGTGCGTCGGCGGGGCGGCCGTTGGCGTAAAGCTTGAGCGCCGCATACACGAAATGATTCGCCGGTGTCGGGATGCCGAGTTCCTCGCCGAGCTTGGCCACTGTGCCGGACAGCCACGGCAGTTCCAGCCGGTTGCCGCGGCGCAGATCGCCGCACATCGATGCGACCATCGTAGCCGGATAGCCATCGACCCGAGCCATCTGCTCGGCGATGATCCCGGTATCGAATTTAACGCCTCTGGCTTTGCCGATCGCCACCACTTCTTCCATTACCTGCTGCATCAGTACGCGGGTATCGGGGTCGGATCGGATCGGTCCGACCGGCATGCGGGTCAGCGAAGTCAGTGCCGACAGCGTAACCAGGCGCACGAACTTTTCCCAGATCGCCCCGTTGATATCGGTGACCAGCTCGGCCTGGATGTTGGCTATTTTGCAGGCAACGAGAAGCGCCTGCGATCGTGGGGAGGGTTTGCCGTCGAGTTCTCCGAAGAACAGGTTGGCCATGTTGCCGTTGTGGCGGATCACGCCAGGCGCTTCGATGAGCGCGGCGATGTTCGCCACCCCACCCATGACGTGTTCCTTGCCCAGGATCGGCAGCAGCGTATCCACGGCGACCACGCCGTTCTGGAAAGACACCGCGACGGTGTTAGGGCCGATCAGCGGCTTGGCGGACTGCGCCGCTTCCTCGGTGCCCCAGAGCTTTACCGCGATCATGACCACGTCAACGGGACCGATGACCGTCGTATCTTTGGTGGCTTTCACTTCGGGTAGATGCAGGTCGCCGAGCGCGCTCAACACCTTGAGGCCGTTTTTCTGCAGGGCTTCGAGGTGCGCACCGCGGGCGACGAAAGTGACATCCTGTCCGCTCCCAGCCAGGCGGGCTCCGAAATAGCCGCCGACGCCACCGCTGCCGATGATCGCGATCTTCATTGCCGGTTTCCCGTTCAGATCAAATGTTGAGAGGATCGACATGGTAGACGCTCGGCGCTGTTTTTTGAACCGGCTTCGTTGCGGCGGACGCCTGGGGGGGCATAAAATTCGAGCCTTGGTCCGCCGAACCGGCAATCGACCATGGCGCAGACAGCGCAACAATCCGAGGACCGGATGAATCGCCCCGAAAAGCTTCCCCGCAATGCCAGCCCGCACATCGCTTCGCGCATGGCCGGCATCGAGCCGTTCCACGTGATGGCACTCATCGCGCGGGCAAAGGAGCTGGAGGCGCAGGGACGGAGCGTCTCGAACATGGTGGTGGGCGAGCCCGATGCACCCACCCCGCCGTTGATTGCAGAGGCCGGCGTCCGTGCGATCCAGGCCGGCCGGGTCGGCTATACCCAGTCGTTGGGCATTACCGAACTGAGGGACGCGATCTCGGAGTGGTACCGCACGCGCTACGGCGTGGATGTGCCGCGTTCGCGCATTGCCGTGACCACCGGCTCTTCGGGCGCGCTGCTGCTGACGATGGGTGCGATTCTTTCGCCCGGAGAGAGGGTGCTGATGACCGATCCCGGCTATCCGTGCAACCGGCACTTCGTGCGCACCATGGAGGGCGATCCGGTCGGCGTCCCTGTCGATGCTTCGACCGCCTACCAGCTCACCGCCAAATTGGTGGAGAAGCACTGGACGCCGAAAACGGCTGCGGTGCTGATCGCTTCGCCCTCGAACCCGACCGGCACGCTGATCGCACACGATGAGCTCCAGCGCATTCACGCGGTGGTGCGCGCGCGCGGCGGAGTGCTGATCGTGGACGAGATCTACCACGGCCTTACGTACGGACAGCGCGACCGCAGTGCGCTCGAGTTCGCCGATGATGTCTTCATCATCAACAGCTTCTCCAAGTATTTCGGCATGACCGGCTGGCGCCTGGGGTGGATGGTGGCGCCGGAGGCAATCATGCCGGCGGTGGACAAGCTGGCGCAGAACCTGTTCATCTCTTCCTCGGAAGTGGCGCAGAAGGCCGCGCTCGCCGCGTTCCACCCCGATACCACCGCACTACTCGACCAACGCCGCGATGCTTTCCGCGCGCAGCGCGATTTCCTGGTGCCGGAACTGCGCAGCCTGGGCTTCGACATCCCGGTGATGCCGGAGGGGGCGTTCTATATCTATGCGAACTGCGAACGCCTCGTGTCCGACAGCTATCAGTTCTGCCGGGACGTGCTGGAGAAAGCTGGCGTGGCGATCGCGCCGGGAATCGACTTCGGCGAGTATCGGGCGAAGCAGCACGTGCGCTTCTCGTATCCGAAGTCGATCCCTGTACTTGCCGAAGGCGTGGAGCGCCTACGCGAGTATCTAAAGAAATGAATTCGTGAACCACGGAGGACACGGAGGACACGGAGGAAACCAAGAACGAGGGAAAGCGATGTGAGGTTAAACGCGAGGTGTTGTTCGTGTCCCTCTGCCACCATTTGTTACGTCGGTGGATCGTCCGCCAATCCGAGATTCTGACTCCCGAATGTTTTTCTCTTGCCTTCCTCCGTGTCCTCCGTGGTTCCATGTTTGTCTTTGTAGAGGTTTTCGATGAGTGACTTCATGAGTGGCATGCGCCGGGAGACCGTGCGCGCCAACGGCGTGCGCATCAACGCATGGGTGGGCGGCAAAGGCGATCCGGTGGTGCTGCTCCACGGTTATCCGCAGACCGGACAGATGTGGCGCAAAGTCGTGCCCGCCCTGCTCGATCAGTTCGCGGTGGTGTGCCCCGACTTGCGCGGGTACGGCGACTCCGACAAGCCGCGCGACGGTTACGACAAGCGCAGCATGGCGAAAGACATCCGCGAAGTGATGTCCGCGCTGGGATTCGAAAGCTATGGACTGGTCGGACACGACCGCGGCGCGCGGGTGGCGCACCGGCTGGCGATGGATTACCCGGGCGAGGTGAAAAACCTCGCCGTTCTCGACATCGTGCCCACGCATACCGTTTTCCGGGACACCGGCAAGGAACTCGCCGCCGCGTACTGGCATTGGTTCTTCTTCCAGGTGCCGGATCTGCCCGAGATCATGCTTGCCGCTAGCGCCGAGCCATTTCTGCGGCATATGTTCCGGGCGTTGTGCTTTCGCCAGGACTCCATCGAGGAGCCGATGTTCCAGGAATACCTGCGCGCCTTCAGGCTGCCCGGGACGATCCGCGCAGGTCTCGAGGACTATCGCGCGGCGGCGACCGTGGATATTGCCGACGACGAACGCGACCTGGGGAAAAAGCTCGCCTGCCCGGTGCTGGCGATCTGGGGCGAGTACGGCAAGATGCACACCCTGTTCGACGTGCTCGGCACCTGGAAGGAGAAAGCCGCCAACGTACGCGGCCACCCGGTGCCGTGCGGCCATTTCATTCCCGAAGAAGCGCCGGACGAACTGCTCGGGGATTTGCTGCCGTTCCTTCGGAAAGGCAACAAATAGAAATCCCGATTCTCCCTGCAAAGGGAACGCGTCGCGTTCTACATCTTTTTCCAGTCACCCGTTTGCTCGAACGCTTGGGCGGCGCGGTAAATTGTGGGTTCGTCGTAGTGTTTCCCTACCAGCATCAGGCCCACCGGAAGCCCATCGATCATGCCGCACGGCAGCGTCATGGCCGGATGGTGGGTAATATCGAAGGGGCAGGTATTGCCGATCATCTCCAACGCGCGTTGCACATAGAGCTCACGGTTTGCATCCGGCGGTGGTAATGGCGTGGGTTTCATCGGTAGTGTCGGCATCAACAAAAGGCTGTATTTCTCGAGTACCTTGTCATAGGCCTCGACCAGGCGGCGCGTGACGTTCATCGCTTTGCCGTAGTAACGGCTGCCATGATATTTCTTGATGTAAACCCCCAGCGTCGTAAGGATTTTCGTTGTCTCGGAAAGTTCGCCGGCGCGTGCGGTCCATCCGTGAAGTTTGTCCATCAGACTGACAATGTAAAGATCGGGCCGGGATTGCGCATAACCGTCGCCGAACATCATTGTCTGGGCGATGCCTTCTACGCCAATCGGAGTCCAAATCACCGGGCCCATCAGGTGCATCGGGATCGATACTTCGTCGACCGTGGCGCCGAGCTTCCTGAATAGTTCCGCCCCCTTCTTCACCTTCTCGTCCACCGTCGATTCGGATTCGGGGCGACCGAAACCTTCCTTGACGACCGCGATCTTCATGCCTTTGACCCCGGCATCGAGCATCTGCGAATACTTGTGCACTTTCGGCGCGTATTGCCTGGGGTCGTAGCCGTCGGGGCCGGCAATGACTTCCAGCATCAGCGCATTGTCCTTCACGGTGCGCGTCATCGGGCCGACATGGTCCACAAAGATTTCGATGGGCATGATGCCTGTGTATGGAACCAGGCCGTGCGTGGGCTTCATGCCGTAGATGCCGCACCATCCGGAGGGCATGCGGATCGAACCGCCCTGGTCGCAGCCGAGCGCCATGTCGGCTTCGCCGAGCGCCACCACTACGCCGCTTCCGGCCGATGAGCCGCCGGCCGAGTAACCCATCTTGTAAGGATTGTGCACCGGGCCTTTTGACCCGGTATGGCTGCCACCCGAAATGCAATAGGACTCGCAATGCGTTTTGCCCACGATCTCGGCGCCCGCGTCGAGAAGCCGGGCTACCACGGTCGCATCGACTTCCGGAACATAGCCCTCCATGATCGAGCATCCGTTCATCATCGGAACCCCGGCCACCATCGCGTTGTCCTTGACTGCCACTCTCCTTCCCCGAAGCGGACCGGACTCTGCTCCCTTGATCGAGGTTTTCACGTACCACGCGTTGTGTTTGTTTTCCTCCGGCGGGGGAAAGTATCCCGGCGTGCGCGGATATTTCACGGCCGGAAGGTTGTCGGGCATGGCGTCTACAAGATTGTAGGCAGCGATGTTGCCTTTCATCAGACCGATGTACGATTGAACATCCGCGTCGGTGAGCGAGAGTCCGACTTCCGCGGCGGCCTCCCGGACCTGTTGCGGTGTAGGTATTTGTACGGCCATTTTCAGTCTCCTTTTGTCGTGAGAAACAGCACAAGGATTGCAATTGCCGGGTGCTTGTGTTTGCCCGGGAATCTATGGCGCCAGCAACCGCACCAGTTCCGGATCATCCCCGATCCGACCTGCAGGCCCCTCGAGTCCGATGTGGCCCCGATCCATCACGTAACAATAGCGGCAGATACGCAAAGCCAATCTGATGTTCTGCTCCACTAACACCAACGCGATCTCTTTTGCCAAGCGCTCGAGGCGTTCGGCAATCTCCTCGATGACACCGTGCCATACGCCCTCCGTAGGCTCATCCAGCATGAGCAGATGTGGTCTGCCGAGTAGCGCGCGGCCGATCGCCA
>WNFR01005346.1_pt1 | contig 13126 bp, 9 predicted proteins | sample 5400221 | NCBI WGS metagenome assembly WNFR01 (sample SAMN13153357, study PRJNA577476) | soil metagenome | isolation source: 40 cm soil under Madrone tree | place: USA:California | collected 2016-06-14
GGCGGTATCCCGCAAGCGCCTGCGAGACGCCTTCGTCGGTCCCGCGCTGGCGCGCGCGTTCGGCATTGAGTTGCGGATTATTCTGATAAGTCCGCACCAGCGCTTCTGGCAGCGTTTCCGCCCACACCGGCTCGACTGTCAGCGCGCTCACGACGGCGGCAACGACCGCGGCCGAACCGCTCGAACGAAGGATGCAGCGCATCGCGGCCAGCGCAGCGACGACGCGCGGCCAACCGTTCGCACGCAATACGCTGACCGCTACGCGCATCGATACGACCCGAACTTCGACAAATCGGCTTAGATGCCCCCGCGGAAACCATTATAGGTTCCGCCCCCGGCCGCCAGTTGTTTCCCTGGGCTGGCTGGGGAAGGCAATTAGTTCCTTGAAATTGCGGCTTAAAGCGGTCCGGATTTCGCCCATGCGGAGAGGCCTGTGGGATTTGACATCGGGCGCAGAGGCGGGTTTCTCTGCCGCCGCCAGTAAGCCTCCTGTAAGGAAACCGGACTAGGCATGGCCAATCTCGTGTACCGCCGGCGATTCACGGTCGAATGGGGTCATTGCGACCCGGCCGGCATCGTGTTCAACAGCCATTTCTTCGAGTTTTTCGATTGGAGCGTCTGGCTGCTGTTCGAAACGGCACTGGGCGTGCCGCCGAACCAGCTGGGGTCGGCCTTCGGCATCGTGGGCATTCCGCTGGTGGACGCCAAGGCCCGCTTTCTCAAGCCCGCCAAGTTCAACGATGTCGCGGATATCGCCTCCGAGGTCAGCGAATTTCGGCGCTCGAGCTTCGACGTGGCGCATCGCATCTCGATCGGCAGCGAACTTGCCGTCGAAGGCAGCGAGACGCGGGTATGGGCCGGGCGCGACCCGGACGATCCGGTCAAGTTGAAGGGCATGCCAATCCCAGCCGCGGTCATCGCGCGGTTTCGGGCCACAGCTTAGAGGCTCTCGTGCAGCAAATTCCCGATTGCGGGTCTGGCGGAGCGCGTACCGTTGGGCGCATGTCCAGGCGTTGAGGACGTCTCGATTGATGAGCACAAGTCTCTCGTTGGCCTTTGATCTGCGGTTCGAGGACCTTTACGGCCGCGACGGTTTGGTGCGCCTCGACGGGTGCTTCGTCGATTTCCTCAAACGTCGCAACGTCGAGCTGCACAATCGGCTGATGACCGCGCGCGCCGCCCCGGACCGGCTCGCCGACGAGGAGGAATCCGATCTCATCGTCGAGCTTGCACCCGAGCTCGAAGACTTCATCGCCGCGCTCTTCGGCATCGCCCGCGAGGTCGATGCCTTGCGCTCGCGCCATGATGCGCTCTCCCCGCTCTACACGGTCAAGCGTTTGTTCGTGCAGCGCCGCGCGGCCAAGAAATACGGGCCGGATCAGGCCGCGACATTCGATGGCCAAGCTTTGCGCGAGCAGCTCGAGCCGCTGCTTGGCGGCGAGCTCACCGAATTACGCTTCGCCCAGCGGGTCGATGCCTGGATGAAGGCGGAAGCCGAGCACGCCGCTGCGCTCGATCTCGCGGCGCGCTACGCCGCCTGGGCGACACACACGCTGCAGGGCCGGCACCGGCATAAAGGCGGCGTTCTGTTCAAGGTGCCGCACAAGATCGATCCGCACCATCTGATTCCGGTCGAGACCGAAGTCGTCGATGGCGCGGCCATGCTCAAGCTGCCGCCCGAGCATCGCCGCGTGCGCGACGGCTTCGCGCTCACCGATCCCGGCACCGATCTCACCGGCGCGCTCGATCACGCCAACTACTGCATCTGGTGCCACAACCAAGGCAAGGATTCCTGCTCGAAGGGACTCAAGGAGAAGAGCGGCGAGTTCAAGAAGAGTGCGTTCGGCGTCGTGCTCGCAGGGTGCCCGCTCGACGAGAAAATCTCCGAGATGAATTTGGTCGAGGTCGGCGGCCACACGATCGGTGCGCTCGCCATCGTGGTCGTCGACAACCCGATGTGCGCCGCGACCGGCCACCGCATCTGCAACGATTGCATGAAGGCCTGCATCTATCAGAAGCAGGAACCGGTCGATATTCCCCAGGTCGAGACGCGCGTTCTCAAAGAGGTTTTGGCCCTACCCTGGGGTTTCGAGATCTACGGTTTGCTGACGCGGTGGAATCCGCTCAATCTGCGCCGGCCGTTGCCGAAGGCCGCGACCGGCCGCAAGGTTCTGGTTGTGGGGCTCGGGCCCGCGGGCTTCACGCTCGCCCATCACCTCATGAACGACGGTCACGCCGTCGTCGCGGTCGACGGGCTCAAGATCGAGCCGCTCGACGCCGATATTTCGGGCGTCGACGTCGCCGGCACCCGCACGCGGTTCCGTCCGATCCGCGACGCCGCGGAATTGCGTGAGCCGCTCGATGCGCGCGTCATGGCCGGCTTTGGCGGGGTGGCCGAATACGGCATCACCGTGCGCTGGGACAAGAATTTCCTCAAGCTCATCCGCCTGCTGCTGGAACGACGGCGCGAATTCGCGATGTTCGGAGGTGTGCGTTTCGGCGGCACGCTCACGATCGACGGTGCCTTCGCACTTGGCTTCGACCATATCGCGCTCTGCGCCGGCGCCGGCCGGCCGACCATCGTGCCGATGAAGAACGGGCTTGCCGCGGGCGTCCGGCAGGCGTCCGACTTTCTGATGGCGCTGCAGCTCACCGGCGCGGCCAAGACCGACAGCCTCGCCAATCTGCAGGTACGCCTGCCGGTCGTCATCATCGGCGGCGGGCTCACCGCCATCGATACCGCGACCGAGGCGCTCGCCTATTATCCGCTGCAAGTGGAGAAGTTCCTCGCTCGCTTCGAAACGCTGCTCGCCGAGCGCGGGGAAGCGGCGGTGCGCGCCGACTGGACCGCCCAGGACGCGGAAACCGCATCGGAGTTCCTCGAGCACGCGCGCGAATTTCGCGCCGAGCGCGAGGTGGCCGCGCGCGAAGGCCGCAAGCCGCGGTTCGTGGAGCTCATGCGCCGATGGGGCGGAGCTACCATCGTCTATCGGCGGCGCATGATCGATTCCCCGAGCTACACGCTCAACCACGAGGAGGTTGCAAAGGCGCTGGAGGAAGGGATCGGCTTTGCCGAGCGGTTGACGCCGCAAGAGGTGCTCCTCGACCGCTTCGGCTGCGCCCGCGCGCTGCGCCTCTCGTCTCAGGCTCAAGCCGACAGCGATCCGACCGCGGCGCCGGGCGACCTGGTCCTGCCCGCGCGCACGATCCTGGTCGCGGCCGGCACGCAACCAAACACCGTGCTCGGCCGCGAGGAGCCGGAGCACCTTGCGATCGACGGCAAGTATTTCCAGGCGTTCGACGAGAACGGCTGCAAGGTCACCCCCGAGCGCATCACCAAGCCGTCCGCCGCCCATGTGCTCATGAACGTGCGCGCGGACGGTCGCGCCATCAGCTTCTTCGGCGATCTGCATCCCTCGTTTGCCGGCAACGTGGTCAAGGCGATGGCGAGCGCCAAGCAGGGTTATCCCGTGGTCAGCCGGATGCTGGAGCGGCGAAAGGGACTGGGCATCTTGCCGGCGACGTTGATCGCTCGTCTTAACGCCGAGCTGCGACCCGTTGTGCACGCGGTCAACCGGCTCACCCCCACCATAGTCGAGGTTGTGGTGCGCGCCCCGATGGCCGCGCGCGCCTTCGAGCCCGGGCAATTCTACCGGCTGCAGAACTACGAGACGTTCTCGCGCGACGCCGACGGCACCCGCCTCACCAAGGAGGGGCTCGCACTGACCGGCGCCGCGGTCGATCGCGAGCGCGGCTTGCTGTCGACGATCGTGCTCGAAATGGGCGGCTCGTCCGACCTGTGTGCGCAGCTTGCGCCGGGTGAACCGGTCATTCTCATGGGCCCGACCGGTCACCCGACTGAAACACCTGGTGACGAAAGCGTGCTGCTGATCGGCGGCGGGCTGGGCAACGCTGTGCTGTTCTCGATCGGGCAGGCGCTGCGAAAAAACGGCAGCCGCGTGCTCTATTTCGCCGGCTACAAACGCGCGATCGACCGTTACAAGGTCGACGAGATCGAGCGGGCGGCCGACGCCATCGTGTGGTGCTGCGACGAGCCGCCGGGCTTTCGCGCCGAGCGGGAGCAGGACAAAGCCTTCGTCGGCAACATCGTCGCGGCGCTCGACGCCTACGGATCGGGGGCGCTCGGCGAGGCGCCGATCCCGCTCGGCGAGGTCGATCGCGTGATCGCCATCGGCTCCGACGGCATGATGGCGGCGGTCTCCCAGGCGCGGCAGGGAATGCTGGCGCCGCATCTCAAACCCGGGCACAAGGCCATCGCCTCGATCAACTCGCCGATGCAGTGCATGATGAAGGAAATCTGCGCCCAGTGCCTGCAGGTGCATCGCGACCCCGCAAGCGGCGTCGAAAGCGTGGTGTTCTCCTGCTTCAACCAGGACCAGGACCTCGACCGCGTGGATTTCGACAATCTGCGCGCGCGACTCAACCAGAACGGCGTGCAGGAAAAGCTCACGCGGCTGTGGATCGACCGCTCGCTGCGCCATCTGGGCCTGCGGCAGACCGCGGCGGAGTGACGAGCAAGCAATCGGAGAAATCCGAGCCCGCGGGTTAGCCTGCTGCGATAAAACCATGGGAACGCTCCATGCAGCACACACCCGCCGTTACGCAGACCCTCGCCCGCTTTGCCGTCGAAGCCCGCTGGGATGACGTGCCGGACGCCGCGCGGCACGAGGCCAAGCGTGCGCTGATGAATTTCTTCGCTGTCGCGCTCGCGGGCTGCCGCGCCCCTCCCGTCGAGGTCGCGCGACAATCTCTTGCCGAGTTTTCCGGTCGCCAGCAGGCGACCCTGATCGGTCGCCGCGAACGCATGGATGCGCTGAGCGCGGCCTTTCTCAACGCGGCCGGCGCCAACGTCTCGGATTTTTGCGACACGCATGTCCCGACCGTCATCCATCCGACCGCTCCGATCGCGCCGGCGCTGTTCGCGTTGGCGCAACTGCGCCGCGTGAGCGGCGTCGAACTGCTGCTGGCGTTCATTCTCGGCGTCGAGATCGAATGCAGGATCGGCGGTGCCATTTCTCCCGGCCACTACGCCAAGGGCTGGCACATCACCTCCACCTGCGGCGTGTTCGGCGCGGCAACGGCTGCCGGCAAGCTCCTGGGGCTCGCTGAGGGCCGCATGATCTCCGCGCTCGGACACGCGGCCACGCAGTCGTGCGGCCTGTGTGAATGTCTGGGCTGGCCGGCCAAAAGCATCGGCGTCGGCAACAGCGCGCGCAACGGGCTGTGGTCCGCGCTGCTCGCCGAACGCGGTTTCGAAGGTCCGCCGGAGCCCATCGCCGGCGTGCAAGGCTTTCTCAGCGCGATGGCGGAGCCGCCGAACTGGTCAGCCTTGACCGAAGGCTTGGGCGAGACCTGGGAGATCGCGCAAAACTCGATCAAGCCTTATCCCTGCGGCTTCGTGATCCATCCCGTCCTCGATTGCGTGCTCGATTGGCGGCGCGACCACCCGACCGAGGCGATCGAGCGGGTGGTCGTGCGCGGCCATCCTCTGCTCAGCCACCGCACCGATCGGCCCGACGTTTCGACCGGCAGCGAATCGCAGGTGAGCGTGCAACACGCCGTCGCGGCCGCGCTCGTGCATGGCGAGGCGGGCTTGGATCAATTCAGCGACGAGTGCGTGTGCGATCCGCAGGTGATCGCGATGCGCCGCAGGGTCGAGGTGATCCGCGATCCGGCGATCGCGACGGTCGCAGCGGCGGTCGAGCTTTCGACCCGCGATGGGACCACGCACAGCCTTTCGACCTCCGCCGCGCGCGGCAGCCCGTCAAATCCGATGCGCGACCAGGATATCGAAGACAAGCTGCGCACGATTGCCGCGAGTTGGCGTGCCGGCCACGACGTCGAGCCGCTGATCGATGCGATCTGGACGTTGGAGAAAAGCAGCGACGTGTCGGGCGTGCTCGCACTGACGGTGCCGCGCGCCTGACGGGCGCGAAGCAGTCATACCGGCGCCGGTTGCCATGGCCCGGAGCGCGCGGCGCTCACACCGCTTTCGCCATGTCGCGCAGCTTGAATTTCTGGATTTTGCCGGTCGATGTCCGCGGCAGTTCGGTGAACACCACGTAGCGCGGGCATTTGTAGCCCGCGAGGTTCTTGCGGCACCAGGCGATGATATCGTCCCGCGTCGCCTTCTCTCCCGGCTTGAGCTCGATGAAGGCGCACGGCGTCTCGCCCCATTTGTCGTCGGGCTTGGCCACCACGGCGGCGGCTCCCACCGCGGGGTGCTTGTAGAGCGCATCCTCCACTTCGATCGAGGAAATGTTCTCGCCCCCGGAGATGATGAGGTCCTTGGAGCGGTCCTTGAGCTGGATATAGCCGTCGCGATGCATCACGCCGAGGTCGCCGGAATGAAACCAGCCGCCGGCGAACGCCTTCTCGGTCGCCGACTTGTTCTTGAGGTAACCCTTCATCACCACGTTGCCGCGGAACATCACCTCGCCCATGCTCTCGCCGTCCCACGGCACCGCCTTGAGCGTGTCGGGGTCGCGCACGTCGAGCGCCTCGAGCGGCACGTAGCGCACGCCCTGGCGCGCCTTCATCGCCGCCTGCTCGGACGGCGACAGCGCGTCCCAGCCGGTTCGCCATTCGTTGACGGCGGCGGGGCCATAGGTCTCGGTCAGCCCGTAGAGATGGGTGACGTTGAATCCGGCGGCCTTCATCGCCGCCAGCACCGCTTCCGGCGGCGGCGCCGCCGCGGTGAAGAATTCGACCACATGCGGCAGAGGCTTCTTCTCCTCGGCCGGCGCGTTGAGCAGCGTCGCCATTACGATCGGCGCACCGCAGAGATGCGTGACCTTGTGGCGGGCGATGGCGTCGTACATGGCCGGCGCGCGCACTTGGCGCAGGCACACATGCGTGCCGGCGACCACCGATATCGTCCATGGGAAGCACCAGCCGTTGCAGTGGAACATCGGCAGCGTCCAGAGATAGACGCTGTGCTTGTCCATGCTGCCGGTGAGGACGTTGCCGATCGCGAGGAGATAAGCGCCGCGGTGGTGATAGACCACGCCCTTGGGATCGCCGGTCGTGCCGGACGTATAGTTGAGCGAGATCGCATCCCACTCGTCGTCGGGCATTTTCCAGGCGAAGTCCGCATCGCCCGCGGCGAGAAAATCCTCGTATTCGATCGCGCCCAGCCGTTCGCCCGCGCCCGCGAACTCGGGATCGTCGTAATCGACGACCAGCGGCTTGCCCTTGGCGAGCGCGAGCGCCTCTTTCGCCAGCTTGGAGAACTCGCGGTCGGCGATCAGCACCTTCGACTCGGCGTGGTCGAGCTGGAAAGCCACGGTGGCGGCGTCCAGGCGCGTGTTGATGGTGTTGAGCACCGCGGGGGTCATGGGCACGCCGTAGTGGCATTCGAGCATCGCGGGCGTGTTGGCGAGCAAGACCGAGACCGTGTCGCCGCGCTTGATGCCGCGCCGGGCGAGCGACGACGCAAGCTGGCGCGCGCGCGCGTAGAATTCGGCGTAGCTGCGCCGCAGCGGTCCGTGAATGATGGCGGTATGGTCGGAAAAGACGGCGGCCGCCCGCTCCAGGAAGGTGAGGGGGGTGAGCGGCTGGAAGTTCGCGGGGTTACGGTCGAGATCGATGTCGTAGGGCGTCATGTCTGGCCTGCCGCGCAAAGCTTACGAATGGTAAGCCTTGCAATCAATCCGCGGCAGGCTGCGTGGTGGGAGCGGCGCTTCAGCGCATCGGCACGGCCGGCGGTAACGGGATTTCCCTCTCCGCCATCACCGCGCGCAGGCGGTCCGGATAGTCCGTGATGATGCCGGCGACGCCCATTTGGATCAGCCGCTCCATGTCGGGACGCCCGTTGACGGTCCAGGGGATGACCTTAAGGCCGAGCGCCTGTGCTTCGGCAAGCGACGCCGCGGTCACGTTGCGCTGGTTCGGTGACCATACCGAACAGCCGGCCGCGGCCACCAGCCGCGGCGCCGAACCGCCAAAATCATCGATGTCCAGTCCCGCCGTCCATGGCGATGCGCCCGGCTGGCCGCGCTGTAGGGTGTCGCCGCTGCCTCCATCGATGCTCAGGCAGACGCGCTCGATCTCCGGCGCGATGCGGCGCATGATCGCAAGCGTGCGCCAATCGAAGGACTGAACGCTGACCCGCGCGGCGAGCTCCGCCTCGCGCACCGCTCGTGCTACGGCGGCGGCAAAGGTCTCCGGGTCCGGTGTGTCGGCCCCCGACGTCGGCGTCAATTTGGTTTCAATATTGAAGCGGACATGGTCGGCCTTCGCTTGCCGTGCCAGATCGAATACCTCCATCAATGTCGGGATGCGCACGCCATCCATTCCGCGTTGCTCCGGAAAGGCCGCGGCGTAGGCCGTGCCCGGCTTCAAGCGTCCGACGTCATAGCGCTGCAGCTGCGCCAATGTGAGCGAACGGATCGCGGGCCCCTCGGCGGCGAGAAACGTGCCGTCCGCTCCGCGCGTGTGGTCGGGGTTGAGACGGCTGTCGTGGCTGACGACGAGAACCCCATCGCTGGTCATGGCGAGATCGAGCTCGAGCGTGGTCACGCCGATCGACAGCGCGGTCGCGAAGGCCGGCAGCGTGTTTTCCGGCGCCAGACCGCGGGCGCCGCGATGGCCTTGCAGGTCGAATGCGCCGGCCGCCGAACATAGGACCACGCTGACGATAACGATCGCAGCCGCAATGATTTTCTCCATGGGAAGCGCTCCGTTGAGGCTCGCGCCGCAGCCTCGAGCGGCCGATGCTTACGACAACTGCGAGAACCTATTGTGACGCCGTCACATCGCGCGAATGGCGCTGGCGCCTTGCCAGATCAAGGCCAGCGAGATCAGAAACATCAGCAGGTAGGTGATCCGGTAGAACAGCTCGGTCGGCGTCCTGCGCGCGAGCCAGAGGCCGAAAAAATTGGTGGCGACCGCGAACGGCAGAAGCACGGCCGATGTCGCCAGCGTCCGCGGCGAGAACTGGCCGAGCGCAAAATAAGGCACGAGCTTCATCACGTTGACCAGCGCGAAGAAGATGATGGTCGTGCCGATCAGCGTGAACTTGTCGAGCCGCTGCGGCAAAATGTGCACCTGGTAGGGCGGCGCGCCGACCTGAATGATGGTCGAGGTGAAGCCCGCGAGCGAACCCCAGAACATCCCGGCCGGCACGCTCGGGCGGCGCGGTTGCGTTGGCACCTTGCCGAAGCTGTTGTAGAGCGCAAAGCACACGCCGGTCACGCCGACCGCGATCTCCACATAGGCGTTCGGCACATAGGCGGCGAACAGCCAGGCCGCGCCGACGCCGACGACCGAGCCCGGGAGCAGTACCTTGAGATTCCAGGCGCTCCATCGGCGGCGGTAGATCCACACCGAGATCACATCCTGGCACAGCAGGATGGGCAGCAGGATCGCCGCCGCCTGCAAAGGCGGCATGGTGAGCGCAAGCAGCGGGGTCGAGATCATGCCCGCGCCCGCGAAGCCGCCCTTGCCGAGACCGAGCGCGGTGATGGCGGGAATCGCGAGCAGATAGAACAGCGGATCGGTGATCACAGCGATGACTTGGGAAGGGACGAGTGGGAAAACGCTCGCGTTGATTCGGATCAAAGCGCAGCTGTCCCGCGTGCGCCAGCACTTTGCCGCATAGCCGCGTTGTGCGCTCGGCGCGACTTGCAAACGCCACGCGCGCGCTCACAATAGCGCCAAACGACGGGCGATGTGCCCGTCCTCCTCCCGCACGGCGTGCGGCCGTTCCTCGGGACGAGGTCGTCAGCCTGAGGGAGCAGCGCCATGGATGCCCGCACGAGCCGCTATCACGACGTCTACGCCCGCTGGCAGCGCGACCCGCAGGGCTTTTGGGGTGAGGCGGCGCGGGACATCGACTGGATCGAGCCGCCCAAGCAGGTGTTCGATCCCAATGCCGGCGTCTACGGCCGCTGGTTCACCGGCGGCGTCTGCAACACCTGCTGGAACGCGGTCGACCGCCACGTCTTGCGCGGGCGCGGCGAGCAGGCGGCGATCATCTACGATTCGCCGCTCGCGGGTCAAAAGCGCACCATCAGCTATCACCGCCTGCAGGTGGAGACGCAGGTGCTCGCCGCGATCCTGCGCAATCTCGGCGTCGAGAAGGGCGATCGCGTCGTCCTCTACATGCCGATGGTGCCGGAAGCGGTGATTGCCATGCTCGCTTGCGCGCGCATCGGCGCGGTGCACTCGGTGGTGTTCGGCGGCTTCGCGGCGAACGAGCTCGCGACCCGCATCGACGATGCCAAGCCGAAGCTGATCCTGTTGGCGAGCTGCGGCCTCGAGGTCGGCCGCATCGTCAAATACAAGCCGCTGCTCGACGAGGCGATCGCGCTCGCCCGCCACAAGCCCGACGCTTGTCTCATCTTGCAGCGCCCGCAGCAGGAGGCCGCGCTCGTTCCCGGCCGCGACCACGACTGGGCGAAGCTGCGCGACGAGGCGATCGTGTTCGCGCGCTCGGTCTACGATTGCGTGCCGGTCGCGGCGACCGATCCGCTCTACATCCTCTACACCTCGGGAACGACCGGACGACCCAAGGGCGTCGTGCGCGACAATGGCGGTCACATGGTCGCGCTCAAATGGTCGATGCAGAATCTCTACGGCGTCGAGCCGGGCGAAGTCTATTGGGCCGCCTCCGACGTCGGCTGGGTGGTCGGCCACAGCTACATCGTCTATGCGCCGCTGCTGCACGGCTGCACCTCGATCCTGTTCGAAGGCAAGCCGGTGGGCACGCCCGATGCCGGCGCGTTCTGGCGCGTGATCGCCGAACACGGCTGCATCGCCATGTTCACGGCGCCCACCGCGTTCCGCGCCATCAAGAAGGAGGATCCGCAAGGCAAGCTGCTCGCGCAATACGATCTGAGCAAATTCCGCACCCTCTTTCTCGCCGGCGAGCGCGCCGATCCCGACACGGTGCAGTGGGCGGAGAAGCTCCTCAGGGTGCCGGTGATCGACCACTGGTGGCAGACCGAGACCGGCTGGGCGATCGCGGGCAATCCGGTGGGCCTGGGGCAGCTGCCGGTGAAGTACGGTTCGACGTCGGTGGCGATGCCCGGCTACCAGATCGACATCGTGGACGATGCGCGCAAGCCGGTGGCGGCCAACAAAATCGGTTCGATCGTCATCAAGCTCCCGCTGCCGCCGGCGTGCCTGCCGACGCTGTGGCAACAGGATGAGCGCTTCAAAGAGAGCTACTTGGCCGAATTCCCCGGCTACTACAAGACGGCGGATGCCGGATTCAAGGACGAGGACGGCTACATCCACGTCATGAGCCGCACCGACGACATCATCAACGTTGCCGGCCACCGGCTCTCGACCGGCGGCATGGAGGAGGTGCTGGCCGCGCACAAGGATGTCGCCGAATGCGCCGTGATCGGGGTCGTCGACGAACTCAAGGGCGAGGTCCCTTGCGGCTTCATCGTGCTCAAGGCCGGCGTCAACCGGCCGGTCGCCGAGATCGAGCAGGAATGCATCGCGCTCATGCGCGAAAAAATCGGGCCGGTCGCGGCGTTCAAGCTCGCGATCGCAGTCGCCCGGCTGCCGAAGACGCGTTCGGGGAAAATCTTGCGCGGCACCATGAAGAAGATCGCCGACGGCGAGGCCTGGACCATGCCGGCGACGATCGACGATCCCGCGATCCTGGGCGAGATCGGCGCCGCGCTGAAGGGCAGGGGTTTGGGAGCTTGAAGGGCCGACAAGCGAAATGACGGGCGCACATGACCTGCACATTCGCGTGATGCGGCCCGACGAGATCGCGCTCGCCGCCGATTGGGCGGCGGCGGAAGGCTGGAATCCCGGCCTCGACGACGCCGCCTGCTTTGTCACCGTCGACCCGGATGGCTTTTTCATCGGCGAACTCGACGGCGCGCCGGCCGCGACCATCTCCTGCGTCAATTACGACGAGCGGTTCGCGTTCCTCGGCTTCTACATCGTGCGAGGCGATGTGCGCGGCCGTGGCCATGGGTTGCGCATGTGGAACGCGGCCATCGCGCACGCTCCGGGGCGCACCATCGGTCTCGACGGCGTGGTGGCGCAACAGGAAAACTACCGTAAATCGGGCTTCCAGCTCGCGTATGCCAATATCCGCTACGGCGGCACCGTCGCGGCTCGTCCGGCGCCGCCGGCGGGGATCGTGCCGCTCGCGGACGTGCCGTTCGCAACCGTTGAGGCGGACGACGCCACGGTGTTTCCGGCACCGCGCGTGCCGTTCCTGCGCGCATGGACCAGCGCGCGCGGGCATATCGGCCGCGCGCTCGTGCGCGACGGCAGCCTTGCTGCTTGGGGCGTGATCCGCCCATGCCGGAGCGGCCGCAGGATCGGCCCGCTGGTGGCCGACGACCGCGCCGCCGCCGAGGCCGTGTTCGCGGCGCTGCTCGCGGCGGATGGCGCGCGCGAAGTCTTTCTCGACGTCCCTAGTGTCAATAGTGAAGCGGTCGCGCTGGCGCACGACCACGGCCTTACGCCGGTATTCGAGACCGCGCGGATGTATACTGGAGCGATCCGCCCCGTCCGCCTCGAGCGCGTGTTCGGCGTCACCACATTCGAGCTGGGGTGACTGAGGAACGAACCTGACCAACAACGGGAGCTGCAATGGTGGGTGGATCGACGATCAGCAAGCTCATCTCGATCGTTGCCGGGACTTATCTTTTGGGAGCGTATGCCATGGCCGCAGATGGATTGACGACGATAGCGAGCGACTACGGGCCGAAGGAAACCATGGATCGGCTCGAAGCCGAGATCAAGGCAAAGGGCATGACCGTGTTCGCGCGCGTCGACCACGCTGCCGGGGCCGCGCAGGCGGGCCTGTCGTTGCGGCCGACCGAGGTGCTCCTATTCGGCAACGCCAAGGCTGGCACCCCGCTCATGCAGGCCAACCAGACGATCGGCATCGATCTGCCGTTGAAGGCGCTGGTTTGGCAGGATGCCGACGGCAAGGTGTGGCTCTCCTACAATGAGCCGAACTGGCTTGCGACGCGTCACGGGCTGGCGGCCGCAACCAAGCCGACGGTCGACGCCATGGCGGGCGGCCTCGGCGCGCTCGCAAGGGGCGCCGCCGGCAAGCAGTGACGCGTGGCTTCTGGGTTGCCAGGTTCATTGGAAAATAGGGTTATGAGCACCGCATCCCCTC
>WNFR01005349.1_pt1 | contig 13123 bp, 12 predicted proteins | sample 5400221 | NCBI WGS metagenome assembly WNFR01 (sample SAMN13153357, study PRJNA577476) | soil metagenome | isolation source: 40 cm soil under Madrone tree | place: USA:California | collected 2016-06-14
CCAGCACTGCGCAGACATAGCCGCCGGTCATCGCGAACGCGCCATGCGCGAGATTCACAAAATTCATCAGCCCGAGCGTGACCGCCAATCCGCAGGCCAGCACGAACAGCAGCATGCCATAGGCGACGCCGTCGAACAGGATGGTAAACAGCGTGGTCATCTTGGATTCGCTGATCTGAAATAGAGCAACATCGGCAGACCGCTCAAATGCCCCTCACCCGGATCGCACCGGACGATGCTCCGCATCGCCGAGGCGATCCGACCTCTCCCCGCAAGAGCGGGGCGAGGTAGGCGCCCAGCACGTCGCGCTTCCTGCGCGACTCTCTGGCGAAGCGAAGTATTTACTGCGAATGCCACTCTGCTCCCTCGCCCCGCTCTTGCGGGGAGAGGGTTGGGGTGAGGGGCAAGCCGCATGCGCGAACCTCACTTCTTTGTCTTGCCGGCGTCCTTGACAGCCTCGAAGGTCGCGAATTCGACGTTGTAGAGTTCGCCGTCGACCTTCTCGACCTTGCGGATGTAGATGTTCTGCACGATGTCGCGGGTCTCGGGGTCGATCGAGATCGGGCCGCGCGGGCTTTCCCACTTCATCCCCTTCATGGCCTCGATCAGCGCATCGCCGTCGGTCTTGCCGCCAGTCTTCTTGAGAGCCTCATAGATCAGGTGAATGCCATCATAGCCGCTCACGGCCATGAAGCCCGGACGCGTGCTGAAGGCCTTCTTGTAGGCGGCGACGAAATCCTTGTTCATCGCGGAGGGGTGCGCGGCAGAATACAAATGCGCGGTGACGGCGCCGAGCGCCGCATCGCCCATGCCGTTCAGGAGATCGTCGTCCATCACGTCGCCCGGGCCAATCACCTTGATGCCGGTAAGGCCGCGTTCGGCATATTGCTTCATGAAGTTGCCGCCCTGCCCGGCTGGAACGAACACAAATATCGCGTCGGGCTTGGAATCCTTCATCCGCTGCAGGAACGGCGCGAAGTCGGGATTGGCCAGAGGCACCTTGACCTCTTCGACGACTTCGCCGCCGCCGGCGGTGAAATTCTGCTTGAAGAAATTCAGAGCGTCGTTGCCGGGGGCGTAGTCCGACGTCAGCGTCGCGACCTTCTTGATGCCGTTCTTGGCGGCCCAGTCGCCGATGATGGTGGACGACTGCGCCAGCGTGAAGCTGGTGCGCACGATGTAGGGCGAACGCTCGGTAATGATCGAGGTCCCCGCCGCCATCACGATTTCCGGTATCTTCGCTTGCGTCGCCAGCGGCGCCGCCGCCAGCGCGGCTGGAGTAACACCGAATCCGGCGATGAAATTGACCTTGTCGTTGACGATCAGTTCTTGCGCGAGGCGCTTGGTATTGTCGGGAACCGCGGCGTCGTCCTTGAGGATGACTTCGATCTTCTTGCCGGCGACGGTGTCGCCCTTCTGCTGCATGTACAGTTTGACCGCATTGTCGATCTGCTTGCCGGTCGACGCCTGACCGCCGGTCATCGGCAGGATCAGGCCGATCTTCACGGTCTCCTGCGCCCGAGCCGGCAGCAAGGTAACCGCGCCTGCGATTGCAACGCCGGTTGCGGCCTGCAGCAACAGCTTAGTACGAATGAACATGAACGCTCTCTCCCTGATCGGTTTCGTGCCTCGAACCGAGTCCCCGGCCCTTGCCGCACCATAACCCAGATTTTTCAGCCGCGAACCGGCGCAGCATGGCGTCTCATGCGCGCGACGATGTCAATCTTGACGATGGGCGCGACTATTGCGGTCGGCGGTTGTTGATTCGCCACCAATCCGTCCGGCAGCAGGTTCAATCCTCACAGACAGAAAGCTTTGAGGTAATTAGATACCCCCAACGTAGGTCAATTTGCCATAGGAGTCGGACCGGCTCACACGACGGCCATTGCCGTCGCGCTGCAGGCGTGCGGGCTGAGCGAAGGCCGCATCGTCAACGGAGGGCTTGCGGCCGGATTGAGCGACGGTCACCCCGCAATGGGCCTGCGTTCGCCCGCGGATGTCCACAGTCCCGGCCAGGGACGGTGAAATAAGAGAATTCATGAGGGAACGGAGCGGAAGGGCCGGGAACCCGCGTCAGCGACGAGTGAGCCCGGCCATCGTCATCACTGCGTCGGAAGCGCGGTCCAGTGATTGCGATATCGTCTATTTGTTATAGCGGACAACTTGGTCGACGCCGACACCGTGGCCGCGCAGGGTGGCCCAGATCAGCCCGAAATCTCCCAGAAGACTTTGTGTTCGAACATAGTGCGCATCGATCTCGGCGAGGCGGCGCGCGTCTGACATATCGACACCCCTGACCTGCGCAAGTCCGGTGATGCCAGGCCGCACTCCAAGAACGCCCAATTGTCGTCGCGCCTCGACCAGGTCGATCTGCGACGGCAAACAAGGCCGGGGTCCCACCAGACTCATATGGCCGACCAGTACGTTGCAGAGCTGTGGAATTTCATCGATCTTGAAATTGCGCAGATGCTTGCCGAGCGCGGTGACCGACGACGCTTGTACCTCGTGCGTCGGAAGGTTTGCCGTCCCCGAATACATGGTTCGAAACTTGTAACAGGTAAACGGTCGTCCGTCTTTTCCGACGCGGACTTGTCTGAAGATCGCCGAGCCCGGGCTCTGCAGCCTAATGACGACGACGATGATCAGGAGCATTGGCCAAAAAATCAAAAGGAACAGGGCGCAAGCCGAGACGTCGAACGCTCGCTTCATCTTTCAATTACTCCGATGAGCGCCGAACGTGGCTCTTACCATCGCGCGGAGACCGGCCTTGGTTTCGATTTGAGGCGACCAACCGGCTTTCTGCAGATTGGCCGAGCTTGCCACGAGTTCCCGGCCGATCCGATCCCAAAGTCCCTGGCGTCCCGCTGCAACGATCATTGCCCTGACGGCCGAAGGCGGAACCCGGATCAGCCGCGGCGAGTTCCCGGCCGCTTCGCGCAAGGTGGCGAACATTTCCGCTAAAGTAATAGGTTCGCGATCGCTAACGATAAAAGTCTGATTCATCGTTAGTGGACTGTCGAGGCACAAGATAATCGCTTGTATCAGATTATCGATCGCGAGAAGCGAGCGTCGATTCTCAAAAGCCCCAAAGGGAAGCGGCAAGGGTAACGCCGCGATGCGCATGATCAAAGCGATATTGGCCTTGGCTCCTGGACCATAAACAATGACGGGTCTTAGAATGGTAAACGGCGCGCCTGAGTGCCGAATTTCCTGTTCCGCCGCAAGCTTTGCCCGATCATAGGCAGTGATCGGCCGAGGTTCGTCAATTTCGGTGACGACATGGTCGGCCGCAGAACCTGTCTGTGCACCGATAGATGACATGAAGATCAGACGTTTGATCATGTGACGGCGGCAGGCCTGCACCAAACTTGTTGTCGCGATGCGGTTGGCTTTTGCGTAATCGGGGTCATCCGCATGGCTGCGATGGGCGATGGCGGCAAGGTGCACAACGATGTCAATGCCGTCGAGGAACGGCGCCCAGTCGACCTCATTTTCAAGATCGGGCAATTCCACCCATTCGATATGGTCTTGGTTTGCGGTTTTGTTCGACCTACGCGAAGCGGCGCGAACGCTGTGGCCAGCCGCTGCCAACGCGGAACTGACGGCCGAGCCAATAAAACCTGAAGAACCGGTTACTAATATTCGAAATGACATTCCGTCGCCTAATTGGACCTGTAATCCAAATGACGCTTCCCCAAGCGGTGACTGACCCTAGATTGACGATCGGATGTGGGCCACAACAACCTTTACCAAGCGTTCTCAGATTAAAGGGGTAACTTCGCTGGATTATCTGCCAGCCTGCCCGAGTTCGGTGGCGCAAACGATCTGCCTCGCGGCCGTCTCAGGCGAAAACATGATGCGGCCCAGCTCCCTTCCTCGCTCAGACATTGAATTACGCAGGCCATCGTCGTCCGCCAGTTCCTCGGCCAGCCGTTTCAACTCATCAACGGCGTAACCGACATAGACTCTCCCTACTCCCCGCTCCTCGATTAGCCTTTCAAGGTCCGTCCCGCCGTTAACGCGCGCCAGCACCGGAAGCCCGTACCGGGCATACGAAACAAATTTGCCAGGAATATTATGGGTCTTGTGATCCGGGTGAAGCGCGACAAGCCCGACCTGACACTGCGCGAGCAGACCCGGGATTTCGGACGAGTCGATCTCATCGAAAAACAAGACATTGTCCAGATCGCGCGACACTCTTTCGGCCTCAAGCTTTGGGAACTCGGATCCTCGACCCACGAAAAGAAATCCAATGTCCTTGCGATGCCGCAGGCATTGGATCAAGTCAATGAAAATCTCAATGCCTTGGGCAACACCCATGTTGCCGATATAGACGAAGATCTTGCGACCGGCCAACTCGGTCCGGGCAATGTCGATACTGGAACCAGCATTTGGCGTTACAGCGAGCCAGTTATGCAACACTTCGACGCGCCGGCGGGCTGATTTTGTCCAGTTTGGCAAGTATGCAAGGTTAGATTCCGTTTGTACCCCGATCGTATCCGCAATGGCGTACTGAAATGCGGCGACGGCTTTCAACAGCAGATAGGCTGGGCCCTTCTTGAGAATGCCGAGGTCAACAGCCCATTCAGGAAAGATGTCGCGCAGGATCAGATAGGTCCGCGCCCCGGACGCATTGCGTAGCGCCCAAATTAGCGGCCCGAAGAAGATCGGCGGCGAATACCACACGAGAAGATCCCACTTCGCAGAGCGAAACGGACTCCTCCGCACATTGCGCAACATCGCAAACGGCAGCCACATTTCGGCGAGCGCACGCCTGATGTGGGACGCCGCGCGTGTCGGCGGAGCCGCGATACGCAGCACTTCAATGCCCTCGGCCCGTTCGATCGTCCAGGGTTTATCGGAGGTAAGCGACGGAACAATCATGACAGGCCGGTGACCGAGCGCCGCAAGTTGTCGCGCCAGATCCCGCAATTGAACCGCCGCGGAAGTCCGCAGCGGCGGATAGTCCGTCGAGATCAGGGCAATCTGCAAACTGCGGGACATGTCGATGGCTTCAAAGGGAAGGGAATCTACGGAGGTTTGTTGCTGGTAATATGACGCGCGCGAGAAGCCAATATCAAAAGAAATTGGTAATCTGGGTCCGGATCGCGTTCACTACCACCGAGGACGGCGAATAATCTTCCTCGAATTCGTACCGAGCGCTCCAGGGCAGGCTGGTTGCCAGCGTCACCGCCTCCACGATATTTTTCGCGTCCATGCCAGATACGATAGTCGCGCCGCTCTCGAGCGTCTCCATGCGCTCGGTCGCCATGCGCAGGCTCACGTTTGGAACCTTGTAGAACAGGCCTTCTTCAGCGGCCGTGCCGGAGTCTGAGAGTACGCAGAAGGACTGTTTGAGCAATTGGTTGAAATCGTAAAAGCCGAGGGGCGCCATGATCCGGATATTCGGCGGAACCGGGACCGCCTTTAGCTTGCTCATCGTGCGCGGATGCATCGGATAAATGATCTCCCGCCTGAGCTGCCGGTTGAGCTGGCCGAGCGCCTTGAAAATATTCGCGAGGTTCTCCGGATTATCGACGTTCTCGCTGCGATGCGCCGTCACTAATATGTAGTTCTTCGGCTCGAGCTTGAGCCGGCTTAGAATGTCGCTCGCTTCGATCTCGGGTGCGAAGGCGCGCATGGCCTCGAATGTCGTATTTCCGGTGACTATGATCTTTGAGGGGTGAATGCCTTCGCGAAGCAGATTTTCGCGGTGATACCGATTGTACGGCAACAGAATGTTGCTGATATGATCGATCAGGATGCGGTTGCGCTGCTCCGGCATACGGCGGTCCCACGCTCGAAGCCCGGCTTCCATGTGGAAAATCTTGATGCCGCGATGGGCGGCGGGAAGTACGCTGAGGCCGCTATAGGTATCGCCGAGGATCAGCAGCGCATCGGGCTTCACCTTTTCCATCAGAGCGTCCGATTTGAGGATGACGTCGGCCACTTCCGGTCCGTAACCGGATGTATCGATATCCAGCTCAAAGTCGGGCTTTCTGAGCTTCAAATCCTTGAAGAAGAAGTCACGAAGCTCGGGAGTGAAATTCTGTCCCGTATGAACCATCACGTGGTCGAAGTTCAGCTCGTCGAGCTTCTTCAGCGTAGCCCACATCTTGATCATTTCCGGGCGTGTACCGAAAATCGACATCACCTTCATTTGCATGTTCCGTGCTGGTTTTGTTGAACCGTCATTCCCCAAACCGGGTATCACGGCGCGCGCGGCGGAAAAATCGAAACCTCGGGCAAAGGAAGAATCATGCGGCCGCCTTTGTCCAGATAGTTCCCGTTCTTTTTTCTAATCTCGTCGAAAAAACTCCACGCGAAAATAAGCAGGTAGTCCGGCGGATTCGCGCGCTCGAGGATTGAGCTTGGGAAAATCTCGAAATGCGATTTTGGCGTGAAAAATCCTGCCTTCGCCTTGGCGTCATCGATCATATAGTCCAGGTGGTCATGATTGATACCGCAATATTGGATCATGGTGTTGGCGCGGCCCGACGCGCCGTAACCGGCGATCCGCTTTCCCTGGCCGCGAAGTTCGCGTAGCAGTTCAAGCAGCCGGTCGCGGTGTGCGGCGACCGTGTCGGAGAATTGCAGGAACGTCTCGTAGCGGTCGAAGCCCCGCGCCAGCTCCTCGGCCTCGAGCGCCTTGACGGCCGGCGACACCGACCCGCTGTGCTTGCTGCCCCTCTTGCACGCATAGAAGCGGATCGAACCGGCGTGGATCGGGATCGGCTTGATGTCGAACACCATCATGTCGTAGCGGGCGAGATGATTCATCACCGACAGCAACGAATAGTAGTACAGGTGCTCGTGATAGATCATGTCGTATTGCAGTTCGTCAATTACCTTGCCGAGGTAGTGAACCTCGAACGCGAACACGCCATCTGCGTGCAACGCTTGGGCGACCGCGCGGGTGGTGCCCTGAATGTCGGGGATGTGGGCATACACATTGTTGGCCATGATCAAATCGAGCCTGCCGTATTCGGCAACAACCGTCCGGGCAACGTCCTCGCTGAAGTAATCGTTGACCACCTTGATACGGGAATCGTTGATCGTGGCGACGACGTTGGACGCCGGATCGACGCCGATAACTGTACGGATGCCTTGGTCGGCTAGCGGACGTAACAGCACGCCGTCGTTGCAGCCGAACTCCAGCACCGCGGCTTTCGCGGGGTCAAGAAACCGCTTCGTGACCTCGGCGGCATATCGCTCAAAATGCTCGCGCAAGGTGTCGATCGACGACGAAAAATAGAAATAGTTCTGGAACATAACATCGGCAGGGACCTCATCGGTCACCTGCACCGCGTGGCAATTCTTGCAGAAATGCAGCCGCATCGGAAAGGTCTGCTCGGCCGCGAACTGCTCAGGCTTCAGGAACGCGCCGGCCAGTCCGACCTCGCCGAAATCCATCACCAGCCCCAGCTCCCTGCTGTCGCAGAACCGGCAGACAGGCTCAGCTGAACCCGGCATTTCCATAGGTATGGCTTCCCTTATCTGGTATTCCGGCGGTATCGATCCGCCCGGGTGCGTGTCGGCGCGTGCTCCGCCGTGGTGCGGCTACCACAATCATTCCATCCGGTCGACATCGGCGAATCGCCAGGATCTGATTTAGCGACGCCGAATCAGATCTGTTCGCTTATCTTGTTGATTGGACGTGATCTTTTTCGAAAGCCGGTTTCCACTTTTCGGGATCATGCCCTAGATTTCGGCTATCGCTGCGTCTTGTCCGCGCAGGTGCCGTTGGATGAAATCGAGCTTGAGGAGCAGTTCCTTGACCTGGGCCACGCTCAAACGCTCGGTATTGTGCGACGTGTAGTCGTCGAGCGTCGATATTTCCTTCTGGCCGTCGGTGAAATACATGGCGTAGTTGAGATCCCTGTTGTCGGCGGGAATGCGATAGTATTGCCGCATGTCCTCGACCCGCGCCATCTCCTCGCGCGAAACCAGGGACTCGTAGAGCTTTTCTCCGTGACGTGTGCCGACGATCTGGAGCGGATTGCTGGCATTGAAAATCTCCTTGAGCGCCTGCACCAGATCGCCGATCGTCGCCGCGGGGGCCTTTTGTACGAAGATGTCCCCCTGCTGACCACAACCATAGGCATGGAGCACCAGGTCCACCGAGTCGTCGAGCGACATCAGGAAGCGGGTCATGCTGGGATCTGTGATCGTTAGCGGCTTGCCGGCCTTAATCTGCGACACGAACAGCGGTATGACAGAGCCTCGCGAGACCATGACGTTGCCGTAGCGTGTCGCGCACAGCAACGTTTCGGTCGAAGACAGACTGCGCGACTTCGCCACCATTACCTTCTCCATCAGCGCCTTGGTCTGGCCCATGGCGTTGATCGGATAGACCGCCTTGTCGGTGCTGAGAACGACAACCTTCTCGACACCGTTTGCGATCGCCGCGCTCATGACATTCTCGGTGCCGAGAATATTGGTCCGCACCGCCTCAAGCGGATAGAACTCGCACGACGGCACCTGCTTCAGTGCGGCTGCGTGAAATACATAATGGGCGCCCTTGAGGGCCTGGTGGATGCTGTCGTATCCGCGGACATCGCCGATGTAGAATTTGAGCTTGGTATTGTTGTACGTCGAGCGCATCTCCTCCTGTTTCTTCTCATCGCGGCTGAAGATGCGTATCTCGGCAACGTCGGTTGCGAGAAATCCTTTCAAGATATGCTGCCCGAATGAACCGGTACCGCCAGTGACTACTATGACCTTGTCGGTAAACATCATGTCCTCGTCGAACCAAATCGGTCGCAGTACATCGTATCGACCAGCCTGGGCCAATCCGGCGCAACGTAGCCGGTCGCCTTCTCGAACCGCTTCGCGACCAGCGACCGATCCGGGTTCGCCCGGTCGTCCGGTATCAGCTCGATCGCCTTGCCGTACCGTTTCGCGACCAATTGCAGCAGATCGAACTTTGAAATCGGCTGGGTTGCGACGTGATATACGCCATGCAGGTCCGGCTGCGGGATCACGACATCCCTGATGAGGTCAGCAAGCACGATTGTCGGAAATCCCGTGAAAATCGCCCGTGTGTAGCAGCTGCATTGGCCTTGCTGCGACAGGAACCACTCTAACAGCCCAGTGCCGGATTGCAATTCATGGCCGATGATAGAGGTCCTCAAGGTGATCGCGTGCGGCTCACTGACTTCGCCAAGCAGCTTGGATAGGCCGTAAACATCGGCCGCATCGGGCGGATCGTCTTCGGTGTAGCCGCCGCGCATTCCTGAGAAAACACCGTCGGAGCCGATCTGAATCAATCGGGCTCCCGAAAGCCTGCACCGGTGCGACAGGCGCCGCGGCAGAACTGAATAGACCAGGATCGACCGCATCGCATCCGTGGGCGCTGGCCGCCCGACGGCGATGCAGTTGACCACCACGTCCGGACCAACCGCATCGAACAACCGCGCGAGCTGATCAGGATTCTCGATGTCCTCAACCACGGTCAGGAGGGCGGCGGCCTCGGACGGGAACAGCCCGCGGGCAGCCTCACGGCGAATGGTTCCAACGACGCACGCAGCCGGCGCCCTCGACATCGAGCGAAACACCGCGTTGCCAAGCAGACCCGTTGCTCCAAGCACCAGAATTTTCACGGCATTATCCGCCAAAAACGCTGCGGTCGCGATGCGAGATACGCCGCGCCGTTAATCTTGTCACTGTAGCCCCGGGTTGAATTGCGGTTCATGGGTTTCAGGGATTTGACGATGACCGAATATTATTCATTGCGCAGCGTAACAAGCGCATAATCGCACCGAGCGCAAATGAAAATTGCTACTGGTGGCCTGAGTGAGTTGCGCCGGGTTCAGTTGACACCTGCCCAAGCTGATCCAGCCTGTGTCGCCCAAAATCCTGGCCAATTGGCAGATCACTCCTTCGTTCAACGCGATCGGCAATCCCCCGCTCGTCACCTGTTCAAACTCATCGCCGCCGACATGCAGGACGAAGCGTTGGAGCTTGTGTGGGGCTCCGTCCCGTTTCATCATCGAACCGGACAGGCCGAAATGTGCCCGTCGCCGTGCGAAAGAAAAGGCCCGGGTCGCATTCCGGCGGCGAAGGCCGCTCCTTTAAAGAAGCAGCCAAGCGCGCGGGAAACCATGGCGGCAAATTTCAAGTTGTTAGCTTTCCGCAATTAGGATACCCCTTCCGAAATGCATTTCCCCCCGAGAAATATGAGGCTTCTGCGAGAGCACCTCGGTTTGACGCTTCTCATTTGCTTTCACATCGTGATCTGCTGCATATCCACGGCCTATGTTACGCAACGCTTTGACACGTATCACCTCTCTTACGACCCAAATCGATTGCCTGCCGCCATTGTGATTGTGGCGACGTTTGCTCTGGTCTCGCTTCTGTTGGTGTTCGCAGACTTCAGTTTTGGTTATTTTGTCGGATTCTATCTATATACAATGGTGCTCGGATATCTCTGGTTAACGTGCTTCTCCGATTTCGACTATAACCGCAAATTGGCCGGGCTCTCGGCCGCAGTGTGCGCCGTCGCCTTCTTGCTGCCCGCGCTCTTCATCACCTCGCCAATCCGCCATCCCTGGGTAATTTCATTGCGGTCATTTGATCGCCTGTTGACGCTTCTCTTTTTACTGTCCGTCGCAACGGTCGCCATCAGCGCAAGTTACAATTTTCAATTGGTATCTCCTCGTGTGGTTTCCAGTTTACGCAGCGATGCGATTCCCGGCGCCCTTAGATACCTGATCGGGATCACTTCCAGCGTGTTGCTGCCTTTCCTGTTCGCGTGCTTCGTTACGCGCAAAAACTATTGGAAGTCGGGCGCGATCCTGTTCCTGTTGCTTTTCTATTATCCGGTTGCCATGAGCAAGACCGCCTTGCTCGCGCCGGCATGGCTTGTCTTCGTATTGTTGCTTTCAAGGGTTTTCGAAACCAAAATTGCCGTCGTCCTCTCATTGCTAGGTCCGATATTTGTTGGAGTTCTCCTGTTCGTCTTGTTCAAGTACGAGGTAATCCCTTATGAGGCCGCAATACCCTATTTTGAAGTTGTCAATTTCCGGATGGTTGCAGTCCCATCCAGTGCCATCGACGTTTACAACGATTTTTTTTCAAAGCATGACCTTACCCATTTTTGCCAGATCCAGATTTTGAAATCGATGATCAACTGCCCCTATTCAGACCAACTGTCGATCGTGATGCTGCATGCTTATCCATTCGGTGGAACGTTCAATGCGTCGCTTTTCGCCACAGAGGGCATCGCTTCGGTCGGACCGTTGTTCGCGCCAATCTCGGTGTTTGTATGTGGTCTCGTGATAGCCCTTGGGAACCGCTTATCCGCCGACCTGCCGCCATCCTTTCTCCTCGTATCCGGCGCGGTCCTTCCTCAGGTTTTCCTGAACGTTGCGTTCTCGACGGCCTTGCTCACGCACGGAGCAGCCTTCCTTTTCCTGCTCTGGTACATAACGCCGCGGAGCCTGTTCGAGACAGACGACAAGGCGAACATCAATTGCCGATTGGTCGCCGCGCGCTGAAGACGACACGAACTCGATGGCACGGGAGGAATCGCCTTGGAGCCGACAGGAGCAGCTTCCTGAAATGACAAATGACCTGTGTAAACGCATGCCGACGTGTGTCCCGTGCTAGGAACACTGTTGCGGCATTCGTATTGGAACGCGGTGGCGACGTTCAGCCATCAAGGCTCGACCTTTGTAAGCAATTTTCTGGTCATCAAGCTTCTCGACCATGCGGCGTATGGAAAGTTCTCGCTGGTCAATTTGACGGCCTTTTATACCGCAAGCCTGCTGCAGTTCGCGGTGGGCTCGACGGTTTCAAGATTCGTCGCACGCTATGCCGGCGATCGCGCGCGATTGCTTTCAGTGATCTGGATCTGCGGCACATTCTCTTTCGCAAGCGGATTGCTGGGCTTCGGTACCCTGATTCTCGCATCGGGCTTTCTTTCACGCAGCATCTTTATCGAGCCGTCCCTTGCTGTTCCAATCGCAATCGCTTCTCTTTCTGTCCCCAGCCTGATTGGCATGGTGTTTCTGGGCGGGTTGCTGCAGGGGCTGCATGGTTTTCGAACGCTGGCCATTTCTTCAGCCGTTTCAGGCGTGCTTTTTGTGGCAATCGTCGCGGCTGGTGCCTGGGCAGGCGGCTTGAACGGAGCCATTCTTGGCCTGGTGGCAGGCTCAACATTGCGCGGCTTGATTATGGGCGGCCTGGCGCTTCTGGAATTGAGCAGCAGGGAATCCGGAGCGGTTTTCTCCTGGCGCAGCATGCTGGACGGATCAATCACGCGCGAAATCTTTAGATTTCAGGTTCCGGCCGGCTTGGCCGGATTTCTCACAACTCCGACGCTTTGGTTGATTCCGACAATCCTGGCGCGAAACACCCAGAACTTCTCTGAGGTGGCGTTTTATAGCGTTATACTGATGATCAAATCGCTGATCGTCTTACCTGCGTCGGTCATTGCGCTTGCTCTGCAGCCTTCCGCTGAAAAGGCGTTGGCCTCCGATCAGGTGGATATGGCGTTTCGCATATTCCGGACCGCATCGGTTGTCAGTCTTGCTGTCGTTGCCGCGTCAGCCGTGTTTTTCGGCATATTCGCGAAAGAAATTCTGGCAATCTTTGGCCGCGACTTTACACCTGCCAGCTTCGAACTGCAGCTGATGATGATTGGAGCAGTCGCGGAGGCTGCCGCCGTCGGGCTTTATATGAGAGTCCAGGCCACAAGTCGAATGTGGGCTTCAATCTTTGCGACCCTTCTGCCGCGCGATTTGGCCATGTTGACTATCGCCTTTGCATTCACATCCAGGTATGGCCTGCGTGCAGTTATTATCGCGCATGTGGTGGGGGCGCTGGTAAATCTTGCGGGCGTTTTCTGGCTGAGCCTGAGAGCCATGTGGTCCCTGAGAATTCCGTGATTGGTTCTTGCAGCGATCGGGCCCGTCGCCAGCCTGGAACACCTTCTGGAACCGCCACGGCATTGGGTCAAATTGATCCGAAAGCCCCGACTCTGGCGGGCCCTCTTAAGACGCCGTCGCGTCGTAGCGGCGAATGTCTTTGCAATCCCAATCTCCGCTTCGGAGAGACCATGGATCAACAATCCGAAACTACGCACCCTCTCGTTGGGGGTAGATTACGAGCCGGTCGCGCC
>WNFR01005352.1_pt1 | contig 13118 bp, 17 predicted proteins | sample 5400221 | NCBI WGS metagenome assembly WNFR01 (sample SAMN13153357, study PRJNA577476) | soil metagenome | isolation source: 40 cm soil under Madrone tree | place: USA:California | collected 2016-06-14
GCGCACCCCTGAACATGCGAGAATTCAAAACCAAATCGGCGTAAATGCCAGCGGAATTTTGGGCACGGCAGATGGCTGGTTCGTTCGTTGTCATTCTGAGCGAAGCGAAGAATCTCTGATTTTTCGCCCTCCCCTATCGGAAGCCGATGGCCAGAGATGTTTCGCTCCGCTCAACATGACAAGGCAGGAAAACGATCCAAGGCTTCAACCCTTCGATGACTCTTCAAAGTAATCGATGGTCTTCTTGATCCCCTCTTCGAATTCGACTCGTGGTTCCCAATCCAGAATTTTCTTTGCGCGAGTGATGTCTGGTTGGCGCACCTTCGGGTCGTCCACTGGCAATGGCTTGTAATCGACCGCGGACTTCGTTCCCGTGATGCGAATGATTTCGTCCGCGAATTGTTTTATCGTCATCTCCCGTGGATTACCCAGATTAACCGGCTCGTGGAAATCGCTCATCGCGAGTCTGAAAATTCCGTCGATGAGATCCGACACATAACAGAACGAGCGGGTCTGCGAGCCGTCACCAAAAACGCTCAGCGGTTGACCGCTCAAAGCTTGCCCGATAAATGCCGGCACGACGCGGCCGTCGCGCAAACGCATCCGCGGGCCATAAGTGTTGAAGATTCTCACGATCCTGGTGTCTACGCGATGGTAGCGGTGATATGCCATCGTGATTGCTTCCGCGAATCGTTTCGCCTCGTCGTAAACGCCGCGCGGCCCGATCGGGTTCACATTGCCCCAATAATCTTCCTTTTGCGGATGCTCGAGAGGATCGCCATACACCTCGGATGTGGAAGCGAGAATGAACGCGGCGTTTTTGTCCTTGGCCAGACCCAGCGTGTTGTGCGTGCCGAGCGCGCCGACTTTGAGTGTAGGGATCGGGAGTTCCAAATAATCAATGGGGCTGGCCGGCGAGGCGAAGTGAAAAACATAATCAATCTTTGGTTCCGGCAGAAAAATGAAATTGGAGACGTTGTGTTTCACGAAGCGGAAATTTTCGTTTCCGGCAAGATGCCCAATGTTTGCCGTGTTGCCGGTCACCAGATTATCGATGGCAATGACCCGGTGACCTTCCGCCAAAAGCCGGTCCACCAAGTGCGAGCCAAGAAAGCCCGCGCCTCCGGTAACGACGGAAACGGGTTGCGAAGTTTTAGCCATTCCGGGTTTGTTCTAATGGCAGCCGCCTAATTTTACCAGCTGGAAGTGGGCTCGTTAAATCGCTGAAGCGTTGAATCGTTAAATCGTTAAATCGTGAATCGTTGATCCAATATTCGATTTAACAATGTAACAATGTAATCAGTTACGACGATCTTCTCATTCGTTATTCGACATTCGGCATTCGTCATTTTAATAAACCGCCATGCGCATTTTATCCGGGATCCAACCCAGCGGTGCTCTGCACATCGGCAATTACTTTGGGATGATGCAGCCCGCCGTCGCGCTGCAAACCGAGGGTGAAGCGCTTTATTTCATCGCCGACTACCATGCACTCACCAGTTTGCGCGATCCGCAAGCGTTGCGCGCGACCAGCCGGCGTGTCGCGCTCGATTTTCTGGCATGCGGACTCGATCCGGAACGCGCGACGCTTTTTCGGCATTCAGATGTGCCGCAGGTTACGGAACTCGCGTGGATCTTATCGACAGTAGCGCCGATGGGTTTACTCGAGCGCGCCCACTCGTATAAAGACAAGCTCGCCCGAGGTATGAGCGCAAATGTTGGGCTCTTCAGTTATCCGATCCTGATGGCGGCGGACATCTTGATTTATGACAGCGATGTGGTGCCGGTGGGGAAGGACCAAAAACAGCACATCGAGATTACGCGCGATCTCGCGGTGAAAATGAACGAAACATTCGGCCCGATTTTCAAGTTGCCGGAACCGCGCATTCGGGTTGCGAGCGAAACAGTGCCAGGGATTGACGGCCAGAAAATGAGCAAGAGCTACGGCAACAACATCGACATTTTTGGCGACGAGAAGGAGATGCGGAAACGCGTGATGAGCATCGTCACCGATTCTGTAGCGATGGATGCGCCGAAAGATCCGGAGCAATCGACTATCTTCAATCTCTACTCGCTGGTGGCATCCAAAGATGAAATCGCAGACATGCGCGAACAATTTGTAAAAGGCGGCACTGGTTACGGCGATTTTAAGAAACAGCTCTTCGACAAACTATGGCAATATTTTGCGCCGATGCGCAAACGCCGCGAAGAAATTCTCAATCACAAATCGTACATCGACGACGTCCTCGCTCACGGCGCAAAACGCGCCAACGAAATTGCCAAGCAAGTCATGGAACGCGTCCGCAAAGCAGTCGGCTTGCGTTAGCGATTTTTCAATAGCCGTTTCGGCGCTGTGTTCCGCCATGCTGCCGTGAGCACCTCGTGCACAAGATCCATCCTCGCCGCCGGAAGATGAATGTTTGTGCTGCCTCGCCGGCCCCAGGCGCCTTTCACGGGTTTGAAAACCTCGGGATTGCTCTGAACAAATTCCGTTTGCTCGTCCCGGCTCAGCTTCACGACCGCCGAATCCTCATTTGGATATCCAAGCGTTGCGAAAATTTTTCCGCCGACGCGAAAATCGGGATGATGCATGTGTGCCGATTCGATCGCTTCTGGAAAACTCAGCGCCAGTTTGCGGAAATCATCCGGCGTCATAGATCCCCCCACTCTATCACGCTGCAGTGTTTGTTCGATCCAGTGTCAGCTGTCGTTGGAAAAGAAAAAGGGGGAATCCAAACGATACGCCGACGAGCAATGTTCCAATGATTGGCAACCACAGAAGTCGCATTCGTAAACGTTTCCCTTCGGTTTGGATAAAACAGATCAGCACGATCGCGGAAACAATTACATCCATCGCAAAAAACGCGCTGGTCCGGTTGGCAAACAGCTCCCGAAAAAACAATCCAATATTCAAGCCGTGCCCCAAGAGCCACGGCACGAATTGTGAATAAGGGATGACAAATCCGAGCACACAGAGAATCAGGTAAACGCGCCGCGCTTTCATAAACCCACATGATGTCTGGGACAGGAAAACCCGTCGAGCAAGTTCACCTCTGTTCTGATACGATCGGCTAAATGGCAATTCTGCGTGTTCACCTCGTTCCCAATGCGAAGAGCGACGGCCTCGCCGGCGAGTATGCGGGCGCGATTAAGATCAAACTTCGCGCGCCAGCGGTTGAAGGAAAAGCAAATGCAGCGCTGATCCGTTTTCTCGCCGCGCAATTGAAACTCCCCCGGCATTCGATTGTGCTGGAACGCGGTCACAGATCACGCGATAAAGTGACTCGAATACATGGCTTAACCGAAGAAGAGGTGCGCACGCGGATGCGCGCGAGGGAGTGAGACAGCCAAATACGCGCGGCTCCAGGTTTTGATTGTGCACGCGCATGCGTAGAATGCATACGTGACTGACGAGCAACAGGACGAGCAGTTTTACCGCGATACTGAAGCCATCGCGTTCCCAAAGCTGGACGATCATCAGCTGTCGCTGCTTGAGCCTTTAGGCGAACGCCGCGTGATGAAACGCGGCGATGTGCTGTTCAAGGCCGGGCAACGTGACCTCGGACTAGGAATTGTTTTGCGCGGCGAACTCGAAGCGTTCGAGACGCGCGACGGAACCGAATATAACCTGGCTACCGCGCGCGAGCGTGATTTCATGGGCGACGTATCGATGCTGCAGGGCACGTCGATCCTCGGTTCGTCCAGAGTCACATCGGATGAGGCCGAGATACTCCACATTCCCGCCGCCGAACTTCGGCGCGCGCTGGCAGAAATTCCGGCCGTGAGCAAGACGATCGTCGATGCGCTCATTATGCGGCGCCGCCGAGTCAGCCGGTATCGCGAGTTTGCCGGATTGCGTGTACTGGCTGCGCGGGGCGCGCGTGACGGACATCAGCTCGACGATTTTCTGGATAAGAATCACATCCCGCATCGACTGATCGAATTCGAGAGCGAGCAAGGTGAGGCGTTGAGCAACCGGCTTCACCTAACGACGCGCGATTTGCCAGTGCTGATTACTCCTGCCGGCGCGCCGTTGCGCAGGCCATCCCTGCGCGAAGTCGCCCAGGTTGCCGGTCTGCTTCGGCCGCTCGCGCTTCAGGACGAGGCGGAGATTTTGTCGGATGTAACGATCGTGGGCGCGGGACCCGCCGGACTTGGTGCAGCGGTTTACGCCGCATCGGAAGGCTTGAAAACAGTTGTTCTGGAAAGTTATGCACCGGGCGGACAGGCAGGGTCATCCTCGTTGATCGAAAATTTTTTTGGTTACCCGACCGGCATCAGCGGCGGCGATCTAACATGGCTCGCTCAGCTTCAGGCGTATCGGTTCGGGGCGAAATTTTCCACTCCCTCGCAGGCTCTCTCGCTCAACTACAATCCCGACGGCGAATACCGTGCGTGCATTGAGATTGAAGGTTGTCCCGCAATTCTGCGCGCAAAAACGGTGCTGATTGCTACTGGCGCCGACTATCGCCGGCTAGACGCGGAGAACCGTGAACGCTTCGAAGGAGTCGGCGTTTACTACGCAGCAACGGCGCTCGAGGGCCAAATTTGTCGCAACGAAACCGTGATCGTGGTTGGCAGCGGCAACTCGGCCGGACAAGCTGCCATGTTTCTTTCCGATGGCGCCGCCAAAGTGTTGCTCGTAATTCGCGGCGATGACATTACCAAAAAAATGTCCGACTACCTCGCGCGTCGCGTGCAAGCGCAGCCGAACATCGAGATTCTTTATCGAACAGAGATTCGAAAGACGTTTGGCGACCAAAAGCTCGAGCAAGTCGAATTGGAAAATACGCGCACAGGCGAGCGTCGCGTGGTCAAAACGCCAGCGGTGTTTTCGATGATCGGCGCTCGCCCATGCACAGAGTGGCTGCCTCCTGAAATCGAGCGGGACGAAAAAGGATTCATTAAAACCGGCACGGACGTCGCTGAATCACCAGCATGGCGCGCAAACAAACGTCGACCTGCTCCGCTCGAAACCAGTCTTCCGGGAATTTTTGCAGCCGGCGACGTCCGTTCCGGCTCCGTCAAACGTTGCGCCGCAGCTGTTGGCGAAGGCGGAATGGCCGTAGCCGGAATCCACATGAGCCTGGCCTCACGAAGTAACACATCAGCGAACACGCCATCGTCACACTAATCGATCATGAGTATCCGAGGCTGCTCTCATTTGGACGCGATCGAGTCGATCAAAGGGCCACAGCGCCGCGAATGCGAAGAATGTGTGAAGATCGGCAGCTACTGGGTTCATCTGCGGACGTGCCAGACGTGTGGAGTCACGCTGTGCTGCGATAGTTCGCCGAATCGCCACGCCACAAAACATGCACACACCAGTGGACATCCGGTAATCGCGTCGGCACAACCAGGCGAGCATTGGTTATATTGCTATCCGGATGAGGCGTTCTCCGAATACTGAGCAGAGAATCGTTGTTTCTCGCGTGATTAGCCGCCTTGACGAGCGGAAATAAGCATTGACACCCAACCCGCCGGCCAGCATACCGGACGAAAACAATGCCGCGGCCCTCTTAATGTCGGTTGCTCCGCTGATGGGACACGGGATCGCGTTCAACACACAGGAAAACATCATCATGAAATCAATTAGCATCATCATCATCACATTATTTGGCTTGTTATCCGTTGGCTATGTTCACGGTCAAGCTTCACCGAAGGCCGTCGCAGGCGAAAAGTCCGCTGCCGTCGCTGGAGCTGGCAAACGGACCGATGTTTATCATGTTCATTTCACCAAGGCCGCGCTGGGCAAAGCTCTGCAATTAGGCGATTGGCTGAAAACGCCGGATCCCCACAATCCAATGCCTAATCACTTTGTAGTGCTGCGCCATCAGGATGGCGATGCATGGGATTATGTGGTCATCACGCACCTCGGACCAAAAGCGTCCGTGGAAGCTGCAGGCACCGCTGTGCCTCCGGACAAACGCGACCTGAGCGCGTGGCACACTGATACCTTCGTGAACGGCCCTTCTTGGGAAGAATTCTCCAAGGCTATGGGTGTTGACGCAGACTCGAAATCGAAGACCGCTGGCTCAGTTTATTCGGTTTCGTATTACCGCCCTGCTCCGGGTCATCGGGAGCAACTGGAAAAAGTGCTCAGCGAAGTGCCAAGCGCTCCGAGCGATACAACTGCGGGCAACGTGCTGATGCAGCACCTGGAAGGCGCGGCGTGGACGTTTCTCACCATCGCCCGGTACAATTCGTGGGACGACTTTGCCAGGGATGAAAAAGCCAGCGTGGCGAATACGACGAAAAAGGACAGCCCTTGGTACCAAATGCGTGATCACACCGATCTTCACACCGATACGCTCACGGATCGCATAGCGCCGTAACGGCTGGCATTGTAGCTGCACATGTACGGGCGCCAATCGAGCGTCTCAGGATTTTTCGAGTTCAAACTGGACAACGCTTCGAGGAAAGACCTCACCAGCACTGTCAGGATAGGCACGCGCGAGAAAGAAACAAAACTCGACGGCGCATTTCACGCTAGCCTCAAATAGAGCTAGTCTTCGAAAGTTCGCGCCCAAAATTGCCTCGTAAATCCCGAAGCCGCGCTTCCGCGGAGTAAATCACTTCCTGTGGCACTCTGCGCAGGCCGCTTGTCAGCCGGAGTTTCGATAGGATCCAGATCAACCATTTTGTTGGGTCCCACTGCCACGGCTTCACGCCGTTACGATAGTCATGCTGAAATTCATGGTGATAGTTGTGGTAACCCTCACCAAACGTAAACAGCGCCAAAAAAAACGAATCGCGCGCACTGCATTTTGTTGAGTAAGGCTGCCGGCCGATTGTGTGACACGCGGAGTTGATCAGGAACGTGCCATGTTGAAGGACGACAACTCTGGCCACGCCGCCGATGAGGAAACCGCCGAGCGCGCCGACCCAGCCGTCCCAGAGAAAACCAGCCAGCGCCGGCAGACCAAAACCCACCAACACCGCCAGCGAGTGAATATGTCGATGTTGCCACATCACCAGCGGATCTTTTTTTAGATCGGCGACGTTATCGAACGGTGGTTGTGGCCAGAGCTTGAACAACAGCCAACCAATGTGGGCATGAAAAAACCCCTTGGTGATATCGTACGGATCTTCGTCGTGATCGACATGTTTATGATGCCGGCGATGCTCGCTCGCCCACATAAGCACAGAATTCTCGAACGCCGCGGCGCCGAAAATGAGTGCGAACAGGCGCACCGGTAGTTTGGCGCGGAAAGTCATGTGCGAGAATAGACGGTGGTAACCGAGCGTGACGCTGAAGCCGATCGCCGCCAGCAAGACTGCAAATACGGCGAGTTGGAACCAATCAATCCCGAAATGCCATAGGTACAAGGGCACTGCGGTGAGTGTGAGAACAAACGTGCCGATCAAGAACGAACTGGTCGTCCAGTTAATGCGGCCGATCGGAATGCGAAAAATCAAGGCGCCAGAATTTCGCCGAGGATCACTGGCTCCTTCACGTGGCGCGTCCAAGAATAACGTCTTCCTTTTTCCAAGAGTGCACGCTGCCGCAGTGCGCACAGGTAAACTTTTGCGTTTTCAGTTTCACTGTTGGCCAGCATTTTTCTTCGATTGTCTTGCCGGTATCGGTCAGCTTCGACGTAGAAGGACAGCGCACCAGCAAGCTTTTAATATTGGGCCCGGCTTTTACTTTCGGGCGTCGCGGCGGATCAAACAGGAATCTGGTCGGCATATTAGAGTCGGTAAACGATACGAGCTTTCGCGGTGTCGTAAGGCGACATCTCCATTTTCACTCGATCACCAATCGTAAGCCGAATGAAACGTTTGCGCATCTTTCCGGAAATATGCGCAAGAACCAGACGCTGGTTTGCGAGCGCGACGCGAAACATGGTTCCGGGCAGCACCATCATAATGGTGCCCTCCAGTTGGATCGCTTTCTCAGAATTCACCATGGGTATGTTTCAGGCAGGGGCGATTGATCTCAACCGCCCTCTGACCTTTGTTTTCTGACCGCTGGCTTTACCGGCGATTGTTCGCAAACGAGCGCTTCCCGCCGCCGTCGCCGTAAGGACGAGGACGTTGTTCTTTCGGACGCGCTTCGTTGACAGTTAATGTGCGACCGTTGAGTTCGCGACCGTTGAGCGCGCTCATCGCGGCGTTAGCTTGTGCACCATCGTTCATGGTGACGAACGCAAAGCCGCGCGATTTGGCAGTGAACCGGTCTGTCATCAGATGGACCTCGTTGACGGTGCCGTGCTGTTCGAACAGATCCTGAAGATCGTTCTCGGTGGTCTCAAATGAGAGATTACCTACATACATTTTCATTGTGTTTTGATTTTGGAAAAACTACCGACCTACAGAGCCGTTCCCGGGATTCGGGTTTCAAACCACCAATGAGCGACGCCCACCTGACGATCTACCGTGCAGTGAAGTTAACCAGAGTAATCCAATAAGTGCGCACTATCGGTCGGATTCGGAGAAACACAAACAATCATTTCTTCCTTCTTTGCCGAAGGATTCTCTCGCCGCACTGGTCGAGTGCGTCGCAGCGACACTCCTCCACACGCTTGAGCAATGTCTCCATTAGCTGAAGCCGCTTGATCCGTTCCCGGAGTTCCGCGACCTTTCGTTGGGAGAGCTGATGCCAGCGCTTCGGTGGAGGCGTCCCTTCCGCAAAGCCGAAGAAGAGCTCACGTATTTCCTCCAGGGTAAATCCCGTCTCTCGGGCACGCTGCACCACAGCCAGACGGAAAAGCGCTCTGTTGTGGTAGCGACGTTGGCCATTCCTGCGCATTGCTGGCGGGAGAATCCCGATCTGCTCGTAGTAGCGAATAGCTGACGTGCGCAAACCAAACACCCGTGCGACATCCGAAATCGCCATGTCTTCGGCCACTCCGAAATCTAATAACGAGCGGCGCCCAATACCACGAAAATCCCTGGCGTTTTTCTTGAAAAATTTCCTTTGACTTAAAGTCGACTTGAACTCGTAGCGTCGAAAACTATGAAGAAAATATTCCAATTCCTAACTGCAATCGCCATCGTTGCGCCAGTCGCAATTTGGGCAACGTCAGAACCTTCGTCTGTACAAACTGAGCAAGTGTCTCGTTTCGCCTGCAACGCATTCGCGTTGTCACCTGAAGCACGAAAATGCCATTTCGACGAGCTAGGACCAGCGTTGCTAAAACTGAAGAAGAGCACGCGCGAACTGCCAGATGGCTACGAGTTTGAGTTACCGCCGGACAAAGGAACGTACCAGCTGCTAACCGAATGGGCCTACCAGGAACGGTTATGCTGCCCCTTCTTCGATATCGACGTGCGCTTCGAAAGGGAAAATGGACCGCTATGGTTACGTCTTACCGGCCGGCCTGGGACTAAAGAGTTCATAAAAGAGGAGTTTGATCTCGCTTATTCACATTAGAAGCCACCTGACAAATGTGATAGCCGCGCCCTGCGGGGCGTTTGCATCTTGCGAGACACAAGTATTAGACGGCGCCACGCCAAATTGCGAGATGAGGCCTTAGAAGCACGATGGCACAGATCTCAACTCAAGAGTTTGAGCGACTGCCGCTGCGAGTTCATACGCTTATGGCTGGCGTGCCGCTTCACGATGTATGGGCCGTCGATCTTCCGCGTTGGCGTGGCGAAGTCACGCTCGATGACTTCCTACGCACGGCAAACAACTGTACGCTTGATATGTGTGGCTGTTCGAATTCGTCGGCGCCATTCACGTCCTCGCAGCCTGTGCGGTTGCTGCTCAACATTCGGTTTTTCATTGGGCGGATCTTCGATTGGGATAACGAACCAGCGACAATTATAACCTTCACAAATCGTCTTAGCGACGCCGATCGTTCGAGATCAGTGATAGCACCCGGTACTCGAGATGGGTATTTCCGCGTCGTCTATCGCTTCGAAAACGAACAGCTCGTTGAGTTGATCAATCGGACAGCCCATGCGGCGGCCCTGAGTGCTCTGGTCGAGACACCGACCGCTTACCGATTCTACTTTGCGGTCTATGTCCGCAATGTAAGCCGGTTCACGCCCTTCTACTTGGCAGTGATCGACCCTTTTCGGAAACTTATCGTCTATCCATCCCTGTTGCGTAGTGTCCGTGCTCGCTGGAACCAAGCGTTCGGCAAAGCCTGACATGCAGACGTCGCAAGCGAAAGAAATGAAGATGTTCAGTCGTGCGGCAAAGGCTTGGCGTCGGCCGGAGTGCCTGGTTGGGCACTGCTCTTAGCTTTCTTAGCATACTTGCCCCATGGTTTCAATTCCCACGGATGCATTTCGCAGAGAAAGACGCCGGACTTTACTGCTGGGTCTGCCGCCACAATCGCTTTGGCCTCAGACTCGCCTGCAACCTCCAAGACAACCGCTCCGCCAGCGTTGTCCGTCAGTGGTCCTGCGAGCTTCATCGAACCTTTTACGTACAGACCCAGCATGTATCTTCCATGCTCCTTGAGCGGTTGTTCCGAAACCGACTTTCCGGGCAGCCACGCGGGGCCGGGGCGATAGATGACAAGGAAAGTAATCTTCGGCTTAATCTGTTGCTTTTCGTCCGTCGCTGTAAGGCTCTGAGCCGAATACAGCAGCACAGCAAGACCGAACACCAACGAGGTAGCCTTATGGTTAGTCATCATTTTGCGCTCCTTTCATGGCATGCGCAGTCTAACAACGACCGACACTGGAGCCAATTCGCGTCTCAATTACTAGGCCAATTTTTCCGCACGTAAGCCGCTTTATACTGTTCTAGATAGCACTGATCGACCTTTTTTGAAGACTGACCATCTCGGCGGGTTTGCAGCCAGGGGCGCTCCGCTACCTCGCGATACCGACGATTTTGAGAACGTGTTTCTTTTGTTCGATCGCGTCCAGCATGAACGCGGCAACGGCTTTGCGAGACAGTGTGAAACCCATCCTCGGCGCGGCACCTTCGCGACTTCGATAAGTAAAGGAATCTTCCTGAGTGAGACGCGGAGGCCGTGCGATCGTCCAGTCGAGACCGTTGGCTTGGACGATTGCCTCCATCGAAAGCGAATCACGCATGTGATTTCGCATGACGAAACTTGCGATTCGATTCGGAATCCCAGGGAAATGCGCCGCCGCCGAGAGAACCACGAGCCGCTTCACTCCCGAACGGTTCATTGCGCGGGTTGTGGCAAGCGAGCTGTCGTGGAGAAGTGTGCCTGGTTTGAAAACCTCTCGCGGTCCCAGAGTCGAAATGACCGCGTCATGATCTTGCATGGCTTCAAAAAGTGAGTTTTCGTCCATGGCATTCCCCTTCAAGACGGTCAGTCGCTCATTTCGTAAGGTGATGCTCTCAGGTGAACGCACAAAAGCAGTTACATGATGACCTCTGGCGATGGCTTGTTGGACAACCTCCTGTCCCGTCCGACCAGTCGCTCCTATAACAAATAGTTTCATAATCGATTCTCTTGTTATTAAGATCCTCGTTGCTTCTATTCGTGTTCCATTCGCGGAACACTCTGTTTGTCGGAAAAATAGCGATGTGACATCCGAATCACATCCATTGCCGGCTCCAAATCTTTTTCGTCGCGCACAGTCACCGTGACGAAGCCCGCTTCGGGCGCCCAGCGGTGCGGGCGTGCTTTGCCTTCCGTAAGAACCCGCTTCTGGTCGTTTTTCGCCAATCGAATATCGCAGTGACAGCAGCCATGGATATGCATGAACATTGCTCGTCCGACCAAAAACGCGTCTTCGTGGATTCCCGCATTCTGCCGCTCCCTGACGCCGGATAAGTTGAGAATCCTTTGGCGCAGTTCCTGATGAAGCTCTGCTTGAGATTTCATAATCGGTTTTCTTTCTGTTGTGGGTTACGTCGTTTTTCTGGTGTTTTCACCGTAGACACTATTGTAGTATATTTAGTTTCCATAAACCAACAAAAACGTTCAAGCAAATTTTTGCGCCCCGTGGAACGAGCTAACAGACTGCGACGGGCCCGTCACTGCGTGCAAGCAGTCCGCTTAGCCCCATACGTCGCGGCCGTTCAGCGGGCGTTATTTCGGCGCGGATGAAGCAAGGAGTTTCTGGAAGGGCGGATCCTTGCGCAATGGCTCCAGCCCACGAAGCGAGCACGGGGAGGCCGCACGCGTTCCCCATCGGAATATTGTGTCGTCAGCCGCTTGCGATAAGCGGAGGCCTGTCACTTGCCCGCTTGTCACGCCTTGCCTTGTCGACGCCCGACCCGCAACCGATCTGCCAGCCGATTCCGCCAAAGGATCGCGCGACTGCCCAGCTGAGCGGGCGCGATTCATTAGATAGCGACGAAGCGCTTCGGCGACCGATCGAATCATATGTCCAGAGCACAAAATGTGATGACCAATCTGCTCGGATTCGCCGACATTCGCATCAACGGCGCCCGCCCCTGGGACATACGGGTGCATGACCAGCGCTTCTTTAACCGAGTTTTTGCTTCCGGGACGCTTGGGTTCGGCGAGTCCTATATGGATGGCTGGTGGGACTGCGACGCGCTGGATGAGCTGTGTTACCGCGCCATTCGTGCCGGACTCGAGAACCGTTTCGCATTTCGACTTCCCAATGTCTGGGCATTCCTCACCGCGCTTGTAGCGAACCAGCAAACTCTCCGCCGCTCCCGAAGAGTCGGCCGGGTACATTACGATCTGAGCAACGATTTTTTCGAAGCAATGCTCGATCCGAATATGCAATATTCCTGTGCGCTGTTCGCCAAGGGCGACGATCTCGCCTCGGCTCAACTACGGAAACTGGATTGGATTTGCCAAAGGCTGCGGTTGCGACCCGGCCTTCGCCTGCTGGACATCGGCTGCGGCTGGGGTGGATTAGCCCGTTATGCCGCTCGCCGCTACGGTTGCCAGGTAGTTGGGATAACCATTTCACAGGAGCAATTCCGTTACGCACAACATTGGTGTCGCGGATTGGACGTGGAAATCCAGCTGCGCGACTACCGCGACGTCACCGGGCAATTCGATCGGGTTGTTAGCGTGGGCATGGTCGAGCATGTCGGGTACAAGAATTATCGCACCTATATGCGAGCGGCGGCTCGCTCGTTAGGCGAGGACGGATTATTTGTTTGCGAGGGAATCTGCGGAAACGTTTCGCGCGTCCACGTCGATCCCTGGATCGAGCGCTACATTTTCCCAAATTCCATGCTTCCTTCCCTCGCC
>WNFR01006089.1_pt1 | contig 13118 bp, 16 predicted proteins | sample 5400221 | NCBI WGS metagenome assembly WNFR01 (sample SAMN13153357, study PRJNA577476) | soil metagenome | isolation source: 40 cm soil under Madrone tree | place: USA:California | collected 2016-06-14
ATTTCCTGCCGCTCTCCGAGGAATTCCCCGATTCTCTCCCGCAGTCCGTACCCGTAAGCTGGTTTCCGCAGGCCCGAGACTACTCGGGCCAAATCGATACGGTTCTGTTATTCATCAATAGTTCAATAACTTAAGGAGAAGACCATGACTTCAGCGAGCGAGTTTTCCCCCCATCCGCAGTGGGTAGATTCGTTGCACGGTTACGTCAAGCCCTACTGGGATGAGCTGTTGCAGGGAGAATGGGCAGAGGGCGTGGCGTCCACGCGGCTGTCGATTTCCGAGATGCGGGGTTGGATTCTTCAAATCTATCCGTTCATCCATGCGTTTCCGAAATTCCTTGCCGAGGCGCTGATCAAGGTGGAGGACGATGAGTCGCGGTCGTTTCTCATCGACAACATTCGCGTCGAAAAAGCGCACGCCGAACACTGGATCTGGATGGGTAAGGGCTTCGGACTGAAGAAAGAGGACATGCTGGCTCTGGCCGAAGGCAACCGCCCGGTGCTGCGCGATGTGCAGTCGCTGACCGACTGGCTGTGGTACATCAATACCAAGGGCACGATGGCGGAAGCCGTCGCGGCCACCAGCTTCGCGATCGAGGGCGTGGCCGGAGACATTGCCCGCAAGGTGACGGCGGGCTTCGAAGCCTACCGGGATCAACCGGGCGTGGAGATGGGACCCAGGACTTACAAGTGGTTTCGCGAGCATGCGCACTACGATGATCTTCATCCCAAGATCGCGCTGGAGATCGTCAAGCGCTACGCCACTACCGAGAAGATGCAGACGCGGGTCATGCTTGCCGCAAAGCGCAGCATTCAACTCCTGCACAATGCGCTGTTGACCGCGTATCAGGCAGATGCAGACGCGGGTCATGCTTGCCGCAAAGCGCAGCATTCAACTCCTGCACAATGCGCTGTTGACCGCGTATCAGGCCTATTCTCCCGCTCAGGTTTCCGACGAAGCCGTTCATGCGGACAAGCGCGCGAATGACCGGCGTATGCAGCAACTGCGTCTCGCCTGCCCCGACAGGCGTTTCCGCGAACGCCGCGGCTTCATCGCCCGCAAGGTGGCGTAGCCGGGCTCGAGGTCCGGCTACCCAGCAGGGAAACAAAAAAAGGGCCGGCGTCTACCGGCCCTTTTTCTTTGTCGACTGCACAATCAGTGCTTCAATGCCTGCATGAGCTTATCGAAGTTGTCGTTGCGCACCATGAAGTGAACGGGCAATGATTGAGTCGAGGCACGCTCCACGATGCCCAGGATCACGACAGAGAGATCCATTTCATTCTTCTTTTCCATCAAATCGTCGCTGAAGTCCACGACGTGACGCATACCGCCCACACGGACGATAAATTCGTGAATGCCCTGGCCGGCCTGATAGGCGATCTCCGCGTCGGTCAGAGATGTACTGAGCCGTTCAAGCACGGACGCTGCCTTGAAATCTGATTTCAAGCGATGCTCCTTCTCACTTCCGGCGCCCGCAATATTATTACTGCCCGCACTCCGGAATGACACAAATGGTTTGCGACTGACGCTCTGTGACGACGTTCCCGGGACACGAGGTGCCGACGAACCAATGGTTTAGGTCGTTGCACGATGTGACGCAGGAACCGTTCCTGCAATCGTTCCCGGCACGAAACAGTTGCGGAAGGTGGGTGCGGTCTCGCATGGCGGGTTCGCCAAATTCCCATATTCGCAGAATTCGATCATTGTCCGCCTTATTTCGGTTCGCGCCATCTGCCCGTCATCCTGCGACTCGTCGCCCCGGATTTTTGCTAGAATTCGGCCCTTCAAAAAGGGCTGTTAGCTCAGCTGGTAGAGCAGTGGACTCTTAATCCAACGGTCGCAGGTTCAAATCCTGCACGGCCCACCAAGAGACCCTCAGGGGGCGGCGATCGCCGCCCCCTTTTGTTTTACGTCGTCAGGGCGAAGATCTCGGAATGCCCGCTCCGGAGGTGTAGACTTGCCGCCAGTTTTTAGAGGGCTTCCGGGTGGCAGGCGATGCCAGCAGACGAAAATCATGTAGTTGCCTTTTACAACCGCCATCCCATCTCACGCGATCAGATCCTCGCCAGCCTCGCGGCGCAGCGTGGGCAACTCGCGCATCTTGCTCCCGAAGAACTTTTTCCCTACGACCAGGACCATTACGGCGGGCTGGAGGCGGTTGACGCGCTGGCGGATTGCGCCGCAATCGGCCCGGGCAAGCAGGTCGCCGACTTCTGCGCCGGGCTGGCCGGGCCGGCGCGCTATCTTGCCCATGAGTACGGTGCGACAGTGACCTGCATCGAGCTGAATCCAGGTCGCGCACCCGGGGCGGCAGACCTGACCCGGCGCGTCGGGCTGGACCGGCAGGTGCGGATTGTGCGCGGCGATGTGACGCGGACGCCGCTGGCGGGCGACACCATGGATGCAGTAATCAGTCAGGAAGCGTTGCTGCACGTGCCGGATAAGCGCACCGCACTGGCCGAGGCTTATCGGGTCCTGAAGAAGGGCGGCCGGCTCGCGTTTACCGACTGGATCGAGCACCGCAGGCTCGACGCAAGCGATTCCGAATCGATGTGGCGCGGCATCGCGGCGCAGACCATCCAGAGTTTCGATTCTTACGACCGTATGCTCCGGGACATCGGTTTTCGCGTTGTTTCCAGGAAGGACCTGACCGCCGAGTGGGGAAGGATTCTGGAGCAGCGCTTCGCGATGTACCGGAAACTTCGCGAAGAAACGATCGCACTCGGCACGCCCTCGGGTGATGAAGAGTTCTACCGGTCCTACGCGCGCCTGGTTGCACTGGTGCAGGCGCGCACCCTCGGAGGCGGCCGCTTCGCCGCCGAAAAGTAGCCGCAGCCGGGGCGTGTTTGATCAGCCTTTATAATCGCAACTTTCGAAAAATCATTGACGTTCGGGGGACAGCAGCATGCGCCTGTGCACAATCAAGAGGGGCGGACGCGAAGAAGCCGCAGTGGTGGCGCGCGCCGGCATCGTTCCGGTTGCGGCGATCAACGCCCACCTGGGAAAGGCCTGGCCGGAGGAACTGTACGCCCTGATTCACCAGGGAATCAGTGCGAACCTGCTCGCCGACGCGGAGCAGACGCCGCTGAAACTCGATCCGAAGGCGGTGCGATACGGGCCGCTGTACCGGCACCCGCGCAAGATTCTCGGCATCGGGCTGAATTACCGCGATCACGCTGCCGATCTGAATGCGCCCTACCCGACCGAGCCTGCGTCGTTCATGAAGTGCGACAACACCATCATCGGCCCGGGAGACACGATCGAACTGCCGCCGCAGTCGGAGCGGGTCACGGCGGAAGCCGAAATCGGGGTGATCATCGGCAGGCAATGTCGCTTCGTGTCCGAGGAACAGGTGCCGGCGCTCGTCGCCGGCTATTGCCTGATCCTCGACATGACCGCCGAAGATATCCTGCAGAAGAATCCGCGCTTCCTCACCCGCTCGAAGAATTTCGACACCTTCTTCTCGTTCGGCCCCGAGTTGATCACTGCCGACGAGGTGCCGGATGTGCAGAAGGTGAAGGTCGGAACGTACAACAACGGCAGGCTTCAACGCGAAAACGTGGTGGCCAACATGGCGTTCCCGCCGTCCTATCTCGTGTCCTTCCACTCTCATGTTGCGACCCTGTATCCCGGCGACATCATCAGCACCGGCACACCGGGAGCCGTGGTGATCGGGGATGGCGACGTAGCCGAGTGCCGGATCGAGGGACTCGGCGTTCTTTGCAACCCAGTCAAGAGAAAAACGTAGCCGATCACTGCTGGTGGGATGTAGTTGCGTTGGTGCCGCGCGCCTCAAGGACGGACCAGAAAGCCAGTACGGCAACGATGACGCCGACCTAAAATCCACGCGCGGCCTGCGAGATGCAGCGACCGTCGTAACGGCACACCAGCAAAAAAAAGGCCGCGGTTTTCCGCGGCCTTTTCATTTGCAGCGGGCGCACCTACATGCGCCTCGCTGCTGCGGGAGGAAAGGTGTAACGGATTCTTTGCTTCTTCGTTTCGGGCTGCCCGGCCGCTTCCTCTTTTTTGGCGCTGGCAGCGCCTGGGACTGCAGGAGCAGCGATCTGGCGAGCGCTGGAGCCGGGCTCGGCAGCCGCGTTGCCCGCAGGTGTCTGTACCTCCTGCGCGAATCCGGGCACGGCAACGATGGCCATGCCTGTCAGCAACCGTAACGTTCGCATACGCATGGGCGCCTTCCTTGGAAAACTCGGCTGCGGCGACGCCGGCGTTATCCTCGACCGCCGCGGAGAAGTCCCGGATGGCAAGGCCGGTCGTGGCCAGTGGTCACGCATCCGGTTGCGGATGAACTTGATCAGTACCCCCGCAACTCGCATGCCATTTGCGAGAGCGGAGAAAAAACAGTCAATTAGGAGGTCTGCCGGGGGCGGCGCAGTCGCCCGCAGGCGACAAAGATCAGCAGTGTCCGGCTAACTTCCTGAGCTTGCTCAAGGATTGGTGTTGTCGCAGAACGACAGCAGAAGGAGGAATCCCTCGCCAAACCCGTCCGCAGGGGTGGGTCTGCGGACGGGGGCAAGGGAGGACTTACAAGGAACCGGTTACTACCAGCTTGAAGGCGAAGAACAGGCCCAATGCCAGGCAGCAGTAAACCAGCATGTCGCCACGCTTGCCGAACAGTGGCAGGCGATCGACCATTCGCGTACCCCAGGTCGCACCCGCCAGTGCCGCCAGCAGCGTCACGATCGCGACGGTGGGGTGCTGGTCCCAGATGCGCCCCAGTACGCTTTCGACCCAGCCTCCGGAGCGCAGCGCCTTGTACAACAGCCCGCCGAAGCCGAGCACCAGCAACGAGAACAACAGCAGATGAAACAGGGTTTGCACGCCTTCCTGCAGGATCTGCAGAGCGGTGCGGACCGGGCGCGCGGTCAAGTCGGATAAGGGGTCAAGCATCATCTTGCACCTCGTAGTTGGAATCTTTCTACCCGAGGTGTCGCAATGCCCGTGCCACCGGTTTTTTGCCGCGGTCAATCAAGACGTTGGCGCACCGTTGCAACCTTGATAGGGGGAAACAGGGCATTTTTGGAGTAAAACCGTCGCCAGCAGGCGACCGGCCATGGCTGTGCACCGTCACCGCCGCGTATGCCCGGCGCTGCGCCGGAAACAGCACGTCAATGCGCGCGTCGGACGAAATGCGAAAGTGCGCGGTTCAATTGGTGCCGCAGCGCAGGAAGTGGCACTGCCGTTCGCAGTCCTGGGAGTAGCCGCATTCGAACAGGCCCACCTTGGCCGCACCAGAATCGTCGATGCCGCATTGTTCGGCCGCTGGCTTCTGGTTGAGCTTGGGCCGCCATTCACAGACGTGGCAACCGGCGGTAAGCCCGGGAAGCTCGAGCGAATCACTGCGCGAATACTGAGGCGAAGACTCGTCGTCGGCTGCGCCGGCCGGCACTGTGAACGCCGCAGTGGCGAAGACGGCGGCGAAAATAAGTCTGTACATCTTCGATGTCCCCACGCGAACCCGGTCCTTTACCGATTATAGGCCGCCCGCGCTGGCGTCAACCCTTCAGGCGCCAGATACGGATGACCTCGGGAACGCGCCGCAGGCCGCGCATGATCTGCGCCAGATGCAGGCGGTTGGACACCTGGAGGGTGAAGTGGATGATGGTGTAGGCGCTGGAATCGCCGGGCTCAAGGCTGACGTTGTCGATATTCGAGCCGGTCTCGGCGATCACCGCGGCGATTTTGGCCAGCACGCCGCGCTCGTTGGCAACCACCATCTTGATGTTTACGGTGAACAGCTTCTTGGTGTCCGTCGCCCACTCCACGTCCAGCCACTTTTCCGGATCGCCGCGGGTCTTGCGCGCCACCGGGCAGTCGTGGGTATGAATCACCAGGCCGTGGCCCTTGCGCAGGAAACCGATGATCGGATCACCGGGTATCGGGTGGCAGCATTTGGCAAACTGCAGCGCCATGCCCTCCGAGCCGCGAATGATCAGGCTGCCGGGCAGCTGCTCCGTCTTGCTGCCTTTGGGTTCGGCGATCGACAGCAGCTGGCGCGCGATGACGATCGCCAGTTGCTTGCCCAGCCCGAGGTCGGCCAGTACCTGCTGCCGGGTCTTGGCGCTGTTTTCCTTGAGCAGCCTCTCCCATTGGTCACGGCTGATTCGGTCCGGGCTGGACTTGAGCGCGGCCAGCGCCTGGTTGAGCAGGCGTTCGCCGAGCTGCGCCGACTCCTCGTACTGCATGGTCTTTAGAAAATGGCGGATGTGCGAGCGCGCCTTGCCGGTTACCACGTAATTGAGCCAGGCCGGGTTGGGGTTGGCGTGGGCGGCCGTGATGATCTCCACGCGGTCGCCGCTTTTCAATTCCGAGCGCAACGGCACCAGTTCGTGGTTGATCTTGGCGGCCACACAGCGATTGCCAATGTCGGTGTGCACCGCGTAGGCAAAATCCACGCAGGTGGCGCCGTGCGGCAGCGCCATGATCTTGCCCTTGGGGGTAAACACGTAGACCTCGTCGGGGAACAGGTCCACCTTGAGGTGCTCGAGAAACTCGATCGAATCGCCGCTTTCCGACTGCATCTCCAGCAGACTCTGCAGCCACTGGTGGGTCTTCATGTGCAGTTCGTTGATCTGCGCATCGTCCTTGTACAGCCAGTGGGAAGCCACGCCCGCCTCGGCGATCTTGTGCATTTCAAGCGTCCGGATCTGCACCTCGATCGGCGTACCGAAAGGGCCGAACAGCGTGGTATGCAATGACTGGTAGCCGTTGCCCTTGGGGATGGCGATGTAGTCCTTGAACTTGCCGGGGATCGGCTTGTAAAGCTGGTGCAGCGCGCCCAGCGCGAGATAGCAGGCGGCGGCGTCCTTTACGATCACGCGGAATCCGTAGATGTCGAACACTTCCGCGAAGGACAGGTTCTTCTCCAGCATCTTCTTGTAGATACTGTAGAGGTTCTTCTCCCGGCCGGTGATGGTCGCCTCGATGTAACTGTCGGCGAGTTTCTGCTTGATCGCGTCGAGAATCCTGTCCACCACCTCGCGGCGATTTCCCCGCGCGCGCAGCAGCGCCTTGGACAAAACGTTGAAGCGGTTCGGGTAGAGGTGGCGGAACGCCAGCTCCTGCAACTCCTGGTAGAGCTGGTTGAGCCCAAGGCGGTTGGCGATCGGCGCGTAGATTTCCAGCGTTTCGCGGGCGATGCGCGCGCGCTTTTTCGGCTGCATCACCTGCAGCGTGCGCATGTTGTGCAGGCGGTCGGCGAGCTTGATCAGGATGACGCGCACATCACGCGCCATGGCGAGCAGCATCTTGCGGAAGTTCTCCGCCTGTGCCTCTTCCTGGGTCTGGAACTCGATCCGGTCGAGCTTGGAGACACCGTCCACGAGATCAGCGACGTGCTTTCCAAACTTGTCGCTGATCTCGGTCTTGGTGACGGCGGTGTCTTCCATCACGTCGTGGAGCAGCGCGGCGGTGAGTGCCTGGCCGTCAAGATGCCACTGCGCCAGGATTTGGGCAACGGCAATCGGGTGGGAGATATAGGGATCGCCGGACTTGCGGAACTGCCCTTCGTGCGCGGATTCGCTGAACTGGTACGCGTTCTGAAGCTGAGCAATATCCTCCGGCTTGAGATAGCCGGCTGCATCCTTGAAGAGAAGCTCGGCCTCGGACATGGTCAGCGCTGGGGATTCAGCCGGGCACCGGTGGGCCGCAGGCATTCACCGGTGGAAGTGTGCTTGGCTGAACCTCCCGCGATCGTGAGGGACGGCAGCGCCGTCAGGCTTTGGACTTGAGGATCTCGACCCCGACCTTCTGGGCCGCGATCTCGCGCAATGCGATGACGGTGGGTTTGTCCTTGTTGGTGTCCACCATCGGAGAGGCGCCGGTGGCAAGCTGGCGCGCGCGATAGGTCGCGGCCAGCGTCAGCTCGAAGCGATTCGGAATGTGCTTCAGACAGTCTTCTACGGTGATACGCGCCATAACACCTTCACTTCAAACTGTTGATCAAGTCAATGTGACGCTCGATCTGCGCGAGCAATCGCAACCGTGCGGATCGTACGATGCTTGCCAGATCCCCCACGGCTTCATCGAAGTTGTTGTTAATAATAACATAGTCGAATTCCTCCAAATGGGCGATCTCGCCGCGCGCCGCCTTGAGGCGGCGCTCGATGACGGCGGCGCTGTCCTGGCGGCGAGCCATCAGGCGCTGTCTCAGTACCTCCAGCGAGGGCGGCAGGATGAAAATGCCGATCGCTTCGGGAATCACCTTGCGCACCTGTTGCGCACCCTGCCAGTCGATCTCCAGCACGATGTCATGGCCCTGGCCGCGGTGGACCTCGATCCAGGCCTGCGAAGTGCCGTACAGATTGCCGTGTACCTCGGCGCTTTCCAGAAACTCGGCGCGCTCGAGCATGGCCTGAAACACCGGCCTGGTTACGAAGTGATAATCGCGCCCGCCCTGTTCGCCGGGCCGTGGTGCCCGGGTGGTATGGGACACCGACAGGCGCACGTTCGGATCGCGGGCGAGCAGTTCCCTGACCAGGGACGTCTTGCCGGCTCCCGAGGGGGCGCAGACGATGAAAATGTTTCCGGTCATCTGGGTGAGGCGTGAGGCGTGAGGCGTGAGGGGAGAAGCACGTACCGCGATACGGTACGCAATGCAAAAGAGCCTGGACCACTGAGAGTTATCCTCCGGAGCCGCTGCCAGCTAGCTCTGGCTTCGGTTCGCCATTCTCCAGTTTTCCACGCCTCACGCCTCACGCCTTACGCCTCACTCTATATTCTGAATCTGTTCCCGCATCTGCTCGATCAGCACCTTGAGCTCCATCGATGTCTGGGTGACTTCGAGGTCCACTGATTTGGACCCCAGCGTGTTGGCTTCGCGGTTCAGTTCCTGCATCAGGAAATCCAGTCGCTTTCCGACCGCGCCGCCTTTGTCCAGGATGCGGCGGATCTCGCCGAAGTGGGTATGGAGCCTCGACAATTCCTCGTCGACGTCGATCTTCGAGGCAAACAGCACCAGCTCCTGCTTGAGCCGATCGTCGTCCATGTTCACCATCGCCTCCCTGAGGCGCGCGGTGAGTTTGTCCTTGTAGCCGGCAATCAGCTGCGGCATGCGTGGCGCGATGTTTCTTACCAGCGTTTCCATCGCGCCGACGCGCTCGAGCAGGACATTCTTCAGTTTTTCGCCTTCGCGGGCGCGGGTTTCGGTGAGATCGTCCAACGCTCGCTCGAGCAGCCGGCCGCAGGCTTCCTGCAGATCCTCCAATTGCAGGGCGTCGTTGCCCAGCATTCCGGGCCAGTGCAGCACATCGTTGACCGACAGCGCCGCGCTTTCCGGTATTGCCGACATCACGTTGTCGTTGAGTTGCCTGAGCTTCGCGAGCAGTTTCTCGTCGATCTGCAGGCCCGACTGCGATGCCGGTGTCTTATTGACCGTAATGCGCACTTCCACTTTCCCGCGCGTGATGCGCCCGGTGGTTTTTTCACGCAGCCCCGCTTCGAGAGTACGAAGATCGTCGGGGATGCGGAACTGAACGTCGAGATAACGATGATTGACCGAGCGCAGTTCGAGGTTGAGTGCGCCGAAAGGCAACTCTGCCGCAGCGACGGCATAACCGGTCATGCTGTAGATCATGGCGGCCCTGGCGCTTTACAAGGTGAAAGGACTTGACCAGAATTGGCGAGCCGAAAAGATAGCACACAAATCAACGGCATATTGCCGACAGACGGATCCTGTAGCATCCGCGCCGCAGGCGCCCGCGGCCCCCTTATCCCGACATCATGAAAGAACCACCATGCGCCCCAGCGGACGCTCCCCCGTCGAATTGAGAAAGCTCAGCATCACCCGCGGCTATACCCGCCACGCCGAAGGCTCGGTGTTGATCGAGTGCGGTGACACCAAAGTGATCTGCACTGCAAGTATCGACGACAAGGTGCCGCCGTTCCTGAAGGGGAAAGGCCAGGGTTGGCTGACCGCCGAATACGGCATGCTGCCACGCTCGACCAACACGCGCACTGAGCGCGAGGCGGCACGCGGCAAGCAGTCCGGGCGCACCCAGGAAATCCAGCGCCTGATCGGACGCAGCCTGCGCGCGGTCACCAGGCTCGATCTGCTCGGCGAGCACACTATTCAGATCGACTGCGACGTGATCCAGGCAGACGGTGGCACGCGCACGGCGAGCATCACCGGTGCGTTCGTCGCGCTCCACGATGCGGCGACGTATCTCCAGGCAAGGCAAACGATCGGAGAATGGCCGATCCAGGACCACGTCGCGGCCGTATCGGTCGGGGTGTATCAGGGTGTGCCGGTGCTGGACCTCGATTACCCGGAAGATTCCGCCTGCGATACCGACATGAACGTGGTCATGACCGGCGCCGGCGGTCTGGTCGAAGTGCAGGGCACGGCGGAAGGCGTGCCGTTTTCGCGCAAGGAAATGGACGCCATGCTGGATCTGGCTGAAAAAGGCATCCGCCAGCTCATCGCCGCGCAGAAATCCGCTTTAGCTGCGTGATTCACCACAGAGACAAGGAGGCACAGAGAAAGACGAACTCGAGTAGACATCCTATTTTGAGAAAGCTTCTCCGCGCCTCTGTGTCTCTGTGGTTGGATCCATGTTCAATAAACTTCTCATAGCAAGCAACAACCCGGGAAAGCTGCGCGAAATCGGCCAGATTCTCGCACCTCTCGGCATCGAGATCATTGCCCAATCAGTGCTCGCGGTTCCGGAGGCCGAGGAACCGTACGCCAGTTTCATCGAAAACGCGCTTGCCAAGGCACGCCATGCGGCTCGGCTTACCGGGTTGCCGGCACTGGCGGACGATTCCGGCATCTGCGTGGACGCGCTCGGGGGTGCGCCTGGCGTAGCCTCGGCGCACTTTGCCGGCGCGCCAAGATCGGATGTGCGCAACAACCGCAAACTGCTCGAAATGCTGGAGGCGGAGAACAATCGCCGGGCGCATTACTACTGCGTGATGGTGCTGATGCGTCACGGAGACGACCCGCAACCGCTGGTCGCCGAGGGCGAGTGGCGCGGCGAGATCCTGCGCGAACCCCGTGGCTCCGGCGGTTTCGGCTACGATCCGCTGTTCCTCGATCCGGCGCTGGGGAAAACCGGCGCAGAACTGTCGCCGGAACAAAAAAACCGCGTCAGCCATCGCGGCAAGGCGCTGGCGGCACTGGTGGACGTGCTGAAGCAGAGCGCTTGAAAGCATCTCGCCGCGTTTTTGTGATACCCGCCGGAACTATATTTGCATGACGCTCCCCGACGGGCGTATACATTGTGTCTCACCGCAAGCTGATGAAAAAGCTTATGGAGTCCGAAATGAATACTGAAGTGACGACCGACAAGCTCATGGAAGACCTCCGGCTGCTGGTAGCGGATGCCGAGGAACTGCTCAAGGTCACCGCCGGCCAGGCGGGCGAAAAGGTGAACAACGCGAGGGAGCATGCAGAGGAATCCATCCGCGTGGCCAAGGCGCGTATCGCCGATGCCGGGCACGTGGCCGCCGAGCATACACGCGAAGCCGTAAAGGCCGCGGACGATTACATTCGCGAGAATCCGTGGGCTGCAGTGGGCATTGCTGCGGGTGTGGGGCTCCTGATCGGCGTTCTCATCAACCGCAAGTGACGCACGCGCATGGATGATCGCAATACGCCGGATGCGCCGGAGGATAGTCCGCAAGTCGGCCTGTTCGACTCGCTCAAGACGCTGCTGGCGACGCTGGTCGGCATTGCCCACACCCGCGTCGAGTTGATCAGCACCGAGGTCGAGGAGCAGTTTGCCCGACTGGTGTCGCTGCTGGCGTGGGCGCTGGTGGCCCTGTTCTTCGCGTTTACCGGCGTTATCCTCTCGGCAATCGCCTTGATCGTCGTGTTCTGGGATTCGAACCGGGTGCCGGCGGCCGCCGGACTGGCGGCGGCTTTCGTACTGCTGGCGGTGATCGCGGTGCTGGGATTCATCGCAAGAGCGAAAGCCAGACCGCGATTGTTCAAGGCAAGCCTGGAAGAACTGGCCAAGGATCGCAGCCAGCTCAATTCCAAATGATGTCTCCTAGAATTGCAGAGATCGTGAGCCGGCGCGAGGCATTGATCTTACGCGCTGCGGCCCAACGCGCCCAGATTGCCGCCGCCGCGTCTAGGCTAGGCCCGTCGCTTTGGTTCGCCAATCTGGCGGTGCACGTCTACCGCCTCGTCAAATCGCGGCCGGTATGGGCCGCGCTGGCGCTGGGTGTGCTGGCGGTGGCCGGACCGCGCCGTGCGTTGCGCTGGGGTTATCGTGGCGTCACGCTGTTCGCGACCGTCGTGCCTTTGGCAAAGGTGCTGGCCGATCTGCTGCAACGGCTGCGCGCTGTCCCCTAAAAAGACAGGGATCGCACGCACACTTCCGGCGCCCACAGACGCGCCAGGACTCGTTCGGTGTCCGCCGGCGCTCCGCTGACCCAGAAAGTCTGCCGCCCCGCCCCTGAAGGATTGCGAATGCCGTGCGCGGCAAGCTGGCGTGCCAGCTCCCGCGCCACAGCAGTGCCGTTTTCGATGACGGTTACCTGGGGTCCGGCAATCCGCTGCACGATGTGGGCAACGAACGGATAGTGCGTGCAGCCGAGCACGATGGTGTCCGCACCGGCGGCAAGCAAGGGCTCGACAAATCCGCGCACCAGCGCTTCGGTTGCTTCGTCGTCGATATCGCCGCGCTCGATATGCTCCGCCAAGCCCGTGCAAGGCTGCTGCAGCACGCGGGCATCGCGTGCGAATCGATCCAGCAGCGCGCAAAAGCGCTCGCTGGAGAGCGTGGTGGGCGTGGCAAGCACGCCAATCACGCCACTGCGGGTCGCGGTCGCCGCCGGTTTGACCGCCGGGTCCACGCCGATGAAGGGCAGCGCAAAGCGCGTGCGCAGGGTACCGAGCGCGGCGGCGGTTGCGGTATTGCATGCCACCACGATTGCCTTCACGCCTTGTTCTACCATGAATCCGGTGATCGCGATTGCACGACCGCGAACGAACTCCGCCGGTTTCTGCCCATAGGGAAGATGCGCCGAATCGGCGACGTAGACCAGATCCTCGTGCGGCAGGGCCTCCCGAACCGCGCGCAGGATGGTGAGACCGCCAACGCCCGAATCGAAAACGCCGACGGGGCTGTTCTTGGAGACGCGCGGCGCGGACC